>Ga0315289_10005747_pt1 | contig 18267 bp, 12 predicted proteins | sample YL17G11_40_MG_FD_203452 | JGI IMG/M metagenome (GOLD analysis project Ga0315289, IMG submission 203452) | Sediment microbial communities from Yellowstone Lake, YNP, Wyoming, USA - YL17G11_40 | ecosystem: Environmental > Aquatic > Freshwater > Lake > Sediment | place: USA: Wyoming | collected... | reverse complement strand
TCATCATCCACATCCATATCATCCGAGGCATCCTTACTTCTGTCCTTAAACCAGAAGAAGGAGGTTAAGCACATCAGGGACAAACCGAAATACATTATCCCCAGACCCCATTCCATAGAGGCTTCTGGGCTTTCCGCCATGGCAAAGATGCCAAGGATTATCCAGAACCCACCCGCCCCGATAAAGAGCCAAACCACCTTAAAAGTAAACGCCATCGCCATTAATCCAAGTGCAATAAGTACCGCAATAAGAGTTAGTGTCATCCCACGCCTCCTTTTCGTTTATTCTGTGTTAATTAATCTTTCGCACGTATCTGCCGTACACCAGTTGACTCAGGATGGTCTTCACCCGTTCAAGGTTCATGTGCGACTCTTTGGAGATTGCTACGGCAGTTGCCTGATTTAAGTTGTCCAGTGTCTGCATAAGCATAACAGTCTCGGGGTTTCCTTCCTCCCGACCCAGAGCCTCTTTGCCTAGCTCCGATAGACTGTATACCGCTGCACCTCTGGTGGCGGGGTCGGTGCCTCCACTTCCAAATTGGTCTAATAATCCCATGTTAGTCCTCCTCTCTTATCTGCTTCTTTATTTTTTGTTCTTCTTTATCGAATGTATCCTCATCAACATCTTCCATGTCAATACCCTTAAATTTGATGAACTGAGACCTTGGTACTATGATACCAAAACTATCAAATAATGCGCTCCATTTTTTAATATCTAGGTATTTGATACTAACCTTCTTTGTGTGTCGGTTGCGTATGGTATATTTTGATATTACCTTGTCTTCCCCATATTCATCTGTCCACATCGAACATGAGCAGAGGACATCATGCGTTATCCCATAACTGCCTTTTTGTGCGTCTATGAGCCCCTCTTTCGGAGTAGCCATTAGAATCACGCATTGAAAGTGCCTATACTGTAAAACCAAGTCAAGATATGCCTCTGTTAATTTATTTTTAGCGGCGGCACGGCGACTTATCTTAGAATATGATTCGTCCCACCCGAACACCGCCCTATATAATTTCGTGTCGATGGCTTCCCAATCAAGTTCTTTTAGTCGCCCTTCATTTTGATATTTCTCAGTAACCTTGTATATCTTTCGTAGCTCACGGATAAAATCTTTATCCATCATTAACGTATATTCACCATATTCGGGCTTCAAATAGGGAGCGTCGATAATACTCGGCATCCCGAAATATTTCTTTAGCTTATACATCATCCAGACAAGAAACGCTGTCTTCCCGCTACCGGGTAGCCCATACAGCCCCATAACGGCAGACAATCCTGCTGGTCCCCTCAGTATATCGGTGAGATAGAGTATCTCATTTACTTCAGCCCTGCTCCAAGGCTTAGCAAGTGGCATTGATTGTTCTTCGAAACCATTACTCGGTATACTGAGCTTTGTAATAGATTTTGGCTCGGTCAGTAATACCACCTTGCTCTTCTCTATTGTCATTGCCATAACCATAAGAACACCTATTTACATCCCGGGGAGCGGGCTAATCGGACCGCCTTCCCTATCAGCTTGTATCTGCTTCATTGTGATAGCATTATCTATTAGCCGTCGCTTTTTGCCTCTTAATGTCCTAGCCAAACATTCCAGAACTATAGCTGAATACCTCTTATGCACGTAGTTAGGCATCCGCTCCCTCCTCTCCATCTCCGCCAATATCTCATCTTGAGCATGCATTAATGCTACATGCATCACCTGCCCCGTTTCCCATTCGGACATCTCGATATATTCGCCTGTGTTCTTAGGGTTCATCACACGGCGAACAAGCTCGATGTTTGCCTCATCAGGATGTTGCCCTCCGCCTAAGGGCGAGTCCTTCATATCATCGAAGCCCTCTTCTTCACTGGACTGCTGAGGGAACTCGTCTCCGTTACCTGTTACCATTTATCCCCCCATAAGAGATTTCAACCCATTTACCGTGCCCTCAAGTGAGGTCAGCTTCGTCAAAACTATAAATATTAATACTGTCGCTATTATTACTCCCCCCGCCACTATCAAATCCAGCATACCCGATTTCTCTTTCCGTCCCTTTGCTCCTATCAGGCTCAATTCTTTTGGTATATTACGGAAAACATCCTGCACAACTTTATTCTCATGGATAGCGGAAATAGTGTCTGAAGTGACTTCGGGGTATTCGTCGTCTACTGGTTGCGGTTTTGGGTTTCCTACCTTGAATATAGCCAATCCTACTGGTACTTGAAGAACCGACATCGCTCCTATAGGCCACATAATTGGGAGCGTGGTTAGGGGGGCTATGTATCCAGCCTCAGGCCATGCCAGTATCTTGCCCCGTTCGCTCTTCTTTAGGTACTTACCCTCTGGCTTCTTTACCTGCCCGCCCTCTACTGGTAGTAAGCGCAACCACCACTTATCAATACCTTTAAAAACACAGAGAAGCGCACCATGCGCTTTCTTCTGATTTTGGTTTCGCTTCCACATGAGACCGACAGATAATACAAGTGGTATAACAAGGAACATAAAGAATAACCCTTGTATCATTGACCCCACATTTAACATTTATATCATCCTCCAACTATGGTATTAAATTAAAGTAGATAATTGGGCTTGCGCGAATGCTATCAACTCAGACTGGGATAATTGAAGATGCAACACGATTAACCTCATTCCGTTAATAACAAAACAGCAGGTTAATACTCCTGCTGTTTTACCTTATAATGCCTGCTGAATATATCTTTTACTGGCTTTCCCTCCCGATAGAGTACCCCCCTCATCATTTGTCCCGCCTTGCCTGCATCCCGCGTTGGTAGAGGGAATATCCTATAGTCGGAAACGCCACGCCTTATGGCTATATTTCTAGCTTCGTCCTCAGATTTAAACCATCCGTCTTTGAAGACCTTGCCCGCTTCCTCTATCAATAACCAGTAGTACATTCAATGAATATACACATGATTCCCACGCTTGTCAAGGGTTATTGTAAGAATTTAATAGCCAAATTAGGAAGTATTTATATTTATCCTAGGCGTTTTGGCTTATCCTTTAAACAGTGCCTTATATTTACGTTCAGCCTCATCTCCTGCAGCCTTAACAGCACGGAATGCCCAGTACACTTTTTCGTTTCGTGCCTTTGCTTTTTCCCAATCCGCATGGAGCTTGCGCTTCTTACTGGTATACGCTACTTCTGACATATTTTGGGGTTTGCCTCCCGCTTTACACTGGAGATATTTATTCGCAGTTTCCTGTACCTTGCGCTGGGATACACTCTCCCTTTCATCCGCCCTAATCTGCTTATCCCGCAAGCCCTCCACCTTATTCTTCGCCTTGGCAATCTGTGCAGATGTTGCTTTCATGTCCTTGCTCCTTTCTTTAATCCCATTCGTTATCTCATGCTATCTACTTGTCTCTGTGCCTCTGTCAGCTTCGCCAAACACTGCATGACCCGTTTGTCTGTTACTTTCCGTTCCGCTTGCGCTTGTTGCAATGCCTTATCAAGGATACGCTTCTTATTTTGGGCACCACTTGTTAAATGTGACAATGTAAGATACCTCGCTCTTGCTCTCTCAACATTACGGTTAGCCTTGTTGTTTATTTTCAGTGCCGACTCGTATTCGGTCAGGCATTTGGATAGTCCTCTTCTAGCTTTTGCAATATGCATCGTCTTCGTAACCATTGGCTCCCCTTTCTTATCTGAATCGCTGTACCAAGTTCGATTGTACCACTGCTTTCCTTCTTTTACCTCTTTTACCCCGAACAGCCCCCGACCTTCCTATCTTTACAGTGTTAGAGTTTCTGCCTACCCTTTTTCTTGCCACCCCAGATTCCCATTTCTTTTGAGCTTTTCTCAGGGGCTCGGTTACTATTGGGTTGATATAACTCTTTAGTGCCACCGCTGGGGTATTGCCCAATTTAGAAGCCACTTCGGTAGCCACTGTTTTAACCTGAGCCTTATATTCTTTTTTAGTGGCAGGGGTCGGCATTTGGGACACAATTTCACTAGCGGCAGTAGTACCCAGAAGCGTGCGAAAGTCTTTGGTCTTATACCCCCCGCTACCGAGAGATTGGCTGTATTCTCTCAATACACCAGCATTAGTATCAAACAGCCTCCCCTTGGGACCGACAGCCTCCGCCCTTGTGGCAAGGATGTCTTTTGCTACATCATCGGTAATAGGTATGTTTGCTTCTATCCCTTTTTTACCGACAAACTGCAACGATACATCATCCCCATCCACGACCACATGACGCCCTTCGAGGGTTGTAGCACCGTATGCTTGCACCTCAGCCTTCCTATCACTATCGGAGCCGGGGCGTATACCCGTACCCATCACGACGCACATGCACTCGGCTTCCTCTTTTTTATCAGAATCTATGTTGGCTATATTCTCTGCATGTATATCTTCGTATTCATCACTCAGGGCTTTTACTCTGGCAAATTTCTCCTCTGTCTGTTGTGCTTTAAACCCCTCGGTATAGATATATTGCGGTCTCCCCTTGGAATCCCTGCCCTTAACCAACAGTGAAGCGTCTGGGTTCTCGTCTATCTCAATGTCCACCCATGCTGGTGGTATACGCAATTGCCCGATATTCTCGGGAACAGGTGTTCCGTCCTCTTTCACCAACACGCCGACTGGATTATATTTGCAGGGCACATTACAATTGCTCCCCTCCACGGGTTCCTGCTTTTCCTTATCCTCTTCTAGCGTTTTCGTGACCACTGTCCACTCCTATCCGAATCGTTGTGCTGAATTTGATTGTATAACAGATTTCCTTCGCGCTTTATCCTTATCGCCTCGAATACCCTCTGCTCTTCCTATATTCAGGGTACCACCCCTCTTTCCTTTCCCCCATGTCTTATGAGCCTCTTCCATACCGAAGTTCTCGGGCAGTTTAGGAAACCTTAAGGACCCAGTATTGTTTGCTCCTGCCCGTTCAAGGTATACGATTGGTATTTTAATAGGAGTTGTAAACACTGTGCCCTTGGGTAAGCCAACACAACAAGCTGTTTTGCTTCTTTTTACGTGCTTGAGAAAATGACTCATCTGTTCTCTTGTTAGCCCAGTACCCACGCATCCTGCGTAGTGTTTATCCGAATCCATCAAAACCAACGCTCCAAAATAATCTGCGCGGTTACCCAAACCCTGTGTGTATCCAACAATATAAAAGTCTTCCTTTTTCCAAGTTTTGATTTTCAACCAGTGCCTTGTTCTTTTCCCTTCATGATATTTGGAATCCAGTTCTTTTGCCATTATCCCTTCCAAGTGGAGCCTTTCCGCCTGTTTATACATGCTGAGTCCATCTTTTGTTTTAGCTTTACTCACAACAAAAGACCGCACCTCTGGATATTTCTTAGTGATGTTGCCACCAGTCCGATTGTAAAATATCGGCTTAATCATTTTAGGCACTTTGAGGAGCAATGCCCGTCTATCCCTTAAGGATTGTGCTAATGTACTTGCCCCTTTATACCTAAGAATATCAAATGCTACGAAAGTAGCTGGATGCTCCAAGGATGCATCGGCTATTTTGTTGGGGTCTTGCAGATTCATCCTATGCTGTAAAGCATTCCAATCACTGACGCCTTTTTTATCAAAACAAACTATCTCGCCATCTAATATATAACCATCAAAATGGGCTTGTGCCCGAACGCCATCATATTTCGTTTCAAAAATCCAAGCAGGGTCGTTAAAAGGCTCCCGCAGAGTTTTCTCTGCCAACATAGGTTCTATAAAAGATGCCACCTTTATCCTCCGTTTACTTTCTTCGCCTGCTTTTTGAGTTCCTCGAAATCCTTCATCCACCCACTCGGTATATCCTTCCGTGACAACAATGCCTTTCTGATGATTGCTATCACCTGCCTCCCAGTTAGTCCGTAATCCACCATCAAGTCGTTATGGATGCCCTTAAGACGCATCAGGATTCGTTTTGGTTGCCCACATTTCTTGTAAGCATATAGATTTGCCTCAATTTCCTGTAAGGCATAGGCTGACGGGTTTCGTGGTTTATTGGGATGCCTCTTGATACTATGATACTTTTCATGGAACTCGGTAGATTCAGGGCTAACGCCTTTAACGAGATAAACAGTGTTGGTTTTTGCATCGTATCCGCCCACGCTTCCTGTTGTTAAATCCAAGTCTTTAGGCATATCCTTAAAACTCTTTAACCATACTGTCCGAAGACGTTTTGCCATGTCTAACCTCCCTGAGACTCTATAAGTGTATCTTCTGACTGATTGCCCTTCTTCTTGCGGAATTTGTTCTTTACGCTCCCAAAAGCTGGGATGACCAGATTAGTTGCACGCTTTCTTATCATCTTCATTCTTTCGCCCTCGTACCCGAGGGGATATTCGCCATACGGTACCACTTCTTTTAACTTAATTATCGTCTTCTTCAGACCGTATTTCTCTACATAAGCCTTAGCCTTCAGCATATCCTCTTCAGTAGCATCCTCTCCTCTGGATTTAGCTTCAGCCTCCGCTAAAAACTCGGATACCCGATACTTCCCCAAGGAATCAAATTCATTGCCCACGCCGACCGCTTTAGCTATTTCACTTCCCTTGATGTAAGTCATCGCCTCTTCAACGGGATGGCTGTATTCCGCCCCACCCCGTGTGTATTTGGGGTCATGTGCCACAGCATGGATAAGTTGCGCTTTAGCTCGTTTCAGTGCTGATTCCTCATCGAGATTACTGGAAACTCCTATAGTAATCCCATCGGGGTACCAAGCGGAAGAACTCTGGAGTGTACCCTCTATAGGAAAATCCACTGCTTGAACAGTTGTTTCCCCTTCCCAGCCCAATCTATGAGCCAGTGCTCGTATTTCATCATGGATATCTTCTATTTGTCTTTTTGTTAACATACCCTACTCCTACAGACCCGAAAGCCTCTGGTGTATGGATGACGCATCCCTACGACCTTCTTTTTCACGAGCCCTTACCCTTGTTTTACCGAAACCGCCTCCTACCTCCAATTCTGACATACCCATATTTATTACTATCGTTGGTGGCAGTGTGCCTTTATGCCTTCCCACCAATGCCCTATATGCTGATTGCGCCGAAGTGTGTGCTATCAGACCGTTAAAGGGCTTACTGCTCTCCTTTATATTACCCCGACCATAAGGAGGGGACATGAGTTTATATTTACCGCCCTGCTTCCATGATACAGAGCCATCCGACCCCACACCCATAGGCGCAGTGCTCCGTGGCACTAATACGGGTCCCTCATCTTCGTCCTCCTCTTCCTCATCCTCATCCCCTTTAATCACTTCCTCCTCCTCTTCCTCATCCTCGCCTGTTTCCTCCGCTTCATCTTCGTCCTTAGTGTCTAATTGGGACCCATCTTCTTCCTCCCCTTCTACCTCGAAACTGGATGCCACTAATATCATACGGTCGGAGTCTGCCTCTTTGGCGTCTGCCTCTTGTTCTTTGCTTTCCCCAGCGGGGATTCCTTTCCCCTTGGCGTCTACTCCAATAGAATATTTATTTGGCTTCAGCGTACTTTTTTTGTTGGTATTGCGTTCCGCAATCTCCTCAATCTCATCCGTATCAAGGTTTGGAATAATGGTGATTAAGGCTTGCCTGACCTCAGGGTCTTTTAGTTTACTTTCGGTGATTTTGGATAATTTATATGGGACATCTTCATTATCGAAATCCCTGAAACCGTATTCTTCCAGAATCGTGCCCGCTAGATAGGTACTCATCGGTTTCTTGAAGGACCAATCATATTTCACTTTGGGCCCTGCTCCTATATCGTAATTCATCCTTTTCCTCCTACTAGATTTTAGAAACGACCTGTGCTGTGTTCTTACGGTCTTCCCTCTCAATTACCTTGACTTTTGGGCTACCATGCTTTTTATTGCCCCCCGTTACCGAGAAGGTCATCATGCCCATATGTCTCACTATCGTTGAGGGTAATTTACCCTGATGCTTGGTAACCAATGTCTCATATGCGTTCCGCGCATTCGCATGCGCTACTATACCTTGGAACGGCGACCTGCTATTGACGACATCATTCTGCCCATAAGGTGGGAAGACGAGTTTATACATGACGCCCTGTTTCCAAGCCACAGCCCCTTTTATCTCTTCCGCAGTCAATGCCCTGCCATTTTTCATTCTGATTACTATATTCGGATTGGATTCCCCAGCCATACTAACCTCAGGCTCCACATTAGTTTCTTCAATGCTAGTCTCATAGCTATAGGGTGCTTTTTCTTCTAAAACACCCCCTGCGGGGGGTTCAGCCCCAATAACTGCTTCAGCCTCAGGAGGCATAGATGCGGAGTTGTCCCCTTCCGTTTTAGGAGCTTTTATCTTTCCTCCCTCTGCCTCGACGGTATTCCTATGCGCGACTAATACTAAGTCTTCCTTGACCATATCTGGATTCACTGTTATTATTGCCTGCCTGATATCATCATTTTTCAGGTCTTTCTCCTTTATTTTTGAATAATCATATTGTATGTCGGAGTCCCAGTTTACGAATCCACTATCTTCAAGTAGAGCTTCGGCTACGCCCTTTTCCATCTCTATTGGGAATTCCCATTTATATATGGGCATCCCATTGATATCTATTTTTGGCTCTTCTACTGCTACTGGCTCTTCGACCACTGGGGCTGGAGGCACGGAAGAAGGGGCTACTAATGTATAACTATCTTCCTTCTTTTGTTTTTTCTCCAAATATTGGATACCCCTTATGGTTTTTCCTTTTTGTCTCTCTTCCGCCGACTCGGCGGTATTTTTCTGCGCAATAGTCGCTAAATCTGTTAATTCCGCTGGTGTTATATTTGGATTCATTGTCACTATCGCTTGTCGGATATCACCATCCCTTAATTCTTTCTCTCTAATCTTTGAATAATCGTAGCTAATGTTCCCAAATGCGTTATCCCTGCGTATGAATCCGTAGTCCTCAAGTAGGGTTTCAGCCACACCCTGTTCCATTTCTACTGGAAAGTTCCAGTTATATACGGGCACCGCACGGGGGGCTATTTGTATCGGCTCTTCCTCAATAGCCTCTTGGTTAGGCTCCTCGGCAACTGGGGCTTCCTCAACGATAGGTTTCCGCAGGTTGTCATACAACCCCTCCCCTACGGGTTGCAAGAATGTTTCTTGCTGTGGCAATGATGTTTGAACATAATTTCTTATTATCGCCAAAGCTTCCAGAACATCCTTCTTGGTTGTTTTATCTCCGAAGGTATCTTCTAAATATTTGCGCATATCATCCATAGACGCCTCTACTTCGGGTATCCTCCGACCTAGTTCTTCCCAGATGATACCCTTAATTACGTCCACGTTGCCAGATATCTCATTTGCACTTATTATGTCTGGCATGGATGCTTCCGCTTTTAACTGAACGGCTTCTAATGCCCTATCAATCCCCGCACCGTACTGTTCTAATATTGCTGGGGTTAATTCTTTTTGTGTGCCTCGAATAAACGCCTTTTTACTGTCCATGTGCCCCTCCATTAACCTTAGTCATTGCCTGCCCGCTTGATTCCTTTGTCTTTACAGCACCCTTCCCCCTACGCTCTTCCCTTTCATGGAACCTCATCTTAGGTTTAGAAGTGGTTGACCTACTCCCACCCTCTATTCGGATATGCATCATACCCATGTCCCTTACGATAGTGGATGGCAACCTTCCTTTTTGCGTTCTTATCAGTGTCTCGAACGCCGACCTCGCTCCAGTATGTATATGCATACCGGGGAATGGAACCCTGCTATTTATAATATCATTTTGCCCATAAGGTGGATAGATGAGTTTATACATTACCCCCTGCTTCCATGCTATAGACGCCTCAAGTTCAGCTTTAGTGAGAACCTTGCCTTTCTTCTTTTTAATTACTGGGGTGTGCACCTCTTTAAAATGATACTCCCTATGGGGGGGTTCGCCATGAGGACGCTCGCCAGCAGGGTACTCGCCAGCAGGGTACTCGCCACCGGGACGCTCGCCCTCAGGGTACTCGCCCTCAGGATACTCACCAGCGGGGTACTCACCATGAGGATACTCACCAGCGGGGTACTCACCATGAGGATACTCACCAGCAGCGTACTCGCCATGAGGATACTCACCAGCAGCGTACTCGCCCCTACCCGCTCGCTCTTCCCCTCCTCGCCTCTCCCCTCCAGCCAATCCAAACTCAGTTATACCTCGCTGGGTGGGTGCCTCGTCTGCGTTCCTGCGCTCCTCGTCTGCGCTCTTCCGCCCTTCCTCCTCGTTCCGACGACGTTCTGCAGCGGTAGCCTCGGTCTCTGTACCCTTCCTGCCCCTGATGGCGTCCCTTTCTATTTTTTTATCAGACAGTTCCAAGGCTTCTTTCATGGTTAGTTTCTTTATTTCTGCTTTATCTTCCAATACCTTTATTTCGGCTATCACTTCTGCAAGCCTATCTCCAACAACAGGCTCCCCCTTGGTTGTTTCTTTTGCAATCTGGCTTCCACCAACAACCTCCCCCTTGGGCTGTACTGGTGTGGGAGCTGACCCTTTACGCTCCCCTACAAACCATTGTTCTGCTGTTCCCAGTCTATCTTCTGTTATTGGTTTTCCCACTCTTTCTGTTCTTAGTTTTTCTGGTATTGGTTCTTCTGTTACCTTAATAGCATCATATTCTTTACTAATAGGGTTTAATATTCTTTGTGTTTTTATAGGAGTGACGGGATTTTCAACAACTAATGACCTTTTGTCGAATACCACCACTTCAACATCTACAACCCCATCCCTCTCTATTTTTAACCCTTCATAACCTCTATCTTTTAAGTATTGGGTAAAGTGTTCTGACCACCCTGATTCAAGCCTAGAACCTCCAAGTTTTGTAGTATCTACTTTAGAATCTGCAAATTTTGCGGCATCTGATACTTCACCAAGATATGTTTCATACATATTTTTTTCTATTATTCTGCCATATTTACCTTCTGGTATCTTTATTTTATATACATTATCTCCCCACATACTAGCAAAACTTATGTCGCTGGTTAAATAAAAACCAATACCAAATCTTCCTCCGCTTAACTTATTTTTTATAATCGGGGTATTTATATCATTAAGTTTTAAAGTTGGTTGACGAGAACCGTGAAAATATGTATTTTCTTTAAGGGGGCTAATATCTCCAATTACTTTACCGCTCCACCACGATTGAGGATTAGTATTACCTTCTGTTCTAGGCGTTTCTGATTTTACCCAAGCAGATTCTGCTTTAGTTCCTACCTTAGAATAATATATTTTGACTACCCCATCATATGAACCAGTATCTATAATGGATGATATATATTTAGAAGGTATGTGTTGATTACCTTTAACCCCAATCCAACTATTATACTCTTTTACTGGTATATCGAAAAATATCGCTACACTTCCACCTTTATGCCCACCCATAGCAGCATCTGTAGCTGTGTTAAGGTTAATTGAACTCATCTTTGTTGTTGTTGACCTTATTTCTCCACCTGTATTTAAACCCTTATTAGCAATTAGCCTTGCTGCATCTATATCTGTAAAATGTCTTACCCTGACAAATCCATCTTCAACTTTCGGCAAATATTTAGTTATAAACGGGATAGAGGCATCAGATAATTTACCGTTTATGAATCTAGTTAATTCTTCCAACTTGGCAATATGTACATCCCCAACATATCCAAGTTTAGTAGCAGTATTTTCTACTCTAACAGCATTATCAATAAGACTCTTTTCTGAATAACTGTTAACCGAATCATTAATTATTTCATCAGTTAATGCCTTAGCACCTTCAGCCCTACTTTTTAGTAAAACAGCCCTATATTCCGCTTGATTTCTAAAAAGGGGCGAGGCTTCTGATGGCATATCACCTAATTCCGCAAATCTACTTTCTACTATTGGTTTATCAACTGTAACACCTTCCGCTACAGGCTTACTAGAGAAATCTTCTGTAAAAGGGATTCCTTCTTGCGATATTCCTTCTGTTTCTTGTCCTTTAGTAGTTTGTTTCTCTGTCACTATAGGTTCTGCTTGATTAACTTCTTTTGTCTCATCAGCCTTTTTAAACTCATCTAATATTCTACTCATATCACTCGACTTCCCGCCATAATAAGTAGAAATATCGGAGGCGTTATTCCCTGCAGCATGCTGTTTCTTGATTTGACTTGCGCTGTTATCTATCAGGATGCTACTTTCGCCAAATTCCTTGCGTATGTCCTTAAACGTGTCTTTGGGCAACGGCTTCCCGTCTTTACCTATAGCGTAATCCTCACGTGTTTTTACCTTCGTTGGGTCGAGCTTTCCAGTTTTTGGGTCGTTGAAGATATTCGCAAGCAGAGGATTTTCATTAATAATCCTCTGTGTCCGCTTCTCAGTTGAATGCGTCCAGATAACGATTTTCTTATTCGCAAGAACCAAAGCTTTCAGGAACTCATCCGCTCCGGGGCGGAGTTCCTCCTTTTTGCCACCCTTACCCTTACCCTCAGCCACTATCGTGCCGTCTAAGTCCAGCACATATGTGTCATAAGCGAACCTAGCCTTCGCTTCAAGCTCCGCTATCCTTGCCTCTATGTCCGCCAGCCCGCTGGCCTTACCTTTTAATTCAAGAGCCTTAGCATGCTCCCCCTGCAACACTTGCAGTTCCTTCGCTTCTAGGACGGTCATGACTGCGCTTTTACCCATTGCGTCTTCTATAAATAAATCTACAAGCCCACTGGACTTACCCCCATTGTAAGTGGAAACTTCTGCGTATTTATTATTAGCGTCAAGCTGTTGCTTGATTTGTCTTGCGTTGCTGTCTACCAGAATACTACCCAAACCAAATTCCTTACTTACGTCTTTAAAGGTGTCCTTGGTAACTTGTTCTCCGCCATAATGCTCCTTAGTCCGCACTCTTTTATAGTCCCAGATGGATGGGAAGATTTTACCAAGGGTATCGGGGTGCTGCCCCAGAATAACCCCCACCTCACGCCTCGACAAATCCGTCCACAGAACGGTGTTCTTCCCTTCGCTCTTTAGTTCTTGGAGCAACTCCATCGCACCGGGGCGAAGCTCATATTTACCATTCTTATCCTTTCCCCCGACAAGCGTACCGACTAGATTAAATACATACGTTTGAGAGGTAAGCCTTCTGACCTTCTCATTACCTGTAAGCAAGGTACTCATCTTGCCAGTTGCCTCTAAGGGGGCTACCCCAACCACATTATTTTTTGCGTCATGCTGTTGTTTGATTTGGCTTGGGTTGCTGTCTATCAGAACGGAATCCGTGCCGAATTCTTTTTTCATATCCTTAAATGTGTTCTCGTCCTTGAACTTTGCGTAATCCCCACGTGTTTTCACCCTAGTCGGGTCGAGCTTCCCAGTCTTGGGGTCGTTGAAGATGTTCGCAAGTTCGGGGTGCATATTAATAATCTCCTGTGTCAATTTCTTGTCAGAATGTGTCCATATAGCAACTTTTTTCCCGTCACCTTGTATTGCCTTCATCAATTCAATCACCCCGGGGCGAAGTGCGTGTTTGCCTTTGGATTTACCCCCTCCTTGGGAAACTATTGTACCAAAGTCAAATACGTACGTTCCGTAAGAATACTTTCTGGCTTTTTGCTTTGCTTCCAGCTCTTTTATTCTCAATTCCATCTGGGGCAACCCGCTGACCCTTGCTTCTACCACGAGGGCTTCGGCTCGTTTCTTGTACAACCCCATGAGTCGGGTGGCTTCTTTGGGAGTGAGTAACTTTCCTGTGCCCACCAGCCCCCCCAACTCTTCCATTCTCTCTGCTTCAAACCTTGCTATTTTTGCCTGAATACCCTGAACCAAATCCAGTGTCCCAGCAATGCCTATTGCTTCTTTCGCTGCAATGAGAGCATTCTCCCGTGCCTTGTACGAAACTAGGAGTGCCTCGGCTACGGCGGGGGCAATAAGCTGACCCATGCCGACCAATTCTACATCTAGCATATCCTTCAGTCCGCTGGACTTACCCCCGTGATAGGTGGTAACAGATACAGCCTTAATCTTATTATCTTTCTGTAGTTGTATCTGTACCTTATTGTTATCTATCAAGACGCTGTTTTCGCCAAATTCCTTGCGGATGTCCTTAAATGTGTCGGCGGGCAACGTCTTGCCAGTAGCTCTATCTATGCCATAATCCTCGAATGTTTTCACTTTCGTCGGGTCGAGCTTCCCAGTCTTGGGGTCGTTGAATAGAGCCTGAAGTTCGGGGTTCGTATTAATAATCCTCTGGACTCGCTCTTTATCCAGATACGTCCATATGGCAACTTTTTTACCCGTTGCGGATAACGCCACAAGTAAGTCCACTGCGCCGGGGCGCAGTTCATCTACTTTACCATCTTTACCTTTACCCTCCGCACTTATCGTGCCTTCCATATTGAATACATATGCGTCGTAAGTAAATGTATTGGCATTTTTCTTCGATTCTAGCTCTTTTATCTTTGTCTGTATGTCCGCCAACCCACTGTCTTTACCTGTTGCTTCAAGAGCCCTAGCACGCTCCGCCTGTAATACTTGCAGTTCCTTCGCTTCAGAAATAGAAATAAGCGGATTCTTGCCCTTTACGTCTTCCATGAATAAATTTGCGAGCCCACTAGACTTACCGCCATTGTAAGTGGAAACTTCTGCATATTTATTTTTTGGGTCGTTCCTCTGAAGGTCTATTTGCATCTTGTTATTGTCAATCAAGATACTGTTTTCACCGAATTCTTTACGCACATCCTTGAGCTTATTTACTCCGAACGGGTCTCCACGTTTGATGTAATCCCCCCCACACCGCACCTTTTTATCATTATAGTTTTTATCGTTCCAGACTTCGGGGAAGATTTTCTGAAGAGTGTCGGGAAACTTGCCGAGAACCCGCTTCAGCTCTTTTCTTGGCAAATCCGTCCAAAGAACGACTTGCTTGCCGTTATTTTCGAGTTCCCTGAGTAACTCTACCGCACCCGGGCGAAGCTCATAATTGCCTTTTTTATCCTTCTTGGCACTAATAAGTGTGCCCAGTAAGTTAAAAACATACGTTTGAGAAGTAAGTGTCCTAACCTTCGCCTGTGGCACAAACAGACTGCTCATCCCGCTCGATTTCCCGCCCCCGTAGGTGGTTATCTTAACCGCATGGTTGCCTGCTTTAAGCTGGGCTTCGACTTGGACAGCACTATTATCTATTAGGATGCTATCCATGCCGTATTTCTTGGCTACAGGCTTAAACGTATTTCTATTGCCTGCATTTTTCCTACCACCTGCATAGTCCTTAAATGTTGATACCTTATTCGGGTCGAGCTTCCCAGTTTTGGGGTCATTGAATAGAGCCTGAAGTTCGGGGTGCCCATTAACAATGCCCTGCATCCGCTTCTCAGTCGAATGCGTCCATATAACAACTTGCTTGCCGTCCCGTTGCATCGCCTGCATCAATTCAATTACCCCGGGACGTAACTCACGCACAAGAGGTTCGTTTTTGATTTTTTTAACCTTAGCTTGAGGACCCTTTTCTCCATACTCCCGTATTGCCTCCATTAAGTGGAGCATCTCGTGCTTGCTAGCCTTATACTTACCTTTGCCCACCCTGCTCTGAGAAACCACACATCCGTCAAAGTCAAATACATACGTGGCGTAAGCAAACTTATTGGCGTTCTGCTTTAGTTCTAGTTCCGCTATCCTTGCCTGTGTCTTCTCCAACCCCACAACGCCCGCTTCAGATGCGAGGGCTTCATCACGTTTCTTGTAAAGCTCCATAAGCTGTCTAGCTTCGGCGGGGGTGAAAATCGTGCCCTCCGCCTCTTTCATACTCTCTTCTATCTTTGCCTGAAGCTCACGAACCAAATTCAGTGCGGAGGCGGAGTCCACTACTTCTTTCGCCACCACAAGAGCGTTCTCCCGTTCTTTATATAAAACTTGGAGCATCTTAGCTTCGGCGGGGGTAATAATTTGCCCCCTGCCCGCCATCTCTCTACCAAATATGTCCTTCATGCCACTCGATTTCCCCCCAAAATAGGTGGATATATCTACAGCCATATTGCCGTGCGCTTCTTGTTGTTTGATTTGGCTTTTATTGTTGTCTATCAGTATACTGTCTTTACCGAATATGCTTATGTCCTTGTACGTGTCTACGGGCAATACCTTACCAGTGTTCTTATCTATAGCGTAATCCCCACATGTCTTCACCCTAGTTGGGTCGAGCTTCCCAGTTTTAGGGTCATTGAAGATAGCCTGAAGGTCGGGGTGCATATTAACAATCCTCTGTGTCCGCTCTTTGTCCGAATGTGTCCACAAAATGACTTCCTTGCCCGCTATTTGTAACGCCATAAGGAAATCCACGGCACCGGGGCGGAGTTCCTCTTTCTTGCCACCCTTACCCTTACCCTCAGCCACTATTGTACCGTCGAGGTCGACGATAACCGTGTGTGCTTTGAACTGTTCCATCTTTGGTAAGAATATCGCTTTAACAGCGTCTACGTATGTGAGATATCTCCCCATAAGCCCCGTCATCCCCACCACGCCTTCGCCTTCCTTCCCGACCTTAACGATTTCCCCGGGGAGGCTCCCTCCTGCTACACGGGTATAATCAGTTGTCCAGTCCTTTCTACGTACTTTGAGGTAGGGACCTGTCTCATAATTTAGAAGCCCACGTAATCCATATTGCACCGGTCTTAGTCCTACCCTGCCACGGGCTATATCCTTCACCGCTCGTTCTAAGACTCTCCTTTTCAGGACAATCGCCCCCCTCAAATCGGGGGCACCCTGCTTTTCTATTCCTGCAGGGCTTATGAAATCCAACAGCACCTCCCGTTTCGCTACTTCCAACCCCTCCAGAACAATCTTCTTCTCCGTGACGCCACTTAGGGTGGTGTCAACCCAAGCCTTATACGCATCAATTGCCTTCAGTACGACGGGGGTGACCGAGTCTAGACGTTTTAACTCCGTCAGTTGGATATCAATAGTCCTAAGTTCCGAAAGCATCAGCTTGTTCTCTGGACGAGCTATAACATCCTCCGCTAGTCGCTTCTCTAACGCCACAATACTAGGGCTATACTTGTCCTGTATATCCCTCCTAATTCCCTCTATCGCTGTCAAGATGGCTTGTTTTTGGACACCGCCTTTTACCATTTGCCCACTTCCTGCCCCTAACTCGGCATCCAAGCGACTGCTGGCTCCATCTATTGCTTTAGCGACCACCTCTCCGTCTATTTTTAACTCCTTTAAGAGCCTAAAACTGTCGGTCATCATATATATTATAGGTATCGACTGCGCCCAGCCAAACGCCTCTAACTTACCACCCGCAGCGATGTGGTCTCTTTGTTGTTGTGCCAACTGTCTCTCTGCCGCCCCCGGTGGCATTAATGCAATCTTCAAATCCCGATATGCAAGCACGGCGTCACGCATTTTCCCGGAAAGGTCTTTATCTACCTCCAAGACCTCCCCAAACACCGTCTCTAGCTTCTTACCCAAAAGGCTCCATGCAGTATCGGGGAACATTGCTGCCTCAAGGTCTTTCATGGCGGAACTCTTACCGCCCTCGTACAGGGAAATAACTACACCTCTATTGTGATTTCGGACTTGCTCTATTTTCTGTGCTACCAAGTCATCAACAAGGATACCCCCTCCCACTTTCTTAATATCTTTGAATGTCGCTGAGTTTGTATAAGCTGGTTCCCCTTTAGCGTTTACTTTCCCCGGTATCAGGGCGTAGTCTTCACGAACCACCACGTTCTTCCTGCCAGTCACAGAAGCCTTACCGTCTATGCCTTTCCAGCTTGCATCTTTCGGGAAAAAGGCTTCCAGCTCAGGCAGGGACTGAAAAACCTCTTTTAGCCTCGCATCTGAGCAATGCGTCCATATCACCACTTCTTTGCCGTTATCCTGCAATTCCTGCAATAATTCTAGGGCGTGCGGACGCATCACGTAACCAGCCAGTTTTGGGTCGTACCCAGTTATTTGCTTGCCTGCTTTGTTGTAAGTGGGTGGCAATAGGTTTCCGTCCTTATCGAATTTCAAATTAGTGTTTTTGGCGGTGATAAGGGTACCGTCCATATCAAATACTACCTTATGAACACTTCTTAAACTGTATTCGTACCTATCTAAATGCCACTGCTGAACCTTATCAAACATCCTGAGTGCGGCATCTTTCTGAACTGTATCGGGCGGGAAATTATCCTCTACCCAACTCTTCAGAACATTAACGCCTTCAAAGACACCAGCACTAAAAGCCTCCACGGAACCCTTTTCATTAAACTTAACAAAAGCGTTGTCCAATGCGGATTGGATTGCTCCTATCGTGATATTTGCGTCGGCACTGACCCTGATTGTCTCTTTTGCATTATTGATAGCCTCTACGTATGCAAGCATCGCTGGAGTTGCCACTGTGCCCCGCCC
>Ga0315289_10005745_pt1 | contig 18274 bp, 12 predicted proteins | sample YL17G11_40_MG_FD_203452 | JGI IMG/M metagenome (GOLD analysis project Ga0315289, IMG submission 203452) | Sediment microbial communities from Yellowstone Lake, YNP, Wyoming, USA - YL17G11_40 | ecosystem: Environmental > Aquatic > Freshwater > Lake > Sediment | place: USA: Wyoming | collected... | reverse complement strand
CTTAAACAATACGTCGCTTTCATTTATATCAGGAGGCTGGACGATGAGCCCCATCCTCTGTGCTTCATTGACATACTCGACAATTTTGTCGGTGTTATCGCGTTCTGAAGTAAGCAGCGCGGTCATAAATTCGACCGGATAATTTGCTTTCAGGTATGCGGTGCGGTAAGAGATCAAGGCGTAGGCAGTAGAATGCGATTTATTGAAGCCATACCCGGAAAAATATTCGATTAAATCGAATATTTTGCTTGCCAGTGTTTCTCTTATCCCGTTTTTGACGCAGCCGGTGATAAAGATTTTACGCTGCTTCTCCATAACCTCCGGGATTTTTTTGCCCATGGCCTTACGCAGTATATCTGCCTGGGCAAGGCTGAAGCCTGCAAGGCTAGAGGCGATCTGCATGATCTGTTCCTGATAGACCATGATCCCGTAGGTTTCCTTTAGGATCGGCTCTAGCTTATGATGTTCATATCTGATTGCGGTGAGCCCGTGTTTGCGCTTCATGAAGTCATCAAGCATCCCTGAGCCGATCGGGCCCGGACGATACAAGGCAAGCAGGGCGATTAAATCCTCAAAACGTTCGGGCTCAAGTTTCTTAAGGAGATCGCGCATCCCCGAACTCTCTATCTGGAAGATGCCCATAGTCTGGGCGGAGGCTAAAAGTTTGTAAGTTTTTAGATCGTCAAGCGGGAGGTTATTGATATCTATAACTTTTGCCTGTGTCTTTTTTATGAGCTTTACCGCTTCACTGATAACGGTAAGCGTGCGCAGGCCCAGAAAGTCAACTTTCAGAAGGCCGATCTTCTCGAGGATCCCCATACTAAAGCCTGTGGTGATCTGGTCGTCGCCTGTCTTAAAGAGCGGGCTGTAATTGTTTAAGGGTTTATCCGCGATGACGACCCCGGCAGCGTGGACTGAGGCATGGCGGTTTAGTCCTTCAAGGGTCAAGGCCGTATCAACGAGCTTGGTTATCTGCGGGTCATGCTTATAGAGGTTGTTTAATTCCTCTACGCTGTCCAGGGCGTCCTGGAGCGTCATGTTGGGGTCAGGCGGGATCATCTTGGCGATGCGGTCCACATCAGCATAGGCTATGGCCATGACGCGCCCCACATCGCGCACTACCGCGCGCGCCTGCATAGTCCCAAAGGTGATGATCTGGGCGACGTTTTCCTGGCCGTACTTATTGGTAACGTAATCAATGACCTCCTGCCTTCTTTCATAACAGAAATCTATGTCAATATCCGGAAGTCCCATGCGTTCAGGGTTTAAGAACCGCTCAAAAAGCAATCCGTATTTTAAAGGATCGAGGTCCGTGATCCCGAGAAGATAGCTTACCAAGCTTCCCGCTGCTGAGCCTCTGCCCGGCCCGACAGGTATATCTTTGCTCTTTGCGTAATGGATGAAGTCCCAGACGATCAAAAAGTAGCTGACAAAGCCCATATCCTTGATGATCTTAAACTCATGATCCAGGCGGTCGCGTATTTCGGGGGTGGCCTCAGGGTATCTGGTTTTGAGCCCTTCTTCGCAAAGTTTCAGCAGATACTCCTCTTTTGTAATTCCTGCAGGCGGTTCATACTTAGGCAGGTGCACCTGGGAAAAATCCAGCTCCAGGTTACAGCGTCCGGCGATTTCTAGGGTGTTGGAGATGGCCTCAGGGATCTCATCAAAGATTTTTTTCATCTCCTGGGGAGACTTGAAATAGAATTCATTGGTCTTAAAACGCATGCGGTTGGGGTCATCCAGGGTGGTTTGCGTCTGGATACACAGGAGCGCTTCGTGGCTTGCGGCGTGGGCCTTGGCCAGATAATGCACATCATTAGTGGCGACGAGCGGAAGCGTTAATTCTTTTGACAGCTTGATCAGGCCGGCATTTACCGTTTTCTGCTCCGGGATGCCATTCTCCTGAATTTCCAGATAATAGTTGCCCTTGCCGAAAATGTTCGCGTAGGTATCCGCGGTCTTCAAGGCGTCGTTAAAACGGTTCTCCTGCAGCAATACCGGGACTTCGCCTTTCAGGCAGGCGCTTAGGCCGATGAGGCCCTTAGAATGCTGGGCGAGGATTTCCTTATCGATTCTCGGACGGTAATAAAATCCTTCAAGATACCCTATAGAAACAAGCTTCATTAAATTCTGGTAGCCTGTCTCATCCCGGGCAAGAAGTATTAAGTGGTATGAGGTATCCTCTATGCCGCTTGAGGCCTTCTCCAGGCGGCTTCCCGGTGCGACATAAACTTCGCATCCGATGATCGGCTTGATGCCGGCTTTCTGGGCTTCCACATAAAAGTCAATCGCCCCGAATATGTTTCCATGGTCGGTGATGGCCAAAGAGCCCATTTTATATTCGGCAGCAAGTTTTAAGAGTTCAGGAATGCGGCAAGCGCCGTCAAGGAGGCTGAATTGGGTGTGCAGGTGCAGGTGGATGAAATCGGAATGAGGCATGTTGTTAAAAAAAATTGCTCTGGGTCAATAGTCGATAAAATCTTTAACTATTCCCACTCAATCGTAGCAGGAGGCTTGGAGCTGATGTCGTAGACAACGCGGTTGACGCCTTTTACTTCGTTGATGACGCGATTGGATATTTTTTCAAGGATTTCGTAAGGAAGCTTAGTCCAGTCAGCGGTCATGCCGTCAAAACTCTCTACGCAGCGCAACGCCACCACATTTTCATAGGTGCGTTCATCGCCCATGACGCCGACGCTCTTAATGGGAAGCAGTATCGCGAATGACTGCCAGACTTTTTCATAAAGGCCTGCCGCCTGTATTTCTTCCATCACCCGACGGTCGACTTCCCGCAGTAAATCCAGGCGTTCCCTGGTGACTTCGCCGATAATGCGTATGGCCAGGCCCGGCCCGGGGAACGGCTGGCGATAAATTATGTTTTCAGGAAGGCCTAATTCTTTGCCGATCAGGCGCACCTCGTCTTTAAATAAGTCGCGTAAGGGCTCGACCAGTTTTAATTTCATGTGCTTGGGAAGCCCCCCGACATTGTGGTGGCTCTTGATGCGGCTTGAAGGAGCGCCGGTCGCAGACATGGATTCGATGACATCCGGGTATAAAGTCCCCTGGGCCAGATATTTTACGCCTTTTACCTTATCTGCCTCTTCCTCAAACATTTTTACAAACTCATCGCCGATGATCTTTCTTTTCTCTTCGGGATCAGTCACTCCTTTTAGGCGGGTAAGAAATCTCTTGTTTCCGTCTTTGTAACCAAGGTTCAGGTGGAACATTTCCTTAAAAATCTTTCTTATCTGTTGCGGTTCGTCTTTGCGCAAGACCCCATTATCAATAAAAATGCATCTTGAATTCTTGCCGATCGCCCTGTGCAGGAGTATTGCCGCAACGGATGAGTCTACGCCGCCGCTTAAGCCAAGGACCACCTTGTCTTTGCCTACGGTTTTGCGGATATTTTCTATAGTTTCTTTGATGAATGACTCCATGGTCCAGCGGGCAAGGCAGCCGCAGATTTTAAAGAGGAAGTTGCTTAAGATCTGGCTTCCTTTTTCCGTGTGGGTGACCTCAGGATGAAACTGCACGCCGAATATCTTTCTTTTTGAATTTGAGATTGCGGCTATCGGCGCATTCATGGTATGAGCGCTGGTATGAAATCCCGGAGGCATCTTGGTGACATGGTCACCGTGGCTTGTCCAGCAGGTGAAATTTCCCGGAAGGCGCATAAAAAGGTTGGCGTTATCGTCAATGAATAACTCGATTTTTCCGAACTCGCGCTCCTTGGTATGTTTTACCTTGCCGCCGAGCATTTTTGCCATGACTTGCATGCCATAGCAGATGCCCAATATCGGTACACCCAATTTAAATATTCCTTTATCAGGGAGAGGGCTCTTTTTTTCTTTTACTGACGCCGGGCCTCCGGAAAGGATCAGGCCTTTTGGATTCATGGCCGCGATTTCTTTAACCGGTGTATTGTACGGGATGATCCTTGAGAAAACCTTGTTTTCCCTGACGCGGCGGGCGATCAACTGCGTGTATTGCGATCCAAAGTCCAGGATCAGTATTGTTTGTCTTGTCATTTCCCCATCCCCACCCTCTGTCCGACCTGAAAGATCTTCCCCTCGGTCTGGATTGACGGCGCGATGATAACCTCCACATCGTGCATCTCCTTGATATTCGATGCGCCAAGCGTGCCCATGGAAGTTTTAAGGGCGCCTACGAGATTTTGAGAGCCGTCGTCGACTCTGGCCGGACCGAATAAGATCTCCTTTAACAAGCCTGTTGTGCCGACATAAATACGCGTTCCGCGCGGAAGGTTGACGTGCGATGTGGCCATGCCCCAGTGATATCCTCTTCCGGGCGCTTCTTTTGCCCGGGCGAAGCTCGAGCCGATCATGACCGCATCAGCCCCGCAGGCAAAGGCTTTGCAGATATCGCCTCCGCGGTTCATTCCGCCGTCAGTGATAATCGGTACGTATTTTCCGGCTCTCTTGAAAAAGAAATCACGCGCTGCCGCGGCATCCACGGTTGCGGTTACCTGCGGAACACCGATCCCTAAAACGCCTCGCGTGGTGCAGGCAGCTCCGGGCCCGACGCCTATAAGCAGGGCCGCAGCACCCGTTTCCATAAGCTCAATCGTGGTCTCGTAGGTTACGCAGTTGCCAAAAACAACGGGAATTTTTACAGCCTTGCAGAATTTGAATAGGTCAAGGCTCTTGTATTCCTTGGTGATGTGTTTTGTGGAGGTGACGGTTGACTGGACGACGAATATATCCGCGCCGGCTGCCACAGCAATCCTGGCGAATTTCTTGGCATGGGCCGGGATGCAGCTTACCACCGCTTTTGCTTTTTTCTTCTTTAATTCGGCGACTCTCCGGGAGACCAGCTTTTCCTTGATGGGCGTGGTGTAGATGGACTGCATTAATTGCGTGGCTTTTTCAGGGGTGGCTTTGGATATCTGATCCAGGACTTCGGAAGGATTTTCGTAACGGGTCTGTACGCCATCCAGATTCAATACCGCGATACCGCCTAATCTAGACATCTCAGCGGCAAAAGTGACGTCCACTACACCGTCCATGGCAGCGGCTAAAATGGGGACTTTGAATTTTCTGCCGGCAATCTCAAAGGTTGCATCAACCTCATTGGGATTGGTGGTTTGTGAGCCGGGTACCAGAGCAACTTCATCAAAGCCATAACATCTGCGCGCGCGCCTGCCGATACCTATCCATTCCGCCATTTCTTTACTCCTCAATTTTCCTCTATTACTAGTTGGAAATTGACCCCGTCGAGTGCGCAAAAATTTTTAGGCGCGTAGCGCCAGAAAATTTTTGCAGCGTTTACGAGACGGGGTAAATACAACACGCTCCTTCGGGTCGGAAATTAGACCACGGGGGTAAAATATAAGTTATTGTTTTCCAGTAAGTTATGAATTTTTCCTCATTTTAAAGAGAGTTGCTTTGAAAGGAATGTGTGGATTTTACATCAAGATAGGGGGATTGTCAACAGTTATTTTGAGGCAAAAAGCGAGGGATCTTTTTCGGCCAGCCGAAGAAAGGCGTTGATCACTTCCGGGTCAAATTGCTTGCCGGTTTGTTTTTTAAGCTCTTCACAGGCTTTCTCTGCGCCGAGAGCTTTGCGGTAGACCCTGTCTGAAATCATCGCATCTATTGAGTCGGCAACCGCAAGGATACGGGCGCCCAGTTCGATCGCAATACCTTTTATTCCATCAGGATACCCCGTGCCATCGTATTTCTCGTGGTGATGTCTGATCAACTTCGCTTCTTCTTTTAAAAAAGGGAGCGCATTGACGATCGCCTCTCCTTTTAAGGTGTGCATTTTTATGTCATTAAACTCGTCTTCGCTTAATCTGATAGGTTTAAGCAATACGCCATCGCGGATCCCGATCTTGCCTATATCATGCAGAAGGCCGGCGCGGCGGATCTGCTCGATCTGAAAATGTTTCAGATTCATTTCCTGGGCGATGGCAACCGCGTATTTGGTGACATTTTCAGAGTGTTGTTTAGTGTAAGCGTCGCGGGCATCCAGGGCAAAGGCAAGCGCTGAAATCGATTCCAGATAGCTTTCCTGCAGCTGCTCATAGAGGCTTGCGTTTTGCAAAGCAATCGAGGCCTGGGTGAGGAGTCCTTTTATAAAATTCACCTCTTCGTCGCTAAACTGCTCCCCTGATTTTTTATTGCTTAAGTTTAATACGCCGATAACCTTTTCTTTCGTCGATAGCGGAATACTCAAGAGCGTCTTTACGAAATATTCCCCCTTGTTCTGGGCGCTAAACCATCGGCTCTTCTCTATATCATTTTCGACTAGTAATTTGTTGTTTAAGACGACCCAGCCGGAGATGCTCTCGCCTTTTTTAAAACGCATCGCGCCGATTAATTCCTCCTTGACGCCGTGACTGTAAAACGGGACAAGACGTCCGCTTCGTCTGTCTTCAAGCAAGACGGTGCAGATCTGCGCGTTGATCATTTTATTGGCGCTCTCGGCGATACTTTTAGCGATATTTTCGTAGGTGACATTAGTAAATATATCCTGGCCCATTTTAAAGAGCAGGGTAAGCTCTTCTTCATAAAGTATTTTCTTTTCTATGGTGGCGGCGCGTTCCTTCTGAAGGATCTCTGTCTCGGTGGGTTTGGAGGGGGCTGCCCTGGGAATAAATACGGCCTTCTTAAGCGAGGATTCGATATCCGCCGGGACCTTTGCCTTCATTTTAAGTATGGCAAAGGCGCCCGCGGTGAAACCGAAGATAAAAGATAATGCGATTATCGCGATTACCATATAATTATTTTACCACAATTTTGAAGAAATAAAAGGGCGAAGAATAATCTTCGCCCTTTTTCCTAACCCCTACGTACTATCTACTACCTACTGTTTTTAATACATCCCGCCGCCCATACCGCCCATTCCGCCCATTCCGCCGCCCGGCATCTTTTCTTCTTTTTCCGGCTTATCCGTTACGATTGCCTCGGTAGTCAGGAGCAAGGCTGCGATACTGGAAGCGTTCTGCAGGGCAGAACGGGTCACCTTGGTCGGATCGATGACGCCAGCCTCGATCATATCCACGTACTTGTCTTGAGCGACATCGTAACCGACATTGGTCTTTTCCTGTTTTACGCGCTGCACTACGACAGAACCTTCTAACCCTGCATTGGCTGTCAGTTGCCTGATCGGTTCCTCTAGTGCGCGGCGCACGATATCAACGCCAATTTTCTCATCGCCTTCGAGTTTCATTTTCTCAAGCGCAGGGATTGCGCGCAGTAAACCCACACCGCCGCCGGGAATGATCCCTTCTTCGACTGCTGCGCGGGTCGCGTGTAATGCGTCTTCGACGCGGGCCTTCTTCTCTTTCATTTCTGTCTCAGTTGCGGCACCGACATTGATCACCGCTACGCCGCCGGCTAATTTTGCCAGGCGCTCCTGCAGTTTCTCTTTGTCATAATCAGAATCGCTATCCTCGACCTGTTTCTTGATCTGGGCGATCCTTGCGTTGATCCCTTGAGTTTTTCCGGCGCCTTCGACTATGGTGGTATTTTCTTTATCCACTTTTACTTTTTTTGCGCGGCCTAGGTCCTCAAGGTCTAAGTTTTCTAGCTTGATCCCAAGATCTTCGGTGATGGCTTTTCCGCCGGAAAGGATCGAGATGTCTTCAAGCATCTCCTTGCGCCTGTCGCCGTATCCCGGCGCTTTGACTGCGCAGATGGACAGGGTGCCGCGGATTTTATTCACGACTAATGTCGCCAATGCCTCTCCTTCTACTTCTTCCGCGATGATCAAAAGCGGCTTGCCGGTCCTGGCGACTTTCTCTAAGAGCGGCAGCATGTCTTTCAGGGATGATATCTTTTTTTCGTAGATAAGGATGTACGGTTCTTCCAGGAGGCATTCCATTCTTTCGGCGTCTGTGACAAAATACGGCGAAAGATACCCCTGGTCAAACTGCATGCCTTCCACGACTTCTAAGGTGGTCGCGGTAGATTTTGCTTCCTCAACCGTGATGACACCGTCTTTGCCGACTTTGTCCATCGCCTCAGCGATAAGATCGCCGATTGCGGTATCGCAATTCGCCGCGATGGAAGCAACCTGGGCGACTTCTTTTTTGTCCTTGATAGGAGTGGAAAGCTTCTTTAATTCCTCGCATACTTTCTCGACCGCTTTTTCGATCCCGCGCTTTAAGGCCATGGGATTGGCACCCGCAGTGACATTCTTTAAGCCTTCGCGATAAATTGCCTCGGCAAGGACTGTAGCGGTGGTGGTTCCGTCACCGGCGATATCCGATGTCTTTTCCGCGACTTCCTTGACCATCTGGGCGCCCATATTTTCAAATGGGTCTTCAAGCTCGATCTCTTTGGCAACGGTCACGCCGTCCTTGGTGATGGTGGGTGAGCCGAATTTCTTATCCAGGGCGACATTGCGCCCCTTTGGCCCCAGCGTTACCTTAACGGCCCGGACCAGTTGCTCAACGCCGCTCAACATTTTCCTGCGGCCCTCATCTTCAAAAAGTAACTGTTTTGCCATGCTTCCTCCTCTTATTTGATGATCGCCAAGATATCTTCTTCGCGCATAATCAGCAATTCTTCGCCGTCTTTAGTGGTGATTTCGTTTCCGGAATATTTTCCGTATAACACCCTGTCTCCGACTTTCACTTCCATCTGCTGCACTGTCCCGCTATCCAGAACCTTGCCTTTTCCCACCGCGACAACTTTACCCTCTTGCGGTTTTTCCTTAGCTGTATCCGGCAGCAATATGCCGCCTTTTGTCTTTGCTTCAGCCTCTAAAGGTTGGACCACGACGCGATCTCCCAATGGTTGCATATTCATACTACACACCTCCTCAATGAGCCCATAACTTACGGAACCGCCGCTTTACGACAGGTGACGTAAGTTATTTGGGCGAATTGACCCCGCCGAATGCTAGCAAAATTTTACGGCGCTTTGCGCCAGTAAAATTTTGCAGCGAATATGAGGCGGGGTTAATAAAGTCCGTAATAAAATTAGCACTCTTACCTATAGAGTGCTAATTATAATTAGTTTAAGGATTTTGTCAAGTATTTTTTTACTCTTGTTTCTCTTGGGGCTTGGCTTCTTTCACGACTTCAAACTGCAGGCTTTCCGAGGCAGAGGTATTCTTTAGTTTATCATACAGGATAACCCTAAAGACATACTTTCCGGCAGGGACATCGGTAAATTCAATGTGATTGTTAAAATAGATATCCAGTATTGGAGAGGCGGAATTATAGTGTGTCTGGACCACATTGGGTTTTTCCATCAGCGTCTCCCCTTTTTCATTTAAAATAAAAATATCTTCAGTAAGCCAGATCTCGTATTTTCCGTCGCTCTTTTTGGTGAAGTAATTTTTCGGCTCAAAATAGACGTACAGGGTCTCGTTTCGTTTAAATTTCGTTTCGGGAAGCGGCGTATACGATCCTATGGTAGTGATCTGGGAGCATGCCGTAAAGTCCTTCACCCCCAATGTTCCCTGGTTTTGCAGTTCGATGATCTTCTCTTTTAACTGGAGCATCTGGGATGATGCTTCATCTGCTTTTGCAAAAGGATATGCTAATACCAGGCTTGCTACGACGGCCAGAATTATTTTTTTCATTTTTATCCTTTCATTTATCGCTATCCATCTTAATTCAGGAAAGGTTTAATGTATTTCTTAGGCCTTCTTTTTGAGTCAAAAATACCCCAGTGCGGCTCTACCGGAAGATCGGTTTTCCAGTATTGGTCAAATGCTTCAAAATAAACAAATGGGATCCCTTTTTTCTCGAAGGTAAGGAAGAAAGCGTTCTGGTTAACTGCCGTAGCTTCCCGCGCACCTGCCGTAGGGTAGCCGACTTCTTTGAAAAGGATCAATTTGCTTCCCGCGTGCTTTTTGAGGAGTTCATAGTGCTTCTCTATCCACTGGGCAGCCTTCTTGGGGTTTTTTACTTCGCAAAGGAACGGGTGGATGTTGGGGAATATCCAGTCGCCGATATTAAGCACATCATCGTTATAATAATCAAAGATCTGCTCTGTAGTCGTAACCGGTCTGTTAGTCGACTTTTTGAGGCCTTCAATTACTTCGTTTAATGTTTCCAGGTCGTACCGGGAGTTCAGCCCTTCGTTCCCGACGCAATACCCATCGACATATTGACCGGCCATATTAGCATTCATGATTTCTTCGCGGCTTTCAATATCCCAGATCCCCATAATCACTCCGGCAAATCCTATTTCTTTGGCAATGCGCGGGATTTGGGCAAAGGTATCGTAGGAGTTATAGGTGACTACGCCGCGGAAACCCGCGCTATAAAGCAGCTGGAGGTCCGAGCGGATCGTGTCTTCGGTAGGGAAATCATTCTTTGTCGGATCGCAATACGTGGAAGAATATGCGACCCATTTAAGATTTAATATCTTTTGGGTAAATTCACTGCTACATTCAGCGAAGCTGCTTACAGGGCATAAGGCCGCTAAAAGCAAAAAGGTGAGGATCAGCCTGGTTATTTTTGACACACTTCCTCCCTGTAGATCAAGGATAGGCCCTTCAAAGTCATATCAGGATCGACCTTATCGATCCGTTTGCAGTAAGTTTTTATTAAGTCGATGTTTCCTCCGGTCCCGATGACCTTTGCTTCTTTTCCGATTTTATTCTTTATCCGCTGCACCAGGTCATCGGTAAGCGCGGAAAAGCCGTAGATTATGCCGCTTAGCATGCTGTTTTTAGTGTCCTTGCCGATAAATTCTTTCGGGGCCCTTAGTTTTATGCGCGGTAATAATGCGGTGTGGCTGCTCAAGGCATCCAGCGATATCCCTAATCCCGGAATGATCAAGCCGCCTAAATACTCCCCATCCCGGGAGACAATGTCAAAGGTTATCGCTGTGCCAAAATCTACCGCCACCAATGGCGCTTTGTAAAGCTTTATTCCTGCATAGGCATTTACCAGGCGGTCCTGACCGACCTGTCGAGGCTTTCGGTAGAGGTTTTTCACAGGCACCTTAATATCCTTACCTATAATAAGGGGCCGCTTGCCGAGTAATGGCTTTAACTCTTTAGCAATAAAGGCGGTTGCCCCGGGCACAACGCTGCAGATAAGCGTATCTTTTATTTTGTGCCTTGAGATTATTTTTTTAAGCGGCCGGGCGTAATTTTTGGCTTTTGTGGGGATAGCATAACGCTTCAAGAGGCGATTCCCCTTAAAGACGCCGAGCGCGATATTAGTGTTTCCTATATCGATAGCTAACAGCATGTTTTTTAAGTTATAAGTTATAAGTTATAAGTTATAAGCTTTAAGCTTAAAACTTACGGCTTAAAGCTGTTTTTTAGTTCTTTTATCTTATCCCTCATGACAGCGGCCTTCTCAAACTGTAGATTTCTCGCTGCCAGCTCCATTTCGTATTCAAGCTCCGCGATATACCTGTTCATCTCGTATTCGTCTTTACTCTGGCCGGTTAGGCCCTGCACAAAATCTTGCGCCTCAGAGAGGTCTTCGATTCCTTCTTTAATCGCTTTCTCGATCGAGCGGGGGGTGATCTTATGGGCAATATTAAATTCCAGCTGGATTTGCCTTCGGCGGGTACTTTCGCTAACCGCCTTTTCAATCGAACCGGTGATCGTATCCGCGTACATAATCACCTTGCCGTTGATATTGCGCGCGGCGCGCCCGGAGACCTGAATCAGGGAAGTTGCACAGCGCAGGAATCCCTCCTTGTCCGCATCCAGGATCGCAACCAGCGATACTTCGGGCAGGTCCAGGCCTTCTCTCAACAAATTAATGCCTACCAGGCAGTCAAAATGTTTAAGCCTTAGTTCCCGAAGCAGCTTTGAGCGTTCGATCGTTTCGATTTCCGAATGCAGGTATTTTACCTTTAACCCCTTTTCTTGTAAATAATTAGTTAGGTCTTCTGCCATGCGCTTGGTAAGAGTTGTCACTAATACCCGTTCATCATTTTTGGCGCGCTTTTTCACCTCTTCTATCAAATCCTCAATTTGCCCTTCAGTCGGCCTTATGGCGATTTCCGGGTCGACTAGGCCCGTCGGCCGGATGATCTGCTCGATGACCCTGCCCTTACTTTTCTTTATTTCATATTCATTCGGAGTGGCGGAGACAAAGACTGTCCGTTTGATCAGGCCTTTGAATTCGTCAAATTTAAGCGGGCGATTATCAAGGCACGAAGGAAGCCTGAAACCGTAATCGACCAGTATTTCTTTCCTGGCGCGGTCTCCCTCGTACATCCCGCGTACCTGAGGGATGGTCACATGAGATTCATCGATGACTGTCAGGAAATCCTCGGGGAAATAATCAATAAGGCAATCCGGCCGTGATCCGGGCGGCTTTCCCGACAGATGGCGCGAGTAATTTTCAACTCCGTGGCAATAGCCTATTTCTCTAAGCATTTCCATATCGTATTTGGTGCGGGACTCAAGCCTTTGCGCCTCCAGAAGTTTATTTTTACTGCGTAAGGATCTTAGCCAGTCTTTGAGCTCCCTTTCAATTGTTTCGATCGCGCCGGCGATCCGGTCGCCTGAAACGATAAAATGCTTTGCCGGGTAAATCGCTACTTTTTCCAGCTGATTCAGGATCTCACCGCTTACAGGGTCTATCTCAGAGATCTTTTCAACCGTATCTCCCAGCAAGCTTATGCGTAGGGCTTTTTCCATGTAAGACGGGAAGACTTCCAGCACATCTCCTCTTACCCGCAACTTTCCCCGTACAAACTCATAGTCATTACGTTCGTACTGTATCTTAATGAAGCGAGAGATCAGCTCATCGCGGGAAACGGCCTGCCCCTTTTCGATAAAAACGAGCATTTCCCGATAATCTTGCGGTGAGCCTAGGTTATAAATACAGGAGACCGAAGCGACAATTATGACGTCGGCCCTGGACATAAGCGAGCTGGTCGCTCGGAGGCGTAATCGGTCCAGCCTGTCATTGATGGAAGCGTCCTTTTCGATATAGGTATCCGTCGAGGGGATGTACGCCTCCGGCTGGTAATAATCATAATAACTGACAAAGTACTCAACAGCATTATGCGGGAAGAATTCCTTGAATTCCGAATAAAGCTGGGCTGCGAGGGTTTTATTGTGGGAGATGACTAAGGTAGGCAGGTTGACTTTAGCGATGATATTGGCGAGGGTAAAAGTTTTCCCTGAACCGGTGACCCCCAGGAGGGTCTGAAAACGGTTGTTGGCGAGGATCGATTCAGCTAATTCCTTGATCGCTTTGGGCTGGTCGCCGCAGGGTGAGAATTTCGAAACAAGCTTAAAGGCTGACAATTATAACACCTCTAAGCTCATATCTATGGCTTTCACCGAATGAGTCAGCGCGCCTATGGATATGATATCTACTCCTGATGCCGCGAGTTTGCGCACATTTTTAAAGTCTACGCCTCCGCTTGCCTCTAATTTTGTGGGCGGGTGATGGCCTGTAAACTTGGTGGAATTGCGGATCTTTACCGCCCTTTTAATATCCTCCAGCTCCATATTATCAAGCATGATCACATCGGGTTTAAAATAAAGCGCATGCTTGAATTCATCGAGGTTTTGCGCCTCTACTTCTATTTTAAAGCCTTTCGGGACGCTCGGGAGCTTGGTATAACCTTCAGTGACTTTCAGATGATTGTCTTTGATCAGGATCATCTCATCCAGCCCCATGCGGTGGTTGTATCCGCCGCCGACTCTGACCGCGTATTTTTGTAACTCACGCAGTCCGGGCATAGTCTTTCTGGTATCGGTGATTTTAGTTTTATAAGGCTCAATATGCCTTACGTATTCCCGCGTCTTTGTAGCCACTGCGGAAAGCATGCTTAAAAGATTAAGCGCAACGCGTTCTGCGGAAAGGATACTGCGCGCCTTTCCCGATATTTTAGCGATGATTTTTCCTTTCTTCGCCGCCTGGCCGTCTTTTACGCAAGGGGCAAATTTGATCTCTGGGTCAATAAGCTCAAATACCTTAAGTGCTGCCGGCATGCCGCAGACGATGCAATTCTCTTTGTTCAGGATAGCCGCTTTGACCTCTTTGTTCTTTGGGATGGTAAGGCTTGTAGTAATATCGCCCTTTCCTATATCCTCGATCAATGCGTGCCTGATGATGCTTTCAAGCTTTACCGGGTCTAATGCCGGTTCCTTTTCCGAGAGAAAATATTTACCTGAGTCCATCCTTCACCGCCTTTAGTTTTTTGAGCGCTTCGGTAAGCTCTGCTAAGCGCGTTTTTTCCTTTTCCACGATATCCGCCGGCGCCTTATTTACGAATTCCCTGTTGCTTAATGTCTTTTCCTTAGCGCTGATCTCTTTTTCCGTGTTTATGATCTTTGCCTCGGTCTTTTTTTTCTCCTTCTCTATATCTACCAGGCCTTCAAGGGGAATAGTCACGTGCGTGTCTTTGATGACATTAGTGATGCTTGAACGCGTATGCGCGTACCTCTCTTCGATCTTTACTTGCGCTGTCTTTGCCAGGTTTTCTATGTGAGAGGCCAACTGCGAGATGATCTCCCTGTTTTCTTTCTTACTTGAGGCGATAACGACATTTATTTTAGCGGTGACCGGGATTTCCACGTCCTGGCGCATATTCCGGATGGCAGTGATGATCTCAAAGAGAAGGGCCATCTTTTCTTCGGTTTTGCTGTCGATCAACTTCTCTTGGATATGGGGCCAGGGCTGCGTCATGATGGATTCGCCTGTATGCGGCAGCATCTGCCAGATCTCTTCGGTGATGAAAGGCATGAATGGGTGCATCGCTCTTAAGAATTTCTCCAGGACCTTATACATCACCACCTGATTTTCTGCCCTTTTTATATCAGGCTTGATCATCTCCAGGTACCAATCGCAGAATTCATGCCAGAAGAAGCTGTAAAGAAGATTTGCCGCTTCATTGAACTTGTAAGCGCCTAAATCTTGGATGACTTCTTTTAATGTTGAATAAAGCCTGCTTAATATCCAGCGGTTGATGACGCTTAAATCCTCATTTTTGTAAAATTCGCAAAGGTCGGCTTTGATCTGCCCGGCCTCAAGGTTCATCAAGATGTATCTTGAAGCATTCCAGATCTTATTGGCGAAATTCCTGCCCTGCTCGAACCTTTCCTTGGACAAAAAGACATCCTGGCCTTGCGCGGTGATGGATATCAGGCTGAAACGTAACGCATCCGTTCCGTACTCATTGATGATCTCCAGGGGGTCGATGATATTCCCGAGAGACTTAGACATCTTTTTGCCTTCGATGTCGCGGACCGTGCCGTGGATGTAGACATCCTTAAAAGGGATATCGCCCGTAAATTCATATCCGGCCATGATCATGCGTGCCACCCAGAAGAAAATTATTTCAGGAGCGGTCACTAGCGCCGCGGTAGGATAGAAATATTTAAGATCGGCGGATTCCTTTGGCCAGTAAAATGTGGCGAATGGCCATAACCACGAGGAAAACCAGGTGTCCAGCACGTCTTCATCCTGATAAATATCGCTTGAACCGCATTTTGAACATTTTTCCGGTTTCGTGCGGGAGACCATCGTCACGTCATCGCAATGCCTGCAATAATAAACCGGGATCCTATGGCCCCACCAGATCTGGCGGGATATGCACCAGTCCTGTAAATTCTGCATCCAGTTTAGGTATACTTTTGTCCAGCGGGCAGGATAAAACTTGATCTTGCCTTTTTTTACCGCTTCAATCGCCGGCTTAGCCAAGGGTTTCATCTTCACAAACCATTGCTTTGACAGATACGGCTCAATGATCGTGTGGCAGCGGTAGCAATGCCCGGCGGATAATTTATGCGGCTCGACTTTTTGAAGTAGCTCTTTTTCCTTTAAATCCTCAAGGATGACTTCCCGCGCCTCAAACCTGTCCATATTCTGATAATCGCCGGCGTTACTGTTCATCCGGCCGTCAGGAGCCATCACATTTACGAATTCGAGATCATGTTTCTTTCCAAGGGCGTAGTCATTGGGGTCATGCGCCGGAGTCACTTTGACAGCGCCCGTTCCAAATTCCATATCCACCATGGCATCAGCGATCACTTTTATTTCCCGGTTGATCAACGGCAGGATCAGGATCTTTCCGATCAGTTTCTTATACCTTTTATCTTTAGGGTTTACCGCAACGGCTGTATCGCCAAGCATGGTTTCCGGCCTGGTAGTCGCTACTATTACAGACTCTTCAGGGTTATCTTTAAGCGGGTATTTAAGATAGTAAAGTTGGCCGTTTAATTCGCGATGCGGCGCTTCTTCGTCAGAAAGCGCGGTTTGACAGCGCGGGCACCAGTTGATGATGTAGCTGCCCCGGTAGATCAAGCCCTTTTCATAAAGACGGACAAAGACCTCAAGTACTGCCCTGGAATACTCCTCATCCATGGTGAAGCGGGTGCGCTGCCAGTCACAGGAAGCCCCTAGTTTTTTTAGCTGGCGGATGATAGTCGAGCCGTAAAGCTCGCGCCACTGCCAGACGCGTTCAATGAATTTTTCCCGGCCTAGGTCCTGGCGCTTCAGGCCTTCCTTGGCCAGGGATTTCTCGACGACATTCTGAGTGGCGATGCCGGCATGGTCGGTTCCGGGCATCCAGAGCGATTCCTCGCCTTTCATGCGGTGGTACCTGATGAGGATATCCTGGATGGTATTGTTCAGGGCATGGCCCATGTGCAGGATCCCGGTGACATTGGGCGGCGGGATGACTATGCAGAAAGGTTTCTTGGCGGGGTCCGGTTTTGCCGAATAGTAGTTATTTTCTTCCCAGTAGGCGTACCATTTATCTTCAGCCTCTTTGGGGTTATAGCGAGACGGAATTTCATTCATTGTCAATATTTCCAGTCAGGGAATCTCTCGGTGCCAAAATATGCTTCATCATAGAATTTTTTGACTATGGCAGCCGGAAAGATACTAAAAATTCCGAATCCTATCGTCGTGGCGTCGATCTCATTTTCCAGCGGCGTGCGGTCATAATCGATGTTACTAGATTTCAAATCTGTAACATCCAAGATCTTTAGCCTTTCAGCGGTTGTTCTTGCTTTACTTGATGTATAAATCAAGGATTCTCCGTTTGGCGACCAGGATACGTATCTGTCGGTCCCTGAGTTATGGGTGATCCTCCTGCGGTTAATCCCTTCCTTATCCATAAGATAGATCTCCAGGTTTTCTTCGCCGATTGCAGTGGTCTCTTGGCAGACAAAAGCGATCAGGGAACCATCCGGAGAGTATGCCGGGGAAAAATCTTTATTCTCATAAGTCGTCAATTGCTTCGTTTCCTTTGTTTCTAAATCGTACGTCCAGATATCATCGTTTCCTGAGCGCTGGGAAGTAAAGATTATTGTTTTAAAGTCCGGAGAAAACTGTGGGTTAAAATCCATCCCCTCGTAATCAGTGATCTGTACGAGACCCGAACCGTCTATATTCATCGTGTAAACATCAATATTGCCGTCATAATTGGCGCAAAATACCATCTGTTTGCCGTCTCTAGACCAGTCCGGCGTATTGTGCCAGCGGCCGGTATTGGTGACTCTGGCCTGATTACTGCCGTTTTCATCCATTATCCAGATCTCCGGCGTTTCGGTACGGTTAGAGATAAAAAGTATCTTTTTCCCGTCAGGAGACCACTTAGGACAATCATTCCAGAACGAGCCGGAAGTCAGCTGTTTGATTTCTTTAGAGGTTAAATCCAGCGTCCAGATGTCGTAGTCACCTTGTTTTCCGGAAGAAAAAACAACTTTCCCCTTTATTTCCATGCTTACCTCCTCTTTATCCGAAGCAAATTTTGAGTTTCTCTAAAATATGCTCGGCAGTAAATCCCTTTTCATTAAAAAAGCGCTGATGCGGTCAGCGCAAGGACTATCCCGCCAATGGCGAGGATAGCTGATACCGTTAATTTTACCGGATAAACATAGGCGCGTAAAGAAAAGCCCCGTGAATCTTTTAAGGTCTTTAGCTCAATATATGGCACAGGGCTTCTGCGATACCACCCCGTGATCTCTACGTCTTCGTTTATATATTTTTTTGCGGCCAAAAGCCCGAAGAAAAACTCCCAGATGCCTAATGGCTGGCGGAAATCCAGAAAGATCACTCCTGTTTCATCCTGCATCACAAAGTCCTCAGACCAGATCAATCCCGGGACGCCGCGGCCGATTATTTTCCCATTTAGGGCGCAGGGAACCGGCCGTATCGCAGAGACTTTGACATTTTTCAGCAGCCCGGAAATAGTAATCTTGGGGTATTCTTTGCCTGTGGCGTATGAAAATACAGTGTTCATAAAATAGGCAAAACCAAATGCCGCTGCCATCACTCCCCAGGCTTTTATGGGGCTTATGCTAAATAAAGGGAAAAATATAATTGCCATTGCGATAATCGCTATAAACGGCAGAA
>Ga0315289_10005744_pt1 | contig 18275 bp, 17 predicted proteins | sample YL17G11_40_MG_FD_203452 | JGI IMG/M metagenome (GOLD analysis project Ga0315289, IMG submission 203452) | Sediment microbial communities from Yellowstone Lake, YNP, Wyoming, USA - YL17G11_40 | ecosystem: Environmental > Aquatic > Freshwater > Lake > Sediment | place: USA: Wyoming | collected... | reverse complement strand
CAGTGTCATAAAAAGAAAAGCGGCCGGTTCCTGTTGAAGGTTCCGGCTGAAAAATACGCCCAAAGGCATGATCGATAAAAGTGCGGCAGTTATCAGGCCGCATGCGGGGCTTGCGGTCAGCTGAGTCGCAATCAGAAACGCGGCGATGACCGCCAGCATAAAAAATAGTATATTCACCAACCGGCCGAACCAGAGGTTTTCACCAAAGAGGCGATCCCCGAGGATGATCTGGTAAGAAACGATCGGGACCTGCGGATAAGCATCAAAGGTCTCTTGTGTACGGCCGGTCTCAAGGCCGTGATAAAAATCCACGTCACGCCTGATCAGATTGCCGGTTTTCTCCATATTCCTGGCAATGCTGATGTACTCGTTCTCTTTCATGTTGTGGTAACCGATGGAAGGAAAATTTATCTGGGGCAGCCTTAGCAGGATACCTGAAAATAAGATCAAGCCCAAGATTATTTTATGAGCGCGTTTTATTTCCATCTGTTGGCCTTGTGCGGGGTTTTACGTGAAGCGTATAGGCCGGACTGGCTATTTCGTTTCCGGGCCATTATCCTCCGCGTCGCTTGAATCATCCGGTTCGGTGTTTTTTTGGCAGGGGCCGTCCACCGGGCAGTCCTCGCCAGGACGCCCTGGGGGGCAGCCCAGACATACTTTTTCCACTATCCCGTCCGCTAACTGCACGTAAACCATGCGTTTAAGCACGTTGACGGAAACTACCTTACCTTTACCCTTGGGTGTGTCATATGCCGAACCTTCCTTGGGCAGGCCGCGGGATAAGTCTTTGTAAGTGGCGTATTCATAGAACAGGCAGCACATCAGTCGGCCGCAGATACCGGAGATCTTGCCGGAACTTAAAGACAGGCGCTGGGTCTTGGCCATCTTCATGGTCACCGGCTCAAAAGTCTTGAGCCAGCGCACGCAGCAAAGGCTCTGGCCGCAGGGGCCTACTCCGCCGAACATGCGGGCTTCATCCCTCACGCCGATCTGGCGCATTTCGATGCGGATTTTGAATATTTTGGCCAGTTCCTTGACCAGTTCGCGGAAATCCACCCGGTCGTCGGCGGTAAAATAGAAGATTATTTTTTTGCGGTCAAAAGAATATTCGGCGTCCACCAGCTTCATGTCCAGCTTGTAGTCGCGTATTTTGCGCGAGCACAGCTTGATGGCATCGCCGGCGGCGGTCTTGTTGTCGTCGATCTGTTTTTTGTCCGATTCACTGAACTTGCGCAGGATATCGCGGGAAGCGCGTTCCCCGGCGGTTTTATCCGATTCCTGGACGATCGGCAGTATTTCCATCACTTCCCCGTGGTCCAGGCCGCGGTCTATTTCTACTACCACAAAATCACCCACGGTCACGTCGTCGGGAACCCGGAAATTGGATATTTGGCCGGCTTCGCGCAGGCGCACTATCGCGATCTTCATGTATTGATGGTCTCCCTGATCAAGTTAAGCGCTAATTTCTCGTTGGCGGTGCCGGCTGCCGCGCGGATACGGATCAGATCATCGAGGACGCCGAGCGCCTGCTGGTCGGTCAGCGAAGATGGGATTATCTCACAAGAATACTCGCGGGACAACTGATTATTATGGCGGCGTGAGCGGTCAGTCAGGTTGATCAGCGCCCCGGATATCAAGGAATCCAGAAAACTCCTGAATTCCGCGCGGTCTTTGAATTCCGTAGGGGAACCGGTAATAAATCCTTTTAGAGCCGCGCTTGAGTTTTGATCCTGCGGCTGCGGCGTATCTTGCAAAAATATCCTGCGGCAGCGCGATACGATCGTGGTGATCAATTCATCAAGCGAGCCGGCGCAAAGGGCTAAAAAAGAGCTGCGCGGCGGCTCTTCCAAAGTCTTAAGGAACGCGTTGGCCGCGTCATCGCCCAGGTCGGAAGCGTTTTTTATCAGCAGGATCTTTCGCTGGGCGCGAAACGGCCGCAGGCTAAGAAAATTTATGGCCTCGCGTATTTGCTCGATCTTGATGGACGTACCGTCAGGTTCCACTACCATCAGGTCGGGATGCGACCCCGCTGCGATTTTTTCGCAGTCCCAGCACACACCGCAGGGCGCGGACCTTTGGCGGCAAGCGACCGCGGTCATTATGGTGCTGATAATACCCGGATCCCGGCCGATAAAAAGATATGCCGATCCCAGGAGTTGTTTAGCCACGAGGTTTTGAAAATAATTTAATATTTTTTGATTTGGCGACATAGTTTCTTCCCTAAAATGCGCAGCGCTTGCCGGTAGATATCCTCAAGCCGGCCGGAAGCGTCGATGACTTTGATCCGGCCGGGTTCTCGCGCCGCAAGCCGAAGATACCCGGTCCGCAGTTTTTTGTGAAACGGGATCGGCCGGCTTTCGATGCGGTCTTTGTTCTTTATCCGGTTTAACCCTTCCTCCGGAGCGACATCCAAAAACATGGTCAGGTCCGGCTTTAAGCCCAGGGAGAAATCTTTTACCGCTTTTTCGGCCGCCTGTCCCAGGCCTTGGGCGTAACCCTGGTAGACCAGTGTGGAATCAAAAAACCGGTCGCAGATGACTACATCGTATCGCTTTATCGCGTTCAGGAGCTTTTCTTCGATCAGCTGGGTGCGGGCTGCTAGGTACAGTAATAGTTCGGTATGCCGAGAAAGCTCGTGGTTAGCCTTATCCAACAGGATCGCCCGGATCTTTTCTCCTATTTTGGTGGTACCCGGTTCTCTGAATACGACATAACGCAGTCTTCGTTTTCGCAAGGCACCTTGCAGGAAAGTTATCAGACTGCTCTTGCCGCTGCCCTCCAGGCCTTCGATGGTGATGAATAATGCTTTATTTTTCATATTAATTTACCGTCTGTAGGGGCGAGGCCTGCCTCGCCCGCCGGTGAATAATCATTCCGTGTAGGGGCCAACGGCTGTTGGCCCGATAGCGGGCGGCCAGCCGGCCGCCCCTACCGATACCCTCGTAATAACATTTTTATCACGGGAGGGGCAGGCCCCTCCCCTACGCGTAGTTATTTTAACCGCCAAGCCGTTGTGCCGTCTTCTTTATCGAGTACCTCTATGCCTTGGTTTTCCAGCATCTTACGGATTTCGTCGGCTTGGGTATAGCGTTTTTCTTTTTTCAGCCGGATTCGTTCTTTGATCAATTCGTTGACCCGGCCGTCTTGCAGAAATGCCTCTTTGAACCCTTTACTTTCTTCGGTCGCCAAACGCCGGTCGCGCGATAGGTCAGCGGTTTCCGGTGACAGACCGAAAATATCAAGGGCTTCTTTAATCAGCGAATAGCCATACGCGGTTTGCGAAGGTTGTTTGAGGGTGTTGGTGTCGCCGATGAGTCTGCGTAAGTGGCTTAAGGCTACCGGCGTATGAAAATCATCGTCCATAGCCGAAATAAACGCATTAAATGTTTTTTTAAGATCGGGATTTTCTTGGGGCGCGGCTTTTTGGGCGATTTCTTTGATGTTGTCTACTAATAGTGCCATACTGCGATAATCCTTGCGCGCTTCCATCATGGCTTTGTCGGAAAAATCAACTGAGCTTGAATAGTTAGCTTTTAAGTAAAAGATTTTTAATGCGTCTGGGTGATGGTCTTTTATGGCATTTTGTATCGTGACGAAATTTCCCAGCGATTTGGACATTTTTTGCTGGTTTATCGTAAGCAGTCCGTGGTGTATCCAGTATTTGGCGAACGGTTTGCCGGTTAAGGCTTCCGTCTGGGCGATTTCGTTTTCATGGTGCGGGAAGACCAGGTCCCTGCCGCCGGCATGGATATCCAGGGTTTCTACCCCAAGGTATTTCTGGCTCATCACGGAACATTCGATATGCCAGCCCGGCCTCCCCCTTCCCCAGGGGCTTTCCCAGAAAGGCTCTTCCGTTTTGGCGGCTTTCCAGAGGGCGAAATCCAACGGGTCGTTTTTGGTCTCATCGCCGGTCTTGCGCACGCCTTCCAGCATTTGGTCGACGCTTTGGCCGGAAAGTTTTCCGTATCCGGGAAATTTGCGCACGCTAAAATACACGCCGGTCGCTGTCGTGTAGGCAAAACCTTTATCGATCAGTCCCTGGATATATTTGATCATCTCCGGGATGTTTTCTGTGGCCCGCGGTTCAACATCGGCCCTGGACACACCCAAGGCGGCCATATCCCGGTAATAGGCCGCGATATATTTATCCACCAGTTCTTTAGGGTCGGTGTTTGATTCCTTGGCCCGGTTGATGATTTTGTCGTCGACATCGGTGATGTTGCGTACCAGCTTGATGTCAAACCCGCGGTATTGCAGATATCGGCGGATAACGTCAAAGATGTAAAGGCTGCGGGCGTGGCCGATATGGCAGTCGTCATAGACCGTTACCCCGCAGGTGTACATATTCACGTGCGGCGGTTTAAGCGGCAGGAATTCTTCCTTTTGTTTAGTGAGGGTATTGTATATTTTGATCATGGGGCAGTTTACAGATATTTATATTCCAGCAAGATCGTAACGAAACAGGCGATCGAGTCCTTGCCGCCTAAAATATCCAGTTCTTCCTTGGATTTTATTTTTAGATTGATCTGGGAACAGGCGAAAATCCCCCTTAAGGATCGCAGCATCGCGTCTTTATAGGAGACCAAGCGGGGTTTTTGGGCGATAATGGTGATGTCCATATTGACGACCACGATCCCTTCACGGATCTTCCTAAATACGGAATTTACGATCTCCTTGCTGTCGAGACCGTCGCTTTTTTTAGACGCGGGCGGGAAAAAATCGCCGATATCTCCCAGGCCGCAGGCCCCGCAGAGCGCGTCGGCGCAGGCGTGCAGGACCACATCGCCGTCAGAGACCGCGTTTAAAGAAAGTTCGCTGGGGATATTTACTCCCGCGAGCTTCAAGGGTTTTTTACTTTTCGAAAACCGATGCACATCAAAACCCAACCCTGTCCGGTAATCAGCCATAAACACCTCTTTTTTTTAGATCTTGCGGGTAAGTTATTTTGATGTTTTCCCGGTTGGCGATGACGATTTTTACTTTTTTGCCGAGTAATTCTACCAGCCGGGCATCATCCGTAGCCGGTTGTCCGGGCTGCCCGGCAAAAGCTTTCAGGATGACGTCTTTTTTAAACCCCTGCGGCGTCTGGGCCAAAAATATCTCCTCGCGCGGCAATGTGCGCGTGATAAAACCGTTTTTGACTGATTTTACCGTATCCGTGGCTATGGTCCCGCAGATGACCGCCGGGTGTTTTTTTAATCCGGCCAGCACCTTAAGTATAGTCCGACGGGAAACGAATGGCCGCGCGCCGTCATGGATAAGCACGTGAGTGATTTCTGCACCGAGGGCCTTTAAACCGTTATATACAGAATCCCGCCGGGCTTTACCGCCTAAAACAAGCGTGACCTTATCGCCTAACAGGCGCCGGGCCAGCGGGAAATGCTTTTTCCTTAGGACCAGTACGACTTGGCTGATCTGGGGCAATCCGGAAAATAAACGGGCGCCGACGGCGAACATGGGCTTTCCGTTTATTTTCAATACCGCTTTATCGGCGCCGAAGCGTTTGCCGGCCCCGGCGCAGACGATCAGGGCGGCGGGAATAAAGCTCATTGCTGTTGTCCCTGGTCAACGACCTTGGTAAAAATAATCCGGCCGCTGGGACTTTGTAATATCGAAGTCACCTCGACATCCGATACTTTGCCGATCAACCAGCGGGCATTTTCCACCACCACCATAGTGCCGTCTTCCAGGTAACCGACCGCCTGATTGTGCTCCTTGCCTTCCTTGATCAGCTTGAGCGAAAACCGCTCGCCGGCTAAAAGATTCGGCTTTAACGCGTTGGCCAGATCGTTGATGTTTAAGACCCGTACGCCCTGCAATTGAGCGATACGGTTGAGGTTGTAATCGGTGGTCATGATCCGGGCGCTCATGGCATAAGCCATCTTGACTAATTTTTCATCCACGCCGGTCACGCCCTCGACGTCTTCGTCGTTTATCTCTACTTCCACGGCCGGTTCTTTATTCAGGGAGTGCAGTATTTCAATACCGCGTTTGCCTTTCTGTCGTTTCATGTGATCGGTAGAATCGGCCAGGGCGCGCAATTCATTCAAGACAAAGCGCGGCACGATCAAACGGGCTTCCATAAAACCAGTCTTGACCAGATCGTGGATGCGGCCGTCGATGATCGCGCTGGTATCCAGCAGTATCTCTTCTTCTTTCAGTTCCTGGCGTTTGAATTTTACGTAGGGTATCACCAGGTTGAACTCACCCTTGCCTTTAAGGCCCAGGGTCAGACCAAAGTAGATACAGACCAGGGTTACGATGATATTGACGTGACGGATGATCTCGTCGTCCAGCTGAAAAAATACCTTGATGAATTCCCGGCCCAAAAACGCCAAAAGCAGGCCCAGGCCGATACCGAAAACCGCCGAAGACAGGCCTTTGAGCGAGACTTTACGGGCCAGCGTTTCGAACAACACGATAGCCGAGCCCAGGATAAACCCAAAAATAGTGTAAGGCATAGGCGTGGTCTTGCCGGAAAAAGACCAGCCGGCAAAAGCGCAAAGCATGATGAACGCTAAACGCACGAAAAATATCCCACTGAACATGTTACCTCCCTGGTTAAAAAAACTGTAGGGGCCAACGGCTGTTGGCCCGATAGCGGGCGGCCAGCCGGCCGCCCCTACCGATACCCTCGTGATAACATTTTTATCCGTTTTATAACGGGAGGGGCATGCCCCTCCCCTACCATGAATACATTAGAAAATTCTCGTTACCAATTCCTCCAAGGTCGACGCGCTTTTAGTGATGGAACGGTATTCATCGTCTACTTCATCAAGGTTGCTTGCCGGGACAAAACAAGATTTAAAGCCCATGCGGCTAAGTTCCTTAAGCCGGGGGTTTATACCGGCAATCCGGCGCAGTTCTCCGGCCAAGCCGACTTCTCCCAAAAATGCGCAAGTCTGGGGCGCGGGAATATCCTTGTAGCTGGACACGATGGCCATAGCCGCTCCCAGGTCGGCGGCCGGATCGTTGATCTTCAGGCCGCCGGCGGCATTTAAAAACACATCTTCGCCGGATAACGGCAGTTTAAGCTTTTTTTCGATTATAGCCACCAGCAAGGAAAAGCGGTTAAAATCATAACCCAGGCTGCGCCGTCTTGCTATTTGAAAGCCGGCTCGGGAGACCAGGGCCTGGAGTTCCACGAGCAGGGGCCGGCTGCCTTCGCAAACACATACCACGCAACTGCCGGCTACCGTGAAATCTTTATGGGGCAAAAATACCTGCGCGGTGGAAAGCACCTGGACCAGGCCGTCAGAGACCATCTCAAATACCGCGATTTCTCCGGCCGGGCCGAAGCGATTTTTGATCGCACGTAAAATACGATAACTGGATAGTGTTTCGTTTTCAAAATACAGGACGCAGTCTACCAGGTGTTCCAAAAGCTTAGGGCCCGCGATAATGCCGTCTTTAGTCACGTGGCCCACCACAAATACCACGACCCCCAAAGATTTGGCCATCCCGGTCAGTATTTGGGCGCAGCCGCGTATCTGGGAAACGCTCCCCTTTAGCCCGTCGCAGCGCGGGCTATACACGACCTGGATGGAATCGACAACCACAAAACGGTAGCCGCCGGTTTTCACGTGTTCGTAGATCTCATCCACGTTGTCCTCGGCGAGGATAAATATTTTTTCGCAGTCGTCAGCCAGGCGTTTAGCCCGGATATGGACCTGCTGGGGCGATTCCTCCACGCTGACGTAAAGGGTCTTGTCTTGAGCGCAAAGTCTCGCGCAGACTTCCAAAAGCAGGGTGGATTTTCCCACTCCCGGCTCTCCCCCGACCAGGATTATTTCTCCGTTCACCAGGCCCCCGCCCAGCAGCCGGTCGAATTCTTCCATCCCGGTGGCGAGGCGCGTGGTCTGGTTGCCTTCAACGTCTTTGAGCATGACCGGAGCGCTTTTTTCGGTGTTTAAGACCAGACGCTTACCCGGGCCCGTGGTCTCTTTTTCCTCGACAAAGGATTCCCAAGTCCCGCAAGATGGGCACTTGCCGGTCCATTTTACTGCTTTATGACCGCACTCGGAACATGAATACATAAATAAGCGTTTAGCGGATAGCGTTTAGCGGATAGCGAAGATGTTTTTCATCTATACGCTCTACGCTATACGCTATTTTTTGTCGTCCGGCTTATACAGCAATTTCCAGGGATGGGCTTTCAAGTCGGCCAGTAATTCATCTAAGCTTTTATAAAGCGAATCGTCATAAAAAAGCTTGCCGATGGTACCCTGCTTGCTGTTTACTTGGCCGGTGATGTCTTCTATGTCGCCGACCGCTTTTTCCAGGCTGTATAGGGTATTGCCCAGAGAGTCTTTAAGTTTCCCGTCTTTGACGAACTCGCTCAACTCTTGCATGGTCTTGTCGAAATTAGTAGTCAACGCGAAAAGCGGCTTGGGTGATAACCCCTCCACTACGTCGTTATTCTTGATATATTCTCCGGTTTTAACCGGCCCCGGGGATATTTCCAGATATTTTTCGCCGAACAGGCTCAAGGAATTGATGAAAAAATATGAACCGCGGGGAATTTTGGCAGCCGAGTCGATCTTGGCGGTCACAAATACCGTGGGCCGGTCGTTTTCATCTTTTATGTAAATATCTTTTACTTCGCCCACGTCAACGCCGCAAAAGCGCACCGGACTCGACGGCCGCAAGCCTTCGGCAAACAGGAACTTAACGGTCACGCGATAAGAAAACTTGAACAGCTGGATCTCTTTTAACGACATCAGGGTGTAAAAAAGGATCAGTAAGGCCGCTATGGCGAAAAGACCGATCCGCAGTTCTTCCCGGTAGCGTTTAAATATGTTAAAACCGTTTTTCATTAAACCTCCATCTCTTTTATCGGACCGGCCGAACTGCCTTGTAAAAATTGCAGCAGGCGCTGATCTCCTGTCGAGGCCAGGTCGTTTTTAGTGCCTTCAAATATTATTTTACCGCCCAAAAGGAATCCCAGCCGGTGGGCGATCTTTAATCCGGCTTCCAGGTCGTGAGTGACCACCAGCGTCGTCATGCCCAGCGTTGTGTTAAGCTCGGTGATCAATGATATTATTTTATCAACGGCGATGGGATCCACCCCGGTAGTCGGTTCGTCGTAGATCAGGACCTTAGGGCTGTAGATCACCGCCCGGGCGATGGCTACTCGTTTTCGCATGCCGCCGCTTAACTGGTGAGGATAAGCGTTTTCAATGCCTTCCAGCCCCACCAGGGAAAGCGTCTGGGATATTTTTTTTTGCAGATTTGAGCCGCTTAGGCCGCCGTGCTGGTTGTAATAAAAACCCACGTTCTCGGCTACGGTCAAAAAATCGAAAAGCGCCGCGCCTTGAAAGACCAGGCCAAATCGCAAGCGTACCTTGATCCGTTCGTTTTCGCTTAAACAGCAGATGTCCTGGCCGTCGATCAGTATCTGGCCGGAATCAGGCGTCAAGAGCCCCATGATGTTTTTCAACAACACGCTCTTGCCGGCGCCGCTGCGGCCGATCAGAAGGAATACCTCGCCGGTCCGCACAGTCATGTTAATACCGTTGAGGACTATTTTGCCGTCAAAACTTTTTTTTACGTCGCGTAGTTCGATCATAAAAAGTAGAATAACGCCGTAAGGATGCAATCAAAAACGACAATGGCGATAAACGAGCGCACCACCGAAAAAGTCACCGCGCGCGAGACATCGGTCGAAGAAAATGGTCTAAACCCTTCGTAACTGGCGATAAAAGCGATCAGCCCGCCGAAACAAATGCTTTTTATCATGCCGCTGACGATGTCTTTCATCTGGAGCGCTTCGAAAGTCATCCGAAAGTAGAGTTGGGGCGGTATGGAAAGCTTGGTCGCCCCGACGATATAGCCGCCGATGATGCCGGTGAAATCCGCGTAGACGACCAAGAGCGGCATCACGATCAGCAGGGCGATAAGTTTGGGGACTACCAGGTAATTTATCGGGTTTACCGAGAAGGTCTCCAGGGCGTCGATCTGTTCGCTTATTTTCATCGAACCGATCCCGGCGGTTATCGCCGCCCCGGACCTTGCCGCCACGATCAACGAAGAGATCACCGGCCCCAGTTCCCGCACCAGGGAAAGGCTGACCAGCGAAGCGATATATATTTCAGCGGCGAACAACTTCAGCTGGTAGGCGGTCTGGAAGGCGATGATGATGCCGATAAAAAAAGCGATCAGCGTGACCAAAAAAAAGCTCTCCAGGCCGATGATGCGTATTTCCCTCTTCAGCAGGCGCCAATCCGGCTTATAGATGATCAGGCACCCCAAGCTGTTTTTGATGAACAGCCCAAGACTGCCGATGTATTGAAAAAAAGTCGAGATCCGAGATAGTGGTGACATAATAAATTTAGTAGGGGCGAGGCCTGCCTCGCCCGCCGGTAAATAATCTCTGTAGGGGCCAACGGCTGTTGGCCCGATAGCGGGCGGCCAGCCGGCCGCCCCTACCGATACCCTCTTTTAGCGCTACCGGCTTAGGTAAAAGTTAATTCCTCGCCTTTTCGGGAAACGGTGATGGCGCCTTTTGCGTTTTCTTTCGGGGATGCGCCGCTAAACACGCCTCGGATGATGTCTTCAGCCATAGGGTCTTCCAGAAACCGCTGGATCATCCGTTTTAGGGGCCGGGCGCCGAATACCGGGTCAAAACCTTTTTCTACAAAGAAATCACGCGCCGACTGGTCCAGTTTTATTTCGTAGCCCTGTTCGCTCAAGCGGCCGTTGACGTAGGCGATTTCGATGTCCACGATCTTTTCCAGGTCCGCGCGGGCCAGCGGTTTAAATACCAGTGTTTCGTCCAACCGGTTCAAAAATTCCGGTTTGAACTGGCGTTTTACCTCTTCCAGGAGCATGCGTTTCATGTCGTCGTAAGTGATGTCCTCGCTCACGGCTTTAAAGCCCAGAGAACCACGCCGTTTGATGATGTCCGCGCCGACGTTGGAAGTCATGATCATGATGGCGTTACGAAAATCCACTCTTCGGCCGAAACTGTCGGTCAGACGGCCTTCTTCCATTATCTGCAGAAGCAGGTTAAACACGTCGGGGTGAGCTTTTTCGATCTCATCCAGCAGGATCACCGAATATGGGCGCCGGCGCACTTTTTCGGTAAGCTGGCCGCCTTCCTCGTAACCGACGTAGCCCGGCGGCGCGCCGATCAGCCGCGATACGTTGAACTTTTCCATATACTCGCTCATGTCCAGCTGGATCAGGGCGTCTTCGTTGCCGAACATGAATTCCGCCAGCTCCCTGGCTAATAGGGTCTTACCTACGCCGGTCGGGCCCAAAAATAAAAACGAACCGATCGGCCGGCGGGGTTCTTTTATACCGGCGCGGGCCCGCCGTATCGCCCGGGCAATCGACTGGATTGCTTCCGGCTGGCCGATGACGTGTTCGTTTAAGTCCTGTTCGATCCTTAAAAGCTGGGCGGATTCTTTTTGTTCCAGGCGGTAGATCGGCACTCCGGTTATCTGCGACACCAGCTTGGCGATGTCTTCTTCGGTGACCGTGGGTACCAGTTGGTCGCGTTTTTTGCCCCAGTCTTTGCGCAAGGTTTCCAGATTGTTGCGCAGATTCTTTTCTTCATCGCGCAGCCGCGCCGCGGCCTCGAAATCCTGCTGTTTGATCAGGGCTTCTTTTTCGTGAGTTATCTCCGCAAGCTTGGTCTCGGCGTCTTTTATCTGGGGCGGCGACGTAAGTATGGCGAGGCGCGAACGCGCGCCGGCTTCATCGATCAGGTCTATGGCTTTGTCGGGAAGGAACCGGCCGGAGACGTAGCGGTCAGACATCTTGACCGCCGCGACCACGGAATCGTCTTCAAATTTGACTCGGTGGTGAGCTTCGTATTTATCGCGCAGGCCTTTCAATATTTCGATCGCTTCTTCCACAGTGCTGGGTTCCACGAATATCGGCTGGAACCTGCGTTCCAGGGCCGCGTCTTTCTCGATGTGCTTACGGTACTCGTCAAGCGTGGTAGCACCGACACACTGTATCTCGCCGCGGGAAAGTGATGGTTTAAGGATATTGGAAGCGTCGATCGCGCCTTCGGCCGCGCCGGCCCCTACCAAAGTATGCAGTTCGTCAATAAAGATCATCACGTCTTTGGAACGTTTTATCTCTTCCATCACGGCTTTTATACGTTCCTCAAACTGCCCCCGGTATTTAGTGCCGGCGATCATCAGCGCCAGGTCAAGCACCACGATGCGTTTGCCCCGCAGTACTTCCGGTACGTCACCTTTGATAATGCTTTGGGCCAGCCCTTCGACTATGGCGGTCTTACCTACGCCGGCTTCGCCTAAAAGCACCGGGTTGTTTTTGGTACGCCGCGATAGTATCTGGATCACGCGTTCTATTTCCACTTTGCGGCCGATCACCGGGTCAAGCTTTCCTTCTTTAGCCAGCTTGGTAAGATCCCTGCCGAAAGAATCAAGCGCCGGAGTTTTCGATGGCGTTCCGTGGTGCGGTTGCGAGCTTACGGCCGGTTCCCCGTTGCCGCCCAAAAGCGCCGCTATTTCTTCACGTATTTTGGCCAGGTCAGTGCCGAAGGAAAATAAGACCTGCGGCGCGATGCCTTCGCCTTCCCGGATCAACCCTAAAAGTATATGTTCCGTGCCGATATAATTATGCCCCAGGTTGTGGGCTTCTTCCGCGGCCAGTTCCAACGCTTTTTTTGCCCGGGGAGTAAACGGTATGTCGCCCAGAACAGATGCCACGCTGCCCGGCGAGATCAGTTTTTCTATTTCCATCCGCAGGCGTTCCAGGTCTATACCCAGATTTTGCAGTACGGCGCAGGCCACGCCTTCGCCTTCATGCAGCAGCCCCAGCAAGATGTGTTCGGTACCGATGTAATCGTGATTAAAACGCCGGGCTTCTTCTTTGGCCAGGACCAGTATTTTCCTGGCCCGTTCGGTGAATTTATTGAACATATTTTATCCTCCCAGTCTTTCTCTGATCAACCTGGCCCTAGCCAGATCTCTTTCTTTTTCGCGAAGCTCGCGTTTTTCCAGATTTTGCAGGTGCGCCGGCTGGATATCCAGAAACAGCGCGGTCAAGATCCGTCGGCTGTCCGGTCCTACCCCCAGGTCGTTACTGGTAATTATACCTAAATCCAAGCCTAAAAACAACATAGAAAGGTGTAACATGGCTTCTTTGCTGTTGATCAGGCGGCAGTTTTTAAGAAGCCCCAGGGCGCGCCAGACACTATCCTCGGTCTGCGGCCGGTACTTTCTTAGCAGTATCCCCCGGCAGTCTATTTCATGCTGGCGTATCTTGATTACCAGGCCTTTGAGATTATCCACCAGTTCCTGTTCACAGACGCCCAGGGACACCTGGTTGGAAACTTGAAAAAAATCTCCCAGAGCCTGCGTGCCCTCGCCAAAAAAACCGCGGCTGGTAAAAGATATTTTAGAGACCAGCTCCAGTATCTTGTTGATCCGTTTGGTCAGGACTAAAGCCGGCAGATGCAGCATGCAGGATACTCGCAGTCCCGTGCCGGTGTTGGTAGGGCAGCTGGTCAGATATCCGATCCTTGGAATGAAACTGAAATCAAGATGGCTCGAAAGTTCTCCTTCCAGCTTATCCAATAAGCCCCAGGATTCTTCAAGCTCGAGACCGCCCTTGAGCACCTGGATACGCAAATGATCTTCTTCATTGATCATTATGGCGATGGTATGGTCTGGGGAAAGCAACAGGGCTTTATTCCCCGGATTAGCGGCATGCTCGCGGCTGATGATGTGGCGCTCAAGCAAAATAAACCGTTCCACTTCGGATAATTGGTCCATCTCGTAGAAGATCGAGTCTGCCAAAAGCGGCGTTTTAGCCCTGACGTCGCGGACAAGTCCGATTATTTCCGCGGATAGCGCCGGATTGGCTTTCCAGGGAAAGGGAAAACTTTCCAGATTGCGGGCCAGGCGCAGGCGGCTCGATATCACGATCGAATCGCTATCTATTTTTTCTAAGTCGCGCATATTTTGGATAGCTCCGCTTTCAAACGGGCGGCTTCTTCGTATTCTTCAAGGGATATGGCTTTGGCTAAGGCCTCTTTCAACACTTTGGCGCGCTCCGGGGCAGGGACCGCGTTTTTCTTTTGGCCCGGGGTCTTACCGCAATGGTAAGCTGAACCGTGTATTTCCTTAAGGACGGCTACGGCTGTTTCATTAAAAGTCAACAGACAATGGCCGCAGCCGAAGATATTGCGCTTTTTAAATTCTTCTATGCTCAGGGAACACACCGGACACCGTAAGGGATCCGGACGATCCTTGCCGGGATTTCCGGGAACCGGCTGATCGCCCAGGAAACAATGTATTTGGGAAAATATTTCCTGGGTCTTGGCTTTGGCGCAGTCATGACAAATATGCGTTTCCACCGATTTCCCATTGACGATCTCGGTAAAATGTACGCCGGCATTCTTTTTATGACAGTTATCGCAAAGCATAAAGATTAGCGTATAGCGAATAACGTTTAGCGTATAGTGGGATCTGTCTCGATCTATACGCTCCACGCTATACGCTGTATTTAACGCCGTCTTTTTTGGTCATTTTTTTGAATTCCGCCAGTATCCTGCGCGTGACCGGCCCGGGCAAACCGGCGCCGATGAGGCGGCCGTCCACTTTGACCACCGGGATAAGTTCAGCCGCGGTGCCGGTCAAGAAACACTCTTCGCTGATGAAGATGTCGTGCCGGGTAAAAATGTTTTCTTTGGCGTCAAGGGTAAGTTTCTCGGCGATATCCAGCACGGCGTTGCGGGTGATGCCTTCCAAGGCTCCCATGCTGATCGGCGGAGTCATGAGCGTTCCTTTGCGCACGATGAAAATGTTATCGCCGGTGCACTCGCAGACAAAGCCCAGGGAGTTGAGCATCAGGGCTTCCTGACAACCGCCGTTGACCGCTTCGATCTTGGCCATGATGTTATTGAGGTAATTAAGCGATTTGATCTGGGGGTTCAGGGCTTCGGCGATGTTGCGCACCGTAGGCACGGTGATGATGGCCATGCCGTTTTTATAAAGGCTTTCCGGGTAAAGCGTGATCGAGTCTGCGATGATCACGACCGTAGCGTTACCGCGGCATTTGCGCGGATCAAGACCCAGGTCGCCTTCGCCGCGGGACACCACCAAGCGTATATAAGCGTCGCGCAGGCGGTTGGCTTTGAGCGTCTTGACCACAGCTTCGGTCATCGCTTTTTTGGTCAACGGAATATTGAGCATGATCGATTTGGCTGAATCATAGAGCCGCTCGATATGCTCCTGGAGTTTGAACACCAGGCAATCATACGAGCGGATCCCTTCGAACACTCCGTCGCCGTATAAAAAGCCGTGGTCGAACACCGATATCTTGGCTTCGCTTTTCTCCACCAGTCTGCCGTTTAAATAAATTTTCATGCCGTCCCTCCTTATCACGCGTTTACGATCTCGCCTGATTCCATGCGAATCTGGCGGCTACTGCGTTTGGCTAACTCCGGGTTGTGGGTCACCAGCACCAGGGTCTTGTTTTTTTCCCGGCTCAAGCGTTCCAACAGGTCGATGACTTTGCCTTGCGAATCCTTGTCCAGGTTACCGGTCGGTTCATCGCAAAGCACGATTCTTGGATCGTTGATCAGGGCCCGGGCGATGGCAGCTTTTTGGCGCTCGCCGCCGGAAAGCTGCGAAGGAAAAAATAGCGCCCGCTTATCCACACCCAAATATTCTAACAACTCCTCAGCCTTTTTAAAAGCGGTTTTTCGCCCCTGTTTGAGCGCCGGCAAGGCCGTGTTTTCCAGGATATTCAGTTCTTCGATCAGATGGTAAAACTGGAATACGAATCCGACGGTCTGGTTGCGCCATAGGCTTAGTCCGTCGTCCGCCCAAGCGTAGATGTCACGGCCGCCATGGCTGATCGTGCCGGCTTGTGGTTTTTCCAAGCCGCCCATGATATGCAACAGGGTGGACTTCCCGGCGCCAGACGGCCCGGCAATGCTCAAGTATTCCCCCGGCGTAAGCGTCAGGCTGACATCTTTTACCGCGGCTACTTCCTCTTGACCGTTATGATAAGTTTTTGTTATTGATTTAAGCTCAAGCATAATGGTCGTTATTCGTAACGTAACGCTTCGCAAGTCTCCATCTTTGCCGCTTGTATTGCCGGAAGAATGCTTGAGATCAGGGCCAGAATAAGTCCCACCAGGGCGATCAGGCCCATGTCAGCATAATCCATGTGCACCGGCAAATAGTCCAAGTAATAGATTTCCGCCGGTAAACGTACAAACTGGTAGCGCGCCAGGGCCCAGCAGATACCCGAACCCAGGGTCAAACCGCTCAGCGTACCGATCAAGCCTAAAAACAAGCCTTGCCAGCTGAAAATAGCCAGGATCTGGTTACGCGAGTAGCCTACCGAACGAAGTATCCCGATATCTTTGGTTTTTTCTACCACCCTCACCGTGAGCGTGGCCAGAATATTAAAAGTGGCCACCAGGATGATCAGGCTCAAGATGATGAACATCATTATTTTTTCAAGCTTTAAAGCGGAAAATAAAGCCTGATTAGTCTCGGTCCAGGTCAACGGCAGCACCGCTTGACCAAACTGAGCGGTTATTTTTTCTTTTACCTGGCCGGCCAGATAAGGATCATTAAGCTGTATCCCTACATATTCCAGATAATTATCCGAAAGGTCCCTGGCCCGGTCTATATCGGTGACTAAATAATTGTTATCCACATCGTACATGCCGACTTTAAAGTAACCGCTAATATGGTCTTGGCGGCCGCGCATGGCTTTTTCCAATGGGTAAAATTCCAGGGTCTTGGCATGACCCAGGCGGCGGGCCACGCCGATGCCGGCGTAAAAACCGGGCTGGCCAAAGTCTTCGGTGACATATTTGGAAAAACGCTGTTTTTGGACCGGGTCGCTGTAATCGATACCCCGGACCGCGCAGGGCAGGACTTTGTCGTTGAACTGCACGAACACCTGGGTCTCCAGGTACAGACCGGCGTCTTTGACCTGCGGCCATTGGCGGACCGCGTCACGCACTTCATCGAGTTTTTGCGGCTGGAGGCTTTCGACGTTGACGTGATAGCTGAAGCGGAGCAATCGTTCGGTCAGATCGCGGTCAAAGCCGTTCATCACGGATATTACCACGATCAGCGTGCCCACGCCCAAGGCCACGCCCAGGCAGGAAATCACGCCGATAAAAGAGATGTGACGGGCTTTTCCTCTAAATAAGTAGCGCCGAGCTAAAAAGAGTTCAGTCATCATAAACAAAAAACACTAAACCCTAAATCCTAAACCCTAAACCTGCCTGCCGGCAGGCAGGCAAATCCAAAACCCCAAAGTATAAAACGACGCGTTATTTGGTTTTGAGTTTATTTAGAGTTTAGTGTTTCGGGTTTAGAGTTTAAACTTTCGTTTTCCTGTGGTTTCAGCAACGGAAACAAAATAACATCTCTAATCGATGCCTGGTTTAATAAAAGCATGACCAGCCTATCTATGCCGATGCCTAACCCCGCAGCCGGCGGCATACCGTATTCCAGGGCGGCGACAAAATCTTCGTCCAGTTTTTTGGGCAGTTCCTCTTCGACTTTAAGCTGTTCCAGGAACCGGCGTTTTTGTTCGATGGGGTCGTTGAGCTCAGAATAGCTGTTGGCCACTTCCATGCCGGCAATAAACAGTTCGAAACGCTCAAGGATTTGGGGATCGTCTTTTTTGGCTTTGGCCAAAGGCGAGGTCCAGCTGAAAAAATCTACCACAAAAGCCGGTTTGTCGGCCGGATAATGTTTTTCGATCAGTTCCTCGGTAATATTAAGCAGTTGGCTGCGGCTTAATTTGCCCTGCGGCAAATTAAGCTTTTTTGCGATTTTTTCCAGCAGCAGATCCTGCGAATCCCGGGGATTTACGTCAAATTCCTTTTTAAACAGCTCGGCAAAGGATACCCGCGGCCAGGGCGGGGTAAAATCAACTTTTTTGCCCTGGAATTCCAGCTGTAGCGAGCCATGGGTGTTTTTTACCAGATCCGCGAATAGTTCTTCGCAAAGAACCATCATGTAAGAGAAATCTTGATAAGCGCAGTAAGCTTCCAGCATGGTAAATTCCGGAGAATGGCGCACGGATATGCCTTCGTTGCGGAAACTTTTATTTATCTCAAACACCCGGTCCAGTCCGCCGACCAAGAGCCTTTTCAAATACAGCTCCGGGGCGATGCGCAGATACACGTCAGAATCTGTGGCGTTGTGATGCGTGACGAACGGCCGTCCGGCCGCGCCGCCCGCAATCGGATGCAGCATCGGCGTTTCTACTTCCATGTAACCGCGCGTCCGAAAAAATTCCCGTATTTGTTCGAT
>Ga0315289_10005743_pt1 | contig 18279 bp, 22 predicted proteins | sample YL17G11_40_MG_FD_203452 | JGI IMG/M metagenome (GOLD analysis project Ga0315289, IMG submission 203452) | Sediment microbial communities from Yellowstone Lake, YNP, Wyoming, USA - YL17G11_40 | ecosystem: Environmental > Aquatic > Freshwater > Lake > Sediment | place: USA: Wyoming | collected... | reverse complement strand
CGCCCATCGATCAGCTCGGAATCATCGGCCTCTTCACGCCCATCGATCAGCTCGGAATCATCGGCCTCTTCACGCCCATCGATCAGCTCGGAATCATCGGCCTCTTCACGCCCATCGATCAGCACCAGTTTACCTTCCGGCTGCCGAGGCGGCTTCGCAGTAAAATTTAGATGGGGGCCTATTCAATGTGATCCGCCTTGTAGTGAAGCGGGAGCCTGCTCTGAGTCATCGGAGAGTTGGGGTTCATCGAGGCCTTCGACTGGCAGTGGTTCAACTGCCAGCGGCAGTGAAGGCAGCGGCAGCGTACCCTCAGGCAGCGTACCCTCGGGCAGCGGCAAGTCCACGGCCATCGTACCGGCAAGCTGGACCAAAACGGGTTTCACAGCCCTGTTTGTGGAAGAGTCCCCAGAAGTCAACTTTAACGACCGTCTCATCATCATAGTGAGGCAGGCCGAAACGCTGGTGCCGATTGATCCCCACTTGATCGAGGTCTGCGCCAAGGACAGCATCGAATGTCTCTGTCAATCCGACGAGGCCGTCTGTGTCGGCGCGATAGTAGTGGACGGCCATGTCCGATTGCGAGTGCCCGCAGCATCAACGGAGAACCCTATCCGCGTGGTGATTCGCCTGCTGGGCATTCGCCGAGGCTTTGCCGACCTGCGCTTCCCCGATCGAACACGCGAGCAATTTGAGAGTAATGAAAGATTCCTGCAAAGCGCCTATACCATGTAAAGGCAAACTGAGGCTGGTCCGCAGGCTTGGTACACCCAAGACCTCCTCGCTGAGTCAATCGTCCGGATCGTGGGGCGGCAGGATTCACCGGGCCGGTGAAGCTAATCCAGTATTGGGAAGAATTTTGGGTATGAGGTGAGACGATGGCCTACACCGAACTCTACTGCGATCCGTCAGCCGGCAGCAATCTCAATGGCGGCGCGCCGATCGGCGGCGGCAACGCAAAGAAACCCGCGTAACTAAGGAACGATCATGGCAATCATCATTCGGGAAGAAATGGTTTGCGACGGATACGATGTGGATGTGATTCTCAGCAACGAGAGTCAGACCTGTTTTCATTTTCGCAGTCAGCCAACCGACGTGCAGGCAGCGGTGGATGCACTCGAAGCCACCCTACCGGAAGAGGAAGAGTTCGAGATAGTTGGGGAGAATTAACGTGGCCAAAAAAACGAAGATAGACATGCACCTCCCGCCAGGTCAGGCAAAAAAAGTAGCGGACGGTCTGGATGCCGTGGAGAGTCATGTGGTCCGTTGTGAGGCTGATTGGCCGCGCATAAATCCGACGCAGCGGCAAGCATTGCTGGCAGTCTGTCCCTTGTTCGCTCGATTCATCGCTCTTTGTGAAAGGTTCCGCTGATGGCCACCTGGTATTCACAGCTCGCGTCCGGCAACTGGAGCAACGCCACGACGATGTGGAACGAGGCGGCCAACGGCAGCGGCACGTGGGGCATTCCCGCCGATGGCGACGCCCACCCGGTAGTAATTCAGGCCGGTCACACGGTAACGTTCGATGTGGATCAATCGGCCTGGACTACGGGCGTGCCGGGCATCACCATCACCAGCCACGCTACCACGCCGGGCATTCTGACGTTTGCCACGAACGCCAGCACCTATCTGAAGTTGGCAACTGCCACCACGATTGCCGGCACGAACGCGGCCAGCAAGGGGCAACTGAATTGTGCCACGGCGGAGACTCCGCTTTCCGAGTCCTACACGGCTATTATTGAACTGCTCGGCACCGCCACGATCAATGCAACATACCTGTCGATTTCACTCTACGGCACGAATCCGACCTACGTGACGGCGCTGGTCACCACCGGCGAGAAAGCCTGCACGGGTACGGCGGCCGACGACAAGATCAACTGCACGGCACACCCGTTCATCGTCGGACAACCACTCTATTTCTGGGCCAATACCGGGACGCTCCCCGGCGGAGTTTCTGAAGGCACAGTGTATTACGTTCAGAGCATCGATACGAATTGGTTCAAGATTTCGGCCACGTCGGGCGGCGGCATCAAGGATTTGACAAGCAATTCCGTCGGTGCCATCACTGTCGAGGGTGGTGCCGCGGCCGGTACTGCCGTTCTGCCCGTGACCACCGACCTCACGGCGGACACGCCGTGGAAACTCTCCGCGGCCGTGACCGTGGCCAATTGGCGAAGAGCGACCAATGATGCGGAGAGGTTAGCGCTGCACGCCTCTACAGCGATCACCGCAACTACCGTCACACTGAGTTCAAACCTGGTCGGTTATAAAGCTCCGCGGTCGATTCTCACCCTCAATCGTCGGAACGTGGAGATTCAATTCAATGGCACCCAGAACGCTGTCGACGCAGCCACCAGTGCGGTATTGCAATGTTCAATCCGGCAGACGGGAAGCAGTCTACAGGGAAACGGGATATTCAACTCCACCTCCTGCACGCTGAGCGGGAGCATCAGCGGGGGGACGTATGGAGTTCGTACTTGCACTAGATGCACGGTAAGCGGAACTGTGAGTGGAAATGGTACGACAGCCGGAGGAGGTCTTTACACGTGTGTAGGTTGCCTCGTTACTGGCAGTGTAAACGGAAACGCCAATGCGCTCTACGGTTGTTACTCCTGCGAAGTAACTGAAACCGGGAATCTTAGTGGCAATGGTAATGGCTTAAATTCGTGTATTTCCTGCAGTTTGAATGGGGCCTGCAACGGTGGGAATTACGCTTATTTTTGTTGTACTTCTTGTGCCATCAATGGGATTATAAGCAACTGTATATATGGTTTGCGCGCTGGCAGCTACAACTTGAGTCGAGCCACATTCACCAGCAATATCTATGACTTGTATTCTGTAGATGTCCTGGAAGGCTACGGTGCTAATCTGGGTAGCGCAACTCAGTGTGCCTCTTACCAACAGTCCGTTGCTGGCGGTGCCTCCGCCTGGCAACAGACGATGATCTATGATATCGCCAACAGTGCGGGCGTGCCGCAGATCGGCCAAGTGAAAGGTTGGATGCCCGGAGGCAAAGTCGCTTCGCACACCCCTGGTTCTCAGCCGTCGGGATTCACCTGTCCGTACGCGCATCAGCACACGCTGGAGGTTGTAACCTACCCGGTGTTCCTCGATCTGCCGATTTTCGTGAAGAAGAATTTCCCGCTCACCGTGGATGTCTACATCCTCTCGTCGGCGGCTGGGTTCACCGAACCAGCCCGGATTCAATTGATTGATCCGGATTATGCGTTCAATTCGGCCAACAGCAAACTGGTGGACTACGCGGCCGGCGTGAACTGGGACGATGATACAGCGTGGCATAAAGTCACTGTGACTTACACCCCGTCCACGGCCGACAAGATGTTGATCCTGCGGGTCCGCGCCAGAAACGCCTCGGGGACCGTGGATTGGTATCCCGATTTTCAGAGTGGCCTCGGCGAGGGAGAAGTGCTGAACGCGATCAGGGCTAAAACTGATAACCTACCGTCTGCTTTCCCGACAAATTTCGCCGACCTCGCCATCACATCTGGTACGGGCAAGGTCACAGTTGGCACTAACGCAGATAAGACCGGCTACACGGTTTCCACCGTAAGCGATAAGACAGGATACTCCCTCTCCCAGTCGTTCCCCAGCAACTTTTCCTCCTTGTCGATCGACGCCAATGGCCGCGTAGACGTGAGCAAGTGGGGAGGGACGGCCATAACCTCTGCCTACGTCCAGGCAAACGCAGCGCAACTTGGAGGTCAGACGGCAACAGCGGCGGCGGCAATCACCGTAGGAGCCTACGTAGGCAACGCTACGGCAGCATTGGCGGTCGATGCCTCTGGCCGTGTTGATCTTGGCAAGGTCTTGGGAACCGCCAGTGCAGGGCAAGCAGGCTACGTTGGCGTAGATTGGGGCCACGTCTACGCCCCCACGACCGCGGTCGGCCTCTCTGGCACCACCATCTCGACGAGCCAGCATGTGATCGTAGACTCTGGCACGGTCACGACACTGACCAATCTTCCTGTGGTCACGACCGATTGGCTCACGGCCGCAGGCGTAAAAGCTGATGCAGTCACCAAAATCCAAGCGGGCCTTTCGACCCTAGACGGAACCGGCGTGCAATCCGCCATGACCGCGCAGGGCTACACCACAACCCGCGCCGGTTACTTGGATGTTCTCAACGGCATCATCGCTGCTATTTGGAACGCAGCCACCAGCGGCATGACGGCTGTGGGTTCCATTGGCAAAAAGTTGGCTGACTGGACGATCGGCACGGCGCAGACTGGCGATGCCTACGCCATCGTCAACAACGGAACCTATGGCAATGCTGCCCTGCAAACGGCCGTGTCGGCGATCCCCACAAATCCTCTGACGACGTTAGGCACGAACGCACCGTCTGGTTGGATCAACGCGGCTGCCATCGACACCGACGCCCTCAACGGGAAAGGTGATTGGGCCACTGTTGGCGCAAAGATGGATTTGGCGGATTCGCTCAACACCACGGGCGTAGCGGACCTGAAAACACAGCTAGGGACCATGCCAGCCAGTGGTGATTGGCTTACCTCTCTAGGGACGCATGCGCCTGCTGGATGGATTGACGCTTCTGCAATAGATGCTGCTGCTCTCAACGCTAAGGGCGACTGGTTGACTCCCGGCGGCTATACCGCCCCCGACAACGCCAGCATCAACGACATCCTGGCCGACAGCAGCGAATTGCAAACCAAACTGGCCAACATGATCGAGGCCCGTGGCGCAGACTGGCGATTCAAACCGCAAGCCGTCGAGGGCGTCTTTCTGGCAGATATGGCCGACGTGCAAGGCACTGCCGGCCGCAATACCCTCTGCTGCCTCGTGCTAGCCGCCTTCCATTTCCGCGTGGTGGATGGACTGTGGACGGTCTACGCCACCGATGACACTACTGTGTTTACTACCTGGGCGACCATCACCGATACGCACATCACTCCGGTTGTTGGTTCGCATACGCCAACCTAAAGATCAAGGAGGATCATGCATGACGGAGAACGAACGGAAGGAAATTGACGCCTGGATCGACACTTCCCGGAAACTTCAACCAACCGGGACACTGGCCATCTTCATCTACACACGCGACGGGCTGGTACAAGTCGGCCGTGGCGATCAGCCCCTAGAACTGAATCAGTTTCTCTTGGACGACTTGCCGATTGCCGAAGAACTCATTATCACAGCCCTTACTCAGGCATACGAGAATGGCGTGCCCGAAACAGCCGATATTGCTTGATCCCAGTACGTGGCGGCCCGGCGAACTGGATATTGGCATTACCGCCCGCTGCAATCAGCGATGCAAGTATTGCTATCTCGAACGGGCAGCGGATTCCGCCCAGGGTGATATGTCGCCGGAGGTTGCCGCGCAGATCGTGGAGTATGTCAGCCAACTGAGCACGGATTTGCCGCCCCGGAAACGTGTTGCCTTGAATTTCTTTGGCGGCGAGCCGTTTCTAAACTTCGCCGTCGTGCAGCAAATTATCCTTGCGGCCGAGAAGCGGCAACTGCCCATTGGCAAGGCGATTTTCACCAATGGGGCCACCGCTACACCCGAGCAAGTCGCGTGGTGCCGAGAGCATGACGTACTTTCGAAACGCAGCGTCGGCGGTTGCCCAGAAGCCTGCCAACACACTCGGCCCGGTGACTACTTGCAACGGTACGAACGTGAAAGCGCTTGGTGGGACGATTACCACCGCCCACGGCGGATTACCACCATTCCTGAAACGGCCAAGTACCTCATGCAAAGCATGAAGTATTTCTACAGCAAGGGTTATTATGGTTCATTGGATTTCGCCACCGACGACTACGCCGACTGGCCGCTAGAGGCGATTGACGAGTATAAGGTGCAGACGGAACGCTTGGCGAAAGAATTTGTGCGGCAATTCAAGCTTGGCTGCGTGCTAGGCAATGAAGTGCTGCAACTGTTCGCCCGAAAGATATTCGCCAACAGCCAGACCATGACGATCGGCTGCGGTGCAGGCTGGGGCCTGCAAGCCATTACATTCGATGGTTATCTCATGCCGTGCCACCGTTTCCTCAACGAACCGCGCGACTCGGTAATGTGCGGCGGGAAACTTTCGGATTTCCTGGCTGGGAACACGCCGCAGTTTGGGAAAGACCTCTATCAGTACGCTCACCTATGCTCTAAGGGGGTCGAATCGCCGCAGTGTAGAGAGTGCGAGACTAGGCAGTCTTGCCAGCATGGCTGCCGTCACTTGTCTTGGGTCACATCCGGCGACTTCTGGAAAACGCCGGATGTGCGGTGCATCTTTACGCGGCATTGGCGGCGATTGGCGATTTGGGTCCATAGCGAACTGGCGCTCTTTGATCCGAAATGGTTTGAGCGAGAGGCAACAAAGTGTCAGCCCATCCCCGAGGAAGCGTAATGAACCTCAAAGCCATTGCATATCTGGAAAAACACAACGATGGTCGACCTTCGTGATTATTTCTCACGCTGTGTTGTCATTTCCTTGGGCAGAACTCCACAGCGGTTGGCAAGTTTTCGGAAGCGGCTCAGCGAGACCACATGGCCGTTTCGGGAAGTTGAGGTTCTCCCGGCCATAGACGGGCGACTCTGCCCGCCAGCGCCCTTTTTCAACCAAGGAAATGCCGCATGGGGCGCCTTCAGAAGTCATCTTCGTTGCATTGAAGACGCATTGCGTGACGGCGTGAAGCGGCTTTTGGTCCTCGAAGATGATGCTGAATTTACCGAAGGATTTGCCGCAAAGGTTGCCGCCTTCCTCAACGCCCTGCCGCAAGACGCTGAATTAGTTTACCTCGGGGGCCAGACCAACCACTACAAAAATCATCCCCCGCAAGTCATCAACCCTGAAGTCGTGCGCCCCTGGTCCGTAAATCGCCTGCACGCATACGCCCTCACGAATGCAGGTATGAAGAAGGTCTACCGACACCTGACGGCCCACAATTGGCAGACCGGCCACCACATTGATCATCACCTCGAAAGGCTCTCCCGCGGCGATTCGCCGATCGGCCAGATTGTTACCTATGCCCCGACGCACTGGCTGGTGGAACAAGCCGCCGGCTACAGCGAAATCCTGGGTCGGCACCTGCGCCGTCGTTCCTTTGATCGTCAGCAGAGAGTCTTACCTATGGTACTTGCCGTGCTAGGTCCCTATCGCGGAGGTACGAGTGCCTTGGCCGGGGCCTTGCATAAACTGGGCGTCGTCATGGGCCGGAAGTTTTTCGAGGGAGGCAAGGCGGCCAGCCCCAAGGGATGCTTCGAGGCCAAGATGCTCTACGACCTCTGTCTGGCCTGTTATCCCGAACCGCATTTTCAGGAAGCAAAACCCTTTGACAAGCGCGTGAAGCTGTTGCGGGTGTGGCTCCAGGGCCGGGGGAATGAGGGGGCGATCATCGGCGCGAAGCATGCCAAACTCTGCCTGATGGTCCCCGAGATGCTTCAGGCATGGCCGGAGTGCAAGTTTGTGGTGTTGGATCGGCCGTTGGAAAAAAGCATCGACTCGCTCCGTAAGCTCGGCTGGTGGCAAGCGGGCATCAAGCCGGAAGAACTTATCGGCCGCTTGATTTCCACTCGTGATCGCGACATCGCAGCGGTTCCCGCCGAACGTGTCTTGCGGCTGGACTTCGACAAATTCCTGGCGGAACCCCGCAAGCACCTGGAGTGGATGGCGGCCTTTGCGGAGATCGAACCCAGCCCAGAACAGTTTCAACAGGCCGAGGCACATTTGGACAAGAGCCTTGACCACCACCAGGAAACAGATTCGCAAGTTCCTTCTCAACTGCCACCAAGCAACGAGCAAGAACTTCCACACGCCCGCACCTTGGAGGATTCACCGCCCGATCCTCGCATCCTGAATGAACTGGTGGCCTGGTGGCAGGCACGCACGGAGACGGCTCTGCCATGAACGCACTTGTCATGCTCAATACAGAAATCACTGCACTGATTCACAGGTAAACTTCAACCATGCTTATCTCACTCTCCGATAAGTTCTTGTTCGTACATATCCAACGCACTGGTGGCACCAGCCTCCGAAAGGCACTACGGCAGCACTTCCCGCAAGCACATAGATTTATTTCTCCGCATCCGCATGCCGAAGATGCGATGCAACGACTGGGGCCGCAAGCCTTTCAGCAGCTCTATCGCTTTACTTTTGTTCGCAACCCGTGGGATCGGCTGGTGTCATGGTACACTATGCTCCGCGAGAAAGCTTGGCGACCAAACTGGCGCCGCACAGATTGGTGGGGGCGCTATCGCTGGGAGGCAGTTCAACTCCCATTCGCGGAATTCATAACAGCCTCCACGATAAGGAAGCAACTTCAGGGTAGAAATCGCTGGCGCAGTCGCAATCACTTTGCATTTAACCAACTGGATTACCTAACGGATCATTACGGCAACCTACTGGTCAATGACATCTTCCGCTTCGAGGATTATCAAGCAAGCTGTCTGAAGCTGGGGGAAAAGCTCGGTATCTCGCTGGCCGACATGCCGCATCGCAATAGCTCTAGGCACGCCGACTACCGCACTTATTACACGCCAGCCATACGCAATCTGGTGACGGAACGCTTTGCGCTGGACATTGACTACTTCGGGTATAGCTTTTCGTGAATGGCATTATCGTACTCAACTTGCGAGACTTCATGCCGCAGCAAGCGCGCCGTTCAATTTGTTTGGCGGCTGAACGCTGGGAAGCAGGGTATCAAGAAATTACCTTTCCGCTAGCTGACATCCATCACTTCTGGCAAAAGACGCTTATTCCTACCAGCCATTATGCCGCGCCTTACGACCGAGTGCTAGTGCTCGACGGCGACATTCTAATCGGTAGTGATTGTCACAATCTCTTTGCTATCGTGCCCGAGACACACTTTGGCGTAGTATCGCGTCATCAGCCTCACCATCCGGTTGCTTACGTCGGCCGCCGCGAGTCCAGGCTATTCGGCGTGCCTGCCTATCCTGATGAAAGCAAGCACTTGAATGGTGGACTAATTTTGTACCACCGCACATTGCACGCTAATGTGTTGCGACGATGGAAGGAAGCTGGCGAATACTGTCAGTTCAGGAACGTGGGCCGTGCAGACCAGGGGGCATTGAGCTGCGTGTTACATCAAATGCGCACCCCCGTGACCTGGTTACCGTGGCAGTACAATGCCCTGCACTCCCAACGGTTGCGGCGACCAGCTTATGTCTATCATTTCAACCAACGCGGACGCCACTCGGTAGCAGAACTAATGGCGGCGTGCAAACAGGAGAATATTCCGTGAGGACCAAAGATTGGAAACCTACGCGACTTCCTGGCATCTTCGGGCTATCAAAAATGACGGTAGCGGAACGCAAAGGATTGTTGATCCTGATACCGCAGACTGGCCGTATCCTAGAAATCGGCACGCATTCAGGGGCAACTGCTACTTGGTTAGCCAAACAGCGGCCGAGGGTGCAATTCATCGGACTGGACATCTTTGTGGCCAAAGACGCTGCCTTCGGCCTCCCGGCGGTCAGAAACTCGCAGCAATGCGAAAACTATCAGATTTTTGTGGGGACCACCACGCAATTCGAGAAACTGAACCCCGCTAAGTTCGATCTGATCGTGGTGGATGCCAACCACCATTATACCCCAGTGCTGAATGATTTACAGATGGCGATGCCTCTCTTGACACCCGGCGGCGTGCTGTTGGCGCACGATTACACGCCGAACTATCCCGGCGTAGTTCGTGCCGTGAATAAGTTTACGCAAGCACATCACATGACCATCGAACTGGTGGCGGATCGGCTGGTGAGGCTGCGATAGCATGGATTCCGCTTTAGTTATCGCCGTGGTCGGGCCTCCACGTTCTGGCACAAGCTGCGTGGCGGGGATGCTCTGGAAACTTGGTGTGGATATGGGCGTCTCATGGCGAGAACCAAATCGGAAGAATCCCATTGGGTACTTTGAGGACGAGGGCTTGCATCAACTGCGGCTGGCGACCTACGGGATGATTTTTGATCCGCTGGAGTGGACTACGCCGCAGCAACGGATTCGCACACTCAGGAGAATCTTACGGCAGCGTGTCGGCGATATAGTGGGCTTCAAGAATCCCTGCCTTTGCCGCATGATACCGCAAATAATAGTAGCATGGCCGAAATTGAAAGTGTTTGCCACCGAGCGGCCCACAGATGATGTGGCTCTTTCCGGCCGGTCATGGTGGAAACATAAGCTCACGCCCGAGGAAACGGTCAATGGCGTTCGCTGGCTCTACGCTAAGCGTGACGCCGATCTTGCCTACTATAACGTGCAGTACATTAAGCTGCGCTACGCTGATATACTCCAATCTCCGCAAATTGCGGTAGACGCCATGATCGACTTCACGAGTATTGTCCCCACGGCAGAGCAGCGGCAGGCGGCGATTGAGTTTGCGCAGCCAGAATTGAACCACTGGACAAAGGTAAAGTAATGGCGGGACCAGGCACCCATCTACACTGCATTCTCAAACGTCGATTCCACCAGAACTTCTTGCGCGGCTGTGGTTGCGAAAAACTTGTCAAGGAAATGGACGAGGCTGGTCCTACGGGTTGCCGGGAGCCGGCCACGCTAAAACGCATCGTCAAACACATGCGGAAGGAAGCGCAGAAGCGAGGGTTCTTTCTGAAGGTGGCCGCCTCCTTACCCGGCGCCGGCTGGCCCATGCGGCAACTGGTGTTGGAGGCCATCCGCCAGGCGGAAGCAGACGAAGCACAATCCAAAGATGAGGTTGCCAAAGCATGAAGTCGATTGTTCTTTTTGGTTGCCCCAGACCTGTGGGTGGAGGGAATACTGAAAGCGGGGCCGTGGCCCTCTTGTGGCGGTCGCTGGAAATCCCCGTCACCGTGTTGCCGGCAAGCAAGGAAGCTGCCGACAACCCTTGGCCCGCACGTTTGGCAGCGGCGGGTTGCAAAATCACAAAGCCCTGCCCGCCGGACCGGCCGCCGAAATGGCTGAAGGATTCTGTGGTGGTGGATTTTGCGATCGAGCGTTGCGTGCGGCTCTGGCCGGAATTGCGTCGGCGAAATTGCAAACTGATTCATCTACCGTGCATGAATGTCTGCTTCGCCCATGAAACGGCCGCGTTTCGCAACTGCGCCCCCTCGGCCGTGGTCTTTCAATCGCGATTCCAACAGCATCAAGTGGGCTTGCAGTACGGGCTGTGGGGCGTAGATGAGACCCGACAGCATATCATTCACGGGGCGCTAGACCAAGAAGCGTTTCCGCTGCGGACGCTTCCTCATTGTAGCCCAGTAGAGCCCTTTATCGTCGGTACTATCGGACGCGACGTGGGGGCCAAGTGGCCGCACTGGCTGCTGCCGATTCTGAGCGCTGTCCGAGCGCAAACGCCCGCACAGGGTTTGTGGCTCGGCTGGACGAAGGCGATGGAGCACTTCAGCGGCCCCCTGCCACCGTGGATTACGGCACATAGGCCGGGCAGCGTGCCGGTGGCGACGATGCTTGCCTGTTGCCACGCCCTGCTGGCGCTGCCCGATTGCCTGGAGAACTGGCCGCGAATCACCCTGGAGGCAATGTCTTCGGGTGTGCCCATCGTCACCTGGAATCGTGGCGGGTTTGCAGAGCAGCTTCACAATGGCGAAACGGCGTTGTTGGTAGACAATGAGCAAGAGGCTATTGATGCTCTGACACGGCTGGCGACAGACGAGCCGTTTCGCGGTAAGCTCATTCGCAACGCCCAACAGGCGCTTAAGACATTGACCGACCCGGGCATCATCGGCCGGCAATGGAAGAAACTCTTTGCCAGTCTTGACGAGAGAAAAACCGTTAACAGCGAACCACATGAGACTATAATCAAGACAGTTGCCGATTCGCCAATACGCCCCCTTCATGCCGCGAGCTTCTGATTTTGGCGAATCGGTGCCGCGGCCAAAGGGGGCACCTTTCAGCAGCCCTTAAGAACACGGACGACTTATGGCCCAAGCCTCCGATCTTACCATCTTTCTCATTTCCTGCGGCGACAATCCCAATTACGCCGACGCCCTGCGGGCTCTTCAGGCCCAAACGGCAGTCCGCGATGGGGCACGCATCGAGGAAATCCGCAACCTCGCACCCATGAGTCGCGCCTTCCAGGCCATGCTGGACCGCTGCCAGACTCGCTTTTTCATTCAATGTGATGAAGATATGCTGCTGATTCCCGAAGCAGCAGAACAGATGCTGAACGGCATTCAGAACCCGCCACTGACGCATGAAGGGCATACGGCCTTCGCCTGCTTCCTCTTGCATGACGTTCATTTCGACATGGACATCCAGGGCGTGAAAATCTACGACCACGCCATCATGCGGAAGTGTCCTTACGACCTGTCGATCATCAGTTGCGAAAAGGACCAGCTTAATCGGATTCGTGCGGCCGGATACAAGATATTTGAATCTCCGGTGGTCATGGGGTTACACTCTCCTAAGTGGACGACGGAGTTGATCTTCGAGCGCTACTTCGACCTCATGGAGAAGTGGAAGCTGTTTGGCTATTCCTGGCTGGAGGATATGCCGCGGAAGCTGTTGGAGAAGTACACCCACGACCCCAGCGAGATCAACAGCTATGCGTTTTTGGGGGCGTGGGCGTCGGCATCACGGCCCGAAAAACTCCGCGACCGGGAGAAGAACTTCCTGATTCGCACGCCCGAATACCTCCGGGCTCGCGGCTGGTTTTCTCAGCCGATGCAAGCCACGCTCTATCTGACGGATAAGTGCAACTTGAAATGCGGATGGTGTTTGCGGCAAGGCGAAATGGCCGGCGTTTCGCCCGCCCCGCCGTTTTGCCCAACGATCGTGGACGAACTGCTCAGGCGCTTTCCCAGCATTCAGGCGATCTGTCTCTGTGGATTTGGGGAACCGCTCTTGCACCCAGACCTCGCCGGAGTCATCGACCGCTGCAAACAGCATGGCCTCTGGACTGGACTCATAACCAATGGCGTGCTCTTGCAGGAAGCCTTTCCCATGCTTTGCGAGCACCGCCCCAGCGCCATCAGCATTTCTCTTAATGCCGCATCAGCGGAGGAGCACGCGGCGGAAACAGGCGTTTCCGGGGCCTGGCAGAAGGTTATGGCCGGCGTTGACGCCTGGCGAGAACACCGCAAAACCTTACGCAAGTTACGTGCGGACGACCGGGGTATCCCGCTTACGCTGTCTCGGGTCTGCACGGCGCAGAACCTTGACGGTATCCCGGCCTTTCTGCGATTGGCGGTGGAATTGGAAGTGGACTCAATAGACCTGCACAATATCCTGCCGCATGACGTGGGCACGCCTGAGAAGGAAGCGGCTTTTTTGCAAACTGTGCTGACGGTCGCCCACCGGGAGACCATCAACGCCATGAAGTCTCTGCCAGGGGCCAATCTGGTGCGAAACTGGCCAGTGCTCATCGACCCGGATACCCCGACGCGATACTGCGAATCACCGTTCTCGACAATCAGCGTGGACGGCAACCGGAATATCGGGGTTTGCAACAGCGTCATGCCGCCGCAAGCAGAAAACGGAAATCTGCGGAACGCGAAGTGCCGGCAGAACGATTACTGCCAGCGGATGAGGATGATGTTCGGTGAGCCGGAGTTGCCTGCGTGGTGCAAGTGGTGTTTCAGAAACTATCGCTAAAGGACTGTATTATGGCTGCTTATCCTCCATTCGCCGATTACGAGTATCCCAACTGCGACCTCTGTGGTTCTCCAGCCGATGAACTTCACCGTCGCATGTCGATCGAGGACGCTAAGGGTACAAAGATGAACCTTGTCGAATGCACCGACTGCGGGCTGCGATTCTTCTCGCCACGTCCGCCGTGGAAGTTCGTGGGGCCAATGGTTGCCGATGAGAAGGAACAGGCCCAGCGCCTATTCGACACCGGATCATTCCTGCCGGTACAAGACATTGCGGTGCAGAAGGCAAACATCCAGTCCTATTACACCAAAATGCTTGAGGATGCGACGCGCATACTCGGCCATATCCCGCAGAGCATGTTCGAGGTTGGCGGGCTGGTGGGTTGGTTCGCGGTGGCGGCCAGCAAGTTTGGCATACCGCTGATCCACGGCTGCGACTTGAATCCGCATGGGGTCCGCTTAGCTAACGAGCAAGGCATTCCCTTTGTGGCGTGCGACTTCGCCGATTATGAACCAAGCCAACAGTACGAACTTGTTGTGGCGCTGGACTATCTGGAGCACACCTATCGGCCGTGGCAGGACTTGCAAAAGCTGGCCGGCATGATTGCGCCGGGCGGCATATTTCTGGCCAAGACGTTTCTGGACGAGTTGGACACCGAGCGCGAGATGCTGGCCCCGCCGACGCACGCCATCCATTGGACCACGCCCGTGTTACGGAGCGCAATCGAGAGGGCCGGCCTGATGGTGCGACAATGGCTGCCTGGCTACAAGGGCTGGATGCCGGAGATCATCGCGCAGAAGGAGTGACCATGCACGTTGTTTTCCCACAAACGGCCGGGCTATCGAATAGACTCCGCTGCATCGCATTCGCTTGCAGGTTGATGCAGCCCAACGAGCACCTCTACATTCACTGGCGGCGCAAGGTGATGGCCGACCGCTTCAGCGACCTATTCTCATTGAACGGAATCCCCTACACGGAGGACGACGGTGAAAACTGGCCGGCGGGGGCCATCGACACCTGGAGCTTGGATCGGCCGGGCGAAGACCTTGTTGACAATAAGTACAAGGCGGTCCCGCCCGATCTTCTGGAATCCTACAAAGCCGTTTTCAGCAAGATCGGATTCAACGCTCGTTCGCAGGCGAGGGCGGACGCTCTCGGGACATTCGAGTATGCCATCCACGTTCGGGTCAACTGCACGGATTTGGTATACTTCACGGACCTGCGCGATTCCTGGCCCGACACGCAAGAGGTCAGACGACCTATAAGCATGTTCACGGACTTGATCCAGTCGCTTCCGTCAAGGGTGTACTTAAGTTGCCACAACGCCGTGGTTCAACAGGAGATTTTGGCGACAGTCGATCCCGAGAAGGTGCGAGTCTTGCCCGGCAAGGATTTCACCAGTCTTTACGACGCCGTGTCCGACATGATTATGTTGGGACGGGCAACGCATTTCTTCGCGCATCGTGGAAGTAGCTTTTCTGACGTTTCGTGGTGGCTTGGGGGATGTAAAGGCGAGGTGACTGAACTATGATCCCGCCAGACCCGTTTTCAACGCACCAGGCATCGTTGATGCTGGCAGTGGCCAAAACGAGCGGCGACATTCTGGAGTTAGGTGCAGGGCACTACAGCACGCCGTTGCTGCACGCCTTTGCATCACCGGAACGTCGCGTGCTGACCTTAGACAGCGGTGCCGAATGGATACGAGAATTTGCTGCGTTCGACAGCCCGTGGCACATGGTTCGGCTTGCAGACGATTGGTGTCGAGAACATAACGCGGCAAGTCTGGCGGAAAGATTAGGTCGCAAATGGAGCGTGTGTCTGGTGGACCAGTTGCCAAATGCGGCGCGCGGCGAGTCAATCAAGTGCCTGCGTTCTGTTGTTGGAGTCTTTGTCTGCCACGACACTGAAGACGACCCTATCAACAGGTATGGATACGACATCCTCAAAACATTCCCCTATCGTCGGGACGACCATCGGCTGCCGCGAACGTCAATAGTGTCGGATACCATCGACGTGAGACAGTGGCCTGAAGTGTGATTCTCTTATGAGCCGCCCCTTCATCATGCTCGCCTCGTCACGCAAAGGGACGCATCTGCTGGATACAGCACTGGCGCAGCACCCCGAGATCATGGTGTACGATCAGCCATTCAGCGGCCACGGCAGCGGAAGTCCATATCATCCCGAACTGGCAGGCGATGCCCTGGCGAACTTGATCTTTGCTGGGCGGGCGGTGGTGATTTTGTGCCTTGGGTGGATGAATGCCCGCGGCCGGAACCCTGATTTCTGGGACGAATTGAGAATGCGCGGGGTAGGAGTAATCCATCTCCATCGGCGCAACATGCTCCGCTGGCATGTTTCCTGCCTGCTGGCATTGGCCGGCAACCAATGGATCAGTCTCGATAAACCAAAGCCAACCACCTGCAAGATTCAGATCGACATCGGAGCCTTGCGTCGGGCCATCTACCGGGACTTGCGAGAGGAGCGGCAGGCCGCGCGATTCTTCCAGGGACACCGGCAATTACATTTGTGGTATGAGGACATGACGGCTCACTATGACGCGCAGATCGTTCGCATTCAGTCGTTCCTCGGCGTGACCCCGCAACTATTGCGTCCGACGTGCTACAAGCAGCAGGTGCGCCCCCTGTCTGACGTGATCGAAAATTACGGGGAACTGGCTGACCAGCTTGCGGGTACGCCGTGGGAATGGTTTCTACGGGACGACCCATGTGAGGCTGTGGCACCAGAAAAGAGTGTAGACCATGAAGATTCTCTTTGAGGTCGGTTCCACGGCCATCGGCGGCGCCGAGCGAGTCGTGCTGAAGCTCGCCAAGGGCCTGCGCCGACGATTTCCACAATGGGGACTGGACTGCGTGGTGCTTTACGAGCACGGCGGCCTAAGAGAGGAGTACGAAGCGGCGTTCGACAACCTCTGGCCGCCACCGCCGCGCTACGCCGATTCCGGGGCCTACATCGCCAATCTGGTCGCTGAGCACGGCTACCAGATTGTCCATTGCATCGACGCTTTCGAGCACACCTGTGTGGCGGCGCAGCTTTGCCCGCGGGCGCGGTTCATTCAGGCGGTCTACCCGAACGTGGAAAAGTCGCCTTTCGCCCCAGCCAAAGACTGGGACGTAAGCGGCTACAGCGCGATCGTCACGGAGTTCAAGGCAAACCTGGAACGTCTGCCGAAACCTGGCCGATCGCCGCACATCCTAAGAGCCATCCCCAACGGCATCGACACGGACTTCTGGATTCCGGGGATAGACCGACGTTGCGTGGACGTGACGTGGTGCGCCCGGACGGACGAGGAAAAGGGGATTCAGACGGCGCTGGAGCTTGTGCCGCTGCTGTGCTCGAAGGGGCTGGTCTATCGCATCGTTACCAACGAGGCGGACGGCCCGCAGGCAGACCTTGCGGCGCTGAAGGCGGAGCACCCGTCATTCTCTTACGCTTCCGCCCTGCCAGCCGAGCGGCTGAGGCATCTGTTGCAGCAGACAAAGTTCTTCCTCTCGACGAGCACCGTGGAGGGAATGCCGGCGACACCCTTGGAGGCGGCGGCCTGTGGGTGCTGGGTGATGGGGTGGGGAATTGACGGCCTATTGGAGTGTTTCGCTGAGGCGCATTGTCTTATCCCACCTGAGTGTGGGACTGTAAATTTCGCAGAGATTATTGACGAGTTCCTTGTGGGGGTGCACAATGGGCGGGCGAAAGACCTGGCCGCGCCGGATTCGCCGGGGGGCTTCGGCCGGATGCGGAAAATCGCCGAGAAGTACAGCCTCACGGAAATGATCGAGAAGTACGTGAAGCTCTATCAGCGGTTGCTCTGACCTGTCTTTGCTGAAAGGGGATTCGCCATGCACGCCTTCTTTCTTGCTGCACTCTTGTTGGGTGTCCATCCGGTACATCCAGTGCTCTTGCCACCGATCTGGTACGCGCCATCCTGGTACGTCCGGGTGCCCGTCGTCCACGGCGTCGTCTACCACTCGAACTACCACAAGCCGAAGCCCAAGAAGAAGCCTGCGCATCTAGTGGAACTTGTGGAGTATGATCCAGAAAACTCGCTGGGCAGTCCCATCCTCATCAACGCCGCGGACATTCAGACTGTCCGCAGTTACCGGCCGGACGGCGAGGAGATCGGGGCCTCGAAAGTCACGCTACGTAGCGGCAAGACGATTGCCCTCTGGGGCTCGCCGGATCAGGTGCGGGTAGACGTTCAACGGCAGGCACCGAAGAAGAAGCCTCCGCAAAAACCGCAGGGAGGATGCGCCGGTGGCCACTGTCCGGTAGTCAAACACGGCCCGTAACCTTTGGCGCGACTTCCAGGTAGTGTTCTAAGACTGTGTTATCGGGCGCAGACCGACGACAGGAACCTTGATCCTCACTTCCAGTAAAATCGATGAAGAAAAAAATGCCCATGGGCCACCTCATTACCCGAAGCGATACGTTCGGACTGCTCGTCCACGCCTGGCCAGCCGAACACGGGCTAGTCAACGGGAACCAGGTCTATATCGGCCCTTCCCCGCCAAGACCATTTCCTGGATGGAGACGGTTCCTGATGGGACAGTACCGACTCTGGAAGTGCAGAACAAAAATCGGCTTCTGGAGGTTGCGAAAACGTCGGTAGTGGTACAGTTTGGCCAAAAAAGGCGCGGAGTAAAGGGAAAACGGGTCTTGTTGTCTGGCTAGTTGACAGGGGCGTAGAAAAGCGGTATCGTTG
>Ga0315289_10005742_pt1 | contig 18279 bp, 25 predicted proteins | sample YL17G11_40_MG_FD_203452 | JGI IMG/M metagenome (GOLD analysis project Ga0315289, IMG submission 203452) | Sediment microbial communities from Yellowstone Lake, YNP, Wyoming, USA - YL17G11_40 | ecosystem: Environmental > Aquatic > Freshwater > Lake > Sediment | place: USA: Wyoming | collected... | reverse complement strand
AAGTAAAGACGAAAACCGTTAAATTATATTACTACAATCCAGCTCTTGATCGAGATGAAACTGGTAATATTTTATGCAGTCGCAAGGGATTAGTTGCCGTAGAGCGAAAAATTTCAATAAGCAAAACCCCAATTCAAGATACAATTAATCTTTTAATTTCCGGCCAGCTTACCGAAGAAGAAAAATCCCAAGGTATTACTACCGAATATCCTTTAGAAGGTTTTTCTCTGAAGGGCGCTTCTTTAAAAGACGGTATTTTAACTTTAGAATTTGAAGATTCTAATTATAAAACCGGCGGCGGTTCTTGCCGGGTAGGCATATTATGGTTTCAAATTGAGGCCACTGCCAAACAATTTTCGGACGTTCAACAGGTTCGATTTCTGCCAGAGGAACTTTTCCAGCCATAAATCCTTAAACTTGAAAAAAATGAGAATTTTTGTAAAGGTCAAACCAGGGGCAAAAGAAGAAAAAATTGAAAAGATTGATGAGGCGCATTTTGTGGTTTTTGTTAAAGAAGCGCCAGAAAAGGGGAAAGCGAATGAAGCGACTATTAAAGTTTTGGCTGAACATTTTAGAATTAGCAAATCAGATATTAAATTAATTTCTGGTTTTTCTTCAAAAAACAAAATTTTTGAGGTAAAATAAAAAAGTCGAACCCTTCGATAAACTCAGGACAAGTTGAGAAATAAAATTATGGAACAGTTTTTAATTCAAAATCAGTGGATTATTTTAGTGGCGATTTTATGGACGATTCCTTGGAAAGGGATAGCATTGTGGAAAGCAGTAAAGAATAATCACAAATGGTGGTTTATTGCTCTCTTGGTAATAAATACTTTGGGAATTTTAGAGATCCTTTATATTTTTATTTTCAGTAAGAAAATTTTAAAACAGAAATTATCTTCGAGTGAACAGGAATAGAAGCGGTTGATTTAGCGATTTTACGAATTTTGCAAAAAGAAATAAAAATGTTAAAATATTATTGAGATCAACAGATGTAAAAAATAATAACCAGTCGCATTAAATTTAATTTAAAAAGATGAAAGGATTTGTAAATGACATTGGCAAATTGACCAATGAAAACAATAATTTTCGCCAGGTGCTTTATACGGGAAAGCATTGCCAATTGGTTTTGATGAACTTAAAACCCGGCGAGGATATCGGCGAAGAGGTGCACGAAACCGTTGACCAGTTTTTCCGTTTTGAATCCGGAGTCGGCAAGGTCGTGATTGACGCTGTGGAGCATAATATTGCGGCTGAATTCGCCGTGATTGTTCCGGCTGGCGCCAAGCACAATGTCATCAATACTTCCCAGACCGAGCCGCTGAAACTTTACACCGTTTATTCTCCGCCAAACCATCGCGATGGCGTTATCCATCCCACTAAAGACATCGCCGAATCCGATACCGAGCATTTCGACGGCAAAACCACCGAATAATTTTATTTTTTTCGATGAACAGAATTATAAAAGTTCTGATTTTGTCCGATTTCATCATTACCTCGGCCTTTGGGTTTTTGGCGCCTATTTTTGCCTTATTTCTTACTGATAAAATTCAAGGGGCGACGATTGAAACCGTCGGTTTTGCCTCGGCTTTTTATTGGATTGTCGCGGTTTTGACCCGTTTGCCGATTGCCCGTCGTGTTGACCGCACCCCCTCAGAAAAAGACGACTTTTACTTCATGATTATCGGTTCCATTTTAATCTCGGCCGTGCCCTTTCTTTTCATCTTAAGCAGCAAAATTTGGCATATTTATCTTATTCAGGCTTTTTACGGATTGGGTTATTCTTTACGGCTACCGGGTTGGTTCGCAATGTTCACCCGCCATATTAGCAAAGGGCGCGAGGGTTATGAGTGGAGTCTTGACGGCATCGTGGCTGGTGCAGGATCGGCAATTACCGCTGCCTTGGGCGGAGTGTTGGCTAGCCGGTTGGGATTTAATGCGCTGTTTATAATAATCGGCGTTATTTCTATTTTCGGTTCAGCAGTTTTAACTTTTCTTTATTATATCTTTAGGCCAAATCATAATGCGCTAAATCAGGAAGAAAGGCGGTGATGTGAATAAATGAATATATGACGCAAGAAAAATTTGAGGAAATTGTCAGCGAAGGAATCAAAGCTATCCCCGAGAAGTTTTTGAAAAAATTAGAAAATGTGGTAATCGTGATAGAAGATGAGCCGACGGTCGTTCAAGGGGAAAAGTTAAGACTGCGGCAGGGTTGGGCAATTTTTGGTCTTTATGAAGGCGTGTCGCAACTGAGGCGGGGAGCCAATTATACTGCTGTCCTTCCGGATAAAATCACCATTTTTAAAAAAGCGATTGAGGCCGCGGCTCGCAACGAAGAAGAGATTGGAGAAATAGTTAAAAACACGGTCTGGCACGAAATTGCCCATCATTTCGGGATGGATGAGATTGAGGTTCGTCAGGCCGAGGCCAAAAGAAGAAGGATTGAAAATAATTAAGGTTGATGTTAAAATAGAACCAAGGGAGTTAATTGACCCCAAACCACAGCGGAGCTGAGTACGGGGCAGGGAAATAAATATATGGAAAAATTTCCGGAAAAAACAATTGAATCAACGCCAGAAGAAATTGAGCTGTCCATTGAGGCGTTTCTGGGCGTCTTGGATGAAAAATTCGGAGAATTTTACAACGATTTGAGTCCAGAGCTTCAAGACCGATGGTATGATGCAGAAATGGAAGCCAAGGTTGGAAAGGACCGTCTGGCTGCCAAGAACCATCTTGAGCAATTCATTGATATTTTGCGCAGAAATTCACCCAAGCCAGAAGTTGAAAAATAGAAAACTGTTTATGTTAAACAAAAATTCCAGTCGCCGGTTTTCGGGCAAGGGTTGGAGAGCGAACACGAGATCGCCGGTGCCTTTGCGCAAAGCCCCGCGTTTAGACGGAAGAGTGATGAAGAAAGGAATCACCAAAATTCGCAAAAAATCTGCGAGATAAAATATGAAGCTCTATTACATTATTATTCCTTTGATTGCTATTGCCGTGGCTGGTTTCGGAAGTTTGTTGACAAATACCGGATTAACGCCAGCGACCGATTCTGTCCTAAGTTGGTATCAAACAATTCAAAAACCGAATTGGACGCCAGCCGGCTCAATTATCGGAGTGGTTTGGACAACAATTTTTATTTTAACCGCAATTTCCGCCTTAATTGTCTGGACAAAAGCACCTCGGGATTCTCGGCTCACCTGGATTGCAGTTTTGTTTTTGGTTAATGCCGCGTTTAATGTATTATGGAGTTTCTTGTTTTTCAATCAGCATCTTTTGGCCGTGTCGATTTTTGAAGCGGCCCTGCTCGGGCTTTCGGTGATGGCTTTGATTATTTTAATCTGGCCCATTTCTCGTTGGGCATCAATTTTGCTTATTCCTTATGCTGGTTGGGTGATATTTGCTACATATCTTACTTACAGCGTTTGGTTGCTTAATAAATAATTGTTTTAATTTATGGCAAAGGCTCGCTGCGTAAAGGCAGCGAGCCTCTTTGTTTATTTTTCATTAAGAATTTTCATTGCTTTCAAGCCAGCTTGGATGCAGCGGTCGACGGAATCGCGGTATTCTTCTGGAGTTGCGATTTCACCCGTATCTCTGTTGACCAGGACAGCGCAGATTGTGCCGACCCGGTAATGCAAGAGTTCTCCGAATATCCGGAACATAATGCTGCTTTCCATTTCATTATTGACTACCCGCAATCCCCGCACCCATACTTTTGCCAGAAGGTTTTGGATATTGGGCAGGGGGATGTGGCTGAGGCGGCCGATTTTTCTTCCCTGGGGCCCGTAAAAACCAGGAGCCGAAGAGGTAATGCCGCAATAAAATCCTTTTTCTGCATTTTCCTGGAGTCCGATTGCCCAGCAAGCTTGGATTAACGCCCAGGCCGCTTTCGGCGTTGCCTTGGAAACATAGTAATGGTCCACCGGGAGGGTGGTTGCTAGCGCCCTGTTGATAGCGCGGATTATGGGATCGCCGGAATAAAAAGGATAATACTGATCCAGATTGTCCAAGCCAATAGCATAGTGAGAGACAGCCAAGCTGCCAACGGAAATATTTGATTGAGGTGAGCCCGAAGTGCCGAGCCGGATGATGTTGAGCGGCGAGACATTCTTTTTCCAAATTTTTCTTTGATGGTCGTATTCATTCAAGATGTGGAGTTCCACGGCGGTAATTTCTATATTGTCAGGGCCGATGCCAGTGCTAATGACTGCCATGGACACGTCCTGATGTCTGCCGATAATGGTGACAAACTCTCGGTTTGGGCGCACAACAACATCGTTGTTATCAAAATATTTTGCCACTTCCAAAGTGCGTTCGGGATCGCCGACTAAAAAAATGTTTTTCGGCAAGTTATCAGCCGGCTTAAGGCCCAGATGATAAACGCCGCCATCTTCATTAACAACTGTTTCCGCGCTTTCCAATTTCTTTTCCATCGCATTTCTCCTTATTAAATTGTTGTTTGCTGATTTGAGATTATCAATTTTTTAACCGGAAGTCAAACAGCATTTACCATTGCTATTGCTGGTCATTACGTTAACAATGAAGAACAAAAAGGGACCGTTTCAAGGGAAACAGCTCCTTTTTAATTTGGAAAAAGGTCAAAAAAATGGTAGAATTTAAATAATACCTATGACGACCGCAGTTTCCAAAAAAGAGTGGCTCTTGGCCGTAATTTTTCTTTTTGTCATTGCTTTTTACACTTTTAATTCTATTTCCGACAGCGATGTCTGGTACCATTTGAAAACCGGCGAATACATCTGGGAAACCAAAACCGTTCCCACTCACGACATTTTTTCTTACACGGCCGAAGGGGCGCGGTGGGTCACTCATGAGTGGTTAAGCGCTTTAATTTTCTTTTTAGTTTATCATTTGTTCAATAGCATCTGGTCAGTGATGATTTTAGCCGCGATTTTTTGCTTTCTGACTTACTGGCTGGTTTTGAAAAATGCTTTCTTACGGGGCGCTAATTTTTATCTGGCCCTGATTTTAATTTTTCCGGTGGCTTTTTTAACTTTGGGGCTGTGGGTTCCGCAACCCAAAATTTTTTCTTATTTTTTGATGGCGCTCCTTTTGTTTTTGTTGGAGAAGTGGCGGCGCGATAAGAAAAATATCGTTCTTTATTCTTTGCCTTTTATTTTTTTGATTTGGGCCAATCTGCACTCAAGCGTAATTTTGGGTTTGGTCATTCTCGCTTTTTATCTGATATCGGAAAAAGTTTTCAGCCGGCCGCTCTTTTTCGTTTTTGTCGCGAGTTTGGTTTTGTGTTTTGTTAATCCCAATACCTATCGCACTCTGACTTATTTTTTGACCATTTCGCCAGTAATCAAGTTTTTGGGAGTGATGGATTGGAAATCAATTTTATCCTACCTTTACATTCCCCAAGCTATCATTTTTTTGATTTTAATGGTGATGATGGCTGGTTTTATTTTTTGGAGTTCCATTGCCAACAAAAAATTCAATTGGCGCGATTTGGGATTAGTGGCCGTATTTTTCATTCTGCCGCTGATTTCTATTCGTCACTTCAGCTATTTCCCGCTGGTGGTTTTTCCGATTTTTGTCCGGCAATTGTCCGAATATACTCCAACGGAAAAGTTTTTATCAAAAAATTCCGCCAAAAAGCTGGCTTATCAAATTTTGATTGTTATCGCAGCCATTTGTTTGATTATTAAGCTGTTTATTTTTCCCGGCCAAGCAGTTAATAAACATTTTTTGCCGGTGGCTGCCGCCAATTTTATTGAACAAAATCACATTAACGGTCCGATGTTTAATTTGGAGATGGGCGGATATTTGATTTGGCGGCTCTGGCCGCAGCAGAAAGTTTTTCTGGACGGTCGCAGCGAGGTTTTCGCCGGTCAGCCGGCCGATAATTACAAAAAAATTGCCTTGACCCAAGACAATTGGCTGGAGCTGGTGAAAAATTACAATATCAATTATTTTGTGCTCGCGTATAAAACTCCTTTGGTTAGTTTGGCTAGAAACTTGACCAAGGGCCTTCGGGAGCAGCTGGACTTTCGCCTGGTTTACTGGGACGACGCCTCGGTCATCTATTTAAAAAATAGCGAAACAAACGGCTCGATTCTCGAGCGTTTTGAATACAAAGTGATTCAGCCTTTTTATAATCCGAACTCCATTCAAAAAGAGGATTTTAAGATGGTAGCTCAGGAAATTATGAGGGCCCTGGAGATGAATCCGGACTCCAATCTGTTAATGGAATATGGTAAAATATTATCTCAGCGAGTCAAAGTGAAATAGATTAAATTATGTTCTTTATTATCATTTACGGAGTTTTATTTTTGGCGATGATTGTGATGGGTGAGGAGGCGATACTCTTTGCCGGTTCTTTGAGTTATTTGGGTTTTATGAATTTTTGGATAATGATGCCGGTTGCCTTAATTGGCGTCTATGTCGGTGATTTGCTGTTTTTTTGGTTGGGCTGGCATTATGGCGAACATGTTATTGATAAATTCGGGAAATACCTTTTGATTCCGCGCAAGCGCTTTGTTAAAATCAGCCGTCTTTTCAACAATAATGGCCGGTGGATTCTTGCCATTTCCAAATTTATTTACGGTTTAAGCCACCTGACTTTGATGGCAGCCGGAGCGGCCAAGATGCCGCCAAAAAGAGTGGTTAAAAACCAGCTTTGGAGCTCTCTGGTTTGGATCTGTGTTTTCGGCGGATTGGGTTATTTATTTTCCTCGGCGGTTAATTCAATTACCCACGACCTAAAAGTCCTCGGCCTGGTTTTAATCATTATTTTGGCGATTTCCATAGCGATTAGCCGGCTGATGGATTATATTATTGATAAAATTTATCCTTGATTTATGCTGCGAGTCATTCATAAAAATAATTTGGCAAAATTGATAAAATTTCTCAGCACGAAAACTGCTGTTTTTGCGCCGTTTAAAAAAGAAGGGGAAATTATCTTTGGTTTAGTTTCCGGCAGGGAGTTGGATAAAAGCTTTGACTTTCGAAACGGTTCTTCGCTTTTGCCGCCGAAATTTTTATTTCTGCCGCCAGAAGAAGAGATTTTCTCCACAGCGAAGAATAAATTCAAGCCATTGACCAGAATAAAACCGTTCATCTTATTCTGCTCTTATCCGGATTTATTCGGGATTTTGGAATTAGACGAAGTGATGCAAAAAGAGCCGACTGATTTCTTTTATAGCCGGCGGCGGCAGGCGGCGACTCTTGTGGCAGTCGGCGAATGGAAAGCGGAGTCGGCGATTGGCGGCGATTTGATTTTGGAAAAAATCCACCCCAACTATTATCAAACCATTGTTTTGACGGCCCAGGGTAAAAAAATCAGCCAGACGAAATTTTTTGAAAATAAAAATTTGGAACCGAAAGCCCCTTGTGCGGAGCGTTCAGCCATGAGACAGTTGCTCTTAGACAGCGAATTATTAAAAGAAGCCGTTGTCTGGTCGCGCCATCACCCGATTTGGGAAGAGCTGGCTAAAACATGTTTGGGTTGCGGAATTTGCACTTATGTTTGTCCGCTCTGTTATTGTTTTTCTATGGAGGACAAAAAATCTTTTGATGGCTCAAAGTGCAGCCGCTGCCGAAAATGGGATGCCTGCACTTTGCCGGATTTTGCAACGGTGGCTGGCGCTAAGAACTTTCGTCCGACTCTCAAAGAAAGATATTACAACTGGTATTACCATAAATTTGTTCGGGGTTATAAAGAATTTGGACGGCCGCATTGCGTGGCTTGCGGCCGCTGCCAAAAATACTGTCCGGCGGGCATTGATATTTTTAAAGTTTTAAGTCGGATTGTGGAGGATTACAAAAAATCACGAGAGTAACGATTATGAAAAACATTTATCTGCCTCAATCAGCAAAAATAGCCGCCATTAAGGATTTATCTCATAATGTTAAGCTGTTCCGTCTGAAGCTCCGCCAGAATCCGCCTTTAAAAAACGGTCTGTGTTTCGTGCCGGGCCAGTTTGCTTTGATTGGCGTCTGGGGATATGGAGAGGCGCCTTTTGGCATTGCTTCTTCGCCTTGGGAAAACAAATATGCGGAGGTAATAGTGAGAAGGGTGGGGACTTTGACCAGTCAACTTCATCGGATGAGGGCAGGCGATGAAATAACTTTTCGCGGGCCTTACGGCCGGGGTTTCCCTTTGGAATTTTTTCAAGGGAAGGATTTGATAATGGTGACCGGCGGCTGCGGCATTCCGCCGATTGCCAGTTTAATTGAATATATTATTAAAAATCGGGAGCTTTTTAACGAAGTTTATCTGCTTTATGGCGCGGCCGCTCCCCAAGATATTTTATTAAAGGACAAAATAAAACAATGGGAGAAGAAGATTAAAGTAATTTTAACGGTGGATCAGCCGGACAAAAATTGGCGCGGTCATGTCGGGATGGTGAGCGGTTTGATTTCCTATATTCAAGTTGACCCGCAAAACACAGCCGTTGCCATGTGCGGTCCCGGGCCAATGACAAGGGCATTAGAAAACATTTTAAAGCCTTTGGGCATTTCCGATCGCCGGATTTTTGTGAGTGAGGAGCGTCGGATGCAATGCGGCATTGGTAAATGTCAGCACTGCACTTCTGGCGAGAAATACGTCTGTTTAGACGGGCCGGTGTTTAATTTTGATGAAATTGACCAAAATTGGGACTAATTTATGAAAAACCAAAAGATTAAAATAGCGATCATTGATTTGACTGATTGCGAAGGATGCCAGGTGGAATTGCTTTCGCTTCGGGAAAAACTTCTGGAATTAACGAATAATGTTGAAATTGTTAATTGGCGCCTGGCTCAAGGAAAAAGCCAAAAAGGCCCGTATGATTTGGCCTTGGTTGAGGGTTCGGCCCTGACTTCTGAAGAAATGGAAATTTTGAATAAAGTTCGCCAAGAGAGTAAATTTTTAATGGCCTTGGGGACTTGCGCGACTTTGGCTGGGATTCCGGGAATGTTGGACAAAAATAAAAGAGGGTACTGGTATAAAAAAATTTACGGCCCGAAGTATAAACCGTTAGGCATTGATGCCCTGCCGATTGCTGCGGTTGTAAAAGTTGATTATTTGATTCACGGCTGTCCGGTCAAGGGCGAAGAGGTGCTGAGAGTGATAGGAGAATTTTTGGCTGGTCGTTTGCCAGAGAGTCCTGATGATTCTGTTTGTTTTGAATGCAAAGCCAAAGCCAATCCCTGTCGCCTCATCAATAAGCAGCCCTGTTTGGGTCCCATTACCCAAGCTGGTTGCGGGGCGATTTGCGTTTCTGGCGGTGAAATGTGCTGGGGCTGTTTTGGGCCGAGAAGGCAGCATAATAAAAAAGCATTAGTGAAAATTTTGGAAAAAATCTCCAAACCCGAAGATATTGAAAGATATTTTTCAATGTTTTGGCATCGGATTGAGGCCGATAATAAGAAGAAAAAAGTATGACGGATAAAGAATTTATCACAAAAATTGAAGGGCATGGCCGATTGCATATCAATTGGGCCAAAAATAAAGTTGCCTTGGAAATTTTGGAAGGGGAGCGGCTGTTTGAAGGTCTTTTGGTCGGCCGAAGCATTACTGAGGCTCCCTGGATTACTTCGCGAATTTGCGGCGTTTGTCCGATTGCTCATAATCTGGCCTCACTTAAGGCAGCTGAAGCGGCGCTTCATTTGAAAATCTCTGGCCCAGTGAGTGAATTAAGAAAATTGATGCTTGTCAGCCAAATGATTCAAAGCCACGTTTTACATTTGTATTTTTTGGCTCTGCCGGATTATCTAAATTTGGATAGCGGCTTAGAAATTTCCAAAAAATATCCGAAAATTTTTAAAGACGCTTTGATACTGAAGGGATTTTCTGACGAACTGGCAAAAGCAGTGGCTGGCCGGCGAGTGCATCCGACAACCACGGCTTTGGCCAGTTTCCATCGCTATCCGGAAAAAGCCGGATTGGAAAAATTAGCGAAAAAAACCGCGGCGGCGCTGAAAGCGGCGGAAAATACCGTTAAACTTTTCTTGAACCTAAAATATCCCAAAGCAGAATTGCCGCTGGTTTTTTTCTCACTGTTTGATGGCCGAGAATACGCTGTCTACGACGGTGATTGGATAGTTTCCAGCGAGGGCAAAAGATTTAAGCCCACAGCTTACAAAAAATTTATTCAGGAGGAAATTAGGGGGCATTCCACTGCCAAATTCGGTCAGCACCAAGGCAAAGGTTTTATGGTGGGCGCAATGGCCAGATTGAACTTGCAAAATAATTTTTTGAATCCCTTGGCCAAAAAATATTTTGTGATGAGTCAGTTTAATTTTAAAAACCCCTATTATAATAATTTAGGGCAGGCGATTGAAATTTTGCATTTTAGCGAAGAAGCGGCAAAACTTTTAAAGAAATTATCCCAGAAAGAGTTAAAAAATGCTCGGCCCCCAGTTTTAAAATTTCATAAAGGAAAATCAGGGGTCGGCAGCATTGAGGCGCCGCGAGGGACGCTTTATCACGAGCTAAAGAGCGACAAAAACGGACTGATTGCCAGTGCCAATATTGTCACTCCAACGGTTCAAAATTTGACGTCCATTGAGGAGGCGGCCCAGAATATTTTGGACCATAGCAGGAAATTGCCGCAAAAACAGCGGGAAAAATTAATAGAAATGCTGGTGCGGGCTTATGACCCCTGCATTACCTGCTCGGTTCATTAATCGGGAATGTTTTGGAATTAGCTTGTATTTGGTTTTTATCATATAATTAAGAGAGTCGTTATTTCAGCATTAATAATTTATGACAGATTATTTAAAAAATTTAATGACTAATGGTCGGGCAATGTATTTGGCTTATGACCACGGTTTTGAACACGGTCCCGAAGATTTGCCTGCCAAATCCATTGAGCCGAAATATATTTTGGATATTGCAGCGGTTGGCAAGTACAACGCCGTCATTTTACAAAAAGGGATAGCGGAGAAATATTATACTGACACGCAATACCAGAAACAGGTTCCTTTAATTATGAAAATTAACGGCAAGGCGGATATTTGGAAGGGCGGCGATTTGTATCCCCTGCAGAATTGCTCGGTGGAATACGCGGAAAAATTAGGCGCTGCGGCGGTTGGCTACACCATTTATTTGGGTTCGGCTTATGACGGCGAGATGTTCCGGGATTTTGGCAGAATTGTGGAAGAAGCTCATAATTTAAAAATGGCTGCTGTTGCCTGGATTTATCCGCGGGGCGAATTTGTTAAAGACGATGTTTCTCCTGAGATGACTGCTTATGCCGCCAGAATCGGTTTAGAATTGGGCGCGGATATGGTGAAAATTAAATATTCCGGTTCAACTGATAATTTCCGCCAAGCGGTGGAAGCGGCCGGTAAAACCAGAGTGGTTCTTTCTGGCGGGCCGCGCCTGGATCAAGAAGAGCAATTCCTTGAGATTATTAAAAGCGTGATTCAAGCCGGCGGAGCGGGAGTGGCAGTGGGCCGCAATGTTTGGCAGCACCCCAAACCGTTGGAAATAACCGAAAGAATTAGGAAAATAATTTTTGGCTAATAATGAGAGATTTTCGGAAAACAAAAAATCCTTTTACCCGAGAGTAGAAGGATTTTTTTAAAAAAGTTTGTGGCCGAGAAAATAAATCAGAAAGAACTGGAACAAACTGCCGATGAGAAAGAGATAAAAGGGAATGCCGGCGACTCTGCCGATAATAAGGCAAATTTCTTCAAAGCCGGGGAGAGGGATAACCGGTCCGATTAAAAAAAGCAGAAAAGGAATAAAACGGTATTTTTGGCTCCAGCGATGGACGACTTTTCTAGTAGCCTCTTTGAGACCATTTTCTTTTTTTCTTTTGCTGATTTTTTGTCTGATTTTGTAAATCAGATCCGGAAAACGATAAATCAGATAATTAACCAGGAGTGCGGCAAAAGCGAAGGGGAGAAAAATTTCCCAGAAAGGTCGGTTTAAGGCTACGGCTGTTAGCGCATAGGCAGTCGGCTTGATGAAAATCAAGATGTAGGGGTAGAACGTCACTCTATACCTCCTTATAAAGTTTTCAATTTCAAAGCTAGTTGATAGTTTACTGAAATTAATTAAAAAATCAAGACCAACCCCGTTTTGTTAAAAAATCGGGTTATCCCCAGATATTTTCTTGCTTCGGTTTTCTATCTTTGTTATAATAATGGCAATCGCTTAATCCGGACAGACAAAGCGGGGTCAAAACACTTGACTTTATTTTAAATTAGAATAAAATTTTAACAGTTATAATTATTAAAATAATCAAGTTAAGTCGAAGCATTATTGTATAAAAAGACAAGAGCGTAAGGATAGAAGCAGACAAAATCTATCATTTACGCCATGTCTCGTAAAAAAATGGCGGAAAAAAAGAAATTTGAAAGAACAAAACCCCATGTCAATGTGGGTACAATCGGTCATGTTGACCACGGCAAAACTACTTTAACCGCGGCCATTATGCACATTCTGAACTTTAAAGGGCTCGTGGACAAAGTAGAGGGCGTCGATCAGATTGATAATGCGCCGGAAGAAAAAGCTCGCGGCATTACCATTGCCCTTCATCACTCGGAATATTCGACTGATAAGAGGCACTACGCCCACATTGATGCGCCGGGCCACGCCGACTACATTAAAAATATGATTACCGGCGCTGCTCAAATGGATGGCGCCATTCTTGTCGTTTCGGCAGTTGACGGCCCGATGCCTCAAACCCGCGAACACATTTTGTTGGCTCACCAAGTTGGCGTACCAAACATTATTGTTTTCTTGAACAAAGTTGACCAGGTAACCGATCCGGAATTAATTGATTTGGTTGAAACTGAAGTTCGGGAACTTTTGACTAAATATGAATTTTCCGGCAAAGACGCTCCGGTTATCCGCGGCTCGGCCTTAAAGGCTCTGGCTGTTAAATCTATTGATGACCCAGATGCCAAGCCAATTTTGGATTTGATTGATGCTTTAGATACTTATATTCCCGAACCGGTTCGGGCAACGGACAAGCCGTTTTTGATGCCTGTTGAGGACGTCTTTTCTATTGAAGGACGGGGAACGGTGGTGACCGGCAGGGTGGAACGCGGCATCATTAAAAACAACGAAGAAGTGGAAATCGTCGGTTTGAAACCAACCCAGAAAACGGTGGTGACCGGCATTGAAATGTTCAATAAAACCCTGGATGAAGGGCGGGCAGGCGACAACGTTGGCGTTCTTTTGCGCGGTCTCAAGAAGGAAGACGTAGAAAGAGGTCAAGTTATTGCCAAACCCGGCTCCGTTACTCCGCACACAGATTTTGAAGCTGAGGTTTACATTTTAACCAAAGAGGAAGGCGGTCGTCACACTCCTTTTTTCAAGGGTTATAAGCCTCAGTTTTATATTCGGACAACCGATGTTACTGGTGAGGTAATTTTGCCGGAAGGCATGGAAATGGTGATGCCCGGTGACACTGTCAATATCTCTATTCAATTAATTGTACCCGTGGCGTTGGAAGAAAAACAGCGCTTTGCTATCCGTGAAGGAGGCAAGACCGTTGGTGCTGGTGTGGTAATAAAGATTAAGAAATAATAATTTATTAGCTCTTTACATTTGAAATGACCAAGGCAAAAAAAGAAGAACCTAAACAAAAAATCAGGATTAAAATCAAATCCTACGATCACAAAGTGTTGGACAGTTCCTGTAAGCAGATTGTGGAAACTGCCTCTCGTTATGTTTCGGAAATTATCGGCCCCATTCCCTTGCCGACAGAAATTCATCGCTATACCGTCAATCGCTCCACCTTTATTGATAAAAATTCGCGCGAGCAGTTTGAGTTGCGGATTCACAAAAGATTAATTGACATCTTTAGCCCTAACCAGAAGCTGATTGACGCTTTGATGAATCTGAATTTGCCGGCTGGCGTAGACATTGAAATCAAAATGTAGTTTTATTGGGGCAGTTTGTCCTTGGCGCTGATAATTTCATCGAAATAAAAATGTAAAGTAAATATGCTTTTTCCTTTAAATTCCATTATTAGTTAGTTACTTTTCACTAGCGGAACAAAATGCCGGGCTAGCCCGGCATTTTGTTCAAAAAGATTTATAACCAAAATTATTATGACCAAATTCATACTGGGCAAAAAAATAGGGATGAGCCAGACATTTCAGGAAGATAAAGTTGTGCCAGCGACCCTGATTGAATCAGGCCCGGTTGTTGTTGTGCAATTAAAGACCGAAGAGAAAGACGGATATGATGCAGTGCAGGTCGGCTTCGGAGAAAAGAAGCCAAAGAGATTATCCAAGGCCCTAAAAAAACACATGAAGGATTTGGGAAACTTCCGCTGGCTTAAAGAATTTAAGGTTGAGAAGGAGCAATTGAATGCTTTGAAAATTGGCGATAAAATTGATGTTTCCATTTTTGAAGTAGGCGATAAGGTAAAAATAAGCGGAACAGGTAAGTCTAAAGGATTTCAAGGAGTGGTCAAGCGCCATGGTTTTCACGGCGGCCCCAAAACTCACGGTCAAAAGAATCGTCTCAGGGCGCCCGGTTCCATTGGTTCCACTCATCCCCAGCACGTGGTCAAAGGGCGGCGTTTGCCGGGCCGAATGGGCGGCGGAAGGTTGACTTTGAAAAATCGTAAAATTATACAGGTGGATAGCCAAAATAATTTATTGGTTGTTAAAGGCCCGGTGCCGGGAAAGCGAGGCGATTTATTGGAAATTGTCAGTAAATAAAGCATAAAAATATGACAGTTAAGGTTTATAATCAACAATCAGAAGTTATCGGCGAAATTGATTTGCCAAAAGAGGTTTTTGGAGTAAAATGGAATCCAATTTTAGTTCATCAAGTTTTGGTTGTCCAGGAAGCAAATCGCCGGAAAGTTATTGCCCACGCCAAAGATCGCGGCGAGGTGCGAGGGGGCGGCCGGAAACCCTGGCGTCAAAAAGGCACTGGCCGAGCGCGGCACGGCTCCATTCGCTCTCCGCTTTGGAAAGGCGGCGGCGTCACTTTCGGGCCGACCAAAGAACGGGTTTTTGAGAAGAAAATCAACAAAAAAATGAAAAAAATTGCCGTTGCCAGCGTTTTATCCAGAAAGTTAGAAGATCAGGAAATTAAAATCATTGATGCAATAAAAATCAGCGAGCCCAAAACAAAGATTATGGCGAAAATTTTGGAAAAGTTTTTCACCAAAAAACGGAACAGCGGCTTGGTGATTTTGCCGGAAGTTCATAATGATTTGATTCGCGCCACCAGAAATTTGTCTTTTGCCCAAATCACCACCGTCAACAATTTAAATCTTCAAGAACTTTTGAAATATAAAAATATTTTATTTTTCAAAAAAGCCATCCCCCTAATTGAGGCGCTTTATAAAAATTAGTTAAATTATGAGCATTTTTGGAGGATTAAAAAAGAAAAAAGATATTTCTAAAAAAGCCGAACCGATTAAGCCCGCTGTGGCCGCACCGGCAGAAACGGCAATAAAAAGCGACCAGTCCGCGGTGCGGAAATCGCCGTCTGCTTTTAGCCATTTGATTAATCCGCCGCATATCACCGAAAAAGCCCATAATTTAGTTAAGAATCGCCAGTATGTTTTTAACGTGGCGCCTCGGGCCAATAAAACTGAAATTAAAAAAGCGATTGAAAATATTTATAATGTTAAAGTCAACAAGGTTCGAACCATCAATATTCCGACCAAAACCCGCAGATTGGGAAGGGCAATCGGAAAGAAATCGGGCTATAAAAAAGCAGTCATTACTTTAAAAGAAGGCTATGCCTTAGAAATAATGCCGCAATAAAGAACTTTCTCTATGAAAAATTATCGGCCAACAACTCCATCACGAAGGCAATTAACCAGCATTGATTATAAGAAAGAGACCACAACCGGTGTTCCGCACAAGGCCCTATTAAAGCCGCTTGTTAACAATGCCGGTCGCAATCAGAAGGGCCGGATTACAGTGCGACATCAAGGCGGAGGGAATAAACGTCTCTATCGGCAAATTGATTTTAAACAAGACAAATTTAACATTCCCGCTAAAGTGGAGACCATTGAATACGATCCTAACCGCAATGCTTTTATCGGACTGATTATTTACAAAGACGGCGAAAGGCGCTATATTCTTTTACCAGAAGGATTAAAGGTGGGAGGCGAAATAATTACTGCCGAAAAAGCGGATATTCAGCCCGGTAACCGACTGTTTTTAAAAAACATCCCGATTGGCACCCAGATTCATAACATTGAATTATTGCCGCGAGGAGGAGGTAAGATTATTAAATCGGCGGGTTCGGCGGCTACTGTTATGGGGCTTGAAGGGAAATACGCTATTTTAAAAATGCCCTCCGGTGAGGTGCGAAAAATTTTAGCTGATTGTTACGCCTCAATCGGAGCAGTTTCTAATTCGGAATTTAGAACAATTAATATCGGCAAGGCCGGCCGCCAGCGGTGGCTGGGCATTCGGCCGACCGTTCGCGGGTCCGCGATGAATCCTTGCGACCATCCTTATGGCGGCGGCGAGGGTCGTCAACCGCGAGGCACCCGAAAACCCAAAACTCTTTGGGGCAAGGTGACCGGCGGCCACAAGACGCGCCGAAAAACCAAATGGTCCAATGTCTTAATCGTTCAAAAAAGAAAAAGCGCATAAAATAATATGAGTAGAAGTCTTAAAAAAGGTCCATACGTTGATTCTAAACTATTGAAAAAAATAGCGAAATTAAAGCCGGGTTCAAAAGAGATGATTAAGACCTGGTCGCGGGACTCAATGATTAGTCCGGAGATGGTGGGTTTTACTTTCGGCGTTCATAATGGCAAGGATTTTATCAGCGTTAATATTAACGAAGAGATGGTTGGCCATCGCTTGGGTGAATTTTCTCCCACCCGCAAATTCACGAAACACGGCGGCAGGATGCAGAGGGAATTGGAAAAGAGCGCCACTGCCACTGCTGCTATGGGCGCCAGTCCTGAGTCGCCACCCAAAAAGTAATTTAGACAAAGATTATGGAAACGAAGCCAAAAATCACAAGCGCCAAACTTCAATATTTAAAAATAGCACCCAGGAAAGTGCGCTTGGTTGCGCATTTGATTAAAGGAATGCCTACTGTGGAGGCAGAATCCGAATTGCTTTATCGACCGCAACGGGCAGCGAAAGTGATTTTGAAATTATTGCGCTCGGCGATAAATAATGCAGAAAATTTGCACTTAGATAAGGAGAAACTCTATGTGTCTGAAATCCGCGTTGACCAGGGTCCGATGCTTAAGCGTTTTATGCCTCGAGCTATGGGCCGGGCCACCCCGATTCATAAAAGAATGTCGCATATTTATTTAACTCTTCAGGAGAAACCGACTGCTCAAATCGCCAAATATAAAGTACCGGTGGTGAAGCTGACCAAATCGGAAAAGCAGGTGAAGAAAGAAAAAGAGCATGCTCCAAAGGAAAAAGAAAAAACTAAAACCGCTAAACAAATGCCGTCGAAAACGCCTAAAAGCGGATTCATTCCAAGAATGTTCCGCCGAAAAGAAATAGCTTAAAATCCTATGGGTCAAAAAGTAAATCCAAAATCACTAAGATTAGGCATTACCAAGAATTGGGATTCCCGTTGGTTGGTTAGCAAAAAGAATTTTCCATTAACATTGGAAGAGGATTTTAAAATTCGTTCCTATCTCACCAAATCTTTAAAAAATGCCGGCCTCGAAAGTGTGAGAATTGAAAGATTAGGAAGCAACGTCAAAGTGAACGTTGCCGCTGCCAGGCCAGGTGTTATTATTGGCCGAGGCGGAAAAGGCATAGAAAAAGCTAAAAATGAGCTGGATAAAATCATTAAAAAGCATCGAACGGAAAATAAAATCAAAAATAATTATAATTTGAATATTGATATTGAAGAAATAAAAAAGCCGAATAGCAGCGCCGCGATTGTAGCGCAAGGGATTGCGGAAAATATTGAAAAAAGAATGCCCTTCCGTCGGACTATGAAGAAAACGATAGAGCAGGTGAGCCAGCAAAAAGAAGTTCAGGGTATTAAGATCAAAATGTCCGGCCGTTTGGATGGAGCGGAAATCTCCCGGCGCGAATGGCTGGACTGGGGCAAGATGCCTCTTCAGACGCTTCGGGCTGATATTGATTATGCAGAAGCCACAGCTCATTGCAGCTATGGAACAGTAGGCATTAAAGTCTGGATTTATAAAGGAGAGGTGTTCGAGGAAAAATCCCAAATCCCAAATCCCAAATCCCAAAAAATGTAAAAATTTCTTATTCTTATGCTTATTCCCAAGAAAGTAAAACATCGAAAATGGCAAAAGGGCAGATCGCGAAAGCGCCAAGTGGAAACGCGGGGAATCTCGCTGATTTTTGGTTCTTACGGATTGCAAGCTTTGTCTAATT
>Ga0315289_10005739_pt1 | contig 18285 bp, 10 predicted proteins | sample YL17G11_40_MG_FD_203452 | JGI IMG/M metagenome (GOLD analysis project Ga0315289, IMG submission 203452) | Sediment microbial communities from Yellowstone Lake, YNP, Wyoming, USA - YL17G11_40 | ecosystem: Environmental > Aquatic > Freshwater > Lake > Sediment | place: USA: Wyoming | collected... | reverse complement strand
CAACTCATCATCCGTGAACCGGCCTTCGCCGACATACGCCCGAATCACGCCATCGACATCGTCCGTCATCGTCCGGCAGAAGGTCGCCGGGCCGGCCTTGATGCGGCCCACGATCGTGCCGTAGGTGTTCTCCCGGCCTACCGAGCCGGCGATGATCGCCTGGTAATCCATCCTGTCGGACGTGAAAAAGCTCTTGGGCAAGTTGCTGCAATGGAACAACACGCACTTGTCCGGGTCCTCTTCGAAGTTATTGTTCCAGTCCAGTAAGGCACTGGGTGTGCCGCCGGCCAATTGCAGGATGTACATGGCCAGCAGACCCGTCACATCGACCTCGCAGGCACTGGGCAGCAGGGCCTGGCTCATCATGCTCATCAGCGTGCACGGCACGATCCCGAAGAACTCCTCCAGGGCCGTCCAGCACTGAATCGCTGTGCCCGCCAGTTGCTTTTCCTTGATCCAGCCATCGACCACCGCCCCGAACTTGGCCATCTTGAGCAGCCCCTCGGCCGGGATCGCTTCGGTGTTCGTGTAGTTGGTGAGGGCGGCCAGCTTAGCTTTCACCTTTCTGTCGTTATCCGCCAGCCGGCCGACTTTGCCCAGGATCTCGTACAAGTCCACCGGCTCGATGCCGATGCCCGCATACTCCAGGATCTTTTCGCTGTAGCGGACGGTGTTGAAGGCGGCCGGCCGGCTGCCGATGGCCCCGAAGCGCACGTTCTTGAGCCCTCGCACGATCCGGCAGATCGCCGCAAAGCGATCGAGGTCCGCTTTGAACTCCGCCGAGCCGACCTTGACCGTGTGCGATTTCGTCAGACTAAAGGCGATCCCTGCCTGCCGCAGGTTGTTGCAGACGCTGATCTTGCCGCAGAAGGAGTCTCGGCGGCGGTCAATCTGCATCTGGCCGGCGGTATCCTGCTCCGCCTGAATGAGGATCGGCACATCCAGGCTGCTGCGTTTGATGGTCTCGGCGACCCCGCGCTCATCGCCGAAGTTGGGCAGCGTGACGATGATGCCGTCGATCTGGCCGGCCTTGGAGGCGAACAAGTCGGCACACTTTTGGGCGTCTTCGAGGGTCTCGACCGCCCCGTACTTCGTGTCGGTCATGGCCAGGGCCACGGCCCCGTAACCATTATTCCGGAGCACTTCGAGAATCTCTTTGCGTCCCTCTTTCGCCAGGACATCCGGAAAAAACCCGCGATTGCCCACGATCACACCAAAGGTCACTTTGCTCATGTTCTTCTCCACAAGAAAAGACTGGAATCAGAATTGCAGTAATGGAACAGTGGAATATTGGAATGAGGGAGGGACCGCTACATTCCTCAACATTCCAGTATTCCATCATTCCATTGCCCCATCCCTCGTTCCATCCTTCCCATCCGATACCCGTTTTCCACGCGAAGTCACAGGTCATTTTGCGTATTTCTTTAACCATAACGCGAAACGCTTTGCAAGGAAATTGTCACGCTGATGTCTGGGTCCCTGGCCCGGAACGCTCATTGACGAAGATCCCGGAGCGTTCGCAAATTGGCGGAAGAAAAACGCAATTATGTATTGTGTGACGACAACCGCCCGTCGATAATACACGATGGTACTCCGGGGTCTGCACCATGGGTCCCGGGAGGCACGAGAGTTCTTGCTGCGCCCAGAGCGGCCGTTTGCAGCAACCGAGCAGCCTCAGTAGAGGAAGGTTTTGGAGTGATGGTAATGAAAGTGAAAAACAGGAACGGCTTCACTCTGATTGAGTTGCTGGTCGTCATCTCTATCATCGCGATCCTGATGTCGATTCTGATGCCGGCCCTGACCCGGGTTCGAGAACAAGCCCGGCAGAAGTCCTGTGCCTCGCGGCTTCGTCAGCATGTGCTGGCTCTGAATATGTACGGCGATGAGAATCAGTCCAAGCTGCCGCTGCCGGATACCGGCGGCGGCTGGCTGCAGGACGTCGCCATCAACACCGTGCACTTCATGCTGCGGACCGGCCTGACGCGACCGATGTTCTATTGCCCGTCCAACGCCAACCATCAGAAGTACAACGACTACTTCTGGCTGTTCAACAACCAATCCTGGAACGGGAGCAAGTTCCTCAATGAGACAGGCTTCATCGTGTCCGGATACTGCTATCTGCTGGAGCTGTCCCGCGGCGAGCGGCCGGAAATCCGAGCTTACCAGAAGGATACGGAAAAGAAGGTCTGGCTCAAATCGACCCTGCAGCAGCAACCCGCCACGAAGGAGGTCGTGGTGGATTCGGTCATGGGCAACGCCAAAGCCGGCACCAAGTATGGATGGGATTTCCGCCAGGTCCCGGGCGGCATCTATTCCCAGCACGGCGTCTACGACCAGACCAGCCATCTGAAGAACGATTTCGAGCCGGCGGGCAGCAACATCAGTTTCATGGACGCCCACGTCGAATGGCGCAAATTCGAGCCGGATGTCGACGGGAACGGCACGGCGGTGGCCCGTTATACTATGGGCCGGGCATTCTTTTGGTGATTCGGCGGCAATCGGGTAGAATCAAGTGAGGCTTAGCTTGTTGGAGGCAGGATTAAGCCCTTCGACAGAACGCAGGAGGGTCACGGCAGGATGGGTCTTGAATGATCGTCAGGCGGTTGCGGTTACGAGGCTCGTATCGGTTGCGCAGAGCGTGGAGCGGCGCCGTCCAACGCGCGGCGCGACCCCGGGACGATCCACATCGTTCCATGTAGAGACCCCCGACCACCTTCCTTGACTCCAATATCGTAGAGCGTCGGGTCGGTGCAAGACATCGGCCTTCGGAGAGATATGCCGGTACTGTGCAAAAGGAGAACCGCCATGAGTAAGAAGTGGGTATGTCTGGTTACCGCGTTTCTGATCCTGGGTCCGGTATGGGCCGCCAGGGCCACAGTGTCACCCGTCGGCTGGTGGATGTTCGACGAAAAGACCGGTACGACGGCGGTCGATTCCTCGTCGAACAAGAACCACGGGATTCTGTTCGGGGGCGCCACGTGGGTGACCGGGCAGATCAAGGGCGGCGTACAGTGTGACGGCACCAACGATTATGTGAACCTGCCCATTGGCTCGCTCATCAGCAAGCTGACCAGCGCGACGTTCGCCATCTGGGCCAACTACTCCCAGCAGGGAGGAGCCTGGCAGCGCATTTTCGACATCGGCACCGGCGAGACGGTGAATATGTTCCTGACCCCGGCCATTGGAGGCAGCAATACAGGGGTCATGCGGTTCGCCATCACGACCGGCGGCAGCGGGGCCGAATCCCAACTGACCGCTCCCAGCCGGCTGGCCACGGGCTGGCACCATATCGCGGTGGTGATCAACGGCGACACGAGAGCGATGCAGCTCTATCTGGACGGCGCGGTTGTCGTCAGTGGGACGACGGCGGTGCTGCCGAGTGCCCTGGGGACCACCACCCAGAACTGGCTGGGCCGGTCGGAGTATGGGGCGGATGCGTACTACCAGGGCGCGCTGGACGATTTCCGAATCTACGACCGCACGCTCACTCAGGACGAGATCCTGAAGGCCATGCTGGGCGGCGGCTTTGGGGCGGCCAGCACCCCGCAGCCCGCGGACAAAGCCACGGATGTGGTCCGGGACGTGACGCTGAGCTGGACCCCGAGCGAACGCGCCAAGACGCACAATGTGTACGTCGGCGCTTCGTCTGCGGATGTCAACAATGCCAGCGCGACCAACGGACTCAACGTGCTGGTCAGCCAGAGTCAGGACGCCAACAGCTATGACCCTCCCGCGGTCCTCGAACTGGGAAAGACCTACTACTGGCGGATCGATGAGGTCAACGGGGCGCCCGATTTCACCGCCTTCAAGGGAGACGTCTGGAGCTTCACGGTCGAGCCGGTCTCGTATCCGATCAAGGGGGTCGTCGCCACCGCCTCCAGCGCCACGAATGGCATGGAGCCGGAAAAGACCGTCAACGGCTCCGGCTTGGATGCCGCCGATCAGCACTCGACCGCGGCGACCGACATGTGGCTCAGCAAGAAGGGCGGGCCGCAGCCGACCTGGATCCAGTACGCCTTCGACAAGATCTACAAGCTCGACAAGATGCTCGTCTGGAACTCCAACCAGGCGATGGAATCGATCCTCGGGCTGGGGGCGAAAGACGTGACGGTCGAGTACTCGGCAGACGGCACTATCTGGACGGCGCTGGGCAGTTTTGAGTTCACCGAGGCTCCCGGCGTGCCGGGCTACGCGGCGGATACGACCGTCAACTTTGCCGGTGTGGGCGCCAAATTCGTCAAATTGACGATCACGAGTAACTGGGGCGGTCTGCTGCCGCAGTATGGCTTGAGTGAGGTGCGCTTCCTGGCGATTCCGGTGCTGGCGCGGGAGCCGAATCCGGGCCCTGCCGCCACCGGGGTGAACCCGCAGATGCCCCTGGGCTGGCGCGCGGGCCGCGAGGCGGTGTCGCACCAAGTCTACCTTAGCACGGATAAGCAGCAGGTGATCGACGGCACAGCTCCGGTCAGCACCGTTTCCGGCAACGCCTATGAAGCGCCGGTCACGCTGGGCCAGACCTATTACTGGAAGGTGGTCGAGGTCAACGAGGCCACGACCCCCAAATCCTGGGCAGGAGACGTTTGGAGTTTCACCACCAGCGACTCCCTGGTCGTCGATGACTTCGAGAGCTATACGGATGAGAAGGACCACGAGATATTCGGGACTTGGATCGACGGCTGGACCAACGGCTCCGGCTCCCAAGTGGGCTATCTCCAAGCCCCCTTCGCCGAACGTGTGCTCATCCACGGCGGCCGCCAGTCCATGCCAATGGCCTACGACAACAACAAGACCCCGCGCTTCTCCGAGACCGAGCGGACGTTCCAAGTGCCCCAGGATTGGACCAAGTACGGCGTTACCACCCTGGTGATCTGGTTCAGAGGCGATGCCAACAATACACCCGCGCCGGTCTATGCCAAGATCAACGGCACCAAGGTCCTGTTCAATAAGGGCGCTCCCAGTACGGCTTTGCCGCTGTGGAAGCAGTGGAATATCGATCTGGCCGCGCTGGGCATCAGCCTCAAGAGCGTCAAAAGCCTGACCATGGGAGTAGGCGACGGCACCGCCGGGGGGGCCGGAACGATCTTCGTCGATGATATCGCACTGTACGCGGTCGCTCCGCAGCCGATCGCTCCGGCCGATCCGACTACCAATGGCCTGGTGCTGCTATACGCGATGGAAGGCAACGTGCAGGACACCTCCGGCAAAGGCAATAACGGCACCGTCTCGGGCGAGCCGGCGTACGGAACAGGACCCAGCGGCTATGGCAAGGCCCTGAAGTTCGATGGGCTCAATGATTACGTCAATCTGCCCATCGGCACGCTGCTCAGTACTTTGAACAACATCACCGTGGCCACGTGGGTGAATTACTCCGGCACCGGCGGCGGTTGGCAGCGGGTCTGGGATTTCGGCACCGGCGCAACGAATTACATGTTCGTGACGCCGGCCCAGGGTACCACCGGTCCGATGACCTTCGCCATCCGGACCGCGACCGTAGCCGAGAAGCGGTTCGCCGCTCCCAGCAGCCTGCCCACGGGCTGGCACCACACGGCGGTCGTGATCGACGGTACGGCGATGACCGCCACGCTCTACCTGGACGGGACGGTCGTTTCCAGCAGTTCGGTGGCGGTCCTGCCGAGGGATCTGGGCGTGACCAACCAGAACTGGATCGGCCGCTCGCAGTTCACGGCGGACGCGTTCTTCACCGGCGCGGTGGATGACTTCCGCATCTACAACCGCGCCCTATCCGCGCCGGAAGTGCGTTACCTCGCGGGAGACCGTTAGCGAAGGAGTGATGCCATGAGCAAGAGACTGTCGTATCTGATCATGGTTTTTCTCGTGCTGGACTTGGCGCTGGCGAACACGGTGTGCGCCGATCTCGTGGGCTGGTGGAAGATGGATGATGGTTCCGGCACCATCGCCCACGATTCGACCCAGACCGGAAACCACGGAACTCTGCTGGGGAATCCCCAGTGGGTGGCGGGCTACGTGGGGGGCGCCCTCAAGCTGGATGGGACGGACGATTACGTCGCGCTGCCTATCGGCTCGATGATGAGCTCCCTGACCAGTTCCACGCTGGCGCTGTGGGTCAACTTCTCCGGTCAGGGCGGCGCCTGGCAGCGCGTCCTCGACTTTGGCTCCAGCACAGCAAACTATATGTATGTTTGTCCCCAGGATGGCGGTGGAGCGCTGCACGTGGCCCTCACGGCCAATACCGGCGTGTGGGCCGACATCGTGGCGCCCACCGGAGGGCTTCCCACCGGCTGGCACCATCTCGCCGTCGCGATCGACGGCAAGGTCAAGAACCTGAAGATCTTCGTGGATGGGCAAGTCGTGGCAGACGCGCCGACTCTGTACACTCTGAGCGACCTGGGCAATACGACCCAGAACTGGCTCGGCCGATCCGAGTATGCCGACCCGTATTTCAACGGGGTGCTGGACGATTTTCGGATCTACAATGAGGCGCTCTCGGCCGCCCAGATCGGCAAGATCGTGCGCGGGGTGATGGCACCGGCTTCCAAGCCTTCCCCGGCCGACGGGGCCGTCGATGTGCCGCGCGATCGAGTGCTGGGCTGGAATGCCGGCGAGTTCGCCAAGACGCATGATGTCTACCTCGGCACGGTTGCCGACGACGTCCGGAATGCCGATAGGGCCAATCCTCTCAATGTGCTGGTCAGCCGGGGCCAGGAGGCCAACAGCTATAATCCGCCGGCCGTCCTCGAATTGGGAAAGACCTACTACTGGCGCATTGACGAGGTCAACGCCGTTCCCACCACAATCTTCAAGGGAGATGTCTGGCATTTCACGGTGGAACCTTATTCGTATCCGATCCAGAACGTGACCGTCACGGCTTCCAGCTCGAACAAGGGCATGGAGCCGCAGAGGACCGTGGATGGCTCAGGCCTCAATGCCGGTGACGAGCACTCGACCGTCGCGACCGAGATGTGGCTCAGCGCCAAAGGCGCCGTCCAGCCCGCCTGGATTCAGTTTGCGTTCGACCGGACGTATAAGCTGGACCAGATGTGGGTGTGGAACTCGAACCAGGCGTTGGAGTTGGTGCTAGGCGTCGGGGCCAGGAGCGTGCTGGTCGAGTACTCAACGGACGCGAGCACATGGAAGACGCTCGGCGAGTTTGAATTCACCCAAGCCGGCGGGCTGCCTGCCGCCCACGACACAACGGTCGATTTTGTCGGGGCGGCGGCCCAGTACGTCAAGCTGACGATCAAGAGCAACTGGGGCGGCATCCTGCCTCAGTCCGGCTTGAGCGAGGTCCGTTTCTACGCGATTCCGGTGCTGGCGCGGGAGCCGAATCCGGCCCCCGCGGCCACCGGGGTGAACCCGCAGGTGCCCCTGGGTTGGCGTGCGGGCCGCGAGGCGGTCTCGCACCAGGTCTACCTCGGCACCGACAAGCAGCAGGTGATCGACGGCACCGCTCCCGTGAGCACCGTCTCCGCCAACACCTATGAAGCGCCGGTCATGCTGGGCCAGACCTATTACTGGAAGGTGGTCGAGGTCAACGACGCCATGACACCCAAATCCTGGGAAGGGGACATTTGGAGCTTTACCACCAGCGACTTTCTGGTCGTCGATGACTTTGAGAGCTATACGGACGAAAAAGACAATGAGATATTCGGGACTTGGATCGACGGCTGGAGCAGTGGCTCCTCGGGTTCCCAAGTCGGATACCTTCAGGCCCCTTTCGCCGAGCGTGTGCTCGTCCACGGCGGCCGGCAGGCCATGCCGATGGCCTATGACAACAATAAGTCGCCCAAGTACTCCGAGACGGAACGCACGTTTCAAGTGCCGCAGGATTGGAGTAAGTACGGCATTACCACGCTGGTGATCTGGTTCAGGGGCGATGCGAACAACACGCCCACGCCGCTGTATGCCAAGATCAACGGCACCAAGGTGCTATTCAACAACGGCGCCCCCAGCACGGCATTTGGGCTGTGGAAGCAGTGGAATATCGATCTGGCCTCTCTGGGCATCAGTCTCAAGAGCGTCAAGACGCTGACCATCGGGGTCGGTGACGGCGCCGCCGGCGGGACCGGCACGCTCTTCATCGACGATATCCTGTTGTACGCGGCCGCGCGGCAGGTGATTGCCCCCGCCGATCCGGGGACCAATGGCTTGGTGCTCCTGTACGCGATGGAAGGCAACGTTCAGGACACTTCCGGCAAGGGCAACAACGGCACGGTCTCCGGCGCGCCGCTGTACGGGCCGGGACCGAACGGCTATGGCAAGGCCCTGAAGTTCGATGGACTCAATGATTACGTGACGCTGCCCATCGGCACACTCTTGAGCTCCCTGAGCAATATCACGGTGGCGACGTGGGTCAATTACTCCGGCGCCGGCGGCGGCTGGCAACGGGTCTGGGATTTCGGCACCGGCACCAACAATTACATGTTCCTGACGCCCGCCCAAGGCACCACCGGTCCGATGACCTTCGCGATCATGTCAACGACGGCGGCAGAGAAGCGGTTCGCCGCTACGCGTCCACTGCCGACGGGCTGGCACCATACCGCCGTTGTGATTGACGGCACGGTGATGACTGCCACGCTCTATCTGGACGGCGCCGTGGTTTCCAGCAGCTCGGTGGCGGTCCTGCCGAGGGATCTGGGCGTGACCAACCAGAACTGGATCGGCCGCTCGCAGTTCACGGCGGACGCGTTCTTCACCGGCGCGGTGGATGACTTCCGCATCTACAGCCGGGCGATGTCCGCGGCGGAAATTCGTTACCTCGCAGGAGATCGATAAACTCGTCACAGGGGACTGAACCAGGCTTCGTTCGGGGCCTGACTCGGTCACGCAAAACACCAATGTACAGGTAGGAGGACAACTATGTGCAACAGAAAGACGTATTGGGTCCCGGCCCTTCTCGCCCTGGCAGTGATAACCATTGCCAGTGCGACGGCACGGGCGGATTCCAGCCTCGTCGGCTGGTGGCCACTGGATGAGGGCTCGGGCGCTGTCGCCACGGATGCCAGCGGCAATGGCCACGACGGCGCGTTCAAGGGCGAGCCGCAGTGGGTGACCGGTCATTTCGGTGCGGCCCTGTCGTTCGACGGCGTCAATGACTATGTGGACACGGGTTTCACCCAGAACCTGGGCGTTTGGACCGTCAGCGCCTGGGTCAAGAGCCCGGCGGCGCCCGCGGCGGCGTCCGCCAGCGGCCCCGTTCACCGGGAGGGAAATTTCCAGATCAACTGGAACCACACGGATGTGAAGTTTCGTGCCGGGGTGGGCTTGAAAGTCGGCAGCAGTTGGTATGGCGCCAGCTTCGGCACTCTGCGGGCCGACACGTGGTATCACCTGACCGGCACGTACGATGGGGAAGACCTCAAGGCGTACGCCGATGGCCAATTGATCACGACCAACAGTACCCCGTCCGGCCAGTCGGCCGCAGAGACCAACAGCCTGAAGTTCGGACGCCACGCGAGCAGTGCCACGCAGTTCTTCAAGGGCACCGTCGATGACGCCCGGGTGTACAATCGCGCCCTGTCCCAGAAAGAGATTCTGCGCGTCATGAATGGCTACTCCATCGAGCCGGTCGCCTGGTACAAGTTCGACGAGACCGCCGGAACGGTAGCGGCCGATTCCGTCGGCGGCCGAAACGGCACCCTGCTGCCTCCCGATCCAGACGGCAAGGGCTTGGGCCCGAAATGGGTGCCCGGCAAGTTCGACGGCGGCATTCAGTTCGACGGCGGCGCCGGCGGCACCAGCGCGACCAACGATTACGTGGAGCTGCCGATCGGGGATCTCATCGGTACTCTCTCCAGCACGACCGTGGCCGCCTGGGTCAACTGGGCCGGCACCGGCGGCGCCTGGCAGCGCATCTTCGATTTCGGCTCGGGAACGAACAGCTACATGTTCCTGACTCCCAGCCGCAGCGGCACCAACTCGGCGCGCTTCGCCATCCGGAGCCCTACGGTGGGTGAGCAAGTTATCACGGCTCCCGCCATCCTGCCGACGGATTGGCACCATGTGGCCATCACCATGGACAGCGTCACGATGACGATGCAGATGTACGTGGACGGCACCATGGTTCGCAGCGGCGCCACGCTGCTGCTCCCGAAGGATATGGGCGTCACGACACAGAACTGGATCGCCAGGTCGCAATATCCGGACCCCTCCTACAACGGGGTCGTGGACGATCTGCGGATCTACGATCGGACGCTGTCGCAGGATGAGGTCGCCAATGCCCTGCAGGGCGGCCTGGGCTACGGCGTCGCCAGCAGCCCCAGCCCGGCAAGCAAGGCGGCCAACCTGCTGCCGGACGTGACCCTGAGCTGGGCAGCCGGACAGGTGGCCCAGACCCACGACGTGTACTTTGGCACCGTCGCGGACGATGTCGCCAATGCCACCACCGCTGCGCCGCTGGGCGTGCTGGTCAGCCCGGGCCAGACGGCGGCCACGTACAATGCCGGCCGCCTGGCCTTCGGCAAGACCTACTACTGGCGTGTCGATGAGATCGGCCCGGCCCCGGACTTCAGCGTCGTCAAGGGCAACGTGTGGTCGTTCACCGTCGAGCCGGTCGGCTATCCGATCGGCAAGGCCAGTATCACGGCCACGGCCTCCAGCTCCAACAGCGCGGATATGGGACCGGAGAAGACCATCAACGGTTCCGGCCTGAACGCCGGCGATCAGCACTCGGTGACCGAGTCCGACATGTGGCTCAGCGCCAAGACCGGGCCGCAGCCGACCTGGATTCAGTACGCCTTTGACAAGGTCTATTCGCTCAACAATATGCTGGTCTGGAACTCGAACCAGGCTTTGGAGGCGGTGGTCGGGTACGGTGCCATGAGCGTCACGGTGGAGTACTCCGGCGACGGCGAGAAGTGGTCGGCGTTGGGCGAGTTTGAATTTGCCCAAGCCTCCGGCGAAGCCACCTACACAGCCAACACCACGGTGGACTTCGGCGGCGTCGCCGCCAAGTTCGTCAAGCTGACGATGAACAGTAACTGGGGCGGCCTCCTGCCGCAGTACGGCTTGAGCGAGGTGCGCTTCTCCTACGTCCCGGTCGCGGCCGTCAATCCCAGTCCGTCTTCCGGCACGGTGGAATTGGAAGGGCCGGTAGCACTGTCCTGGCGTCCGGGTCGTGAGGCTGCCTCCCACGAAGTGTACCTCGGAACCGACAAGGACAATCTGCCCCTGGTGGCCACCGTCTTCAAGACGAGCTTCGAGGCCACCGTCGAGCTGGACAAGACCTATTACTGGCAAGTCGTCGAGGTCAATGAGGCCAGGCCGACGCCGCGCTGGCCGAGCGACGTCTGGACCTTTAAGACCAAGGAGCTGCCGAAGGATGCAGGGGTGGTGAATCTCGTCGCCCTCTACGCGATGGAAGACAACATCGACGACAGCTCGGGCAGCGGTCTCAACGGCACACTAACCAACGCGCCGGCGTTCATCGACAGCATGGCGGGCATGGGCAAAGCCCTGTCCTTCGATGGCACCGACGACTACGCTACCCTGCCGATCGGCAACCTGCTGAGCACCCTGTCGGATACCACGATCGCCATGTGGGCGAACTACTCCGGCTCCGGCGGCGCCTGGCAGCGCATGTTCGACTTCGGCTCGGGCACGTCGGTGTATCTATTCCTGACGCCGAACATGGCCTCGAACCAGATGCGTGTCGCCCTTCGGACGGCCGCCGTGGGTGAGCAGATCATCACCGACGGGGCCCTGGCCACCGGCTGGCACCATGTCGCGGTCACGATCGACAGTGCGGCGATGACCATGAAGCTCTACGTCGACGGGAACCTGAAGGCCAGCGGCGCCACCAGGCTGCTCCCGAAAGACATGGGCGTGACCACCCAGAACTGGCTCGCCAAGTCGCAGTACTCCGCGGACGCCTACTACAAGGGCGCCCTGGAGGACTTCCGCATCTACAACAAGGCGTTGACCAAGGGCGAGGTCATGTACCTGGCCGGCCAGCGGTAGCGACGTCGTGAAGAGCTTGACCGACTCTGCGGCTCCCCGACGGAGGATCGGACGCAGGGACGGAAAAGCACAACGTGAAGCAGTCCGGGGCCTGCACCAAGTTGGTGCAGGCCCCATTTCTTCTGAAGACCACCGCCCGGGAACCCCTTGGCCCGGCTTCGCGGATTCGGCTCCGGTTGCGATCTTTTGGGCGTGCGGATCTGGGGAGGAAAGATTGATGGCCGTGTCGGATGAATTCGCGGAGTACGTCGTGGAGCAGCTTTCGAGCTGGGGCGAGGTGTCCATCCGCAGGATGTTCGGCGGCGCGGGACTCTATCGCGAGGGGACCATGTTCGCGGTCATCGCCGACGACGTGGCCTATCTGAAGGTGGATGATTCGAATCGCGATGACTTCCTGCGGGCGGGGTCGGCTCCCTTCGAGCCCTATCCGGATAAGATCAAGACCACCATCAGAACGTACTACGAGATCCCGGCGGATGTCCTGGAGGACCCGGACGAGTTAGCCCAGTGGGCCGAACGCTCCTGGCTCGTCGCTCGAAGAAGAAAGAAGTAGCATTCAAGCCTCGTCGCGCGGCATATCTGATTTTGAGTTTGAGTGCGATTGTGCTATTATGGGAGGATGAAGGTTACGGGAGTTGTATCATGACGCCGCAAAGCCAACAGATTCTCCGCGAAGCTCTGGACCTGCCGCCCGTCGATCGGGCGGAATTGGTGGAGGAAATCCTGGCCAGTTTCGAATTCCCCACTCGCGGGGAGATCGACGCTGCCTGGGCACAGGAGGTTGAAGATCGCATCGATGCGTACGAGCGAGGCGAGCTAGGATCATTGCCCGCCGGTGAAGTGTTCAAGGAGATTGATCGCCAAGCACACTCATGAGAGTTGAGTTTCTCGATCCCGCCCGACAGGAACTCGCCGAAGCCATATCCTACTACAATCGTGAGAGTGAAGGTCTGGGTTATAGATTCGCTGTCGAAGTGCGAAGGACGCTCTCCCGCATCACGCAATACCCGCAGGCATGGCCCCTCATCTCCGAGCGGGCGCGACGTTGCAGAACGAGGGGGTTTCCCTACGGCGTCATTTACCAAATTCGCGAGGGTGTCATCTTGATCGTCGCGGTTATGCATCTGCACAGACACCCGGACTCCTGGAAATCGAGGCTGCGTTCCGGGTAGGCAGACCACGAAAGTGGTCCGCCATCTGTCTTCTCTCTTCCGTCCTCCGGTCTACTGGTCCTCTTCGTCGGGGTCGGTGGACATGTAGCCTTGCTGGCCTTCGGTGGCGTAGGCCGTTTCGGGCACCTTCTCCGGCTCGGCCACCTCCACGAGACCGGGCGCGGCTTCGGCGCCGGCCTGCTGCTCGCGAAGCTGCTCGTATTCCTCCAGCGTCATCAGGACCTCGCGGGCCTGGCTGCCCTTGTATTCGCCGAGGATGCCGGCCCCGGCCATCATCTCGATGATGCGGGAGGCGCGGGCGTAACCGACCCCCAGGCGCCGCTGCAGGAGCGACACGCTGCCGCGCTTGGTCTCCAAGACCACCCGCACGGCTTCGTCGAACAAATCATCCTTGGGCATATCGCCGGGATCCACCTTTCGCAACTGCGTCAACTCGGGATGGAACTGCGGCTCGGCGACTTCCTTGAGGTGCTTGACGATCCGCTTGATCTCGCCGTCGTCGAGGAAGGTGCCCTGGGCCCGGATCAAGTCGCTGGTGCCGGGCTTGAGGAAGAGCATGTCGCCTTCGCCGAGCAGGGTCTCGGCGCCGTTTTGATCGAGGATGATGCGACTGTCCATCCGGGCCGCCACGCGGAAGCCGATGCGACAGGGCATGTTCGACTTGATCAGGCCGGTGACGACCGTCGCCTGCGGCCGCTGCGTGGCCAGGATGATGTGGATGCCGATGGCGCGGCTCTTCTGGGCCAGACGGACGATGTAGGCCTCGATCTCTTTGGGGGCGGTCATCATCAGATCGGCCAACTCATCGATCACGACCACGATGTACGGCAGCTTCTTGGGGATCTTCGCCTCTTCTTCGGGCGTGCTCGGATTGAACCGGGCGATGACCTCCTCGGCGCCCAACCGGTTGTATTCGGCAATGTTCTTGACCCGCGCCTCGGCCAGCAGGGCGTAGCGCTCGTCCATCTTCACGGTCGCCCATTCGAGAATCTGGACCGCCATCTGCGTCTCGGTCACGATCGGGCACATCAGGTGCGGCACGGTGTTGAACGCGGTCATTTCGACCATCTTCGGGTCGATCATGATCAGCTTGACCTCATCCGGCCGCTTCGTCAGCAGGATACCCACGATGACCGTGTTGATGCAGACGCTCTTGCCGGAGCCGGTGGTGCCCGCGATCAGCAGGTGCGGCATCTTCGCCAGATCGGAAACCAGCGCCTCGCCGGAGGAGTCCTTGCCCAGAAACAGCGGAATCTCCATCTTCGCAGGCTTGTCGCCGGCAAGCTGCATCATGCTCTTCATCCGAACCTTTTCCTTCTCGTTGTTCGGGACTTCGATGCCGATGGTGTGCTTGCCCGGGATGGGGGCGACCACGCGGACGGCCCCGGCGCCCAGCGCCCGGGCGATATCGTTGGCCAGACTGGAGATATGGCTGACCTTGACGCCCGCCGCCAATTCCAGCTCGAACATGGTGACGACCGGGCCGGTCTCGGCGGCGACCACCCGCGCGTTGACGTTAAACTCGCTCAGCAGCTTCTCCAGCTCAGCGGCCTTCATCTTGACCACTTTCTCCTGTACCGCCGCATACCCGTATTCCCCCTCGGCCAGGAGATCCAGCGGCGGCAGCGTGTAGTCGTCATAGGGAGGCTGCACGAACGGCGGCTTCTCCTGGTTGGCCGGTGGACGTTTGACCTCCATCACCTCCGACCGCTTCGGGGCCGGCGTCTCCACGACCTTCACAGCCTCCGGCGGCTCCTCTTTCGGCTCTGACACGGGCGGCAGCGCTTTCGGGGCCGGGGTCCGCATGTCAGGGATCCGCAGGCTGCCCCCCGCTCCCCGGTTCTTGGCCCCTGTCAAAGTCTTCTGCCGGGCGCTGAGCCGTTGCCAGATGTCGGTCAGGGCCTCTGAGTGCTCGCGGGCGACCGCCCACGCCGGCACGACGATGCTAACGATCCGCCGCGTGGCCACACCGGAGGCAGCGAGGAGCCCAACAATCAGACTGTCTGCCAGCAACGGGAGGCTGAAGACCCAGGTGGCCAAGATGAGGAGGAACGCGCCGAGTCGGCCGAAGTTGCCTTTGAGAAACACCGCCGTCGAGATGCCGAGCACGCCGCCAGAACCCATCGGAAACGTGTAAATCTTGTGAGGCCAGAAGCTGTAGAAAGTGGCGGAGGCTGCCGCCGTCAGCAGCACCAATCCGATCACACGGAAAATGGGCTGGCCGACCGGCCGGCCGGCCAGCTTGGCGATGCAGTAGCAGATCCCGGAAACCAGGACGATGAACACGCCGGGACCAATGTAATAAAGGAGGTAGAACGCCAGAAAGGCCCCCATCGACCCGCACCAATTCACGAGAGGCTTGTTCTGCGGATACACGTACTGGCTCGGCCAGTCGCCGATGTTGAAGCTCAGGCAACTAAAGAGTAGGACGAAAGACAAGCCGGTGCCGAAACACAGCAGCGCTGCTTTGAAGCCCGTACTGAAAAGCAGTTCTCTGGCCTTGTTCCGCCGTGATCCCTTATTCCTTTTCACAGTATCCACTCCTGCGGCAATGTCCTATAAAATCCGCATTCCAAGTGTCGGTACGCTCCCCAGCCAAGTCCGACTCAGGTGTATATCGGCAGTCTATGCCGCTTTTCTGTATTCTTCGGCAGGTTTATCTGACCAACAGGGAATTCCCGATTGGCAGGCGGGCGGCACACTCGTTGCATAGGCATCATGAAGCTCTCGGTCGCGGCCAATTACGAGTTCGACCTGGTGTCGCAGCTTGCCGGCTTTCCGGTGACGGAGGTCTACGGGAAATTCCCGGCCGATGCGGTCGGCGGCGGACGGCCGAGCTACATGGGCACACCTCTGACGAACAACGATCTGGCCGTCTACGTATCGCTCCTCAATCGGCACGACATCGCATTCAACTACCTTCTCAATAGCTCCTGCCTGGGTAATCGCGAATGGAGCCGGCGCTGGCAGAAGAAGCTCACGCGCCTGCTGGAGAGCCTCGGCTCCTTGGGCATCCGGCGGCTGACGGTCTCCACCCCCTACCTGCTGGAGCGCATAAAGGCCGCGTTCCCCGAGTTTTACGTGAAGGTCGGCATTTATGCCCAGATTGACAGCCCCCGGCGGGCGCGTTTCTGGAAGGACCTCGGCGCCGACGCTCTGACGTTGGAAAGCTTCTCGATCAATCGCGACTTCGGCACGCTCCGGGCCATTCGCGACGCCGTGGAAGGCGAGCTGCAACTGATTGTGAATCATCTGTGCCTGCCGAACTGCCCGATGCAACCCTATCACCAAAACGGCTTCGCCCACAGCTCGGACGGATCGCGCCGGCTGTTCCTCGATTATTGCTTCTTATCGTGTACGCTCCAGCGACTGGAAGACCCCTCCATGCTCATCAAAGCAGGCTGGATCCGGCCGGAAGATATCGATTTCTACGAGACCATGGGATTCGAGCACTTCAAGATCCTGGAGCGCGGCATTCCCTCGGCCGAGCTGCTCAAGCGGGTCAAGGCGTACAGCGGGCGCCGTTTCACCGGCAACCTGGCCGAGCTGATTCTGCCGTATGGGTTCAAGCAGCCGCCGGAGAAGCCACGCCTGTGGCTGCTGCGCCATTTCTTCCGGCCGGGACAGGTCAACCCGCTCAAGCTCAGGCCGCTCTACGCTCTGATGAAGAGCCAGGGAATGCTCTTTGCCCTGGAGCGAAATCCTTTTCATATCGATGCGTCGAAGATCCCGGCCGACTTCATCGAGGGATTCGAGCCGCGCTGCTGCTCGCGCCTGGCGTGCGCGGACTGCCGCTACTGCGAGGACATCGCCAACGAGGCCGTGACCATCGACGCCCTCTTCCAGCGGAACCAGTCGGCACACCTGAAGAAAGCCAGACAGCAGCTCATCGACGGGAGGTTGTGGGGTGTTTAACGAGCGGGCACGCGGGTCCGAATTTCTGGATCGTCCCGACGCCGATCCACGGCTGGTAGAGCAAGGCTACAAGTTCATGAAGGTCGTCAATCGCATTGGCGGGGGGATTCGAGTCGTGCGCAAGTTTCTGGAGCAAGAGCTGTCCCAGTCGGCGGACGTTGCCGGCCCGACCGTCCTGGACATCGGGGCCGGAGACTGTGACATCCCGTTGGCCATCACGCGTTGGGCCGACACGCACGGGTACGAGGTCCGGTTCACGTGCCTCGATCACGACCCCAAGGCGGTTGAGCTGGCGCAAGACCGGATTGCTCGCTGCCATTGTCGCACGATTCAGGCCGTACAGGCGGACGTCTTCACGTACCGACCCGCCGACAAGTTCGACTACGCCATGGGGTCGATGACCTTCCACCATTTCACGGATGACGAGATCGACACGCTCCTTGCTCACCTGCGCGGCTTCGTGCGCAAGGCGGTGCTGATCAATGATCTGCACCGCTGCCTGGCGAACTACATCGCGTGCTTTCTCCTGGCCCTGCCGTTGGATCGGGAAATCCGGCACGACGGCCTGCTCTCGATCCGGCGGGGCTTCAAGCCGCATGAGTTGGCGCGCCGGCTGGCGCGACACGACCCGAACGCCGTCGCCCGAAGGATGTGGTTCTGTCGCGTCGCGGGGGTGGTGCGCTTCGACCGGGAGGCACATGTTGGTTGACACTCAGATACCGAATGTCAATTTCCGGGTGGCAGCCTCAAGGCCGAAGGCCTTGGGGATGGCCGGCGCAAATGTGAACGCCATCCCCAAGCTTCGCTTGAGGCTGCCACCCGGAGAACGCTGGCTTCTTACACACCGTCTGAAGCGCACCACACACGAGGGGGGAGTATGAACGCTCTCCTATCCGCACTGGCTACGGCGAACCCGAAGCGCTACGCGACGCAGGAGGAGATCTACGCGTTCCTCGTAGCGCACTTCCAGATGCAACCGGACGAGAAGGAACTCTATCGGCAGCTTCTGTTGGAAGGCCCGATCCGAGGCCGGCATATCGCCGTCGACGTGGATGAGGAGATTTGTTCGCAGGATGCGGATCGCTTGATCGCGCGCTTTGCCACACACAGCCGTCGCATCGCCGCCGACGCAGCGCAGACGGCGCTGAACCAAGCCGGTCTGGAGCCGGCGGACATCGAGGGCCTCATCATCAACACCTGCACAGGCTATCTGTGCCCCGGACTTTCTTCCTATCTCGTCGAGGATCTCCGCCTGCGCGCT
>Ga0315289_10005738_pt1 | contig 18286 bp, 16 predicted proteins | sample YL17G11_40_MG_FD_203452 | JGI IMG/M metagenome (GOLD analysis project Ga0315289, IMG submission 203452) | Sediment microbial communities from Yellowstone Lake, YNP, Wyoming, USA - YL17G11_40 | ecosystem: Environmental > Aquatic > Freshwater > Lake > Sediment | place: USA: Wyoming | collected... | reverse complement strand
CTGGTACTCGACCGGGTCCTCGATGGTGATGATCTTCTTGTCCGGCTGGTTGATGCGCTTGAGGGCCGAGTACAGCGTGGTGGACTTGCCGCTGCCCGTGGGGCCGGTGACCAGCAGTATCCCGTGAGGCAGCGAGGTGTAGTGCTCGATGCGCGCCAGCATGAACTCGTCGAAGCCCAGGCGGCGCAGGTCGTAGAAATCGCCGGCCGAGCGGTCCAGCAGGCGCATGACCACGCTCTCGCCGTAAAGGGTGGGCAGGGTGGAGACGCGCAGGTCCACCTCGCGGCCCAGCACCTTGATCTTGATGCGCCCGTCCTGCGGCAGGCGGCGCTCGGCGATGTTGAGCTTGGCCATGAGCTTGACGCGGGAGATGATGGCGGCCTTCAGCTCCCGCGGCGGCGGCTCCTGGTTGTAGAGCACGCCGTCGATGCGGTAGCGGACGCGAAATTCCTTCTCGAAGGGCTCGATGTGGATGTCGCTGGCGCGCTTCTCGACCGCCTGGGCGATCATGGCGTTGACCAGGCGGATGACGGGGGCCTCGCTGGCCATGTCGCGCAGGTGCTCGAGGTCCTCCTCGGCCTGCCCGGCGCGGGCCTCCGCCCCCGCGGTTTGCTGCTCCGTCTCGCCGTAGTAGCGGTCGATGGCGTCCAGGATCTCCTGCTCGGCGGCCAGCACGGCCTCGACGTTCAGGCCGGTGGCGCCGCGCACCGCCGAGATCGTCTCGAAGTCCAGGGGGTCGGCCATGGCGATGGTGACGGTGGAGTCCTGGATGGCCACCGGAATGAAGCGGCACTGGCGCATGAAGCGCGCCGAGAGGCCCTCGGTCTCCGGCGTCACCGGCGGCGGCCCCTCGATCGAGACCAGCGGGATCGCGAGTTGCTCGGACAGCGCCGCCAGCACGTCCCGCGTGGCCACGAAGCCGAGGTCCACCAGGATCTTGCCGATCTTCTCACCGCGCTCCTTCTGGAGCTCGAGGGCTTTATCGAGGTCGGCGGGCTCGATGAGCCCCCGGGCGATGAGCATTTCCCCGAGGCGCATGACCCTAGAACTCCTCGACCTGGATGAGCTTCTCGAGGGTGGCGTCGCCGGCGCGGCGGGCCGCGGCGTCGAGCAGCGTCTGGCGCCGGGCGCGCATGAGCACCTGGGAGGGCAGGCCGTCGTGGTTCTCCCAGGAGAAGTAGAACACCGAGACGCCCAGGGCGACGTGCTCGGCGGGCGGGACGGCTTCGAGCGAGGCCGCCAGGTTGAGCATCATCTCGCGCATGTGCTTTTTGAGCAGCGCCACGCGCTCGAGCTTCCGCTGGCGCAGCTTCTCGATCTGGTCCTTGTCGGGAGCCGGGCGGAAGGGAGTTACCACGGCGCTGGCCACCAGGTTCACCTCGGTGGTGAAGACCGCGCCGAAGCCTTCCAGATACACGCCGCGGGTCGCGCCCAGCAGGTCGAAGGGGTCGTTCAAATCGAAGCGCAGGATGCGCTGATCGAAGATCCGCTCCATGGCGGCCAGCGCGATGCGGTTGACGCGGGGGCGCTGGGCGGCGCCGAAGGCGGTCACGAGCAGCAGCGCCAGCAGGAGCACGCGCTTCATCGCCGCACCCCCAGGTCGGCGCTGGCCGTCAGCCACACGCTGAATCTCTTTTGGAGCACGGTGAGGGCTTCCTCGAAGGCCACCCGGTCGGCGCGGCGGTCGAACTCGAGGCGCCTTTCGGTCTCGGCGACCACCTGCGCCGCGCGCTGGGCTTGGCGGGCCTCAGCGGCGGCGATGGCGGGCTCCAGCCGCTGGGCCACTTCCGCGCTGATGCGGGCCTCCAGAGCGGCCGTGTCCCGGCCACCGGGAGCCGGGGGCGCAGGCCGCGCGAAGGCGTGCACCAGGATGGCCACCGAGAGCATGGCGGCCGCGGCGAAGCCCAGGCGCGGCCCGGATTGCCAGAAGCGCTGCCACCAGGAGGGCTCGAGGACCTTGTCGGAGACGAAGGCGATGCGCCGGGGAGGCTCCTCGTCCCGCAGCGCCTCGAGGGCCGAGCGGGTCAGCCGCAGGCGCTCGAGTTCCTCCCGGCAGCCGGGGCACTGCTTCAGGTGGTCCTCGACGAGGCCGCAGGCAGCGGCCGCGAGTTCGTCGAGAAAGTAGTCTTTCAGGTCATACGGCGAGCAGGTCATGGGACACCCCGCGTGGAAATCGGGGCCAGAGTGTCTTTCAGGAGGTCGAGAGCCGTATAGAGACGCGACTTCACGGTGGAGACCGGGCAGGAGAGGATTTCGGCCATCTCCTCGAACCTAAAGCCCTGATAAACCTTGAGCAGCACGGCCTCCCGCTGGTCTTCGGAGAGGCGCTCGAGCGCGCTCTGGACGGCCAGGCTGAGCTCGGCGGGGAACAGGCCGTAGCTGGCGGTGGCGGAGGGGGGATCGCGCAACGGCTCCGCTTCCGGTTTCCGCCGGCGCAGCAGCGAGAAGGCCTCGTTGTGCGCGATGCGGAACAACCAGGCCGAGAACCGGGCTTGGTCCTCCAGCCGGCTGAGGTTCTGATAAGCCTTCAGAAACGTCTCCTGGCTCAGGTCGAAAGCGTCCTCGCGGTCGCCCACCAGTCTTAGCAGGTAGTTGAAGACGCGCTTCTCCCACCGGGAGACCAGCAGGTTATAGGCTTCCACCTCCCCCCGCCGGGCTCGCCCGATCAGGTCGCGGTCCTCGACCTCCCGAAAGATCACTCTGGCTCCATGCGCCGCGACCCGCCGCCGGGAGCAAGCTCCCGCCGGGCCGGGGACGCGGCGCTCCATCCTCAATGACGCTCGCCAGCGTCAAAAAGTCGGACGCGGGTTACCTTCCAGTGTAGAGGGGGAGGTCCTTGGTCCGCCAGAGGAGTGTTCGTCTGGAGCAGATAGATCACTACAAAATGCCACGGACCTCAGACTCCCCCTGGGGAGCGCGGCACAGCGGGCCGGAAGCACAGGCGCCGTAGGTCTGCTCGAAGAAACCTTCGGGCCAGTTCTTGGACGGGCCGGCAGGCGTATCGGCAGGGATCTGGTTGTCAACCACCAGCACCTCGACCTCGGACTCCGGCATTCCCGTGGCGACACTGACCACGAGTGTGCCGTCCGGTTGCACTCTCCCTCGCCCAGGAAGCGAGACCAGCAACTGGTAAGCTGCGACGTCCCCCCGCGGGCCCGCGGTCTGCTACCTGCGCAGGCGGAAGAGCCGGATTTCGTTGCTGCGGTTGGGACGGGCCACCTCGGCGTAGGCCCACAGCTCCTCGCCGACCCACATCCAGTGCGAGTAGCGCCAGGTGTGGAACAGGTCGCTGGGTGTGGTGCTGATCAGCAGGGGCGAGTCCGGCGTCAGGTCGATAACGTGGTGCAGGTCAAAGGTGAAGGCCAGCCCGGTGGCGATGTTGTAGACCGGGTCGTACCATTTCGCGTTCGAGCCTTCGTAGACGAACAGGTAGCCGGCCCCCAGCGGCACCACGCTGGCCGGGCGCACGAAGAAGTCGTGCCAGCCGGCCAAAGGCATGATGGATTCCCGCGGATCGCCCACCGGCTCGAAGTTCTCGCCGTCGGTGCTGCGGAAATGGAAGAGCCGCTCGGTGCGCAGGACGCCGATCACGAAGCAGTGGTAGGCGCCTTCGGCGTGCAGGATGAAGGGGTCTTTGTAACCGTCCAGGGTGACGTCGCGCGGCCCGGATTTCGGCCGGGGCTGGATGACCGGCCGCGCCGAGGCCGGCGCGAAGCGCGTGGGGTCCTCGACGTCGTCGAACTTGATGATCGACCAGGGCCCGCCCTTCCAAGGGCCGCATCCATAGAGCTTGAAGCGCCCGGTATGGGGATCGACCAGCAGAGCCGGCCGCTCAAAGCCCGGTATGGGGACTTTCTCCCGAGGAATGCTGTGAACCTTGCGGAAGCGAATGCCGTCTTCGCTGCGCAGGATGCGGATCTCGTATCCGCGCAAGCCCAGCGGGGAGTCCGCAGTGCGCATGCGGCAAGCCATCCAGAACACGCCGCGCTGGTCGCGAACCACCGAAGGCGCGCCGGCCCACCATTCCGGCGCGTCCTGGTCAGGCTCCAGAATCACGTGGTATTCCCGAAACTTCTCCGGCACCACTCCGGAATGGCCCCGCACCTGCGGCTGCCCCAGGCACGCGGTGATCAAAAGCAGGCTGGTCACGCCGGCACGACGAAACATCTGTATTCTCGCCTCGCCTCCTATGCTACTCTGCGCGACGAATGGTTGAACGACGAGCCGGAAGACTTGTCGGCGACCGGTTCCCGATCCCCGTTGGCAACGGGCCCGTGGCCGGTGCGAAGCTCCGCCGCCAGGCAGTCGCCCTGCCGGTGGAACGGCGCCAACCGGAGCTTCGCGGAGTGGCTGGGCCTCGGGTCTTCGCCGGCGCCATAGAGTCGAACGCGGGTTCTGGACCAGTGTAGAGTGAAAAAGGGGACAGCCTGATCTGTCCCCACTCCAACAGCCGTGGCTGACAGCAACGCAAAATGGGGGCGGATCAGGCTGTCCCCCTTTTCCCGGCGTGCGGGTGGGAGGTAGGTGGTGAGAAGGCGCGTGGCGGCGGGAGTGGCCGCGCTGGCTGCCGTTCTGGCGGGTCGGCCGGCGGCCGCGGAGCCCGTGTCCCTGGACGTCAAGGCCTGCGCCAACATCTTCGCCTCGGGCTGGGCCACGGCTGCCAGCGGCGTGCTGCCGCCGTCGTACTCTTTTAACCCCGGCCCGGGCAAGGTGCTGACCTTCAGCAACATGGTCGGCTGGGTTCAGTTCCACCCCAGCGTCGCCCGGACAGGGGCGGAGGGTGGACCCTGGTCCACCAATCTCAACTCGCTGAACGGGATCTCCGGAATCATCCACGGCACCAAGGCGATGTTTCTGGTGGGCGTCTTCCTGGAGGACAAGGAGCCGTCGGTGGCGCCGGCGCCGCTGAACTTCACGGGCACGGACACCTTCACCTCGATCGCCCCGCTGGTGGGCCAGACGTTTTTCATCGGCGACGGGCTGACCGGCACCGGCAGCGGCGCGCGGCAGCAGTTCGTCATTCCGCCCACCGCCACCCGGTTGTTTCTGGGTTTCGCCGAGGGATACAACTTCAGCGGCACGCCCGGCTTCTACGACGACAACGAGGGGCTGCTGGCGGCCACCTTCGAGATCACCCTCGCTTGCAGCTACTCGATCAGCCCCCCGACCAGCACCGTGGAAGCGGCGGGCGGGACGCTCACCGTCACCGTGGCCACGGCGGCGGGTTGCGCCTGGGCCGCGAACCGCAACGACAGTTGGCTCGAGATCGTCGCGGGTTCCTCGGGCAGCGGGAACGGGACGGTCACCTACAGGGTGGCGGCCAACACCGGCACATCCGGCACCTCGGCGCGCACCGGAACGCTCACCGTGGCCGGCCACACGCACACCGTCTTCCAGAAGGGCGCGCCGGCGTGCTCCTACAGCCTCGACCGGGCGAGCGCCACGGTTCCGGCCGCGGGCGGAACACTCACCGTGGCGGTGAGCGCCGGCGCGGGTTGCGCCTGGACGGCCAGCGCCGCGGCAGCCTGGATCACCATCACCGCCGGGGCCTTGGGCGCCGGGAGCGGTTCGGTCACCCTCAGTGTGGCGGCCAACACCGGGGCCGCGCGGACCGGGACGCTGACCATCGCGGGGCGCACCTTCACCGTCACGCAGGCCGCTGCCGGACCTCAGCCCGCCATCAGCCCCGGGGGCGTGGTGAACGCCGCCGATTACACCGCGAAGCTGGCTCCCGGCACGATCTTCTCGATCTTCGGCAGCAACCTGGCGCCGGCCACCCAGGCGGCCGCGAGCGTCCCACTGCCCACCAGCCTCGAGGGCGTCTCCGTCGAGATCGTGGACGGGGGCCAGCCTGTCAATGCCCCGCTGTTCTTCGTTTCCGCCGGGCAGATCAATGCGCAGTTGCCGTTTGAGCCAGCCTCCTCGACCGTGCAGGTGCGGGTGCGCACGGCGCAGGGAACCAGCAATGCCGAGACCGTCGGCGTCCTGCCGCGGGCGCCCCGGTTGTTCACCGAGACCGTGGACGGCCAGCGCCAGGCCATCGCGCTGCACGCCGACTACACACCGGTGTCGCCCGCCTCGCCCGCCGCGCCGGGCGAGGCGCTGATCCTCTGCCTGACCGGGCTGGGGGCGGTGTCCCCGGCGATCGTCGCGGGGCAGGCCGGGGGCGACGGCTCGGAAGAGCGCCCGCTGAACCTGGTGCCGGAAACCGTCACGGTGACGGTGGGCGGGCAGGCGGCCACCGTGCTGTTTGCGGGCCTGGCGCCCGGCTTCGTGGGGCTCTACCAGCTCAACATCCAGGCGCCCGAGGGCCTCGGGGCCGGCGATCAGGCCGTCGTGGTGAGATGCGGGGCGGAGGAGTCACAGGCGGGCGTGACGATCGCCGTGAGGTCTCCCGCCGGGAGTGACGGGAGGTAGTCATGAGTGAGCGAGCAGTCTCGCGCCGCACGCTGCTGGTGAGCGCGGCGGGCGCGGCGCTGGCCGAGACCCAGCGCCGCAGGAACGTCCTGTTTTTCGCGGTGGACGACCTGAACACGCGCCTGGGATGCTACGACGCGCCGGTGAAGTCGCCGAATATCGATGCCATCGCGCGCCGCGGCGTGCGCTTCGAGCAGGCCTACTGCCAGTACCCGCTGTGCAACCCCACGCGCAGCTCCCTGCTGAGCGGGCGCCGCCCGCCCACCACCCAGATCCTCGAGAACCTGACGTGGTTCCGGCGGCGGATGCCGGACGTGGTGACGCTGCCGCAGCACTTCCGCGCGAACGGATACGTGACCGCGCAGACGGGTAAGATCTTCCACGGGGGCCTCGACGACGACCGCGCCTGGGAGATCGGCGGCACGAAGCTCCAGGAGCGCCGGCCGCGCACGCCCGCCGAGCAGGCCGAGCGCCAGGGCCAGGCCGACCGCTGGGTGGCGGTTGCGGGCGAAGGCGAAGACCAGCCCGACTACCGCATGGCCACACGGGCCATCGAGCTGCTCGAGCAACTCAAGCAGCAAGAGAAACCGTTCTTCCTGGCGGTCGGGTTCCACAAACCTCACGTGCCGCTGATCGCGCCGAAGAAGTACTTCGATCTGTACGACCCGGAGAGCATCCGGTTGCCGGTGGATTACGCCCCCATGCCGGCGGGCGAGCCGCCGGCTTTCCGGGCGAACTTCGACCTGTTCATCCGGCGCGAGGCGACGCCGGAGCTGGCGCGGCAGGCCATCGCGGCCTACTACGCCGCCATCTCCTTCATGGACGCGCAAGTGGGGCGAGTGCTGGCGGCGCTCGACCGTCTGGGCCTGCGCGACAACACGGTGGTGAGCTTGTTCGGAGATCACGGCTGGCACCTGGGCGAGAAGGGCATGTGGGCCAAGGTGACGCTCTTCGAGGTGTCGCTGCGCGCGCCGCTGCTGGTGGCGGCGCCCGGCGTGGGCAGGGCGGGAGAGGCTTGCCAGCGGGTGGTCGAGTTCGTGGATCTCTACCCGACGCTGGTGGAGGCCTGTGGTCTGCCGATGCCCCAGGGGCTGGAGGGGCGGAGCCTCGTGCCGTTGCTCAAGAACCCCGGGGCCAAGTGGGACAAGCCGGCGTTGAGTTACCTCAAGCGCGGCCAGGTGCTGGGTGTCTCGGTGCGCACCGAGCGCTACCGCTACACGGAATGGGACCAGGGCCGCCAGGGCGCGGAGCTCTACGATCACGAAAGTGACCCGACCGAATCGCTCAACCTGGCCGCGGATCCCAAGCACGCCAGGACGGTGGCCAAGCTGAGGCCCCTGCTGCGAACTTAGGCAAATGATGTCTCCGAAAACCGGGGAACAGGCGGACCGTCCCCAGGTTTCGCTGCGGCGCGAGCTGGGCCTGCGCGACCTGGTGCTGTTCAACGTCGCCGCGGTGGTCGGCATCCGCTGGCTGGCGGCGGCCGCGCACGCCGGCCCGGGCTCGCTCACGCTGTGGGCGCTGGCGGCGGCGTTCTTCTTTGTGCCCTCGGCGCTGGCGGTGTCGCGGCTGGCGGCGCGGTATCCCGAAGAGGGCGGCCTGTATGTGTGGACCCGGCGCAGCTTCGGCGACTGGCACGGCTTCTTGTGCGGCTGGTGCTACTGGCTGAGCAATCTGTTCTACTTCCCCAACCTGCTGCTGGCCGGCATCGCGGTGGCGGTCTACACGCTCGGCGGAGAGTACGCCTACCTGGCCGATGACCGCCGGTTCGTGGTCTCGGCGTCGCTGGTGGTGCTGTGGGCGGCGCTGCTGACGAACCTGGTGGGCGTCAAGGTGGGCAAGTGGACGGAGAACCTGGGCGGGTTGGCCACTTACCTGGCGGGCGGAGTGCTGGTGGTGCTGGGCGCCGCGGTGTGGGTGCGCCAGGGGCCGGCCACGCCGATCCATCCGGCGCCGCAATGGGCTTGGGAGAGACTGAACTTCTGGTCGCAGATCGCTTTCGCCTTCGGCGGGCTGGAACTGGGCGCGATGATGGGCGGCGAGATCCGCGACCCGAAGCGGACGGTGCCGCGCGCGGCCTGGATCAGCGGGGCGGCCATCGCCGCCTTCTACATACTGGGGACGCTGGCCATCCTGGCGCTGCTGCCGGCCGGGGAGGTCAACATCATGAGCGGGCTGGCGCAGGCGGGCGTAGCGGCGGGCGAGCGGCTGGGCCTGCCCTGGGTGGCGCCGGTGCTGGCGCTGCTGATCACGCTGGGGATCACCGGCCAACTGGGGGCCTGGATGGCGGGCAGCGCGCGGGTGCCCTTCGCCGTGGGGCTGGACCGGTACCTGCCCGCGTCCTTCGCCAAACTGCACCCGCGGTGGGGCACGCCGCACGTGGCCATCCTCACGCAGGGCGTCGCCTGCACGGTGTTCCTGCTGGTCATGCAGGTGGGGGAGAACCTTCGCACCGGCTACCAACTGCTGGTGGACATGACCGTCATCACCTACTTCATTCCTTTCCTGTACCTGTTCCTGAGCGCCTGGAAGCACGGCCGGCGCGGGAGCGCCGCGTGCGGCGCGGCGGTGACGGTGGCCGCCATAGCTTTCTCGCTGATCCCGACCGGAGAGGCGGGTTCGGCCTGGTTGTTTGAAGCCAAGCTGGCGGGCGGCTGTGCGCTGGTGGTGGCGGCGGCTAGAATGTGGTTTACGCGGAGGGCAGGGCGGTGAACTACCCGGACTCGGTGCGCTTTCTCTACGCGCTGGGCAACGAAGCGCGTTCGGCCCGGCTGGGCCTGGAGCGGATGACGGCGCTGCTCGAGGCCCTCGGAAGACCGCACCGCGCGGGGCGCTTCATCCACGTGGCGGGCACCAACGGCAAGGGGTCGGTGTGCGTCATGATCGAGTCGGGACTGCGCGCGGCGGGGCTGCGCGCGGGGCTGTACACGTCGCCGCACCTGGCGGAACCCACCGAGCGGGTCCGCATCGGGGGCCGCCCGGTGAGCGCCGAGCTGTTCGGCGCGGCTTTCCAGCAGGTACACCAGGCTGCCGAGGGCTTGGTGCGGGACGGCCGGCTCGAGCACCACCCCACCTACTTCGAGACCGTTACGGCCATGGCGTTCGTGCTGTTTCGCGAGCAGGCGGTGAAGACCGCGGTGCTCGAAGTGGGCCTGGGCGGGCGGCTGGACGCCACCAACGTGGTCGCGCCGCAGCTTTGCGTCATCACCTCCATCGACTTCGACCACGAGAGCTACCTCGGCAAGAGCCTGGAGGCCATCACCGCGGAGAAGGCTGGAATCCTCAAGCCGGGCGTGCCGGCGGTGTTCGCCGAACAGCGCCCGGAGGTGGCCGCCACCCTGAAGTGCGCGGCCGCGGCGGCGGGCATCGAACCGGTCTGGTCGTCGCGCTGGCGGGTTGAGGAGCTGGCCTTGTACCCGGAGGGCAGCCGGTTCCTGGCCGCCGGCCCCAGGCAGATCCGCCTCGAGTGCCCGCTAGCCGGCGAGCACCAGGTGGCCAACGCCGTGACCGCCCTGACCGCGCTCGACTGCCTGGGCGTCCCCGACGAGTTCATCCGGGACGGCATCCGCCAGGCGCGCTGGCCCGGGCGTTTGGAGCGGGTGGGGAGGGAGCCGGAGATCATCCTGGACGGCGCGCACAACCCCGCGGGCGCCCGCGCCGTGGCCGCCTACCTCGAGCGGTTCTGCGCCGGCCGCCGCGTGTGGCTGGTCTACGGGGCGATGCGGGACAAGGCCGTGGCCGAGATGTCGGCCATCCTGTTCCCGCTGGCCCGCGAGGTGATCCTCACCGCGCCGGACCAGGCCCGGGCGGTGCGGCCGGAACTCATCCGCGAGATGGTCTCTCATCCGCGGTTGCGGATCGCGCCGCGGGTGGCCGATGCCCTGGCAGCGGCCCGCGAGGCGGCGCCCGAGGACGTGGTCTTGGTCACCGGTTCGCTGTTCCTGGTCGGCGAGGCGCGGGCGCTCCTTGTAGAATAGGCAACCGGCCCTATGTCACTCTGGCGTCTGCGTGCGCTGCTGATCACCGACCCGCTCATCGCGTTGGCCATCGCGGCGGCGGGCACGATCTCGCTGATCGCGTCGCTGTTCGACCCGACGGGTCGTGCCCAGCACGCGGTGGCGCGCGCCTGGGGGTGGACGCTGCTGAAGATCCCCGGCGTGAAGGTGCGCCTCGAGGGCCTCGAGAAGCTAACGCCTGATGGAAGTTACGTGCTGGTGGCCAACCACGTCAGCTACATGGACATCCCGGTTCTGTTCGCCTGCCTTCCTTTGCAGATCCGCTTCCTGGCGAAGAAGAGTCTTTTCAAGGTGCCCTTCATCGGGTTTCACCTGAAGCGCGCGGGGCACATCGCGGTGCCGCGCGAGGACAGCCGGGCCTCGCTCAAGACGCTGGCCGAGTCGGCGCGCCTCTTGCGGGAGCGCGGGGTTTCGCTGCTGATCTTTGCCGAAGGCGGCCGCTCGCCCGGGGCGATGCGGGACTTCAAGGAAGGGGCGGCCTACATCGCCATCAAGGCGGGCGTGCCGGTGGTGCCGGTGGGACTCATCGGCACGCGCCAGGTGCTGCCCATGAATTCGCTGCTGGTGCGCGGTGGGCCAGTCACCCTGCGGGTGGGAGATCCGATCCCGACCGACGGCCGGCGCGTCCACGACCACGAAGCCCTCACCCGCCAGCTCCGCGCCCGCGTCTGGGACCTGGCCGGCGAGGGGTATGGAGGATGACAGAAATTGACAGCAACTGCCAGCCGCGCTACGCTTGAGCTATGGGAATGACCTCGCTGAACGTTTCCATCCCCACGCCGTTGAAGGACTATGTGGAGGCGCAGGTTAGGGCGGGCGGCTACAGCACGCCCAGCGAGTACGTGCGCACCTTGATCCGCGAGGACCGGAAGCGTAAGACCGAGGAGGCCCTCGAGAAGGCGCTCCTGGAAGGCCTGAGCTCAGGCCCGCCGCTCGAAGCCGACCGCGCCCTTTGGGACGCGAAACGGCACCGTCTAAGGAGCCGCCTCGGTAAAGGGCCCAGGCGGTGAGGCGCAGGATTCTCTTCCGCCCGGCAGCCGACCGGGATCTGGAGGAGCAGGCCGAGCACCTGGCCCGGAATGCCCGCCTCGAGGCCGCCGTGAGTTTCTACGCTGCCGTGGAGGAAACGCTGGGGCTCATCGCGACGCAACCGCGCCTCGGGACGCTGCGACGTTTGCGGAATCCTCTGCTTGTGGGTGTCCGGATGTGCGTGGTCAAGGGTTTCGAGAAGCACCTGATCTTCTGCCGCCAGATCGAGGCCGGTGTCGAAGTGCTGCGCGTCCTCCACGGGGCCAGGGACATGGAGCGGCTGTTCGAGTAGGGGGTAGCGCTACTTGGGCTGAGCCCCCGTCCGGTGGTAGTTCGGGTACGCCGGGCGGTGGGGCTGGGGGGGCGGATTCTTCTTGAGCAGCTCCAGGCACACTTCGACGGCCTTCTCGAGCTGCGGGTCGTGGCCGGCGCGCCAGGTCTGCGGGTCGAACTCGACCTCGATGTCCGGCGGCACGCCGACGTTCTCGATCTCCCACGCGCCTTCGGTGTTGTAGAAGGCCAGGTTCGGGGCCGTGATGCCGCCGCCGTCGATGAACCCGGGGAAGCCGAAGACGCCGACCAGTCCGCCCCAGGTGCGCTTGCCGATGAGCGGCCCGACGCGCGACTTGCGGAAAGCCCAGGGTAAAAAGTCGCCGCCCGAGCCGGCCATTTCGTTGACGATCATCACCTTGGGTCCGAAGATAGCGCTCGCAGGCGTGGTGAAATCCTCGCCCGCTCGGGTGGTCCACCAGCTCAGGACCGGCCGCTTCGTGTAATCGATGATGTAATCGGCCACCGAGCCGCCGCCGTTGAAGCGCTCGTCGATGACCGCGCCGTCTTTGCCCACCTGGGCGAAGTAGTAGCGGTTGAAGTTGCTCAAGCCGCTGGTGGAGGTGTTGGGCAGGTAGACGTAGGCCAGGCGGCCGCCGCTGAGCTTATCCACCAGCCTGCGGTTATCTTCGATCCAGGCCAGGTTGCGCAGGGTGGACTCGCTTTCCACCGGGACTACCGTAACGTCGCGCGCGTCCTTGCCGCCGGGGTCGGGCCCCACACGGAGCAGCACGGACTTTCCGGCCGTCCCCTCGAAGAAGCTGTAGAGGTTGTCGGCAGCGCGCAGTTCGCGCCCGTTCACCGCCAGCAGGTACTCGCCGGCGACCACGTTCACGCCGGGCTGCGTCAGCGGCGCGCGGGTCTCGGGGTTCCAGTTCTCGCCGTCATAGACGCGCGCGAAGCGGTAGCGGCCGTTCTCGATCTGGTAGTCCGCGCCCAACAAGCCCCCCCGCACTCGCCGCACCTCCGGCATGGCTCCGCCGCCCACGTAGAGGTGCCCGACGGAGAGCTCGCCCAGCATCTCGTTGAACAAGTAGTTCAAGTCCGCCCGGCTGCCCAGCCGCTCCAGGTAAGTCTCGTACTTCTTCTCGGCGGCCTTCAGGTCCAGCCCGTGCGCGCCGGGATCATAGAAGAAATCGCGCTCGATGCGCCAGGCCTCGCGGTACATCTGGCGCCACTCGGCGCGCGGGTCCGTGCGCATCTCCACGCCATCAGTTCTCAACGCGCCCTCGCCGGGCTTGGGCGGCTGAGCGGTGCCCGCGATGAGCCACTGCTCGCCCCGCCGGTAGAGGACCTTCTCGCCGTTGAAGGAAACCCTTCCTCCCGAGATGCCTTCCAGGAACCGCTCGGTCTTTCGCGTCTTCAGGTCGAACTGGTGTACGGTCACGCTGGGGGGGCCGGAGGGCGGTCCGGCCAGCGTGCCGCCTTCGACCAGGAACAGCACGCCGGCCTTGCCGGCCATCAGACCCACATAATTGCGGGCGGGGATGGGCAGCGCCAGAATGCGCTGGCTGATGCCCGCCACATCGAGGCGCACGTTGTCCGCGTCTTTCTTCTCGGCGGCCTGCTTGGCTTCCTCGGCTTTCTTGGCCTCCTCCGGCTTCCTGGCCGCCTCCTCGGGCTTCTCCTCGTCGCTTTCGGGCGCCAGCGGCGAGGGCAGGTCCTTGCGCAGCACGGCCACATAGACGCTGCGCGTGACCGGGCGGTTGATCGAGGACATGTCCAACCAGGCGGCCGCGGGGCCGGTGTCGGTCGAGGCGGTGAAGTACAGGTGCTTGCCGTCCTTGTCGAACGCCGCGTAGCGGGCGTCGCTCATGCCGTCGGTGATCTGGAAGGACTTGCCCTGCTCGAGCGAGTACACGAAGACCGCGCGCAGGTGGTTCTTCAGTTTCTTGGTGTAAGCCAGCCAGCGGCCGTCGGGCGACCAAACCGGATCCAGCGCGCGGTCCGGGCTGTCGTAGGTGTCGGTGTCCACCTTGACCGGGGTCTTCTTCTCCAGGTCCAGGTACCAGACGGTGAGCTGGGCGTCGGTGTAAGCGATCTTCTTGCTGTCCGGGGACCACAGAGGCCAGTAGTAGTAGGACGGCGGGCGGCCCAGGTCGATTTTCTCGGCGTCGCCCTTGCCGTCCTGCGCGCGCAGATGCAGGGCGTACTCGCCGGACTCATCCGAGAAGCAGGCGATGCGCTTGCCGTCGGGGGACCAGGCGGGGTAGCGCTCAGCCACCCCGGGTGTGTTCGTGAGATTCCGGACATCGCCTTTTTCCGCGGGCACGGTGAAGATCTCGCCGCGCGCTCCGAAAAGGGCGCGCACGCCGGTGGGGGAGAGGTCGGCCGGGCCGATGCGGTTGGCCACGCGCTCGAGGCTGGGGCGCACGGAGGGTAAGTCCCCGGCCAGGCGGACGGGCACGGGGCGCGTCTGGCCCGATTTCAGGTCATAAAGGTGGAGCGAGCCGAACTGCTCGATAACGATAGCGCCGGGACCGGCCGAGGCCGACTTGAAGTCCAGCCCGGTGTTCTTGACCACCTCCCGAACCTTCTTGGTGCGGGTATCAAAGGCGAACAGGCCAAAGGGTCCGTTGCGGTCGGAGAGGAAGTAGATCTGATCGCCCACCCACATGGGGTTGACGTCGTTCGAGTTGTCGCGGGGGATCTTCTCGATGCGCGCATCGGCCAGGTCGGCGATCCAGAGGGCGGAGGTGCGCCCGCCGCGGTAGTGCTTCCAGGCATCGAAGGCGCGCGGCAGCGGGTTGTAGGCCAGGCGCTTGCCGTCGGGGGAATAGGCGCCGTCCTCGGCCATGGGCAGCGGGACCTCGCTGGGGAAGCTGCCGTCCAGCGGCAGGGTAAACAGGCGTGAGTAGCGCGAGTTGCTGGCGCGGAACGAGCGGAACAGGATCTGCTTGCCGTCGGGGGTCCAGCCCGCGGCGATGTCCGGCAGCGGGTGCCAGGTGAGCCGGCGCGGGACGCCGCCCGCGGCCGGGACCACGAAGACATCGACGTTGCCGTCATACTCGCCCGTGAAGGCGATCAGCGTGCCGTCCGGAGAGAAATGCGGGCCGGTCTCGACCCCCACGCCGGTGGTCAACTGCTTGGCCTCGCCGCCCGCGCGGGGCACGACCCAGAGGTCCCCGGCGTAGCTGAACACGAGGTGAGTCTTGCTCAGAGCCGGCTTCTGCGCCAGCAGCGGCGCGCCGGCCTGCGCCAAGCAGGCGCCGGCCAGAGCCAGCAGCCCAAACAGGGAGCACCCGTGCACGAATCGCGAGTTCATGATACCCTCAGTATCCCAATTGCTTGTCTACGACGTTCCGCAGGGGTTCGTTCCGGCGGAAGAGTTCGAAGTTCTCCAAGAACAGTTCCATGGCCCGGTCCATCCAGCCGGGGGTGTGGTCGGCGCAGTGCGCCGACAGCAGCACGTTGTCCAGCCGGTAGAACGGGTGGCCTTCGGGGAGCGGCTCCTGGTTGAAAACGTCCAGGGCCGCGCCGCGGATCCGGCGTTGCTCGAGTGCCCGGATGAGCGCGGCTTCGTCCACGACGGGGCCGCGGCCGATGTTGATCAGGACGGCGCCCGGCTTCAGTGCGCGCAGCTCGGCCTCGCCGATCAGGCCGCGGGTATCCGCAGTCAGGGGCGTGGCCAGCACCACGTAATCGGAGGCGGCCAGCAGCTCGCGCAGAGCTGAGACCGGGTAGACGGCGACGGGCAGCGCATCCTCGCGCCAGAGCTCGGGCCGGCGCCGCACGGCCAGGACTCTCATTCCGAAGGCGCGGGCGCGCCGCGCTATGGTGTGGCCAATGTCGCCGTAGCCCACCATCCCCAGCGTCTTCCCGGCGACCTCCTCAACGTCGAAGCAATCCCAGACGCTGGCGGCCTGGCTGCGAACCATGCGACGGAAGTCTTTGGCGAAGAACATGATCGCGCCGATGACAAACTCCGCCAGCGACGACGAGAAGATCCCGCGCGAGTTCGTGAGCAGGGCGGGACTTTCGATGAACGCGGGAACCAGCAGGCGATCGACACCCACTGCGCTGGAATGCACCCAGCGCACGCGCGGCGCCATGGGGAAGACCTCTTCGAGCAATGCGCGCGGCGTGAACCAGCACAGGATCGCGGCGGCCTCCGGGGCGGCGCCCTCAAACGCCACCGCGCGGTCGGACACTACGATCCGGGTATCCTCGGGCAGGCGTTCGAGCAGGGCCAGGCGCGGATCGGTCGGGTCGGCGAGCACCAGCAGCGTAACAGGACGCATGAACGAGATGACTGTAACACAGACCCCGGCCAGGTTCCGGCCGCCTGTGGCAAACTGGATTCGTGGCCGAGTTCTGCACTTGTCGGGCGGAGTTGCCGCCGGAGGCGCGCTTCTGCCATAAGTGTGGCAAGCCGCAACGCGACGACTACGAGGGAGAACCGCAGCCGGAAGAGGCCGCGCCGGAAGGCGGCCCGGAGGTTCCCAAGCCGCCCCCGGCGATCGACTTCCGCAATTCGCTGGCCGTGCGGGTCGGGTTCCTGAGCGGCTTGCTGGCCAACCTGACGATCCTGCTGCCGTACCTGTTCCTGGCCGCGCCGCTGTGGCTGGCGGGCGCGGGTTTCATGGGAGTCCATCTCTACATCCGGCGCAGTGGCCACGGGCTCTCCGTACGCAGCGGCGCCCGGATGGGCTGGATCACCGGCGTGTTCGCGTTTGTCATCTTCACCGTGTTTTTCACCCTCAATTTCCTGGCGGCCTTCAAGGCCGGGATGTTCACCGACCGGGAGCGTCTGAGCCAGGTGCCTTTCCTTCAGGGCAACGTGGATCAGGTGATCGAGCTGTTACAGAGTCCTCTCGGTCTGGCGGTCAACCTGGTGTTCTCACTGGGCGTGATGTTCCTGCTGTTCGCCGGATTTACGATGGCGGGCGGCGCGCTAGGCGCCCGGGTGCTGCGGAAAGACTAGTCGGGGGCTTCCGGGCGCGCTCCGGGCGTGGAGCGCTTCACCAACAGCACCCCGGCGAAGATGATGGCCATAGCCGCGGCTTCGCGCGGGCCAAACGGCTCGCGATAGAACAGCCATCCCAGGAAGACGGCCACCACGGGGTTTACGTACGGGTAGATCGAGACCACCGCCACCCGCAGGTGAGCCAGCGCGTAAACGTAGGCGCTGTAGCCCACGATCGAGCCGAAGATGATCAGGTAGACCAGCGCCGCCGCGCCGCGGAAGCTCCAGCGGACGGGGTGCGAGGGCGCCAGAAGCGCCGCGGGCAGGAAGGCCAGGCCGGCGGCGAGCTGTTGCACCGCTCCGGTGACGATCGGGTGCGCGGGCGTGCTCTGCCGCCGCTGGTAGATTGAACCAAACGACCAGGCGGCGTTTCCCAGTTGCAGCAGCAGAAAGCCCCGCAGCAGGCCGCCTCCGAAGCTGGCCCCCGTAACATCGGAGGACACCAGCAGCGCTGCGCCGGCCAGACCGACCAGCATTCCCAACATGCTCGAGCGGTGCAGCCGCTCGCCGCCCGGCAGCAGGGCCTCAATGCCTACCATCCAGAAGGGCGAGACGCTGATGATCAGCGCCGCCAGGCCGCTCGGAATCCACAGCTCGGCGACGGTCAGGCAGGCGTTGCCCACGCCGAGGATCAGGAAACCCGTGAACGCCGAAATCGCCAGATCGCGGCCCCGCGGCAGCCGGGCCCGCGCCAGCCACGCCGCCGCCAGCATGATGGAACCCGAGACCGTGAAGCGCAGGCTCACCAGCAGCAGCGGAGGGAACGACTCCAGGGCCATGCGGATGCCCAGGTAGGTGGTGCCCCAGAAGAAGCAGATCGCTACCAGCGCCAGATAGGCCTTGAAGAGGGGATGACGACGCAATCCCCAGGGTAACACCGCGAAAACCCGCTACGTTATGCTGGGAGCGATGCTAAACCGTCGGGAGTTCGTCGCCGGAGCCACCGTCGCGCAGGCCGCCAGCGGCGCGGCGCGCCGCCCCAACATTCTGCACGTCATGTCCGACCAGCAGCAGTGGGGAACCATTGCGGGCCGCGCGGAGTGCCGCACGCCGCACCTGAACCGCCTGGCCGAAGCGGGCCTGCTTTTCGAACGCTCCTACACGCCCTCGGCCGTCTGCTGCCCGGCGCGGGCCATGCTGCTGTCGGGCGCCTACCACTGGCACAACGGGGTCTACAACCAGATTCACTCGTCGCCCTCGGTGCACCGCGACATGAACCCCGACGTGGTGCTCTACTCCCAACGGCTGCGGGAGGCCGGCTACCGCCTGGGCTACGTCGGCAAGTGGCACGCCTCCTGGGTGCGTACGCCCTTCGACTTCGGCTTCCAGGAAGGCGCCGCCGTGCAAGGCTGCTGGCCCGAGGCGCTCCGCAAGTACGATCTCAACCCGGACCGCGTCGAGCGCCCCCAGGCTCAACTGAAGCGCACGGTCACTCGCCAGATGGCCTGGCCGGGCAGCGAGCCGTTCGTCATGTGGGGCTATCGCGAAGGGCCCGAGGAAGCCACGCCGGAGTACCACCTGGCCGAGT
>Ga0315289_10005736_pt1 | contig 18294 bp, 13 predicted proteins | sample YL17G11_40_MG_FD_203452 | JGI IMG/M metagenome (GOLD analysis project Ga0315289, IMG submission 203452) | Sediment microbial communities from Yellowstone Lake, YNP, Wyoming, USA - YL17G11_40 | ecosystem: Environmental > Aquatic > Freshwater > Lake > Sediment | place: USA: Wyoming | collected... | reverse complement strand
GCGCAGACGCGATGTCGCGCGCGCGGCTCTCGCCGCGGGGATTGCTGCCGCGCCCGCCGGCGCCTGGTTAGTCATCGGTTTGCTTTCCACCCCGAATCCGTACGCACAGGTAATCGCCTCTCAGACCTCGGCAGGCTCTGAGTTCCTGCGCTCCATGGCCATGAGCGCCATTGGCGCCCTGCCGGTTCAGGTGTTGTACGGTGCACTCGCGGGAAGCCTGGCCGCGGGCGCGGTTGCAGTGACTACGTCCGCCGCGATGGCGGCATTGACCGTTCTCGGCGCACGCCGGCTTCTCCAGAGTCATCGCGACAGCGCGGCGCCGCTGCTGCTATTCGGCGGCGCCTATACGGCGATCCACCTCGTTTATGCTGCGGCCAACACCCGGTTCACGCTGCCGGTCTTGTGGCTGGTTCAGATGCTGGCGCTCATGGGTGTGATTGACATTGCACAATGGGCGCGGGCCAGATGGCGCGCTTCCAAACCGTGGCACTTTGCGATGGCCGGCCTAATCCCCCCGGCGGCCGGCGCAGGGGCGATATGGGCGGCCAGATATGACCCGCTGTGGGTCGCGCTGCTATCGGCGCCGGTGGCGCTGGGCCTCGCCCGCGGCAAGGGGCGGATTAGCGCCGGCGCCTTCTTCGCCATCATGCCAGTCGTGGCGTTTCTGGCGGCGGGAGCGCTCGGCCTCGGCGGCTGGTATCTCGACCGCGAAAGCAGGTGGTGGGCTGAGCTGACGCCGGTGGCGCGATGGTGCGACGAACAGCGGTCAGAGCCCGTTCGTCTTGCTGCCACCCGGCCCGTGATGACATTGCTGCGCGAGATCTGTCCGCGGCCGCGGGTGCGGTTCTACGACCTCGCCCACCTCGACGCCCGCGACCTTGGCGCGGCGGCGCTCCCACCTGATGTCACCCACTTGCTGTGGTGCAGCACCGACACTCCGGCGCCAGATCAACGCCCACCGCTGCTTCTGAGTCACCGTTACGCCGATGAACGCGAGCGCTTGCTCCCCACCGGGCGATGGTTCGCGCGAAGGGTGGCGAGGGGAGCGCCGGGCTGGCGTGTCTGCGCTCGCTTCGAGGCGCGGGGCCAGGAAGCGGTGATATATGCGCGTGACGAGACCAGGCAGGCGAGGGCGAGCGCGGAGGTTGAAAGATGAGCGCGGCCAGGGCTGCGCCCTACCTGGCGGCAGGCGCGGCCGGGGTGGGGGTTGGCCTTGCTGTGAGCGCCCAGGTCCCCCTGCTCCGGGCCGCGCCTGCGCTCGCGGGGGCGATGGGGGCGGCGATCGCGATGGCAAGCGCTTCGGGAAGATGGGGGCTGGCGCTGCTGATAGTCGCGATTTTCTTTCCGGTATCGTTCGGCTTTTCAGGCGCGATTGTCGGCCCGCCCGACGCAGCGGTGGCGCTCGTGCTCGCGGTGTGGGTGAGCCGGATGATTCTACAGCGCCGCATTGCTATCGCACGCACTTCCGGTGATTGGGCGATTGCGGCGCTGCTTCTCGCGGCCACCGCAGCCACTTTCGCCAGCGCCCTCAGCGCGGGCCCGGTGCCGGTCGAGGCGAGCCTCAAGAAGATGGCCCAACTGGCCTCCTTCGTCGCATTGTACTACTTCGTTGCCACTCAGGCGCAAGATCGTGGGGCGCTGCGGTTCGCCGCCGCCGTATTCCTCGGCTTCAGCGCTTTGGAGGCTCTGTACGCGGTGCTCTTCCAGTTCGTGCCAGGTCAGATTGGCATCCCCGGCCTGTGGCCGCCATACCTCGCCAGCCGGGCGACGGCGCGGGCCATGGGCACGGTTGACGCCAGCTTCGGTCACTACATGGCCGCGGCTCTGCTGCTGGCGATCTCCATTGCTTCACAGGGGGACGGCCGCCTGCGCAGACTCGCCGCGATCACCGTGCCGGTTCTCTTCGCCGGCCTTATCACCAGCGGCACGCGCGGATCCATGATTGCAGCGGGGGCGGGTGTTACGCTCGTCATCGCGTTCTCATCCCGGCGTCGCATTGTCTTCGCGCAGCTCGCTGGCCTGAGCGTGCTAGTGATCGCGGCGGCCCTGCTTGCGCCCGGGCTCGCGTCGCCCGCGAAACTTCAGTTCCTCTTCACCTCCCACGGCGCCAGCAGTATCGCGGTGCGCCTCTTGAGTTGGAACATCGGCTGGCAACTGGCGCTGGCGCATCCATGGCTTGGCCTGGGCCCGGGGGCGAACGCGCTCACTGTGGAGACGCTGATCGGGGTCCCCGCAGAGGTCCTCCGATACGTCGAGGGGACGATGAACGCCTACCTCCAGGCCTTCCTGGAGACGGGCGTGATCGGTGTCGCCGGCTTGCTTGGGTTCATCGCTTGCGTCAGCGGAACGGCTGTCACGCGAGGCGCGCGCTCAAACGGCCTGGCGCTGGGGCTGGGGGCCGCTGTTTTCGCGCTGGGGGTCACGGGGCTGACTGGCCCCCTCCTCATGGGCGGGATCGGGCACTTGCTCTTCGCGCTCGCGGGGCTGGCTGCCGCTGCGGCGGTGTCGCTGGAGGATGAACGCGCATGACGAAGGCCATCGTTGCGCGCAATACGGGCATCATCACCGCGGGCCTGGCCACGGATAAGCTCATCGGCCTGGCCAAGACCGCGCTGGTGGCAAGCATCTTCGGCGTCTCCAGGGATCTCGACGCCCTGCTCGCAGGGCTCGCCTTGCCCATGGCCGCCATCATTATCGGCTCCGAGTCCGTATCCACCGCTGCCTTGAACATCGTTGTGCGCCACCGCGCCGCGGGCACGCAGCGCGAGGGCTGGCGCGTCCTCAGCGCCTTCACCAATACCATCGGCCTGATGACCCTGGGCGGAACCGCGCTCTACGTCCTCGGGGCTCGTTGGGTTGTTCGCGCGGTGACCCCTGGCCTCGATCCGGCGACCGCCGAGCGCGCCGTATTTCTCACCCGCATTCTCGCGCCGCTCGTTTTCGCGGAATTCGCATTGGGCATCGGCCAGGGAGTGCTCCACGCTCACGGCCGGTTCATAGTGCCCTCGGCGCGCCTTGCCATCGGCAACCTGGTGGCCGTGATGGCGCTGGCGATGTTTCACCGCACCCTCGGCATAACCGCCTACGCCCTGGGCTTCGTCGCCGGGGATGCCGTCGCCGTGGTTGTGCACCTGCCCGCGATGCGCCGCGTGGGATGGCGCTGGCAGCCGGCGCTGGAGCTCGGCTCCTCCGAGGTCCGTCGCGCCCTCGCCTTTAGCGCGCCCATGCTGGGCGGCGCGATCATGCTACAAGTCATGGTGATACTCGAGAAGACATTTGCCTCGACACTGACCGCGGGCTCCATCTCCTGCCTCGATTACGGAGTTCGCCTGCTGACCCTGTTCTACGTCTTCGAGCGCGCGCTGACGAACGCGATCTTCCCGTATCTCGCCAAGCGTTTCGCCGAGAGCGAGATGGAGCGCTTTCGACACCTGACGGCCGCCGGGGTGCGCGCCCACTTGCTGGTGGCGCTGCCGGTGACGGTGGCGGCCATACTCTTGCGCGAGCCGCTCATACGAATCTTGCTGCAACGCGGCGCCTTTGACGCATCAGCCACAGCCCTCACTTCATGGGTCGCCATGTTATATCTCATCGGCCTGCTCGGCATGAGCCTCAGGCATTTCATGGCCCAGGTCTATCATGCGATGGGCGATTCGCGCACCCCGATGATTGTCGCCGCGCTTTCGTTGGCGCTCTACATCACCGCCGCAAAGCTGCTGCTGCCAGCGATGGGCCTGGGGGCCTTGGCGCTCGCGATGTCCGTGGCGATGACCGCAAACGCCGCCTTGATGATGGCGGCCCTTGCGCGCCCTGCTCATGGCATGACCTGGCGGCCGCTGGCGCCGTTCGCGGCGAAAGCGATTGTGGCGGCGGCGGCGGTTGGCGCCCTGCTGTGGATCGGCCGGTCCTGGGTTGCCGGGCTCGAAGTGCGTTGGGCGGGCCTGATCCTGATTGGCCTCGGGGCGGCGGCGGCGCCGGTTTACGCCTGCGTGCTGATGTGCCTGGGGACGGAGGAAGCGCTGGAGATCGGACGCATCGGGCGCGGTCTCCTGCGCCGCGCACACTGAGATGACAACCTGCGTAGATCACGACACTCAATGGCCCCGCGACGATCTCGCGCAGGCGGTAGAGCTGCTGGTATGTCCCGCCGACGGAGGCCGACTGTCAGCCGGCGGCGCCGCCCTGCGGTGCGCCACCTGCCGACGACAGTATCAGATCGAGGATGGCGTCGTGCGGATGCTGCCGCAGCCGGGGGACAGCATGGACCTGGCCGCGCGGGAAATGCGTGCGCGCGATGCTCGGGCGTCAGAATACGATGACGCCATTCCTCGCTATGTCCAGACGGTGGAGACGGAGGCGGTGATGCAGCGGCTCGATGTTCGACCCGGCCACCTGGTGCTCGACGCCGGCGCGGGCACAGGCAAACTGACCCATGCCGCCGCCGCGGCCGGCGCGACGGTGGTCGCGGTGGATTTCTCTGTCGCCTCACTCTCTGTCAACCGCTGCAAGTCGGACCCCGATTGGCGGATTCATTTCGTGGCCGCCGACGTCCGCGACCTGCCGGCGGGACCCGAATCGTTCGACCGCGTGGTGAGCACGCAGGTCATCGAGCACCTGCCGGAGCCGCAGGATCGCCGGCGCGCAATCTCGCTTATGGCCCGCGCCCTCAAGCCGGGGGGCCGGCTGGTGCTGACGGCCTACAACTATACTCTCGCCGCCAGGATGGGCGGCGCGCGCGAGGGCTTGCACGCGGGCGAGATCTTCTTCCACCGTTTCACCGCGCGGGAGCTGGGCGCGATGTTCGATGGGCTGGAGGTCGAGCAGCTGTGCGGCATTCGCAACTTGCCGGCGTTCGCCGCAAGCTGGCGCGGTGGCCTGCCGGCGCGGATTGACCATCTTATTGAGCGCTTCCCGTGGTCGCGGCTGACGGGCGATCTCCTGCTTGTCGCGGCGCGGAAACCAGCATGATGCGAGTGACGGCGATAACAGCATGGGACGGTTTAGCGTCATTGCAGCCGGAGTGGAATGCCCTGGCGGCGGCGGCCCCGGAGTGCGGGCCGTTCCTCTCATGGGCCTGGGCGCACGCCTGGCTGCGACGGACGACCGAGGCGCAGTTCCTGGTGCTGGCGGTTCGAGGCGCGGCGGGCGATCTGCGTGGGTTGGCGCCGTTGGTTAATCGCACCGGGTGTCTGGAGTTCATCGCCGCCGATCGCTCCATGTACCTGGGCATACTGGCGCGCCCCGATGATCTTGGCGAGGCGGCGGGAGCATTCGCGAGTTGGCTTCGCGATTCGCGCGCTTGGCGGCGGGTGGTGCTCCGGTCGTTACCAGAGGAGCAACTGCGGCCACTTGAAAACGCGCTGGAGGACCTCGGCATCGCACATCATGCCGAGTCTGACAAGCCCTCCTACCTTATGGCTTTACCCGAATCGGCGGCGGCATTCGCGGCCGGCCTGGGCAAATCGTTCCGCAAGCGCCTGGATTACTACCAGCGACGGCTGGAGCGCGAGTGCGATGTCCAGTATCGCACTTGCGGGCCCCACGAAGATCCAGCAGCATTGGACGAGTTCCTGCGATTGCACCTGCTGCGAATGCGCGGGGTTGGGCGCAAGTCGCGTTTTGAGGAGCGCGAGTACGCGGATTTCGTGCGCCAGGCCCTGAGCGCAATGAACGGCGCGGCTGCGGTGCACATGCTGTGGTGCGGCGGGCGCGCGGCGGCTGCGCTGGCAGGCATGAAGTGGGGCGACACGTTCTACTTCTGGAACAGCGGGTTCGACGCCGCCCTCGCGCGCTACAACGTTGGTGATCTGATCCAGCGCTTCGCCATCGAGAGCGCTATCGGGGCGGGCGCGCGGCGCTTCGATTTCCTGTGGGGCAGCGAGGAGTATAAGCTGCGTTGGGGAGCCGAACGGCGCGATACCTACCGCCTGGATATCGAGCGCTCGCGGTTGCGCCTCGCGGCGCGCGCGACAGCGCAGGCCGCGGTATGCGCGGCGCGGCGCGTCGCCGCGGCCACGAAACGGCGCTTGCGTCCGGCGGCGCGATTGTCAAGCCGCGAGGGAGGGCGCTGATGCGTGGCGGGCCCCAACGATTGCTCGTGCGGGCTGCGGGTCGCTTGTGGTCGCGCCTGACTGAAACCACCGGCGTCTCCACCGCGTGCGTCCCCATCCTGTGCTATCACTCCATCTCGGACCAACCTCATGCGATCAGTCCCGCGCGTTTCGCCGCGCAGATGCGCTGGCTGCGCCGCCACGGGTACCAGACGGTCGGGCTCGATGCGGTCCTCGATCCCCCTCGGCGGGAGCGCGGCCGCAGATATGTGGTCATAACTTTCGATGACGGGCTGGCCGATTTGCCCGCCAACGCCTTGCCCGGGCTCGTTGCGTGCGGCTTGCGGGCGACGATATTCTTTGCTCCCGCGCTCGCCGGCGCGACGATGTGGTATTCCCCCCGGGAGCGCGGATTCGTCGCCGCGCCGCAGGACGGCGCCAAGCGGCTCGATTTCATGTCCTGGGAAGAGGCTCAATGCATGGCCGCCGCCGGCATGAGCTTCCAGAGCCACAGCTATTCCCACGCGCGGCTGAGCGAGCTGGCGGAACCGGAGATTGCCGGGGAACTGTCGCGCTCGCGGCACGCCCTGGAGGCGCGCTTCGGCAAGCGCGTGCGCTTCCTCTCATATCCTTTCGGCGACTTCGACGGCCGGGTGCAGCGCATCGCCGCCAGCCTCGGCTATGTGGCGGCGGTGACCACCGCCCCCGGGTTCAACGGCGCGCGCGCCGACCCCTACGGTCTGCGCCGCGTGGCGCCCAACCCCGATGATGATCTGTCTTGCTTCGCCTTCAAGCTCTCGCCGGCAGTCGGATGGTATTACCGTTGGGCGGCCAGCCAGAGGAGTGACGGCTGATGGCGCAGCGCAACGGCAAAGTCCGCGTGCTGCACAGCGTCGGCCCCGGCGCCATGGCCGGCACCCAGCGGGCGCTCGCCACATACCTGGCGGCGGCCGATCGCGACCGCTTTGAGCACTATGTGGTTTGCTCGTCAAGCGGGCCGCTGGTCGAGCGACTGCGCGGGCTCGAGATTCCGGTTTCGGTCGCGCCGCGCCGGGCTTATTGGCATCCGGCGTCCGCGGCGAGGCTGGCCTGCATTCTGCGGCGCGGCGGCTACGATGTCTTTCACATCAACCCTAGCCGCGTCGAGGCGTTGGTGGCGCGCGCCGTGGGCGTTCCCGTCGTGTGTCGCCGAAACATAGGCTTCGACCGATTCTGGGCGCAGTGGCGCCAGAGCGGCATTATCGCTCGGGTGCTCAACTCGCCGATTGACCGTTTCATCGTGCCCGCGGGGTTTCTGATTGATGAGTACGAACGCCGGGGCGTGCCGCGCGAGCGCGTTCGCCTGGTGCACAACGGGGTCACTGTGAAGCTTCCATCAGAGGCCGAAGTTGCACGCGCGCGCAGCGAGATGGGCGATGGCCGGGCGCCGATGATCGTTTCCGCGGGCAGACTGGTCGCGCTCAAAGGGCATCAATTCCTGATCGAGGCGGCGGCGTTGCTCAAGGCGCTGCGAATAGCAGTCAGCGTCGCGATCATCGGCGATGGCGAGCAACGCGCGGCGCTCGAGCAGCTCGCCGCCGCGCTGGGTGTTGGCCGCCAGGTGCGTTTCCTCGGGTGGAAGCGCGACATCCCGCCCCACCTGGCCGCAGCCGACATCTACGTGCAGCCATCGCTGAGTGACGTTCTTCCGAACGCCGTGCTTGAGGCGATGGCGTTGGGCCGCTGCGTCATCGCGAGCGATGTCGGCGGCATCCGCGACGCGATTGAGCCCGGCCGCCACGGCGCGCTGGTGGCGCCCGCCGATTCCAGGAGCCTTGCGCGTGAACTTCGGGGTCTGCTCCGGGACCGCCTCCGGCGCGCGCGCCTCGGCGCAGCCGCCCGCCGCAAGATCGCGCGCGACTTCTCGGTGGGGCAAATGGCGCGCCGCACCGAGGCCGTTTACGAAGAACTCGTGGAGGTGAAGAGATGATCGAACTCGCGTGCGCCGCGATCGGTGTCGAGGTCGCGCATCCGGTCATGGCTGCTCCAGCGGTGACCGCCAGCCGCCGTCCTGTCGCCGCCGATGATGTGGAGTCACCGCGCCTGCATAACATTCGCCGCGTCGCGCTGGCGACGGTGCCCAATCGCTACAACCGCTACCACAATGTGCACTATCCACCGCTGGGCCTGCTCTACATGGCGGCCCATCTGCGCGCCGCCGGGCTCGAGGTGCAGGTGATAGACGCCGCGGCCCGCGGCATGGATGGTGACGAGCTGTGCCGCGCGGCGGCGATCGCGGCGCCCGATGTCCTTGGGCTCACCTGCACTACGCACACGCGCCTGGAGCTGGTGGAAGCGGCGCGCGCGCTGCGCGAGCGATTGCCTGGCTTGCCATTGCTTGCCGGCGGCCCACATGTCACCTTCTGCCCCCAGGAGACACTTGAGCGCACCGCGCTGGATGTGGTGGTGATGGGGGAGGGGGAGGAGAAGATGCTGCGGCTCGCCCGCGGCGAGCCGTGGCCCGACATCCCCGGCATCGCTTACCGCCGCCGCGGCAGCATCGTCATCAACGGCGCCGATGGCGCGTCCTGCGACCTCGCAGCCATGCCGCCTGCGGCCCGCGACCTCGTTGACATGAGCCTTTATCCCGGCTATCGCACCCTCGGGCGGCGCAGCACCCAGGTCCTCTCCAACCGCGGGTGCCCCTTCGGGTGCGTCTATTGTTCGGCCACTTTCTTCTGGGGCAAGCGCACGCGCAGCGTCGCCGCCGAACGAGTTGTCGCCGAGATCGAGTCAATAGTGCGCGACTATGGCATCACCGCTTTCTATTTCTACGATGACGCCTTCACCACCGACAGACGCAAGGCGCGCGATGTTTGCGAGCGCCTGATCGAGCGCGATCTGGGCATCGTATGGGGCACGAGCACCCGGGTGGACCTGGTGGATCGCGACCTGCTTGCGCTCATGGCGCACGCCGGGTGCCGCCAGCTCGACTTCGGCCTGGAGACGCTCAATCGCAACGTCTGCGCCAAGATCGGCACCAAGGCCACCTACGAGCAGACGGTCGAGGTCATCGAGGCGGCGTGGCAGGCCGGCATCCGCATCCTCACGCTCTACCTCATCATCGGCCTGCCTGGGGACGACCCGGCCTCCCTGCGCGAGACGTTCGCCAAGTGCTTGTCCACGCGCGCGACGCTTCTGTCAACCCAGATTCTGCGCATTTACCCGGGCACCGAGCTGGAGACGATGGCGCGACGAAACGGCATGCTGCCTGCCGGATTCGGGTGGTATGACCCCTATGAGCTGGGCATGGATAACTTCAAGACCGTGCCCATCTATGCCGAGCAGCCGCGCGAGGTGCTGCTGCGCCAGTACGCGTTCCTGAGCAACTACCTGCGGCTCAGCTCGGCGCTGCGCCAGCGGCTGCCCGGCGCCGGGGTGCGCCTGCTGTCGCGCATCGAGCCGGCGCTGTTTCGGGCGCTGACGGGGCTGCGGCGCGAGTTTCGCAATGAGTCATCGCGGCGGGTCAATGAAGAATCGTCTCCGTCGCCTAGTGCAAATGTGCTGCCCAACGGAGGGCAATGATGGGCCGGGTGGTGCATGTCATCAATCATCTGGGCTGGGGCGGCGCCGAAAACCTGGTCCGCGGCATGGCGCGACACCTGCACCGCCGCGGCTGGCAAGTAACGGTTTGCGCCTTGAGCGAGCCGGTATGCGAGCCTGAGTGCCGCGACGTGCGCTGCCTGGGGGCGCGCGGTCCGTGGGATCTTGCCGCCTGGCGGCGGCTGCGGCGGATGCTGCGCGAGCTGCGCCCGGATGTGGTGCATCTTCACTTGCTGTGGGCTGAGCTGTGGGGCGCGCCTGCGGCGAGGGCGGCCGGCGCGCGAGTGGTCATAACCGGCCACTGCACCCACGATGCTCGCGCAACCTCCGGCATCGCGCGCCTGTGCAGCCGCTTCGCCGTGCAGGCCGCCTCAGCCACCATCGCCATCTCCGGTCCCGTGGCGGAGTACCGCGTGGCGCGCTGCGGCGATCCGCCGGCGCGCGTGCAGGTCATACATAATGGCGTCGAGACCGGCGGATGCGCGGCGCCCGGTGAGCGCGAAGCGGCGCGGGCGAGACTGGGCCTGCCGCGCCAGAGCCCGGTTATGGGCACCGTCGCCCGCCTGCATTGGGTGAAAAGCCTCGACACGTTCCTCGGCGCCGCCGCGCTGCTGGCGCGGTGGCGCCAGCAGCTTCGGTTCCTCGTCGCCGGCGGCGGGCCGCAGGAGAGCGAACTGCGCACCCTCGCCTCCCGGCTCGGCCTCGATGGACGCGTGCTCTTCACCGGGGAGCTCTGCCTGGCGCGAGTGCGTGAAGCGCTGGCGGCGATGGACATCTTCGTCCTGCCCTCGGTGCGCGAGGGGCTGGGCATCGCGGCGATCGAGGCGATGGCCGCCGGACTCCCGGTGGTGGCATCGGATTGCGAGGGCATCACGGAGGTGGTCGAGGAGGGCCGCAGCGGCGTGCTCTTCCCGCCGGGGGATGTGCGCGCTTTGGCCGGACAAGTTGACGGCCTGCTGCGCCGGCCCGAGCACGCGCGGCGCCTGGGGAGCGCGGCGCAGCGTCGCGCTTGCGACGAATTCTCGCTGGAGCGAATGGTGACCAGAGTGGAGGCGGTCTATGAGGCGGCAATGGGCCCCTAAGCCCGACAGGGCCGGGGTGGCGGTCGCATGCGACCTAGCCACGCCGCGCCTGGCGCTGCTGCCAGGTGTTTCACTACGCTGTAAAGGAGGCAAACAGTGGCAAGAGTCCTGGTGACGGGAGGCGCTGGTTTCATCGGTTCGGCGATCGTCGAGGAGCTGGTGGCCCAGGAGCACGAGGTGCGCGTCCTCGATAACTTCGCTACGGGTAAACGCGACAACCTGGACCGAGTGCGGGGGAGCATCCGCTTGATGGAGGGCGATATCCGCGACCCGGTGACGGTGCGGCTGGCGATGAGTGACATTGATTTCGTGCTGCACCAGGCGGCCCTCAGCTCGGTGGCGCGATCGGTGGTGGATCCGGTCACCACCGCCGAGGTCAACATTCAGGGCACGCTCAACCTGCTCATGGCTGCGCGCGACGCGCGCGTGCGCCGCGTCGTCTTTGCGGGCAGCTCGTCGGTCTATGGCGATAACCCGCAGCTTCCGAAACGCGAGGATGCGCAGCCGATGCCGCGCTCGCCCTACGCCATCACCAAGCTCGCGGGCGAGCACTACTGCCGCGTGTTCCACCAGCTTTACGGGCTCGAGACCGTGGTTTTGCGTTACTTCAATGTTTTCGGTCCGCGCCAGCGGCCAGATTCGCAGTATGCGGCGGTGATACCGAAATTCATTGACGCGGCGCTCCACGGTCAACGGCCGGTGATCTATGGCGACGGCAAGCAGTCGCGGGACTTCACCTACGTCTCCAATGTGGTGCAGGCGAATCTGCTCGCATGTGAAGCCGCGGAGGCGCCCGGCGAGGTTCTGAACATCGCCTGTGGCAGCCGCATCAGCCTGCGCGCGCTGCTCGACCTGCTGAGCGAGCATACGGGGAACGGGGTCGCGCCCGAGTACGCGGCCGCGCGGCCAGGAGATGTGCGCCACACTCTGGCGGACATCTCAAAAGCCGAGCGCATCCTGGGCTATCGGCCGCACGTGGATATGGGCGAGGGCTTGCGACGCACCGTGGAGTGGCATCGCGGGCGGCTCTCGTTCGCCGGGATCTCGCACGCGAGCGCGCCGGGGGCGTCTGCCTAGCCGGCTCGTTTTCGCTGGAGAGCGTTGAGGTCTATCAAGTCTTGCTGGCGCACGCCGAGGGCCGCAAGGTCGTCGGGCCCAGCGCCGCGGTAGATGCCATCCTCGGCATAGGGGATCCCATTGAGCGCGTGGGCGTCGCTGCCGAGCGCGAAGCGCACCCCATGCTGCCTGCACGCGGGAATGAAAACCGCGTAGAATTCGCGGAACCGCTCCACCAGCCGTGGGTTAAGCTCCATCGCGACGCCGCGCTCCCGTGCTTTGCGCAGGACGGGCGCCAGCCGCTCGGGAGTGAAGTGGCGCATCGTCTCTTCGGGGGCAAGCCAGCCTGTTCTGCTCAGCACTAACGGGTGCGCGATGATGTCCGCCATGCCCGTCTCGATCGCGCCCTCCAGCATCGCCAGCGCATGCTCGGCAAGGCCATGCGCCGACTCGTCGCGCGGCTGCTCCACGATATCCGTGAGATGATAGTGGTTGGCCGCGATCATCACCAAATCCAGGCCCGCGGCCTGCTGCGGCGTCATCGCCGGACGGTCGGTCGCGAGCATCGTCACCTCGGCGCCCACCAGCACCTTCACGGGCGACGCCAGGCGCTCCACATCGCGGCGATCCTGGGCGAGGAAGGCGATTTCCCGCCGGCTGCCGATGTTGACGTGATCAACCAGGCCGATAACTTCCAGGCTCGCCGCAAGCGCCCGCTCGGCGATGTCGGCGACAATCATCTCGGCGTGCGCGCATGAGGAGCGGAAAGTGTGAATATGCATGTTATGGCGCATGAGGATCATCGCTAGCCGCCGACCACGTCATTGTGAGCCCTGGCCCATGTCATCCTGAGCCCTTCGCGGATGTCATTCTGAGCCCTTCGACTTCGCTCAGGGTAAACTGCGCGAGGACTTGTCCCGAGCGCAGTCGAGGGAATCTCGGCTCCGCTCAGAGCTTGCCCCTTCGCCTTGCTCAGAGCCTGCCCTGAGCAACGCGAAGGGGTTCACCCGCCTAAGGCGGGTAAACTCGGCGAAGGAATCTTGCCAGGGCAAGGCCCTCTTCCTTACAGGACGATAGACGGCCCGTCTTTACCCCCTCAGCTCATCGCGGTTGCGATAGACCTTCTCGAGCGCCGCGATGATGAGGTCAATGTTCGACTCCTCCATCAGCAGGTCCTTATTCAAGCTCACCTGCTCTTCGGCCAGCGCGCGCTCGGCGACGGGCAGCGTCACCTTGGTGTAGTCAATCTCCAGCCCGTAATGGGCGCAGTTGATGGGGCAGCCAGTGCGCCCGAAGCCGCGTTGCTGAAACACAGGGTTCTTGTGAATCGGTATGCCGTACGCGTTGCCGGCCGGGATGCCCTCTGCCCGCATGGCCTCGAGAAAACGGTCGCGGTGGATGCCATCCCACTGCTCGGCCAGGAAGCGGAAGAGGTAAAAATAGTATCCCTGCTGGGTGATGCGAGCATCGGCCTTGAGGGGTGCCACGCCCGGCATGTCGGCCATGGCGGCGGAAAGACGGGAGCCGTTGCGATGGCGCGTCTCGGTCTGCTGCGGAAACCCCTCGAGCTGGCTGCGCAGAAGCGCGCCCTGCAATTCGGTCAGCCGGTAATTGGGCGCCGCGATGTGGTGCTCGTAGAATGGGCGCCCGGCGACCCGCCCGATATGGTGGTATGAGAACGCTTTCGCCGCCAGCTCCTCGCGGTCGGTGGTCACCGCGCCGCCCTCGCCGCAGTTGAGGGTCTTGCTCGCCTGGAAGCTGAAGGCGCCGGCGTCAAGCAGCGCGCCGACCTTGCGACCGCGCCACTCCGTGCCGTGGGCATGCGCGCAATCCTCCACCACGAACAGGTTGCGGCGCGCGGCGAGTTGTGCGATCGCATCCATGTCTGCCGGGTAACCCCCATAATGCACGACCACGGCTGCCGCGGTCTTGGGGCTGATGGCGGCCTCCATGGCCGCCGGGTCAATCTGATAGGTCTCGGGGTCAATGTCCACGAAGATGGGAATCGCTTCCGCCAGGATAATGGCGATCGCCGACGCGATAAAGGTGACCGCCGGAACCAGCACCTCGTCGCCCGCCTCGATGCCTCCCGCTTTGAGCGCGACCTCGATGGCGGCGGTGCCGTTGGCCACCGCGACACAGTGCCGCGCATCGTGCAGCCGTGCGAACTCCTCCTCGAATTGAGCGACCTCGGAGTCCTTCGGATCCGCCCAGTTGAGCCGGCACCAGTTGCCGGAGTCTAGGGCGCGCAGCACCGCTTGACGGTCCCGGTCATCGAAAACCGGCCACGCCGCACGCAGGCCCTGGGGCGCAATGGGATTACCGCCGTTAATCGCCAGTTGGGGCATCTTGTCCGCCTTGGGCGGAGGGGAAGCTCCGCAGAACGCATTTGCGCGGACCTCCCGCGCGTATAGTTACTTCAGCGGCGGCGTGCGCTTTCCTGCGCGGTCACCGCGGGCAGAGGTCCATTCGACCCATTCGACAGGCTGAGAGCCTGCCCTGACCTGTCCTGAGCGCAGTCGAAGGAGCGCAGAGAAGGGGCAGGCCTCGCCGGGCAAGGCACGGACCGCACCTACCCGCATTTACGGCGAAATCCGCGAAACTGGCGGATGGTCTCTCTAGCTGTCGTGACAAGCAGGGCGAGAAGCAGCGGCGCGGTAAGGATGATGTTGTGGTTGTATTCCCAGGCGCGGGCCGGGTGGCCGTGCACCAATGACGCCAAGGCGCGCACGCTGCCGCAGCCCCAGCAGGGAAGATGCAGCCGGTGCCAGAGGCAAAGCGAGGGCATGGCGCCGAGCGCCGAAGAAGGGATTAGCGCCAGCGCGAACAGGCCGACGAGGATGAGACCGAGAGCCCCGCCAGCCCGACGCCGGTCAGGGTTGTCGCGCGTCACTCCCACTAGTGCTTCAGGGGCCGGCCCTGTGCGTCAGGCAGCTTGTCCATCACGATCAGAATCAAGTCCACAAGCCACCAGATGCCACAGCCTCCGCAGGTAATCAATTTCAAGACGCCGAGGCCGATATAGCCGAGGTAGAAGCGATCAACCCCGAGCGTACCGACGAAGATAGAGAGCAGCAGGGCCACTATCCATTCCTTCTGGGGCTGGGGAGTCTCGGTCATGGACGCACCTCCTTGACGTATTGACCATCCGCAGGCCGAGCCATCGTCGGGGCGCAGCTTGAATGCGCCTCCCGCCGCATCGCGGCCCTCTGCGTTCCGGTCCGGCACGGCTCAAGCGCCTGCTTATTTCGCGCTCCTGGTCTCCACTCCTGCCGCGAGGCACGTTGCTGCGCGGGATAATACAACTCCGAACGGCGACGGCACCAACCCGCTCCACGATCCTCGCTCCGTCGCCATAGCTATGGAGCGTCGGCGACTCCCTGCCAGGGAGAGCAGTGGTCATCCCAAAAGTTCGAGGTCACACCCTGGACCGGCGGGTGTGGCCTTTCTTAGTGGGGATGGCCGGATGACCCACTGGAATGTGGCCCAGCCGCCCTCGGCTGGGCGTGGGCGCAGCATGCTGCGCCCGTACAAGTCTGCCGGCGATCCCCACTTTCCGAGGTCACACTCTGGACTGGGGCGCTCTTGACGCCGGCGCAATGCCGATGGTATAGTCCTCGTGCCTGCCCGCGCCGGCGTAGCTCAAAGGTAGAGCAGCTGAATCGTAATCAGCGGGTTGGGGGTTCGATTCCTCTCGCCGGCTCCAAAGGTGCCACCCCTCTTAGCCTGGAAGGTTCGTATAGCCAGATGCCGGCGATCCGATCGGGGCGGCGCTCCAGCCCAAGACAGCCGTCGTCGAGACTTACTCCGACAGGCGCGCCCGCAGGCTCGAAGTGGAGGAGATTGTTGCCCGCGCGGGCGGCCGCGTGCACGGCTTTCGCAAACTCTTGCAGCTTTCGGGCCGAAGCCTTGTCGGGGGGCAGCTCGAATAGCCTGCCGCCGGGTAGCTCAATCGCGCAGATGTGCGAGGCCAGGATCGCCCGCCTGGCGCGCACAGACAGGTTCTCGTCGCGCGCGACCTCGGCCAGGGATCGCATGACCTTGCTGGCCTGCTTGCGGCCAACCCCCGCGGGCTTTGAGGTCAGTCCCGCGAGCTGCGCGCTGACCCGCTCATGGTCGGCCTTGTGCGCGGCCACCCGGCGCTTCATTTCCTCAAGGTCGTAATCCCCATTCTCGTATGCGTCCTTGGCGCGCTCGGCCCGCTGCTCGATCTGCTGAAGGCTCGCCTTGAGGATGACGGCTTCGACCTCCGGGCTGCTGCCGGGAACGGGCGCAAACCGAACTTGGGCGGTCGGATGGTCCCCTACGCCTTCCAGGGCCTCCAGGATGCGCGCCTCCAGATGATCGCGAGGCCACGTCATGCACCTGTGCTGCCGGGGTTCGACGTTGCACGCATACCGGTAATATGGCTTTCCCCGCCGCTTGTGATTGGTGGCGCCGATCAGATGCCCCTTGCACCCGCGGAAAGGACACGCCACGATGCCCGAGAACAGGTAGGGCGCCGCCTGCGCCGCCTTGCGGGACCGCGCCGCGACCAGCCCCTGAATCCGCGCCCAGCGGTCGCGCTCGATCAGCGGTTCAAACCTATCACTGGGCATGAGCTGCCAGTCGCTGCGCGCGCGCCGCTCCTGCTTCTGTTTCGCCACCTGCGGCCGGTAGCTCTTGGACTCCATAGTGAGATACCCGGCGTAAGTTGGATTCGTGAGCATCTTCTTCACGGTTGAGTGATAGGCCCACGGGCCGCCCGCCCGCGTGCGCAGCCCCATGTCGTTGAGCCGGCGAACCATGCCATGGAACGACTCGCCCGCCTCGAACCAGTCGAATAGCATCCGCACCACGGGCGCTTCCTGCTCGTCGGGCAGGAGCTGCGTCAGCCGGTCGCGCGGCAGCTCCTCTGGCTTCGCCCAGCGGTAGCCGTATGGCGCCGTGCCGTGCGGATCGCCCCGCTTGCGCTTTGCCGCCAAGCCCTTGCGAACCTCGGCGGAAAGGTTGTGCGAGAAACGGTCCGCAATCGCTTCGGTCAGAGCCTCGAGCAGGGCACCATCCGGCCCGTCTACGATGGGCTCGGTTACGAAGTGCAACACAATCCCTCGCCGCCGCAAATCGCGCTTGTACACGGCCGCGTCTACCCGGTCCCGCGCGAAGCGGTCGCCCTTGTGGCAGATCAGGTGGGCATATTCGCCAGCGCAGCCAGCGGCGATCATGCGTTGGAACTGCCGGCGCTCGTCGGTCATGCCGCTCTCGGCCTCATCCACGTACTGCCCCACCACGTCGAGGTCGTGGTCCCGCGCGTATCTGCGGCAGCAGTCCACCTGCTCGGGGATGCTCAGCCCGCGGCGGGCCTGCTCCTCAGAGGATACTCTGGCATAGATTACGGCGCGCTTCATCTGCTCGGCCTCCTTTCTTCAAACCCCGTTTCGCCGAGGTCTGTGTACTCCGCGGCGACATCCACGCCGCGTGTACACGTGGACATCCATCACTCGCGTAGCCACGTCCTGTCAAGGCCATTCCGGGCGGTGATCATCTCCCCGACGGCCGCAGGGAGCCAGAACTCGCTGCTTCAAGGCAGCACAGCACGCATGATCGCGTGATCCCGCCGCCGAACCTCGCGGAAGCCAAACCCTCCAGCGTCCTGTACAGTTCACGCTTGGCACAGATCCGCTTCCCAGTGCCGTGTGTCTGCTTTCTCGCTCACGCGACGGGGCGGCGAGTCAGCACCGCGTGCCAGCCACCCAAGCAAAAACGGGCGCCCGAGGCTCATTCACCTCGGTACGCCCGCGATCTCCTGCCCGCTCGGCTATCTCCCAGAGAGATTACCGATCACAGGCCACGGACTTGGATCGCCGTCTGGGCGACCCCGGTATTCGCCTCGCGCCTCGGCAGAAGCCGTACCCAAATGGCTGCCTGCTCAGCGCAGCTCTTCCCGCTGGATTCGTTGTGGGCTTACCCGATTCCTTCTGATTGCGCAAGATTTCTTTCGGGCGAGCAGGGACATCTCCGTCCGCTCTTCGGGGTCCTGTGCTTGGCCGAAGATCGAGGTCGAAGAGAACCCCGGAACGTACCGGCGCCGTCTCGCTGGGTCTCAGGGTCGCCTCGGACGAAGCCTGGCCGATGACATTCTGAGTCACCTGCCGCACAACGCCCACAGCATCACTGGGTGCGCTCAGCGTCACCAAGGCTTGCGCAGATGGCCCAATGTCTTCTCTCGGGTACGGAGCGCGGACACCCGATACGAAGTCAATAGATGCGCTGGCGAGCCCGGAGCGTCTTCTTCTCACATAGTGGCGGGGGCATCCTTCGCTACGAAAAAGAACATCAGGCCTCGCCGTGGGAGCGGGAAGTGGCCTTCAAGCTCGATTTCAAGCGTGACTCAAGGCGTCGGGAGAGGCCAAAGCCCCCACCGATTGCGGTAGCAGCGGTGCCCGACAGGGCCAAGATCGCTGGTTCGAATCGGGGTAGGATGCTCCGAGCCGCCTAGCCATCGTCACCCGCTTCCAACCCGCGACCAGACAAGATGCGAGATA
>Ga0315289_10005734_pt1 | contig 18296 bp, 10 predicted proteins | sample YL17G11_40_MG_FD_203452 | JGI IMG/M metagenome (GOLD analysis project Ga0315289, IMG submission 203452) | Sediment microbial communities from Yellowstone Lake, YNP, Wyoming, USA - YL17G11_40 | ecosystem: Environmental > Aquatic > Freshwater > Lake > Sediment | place: USA: Wyoming | collected... | reverse complement strand
TTTATCCAGGAAAAACAGCGAGTCCCCGTCCAGGTTTTTGATATTTTCCAGCTCTTGAGTTACTCGTGGTGTATAACTTGCCGGCATATCCGGGTTGAGCAGAGCGTAGGCGACGGTAAAATAGTCGCGGATAAACTCCCAGCGCGTCTTTTCCACAGTGTTATCCGCCTCCGCCAACTGTTGGTTGGCACTGCCGACCAGAGCGGTGGCCATAGTAATCAGCTTGTCGTAGAGCGACTTCTCCTCTATCGTCCTCAGCAGATAATCAAAGTAGAGATGAAAGACCTCCAGGACGGCATCGGAGGTGATGAAGTTAGGGGTTTCATACCACTCTCCCAGATGAGACCCGGATTCAAAATGATAAATATTATGAAAAAGGTTCCTGGTCTGACCGGTGGCGATGAAGCCATTTTCAGCAATCTTTTCCAGTTGGTTGGGTGAAAAATTGTCAAATTCAAACATGTTCCAGACTTCACTAGCCGGGTTGTTCAGTCTTTGCAGATAAATCTTCCCCCCTTTTGAGTAAGCCAGAGTCTTGCCGTCCGGAGCCCAGGCAATGTTGCTGGAAGGACTTACTCCGCTTGCCACCTTGACAACCTCATCGGCATAGAGGTCGTAGATGAACAGCTCTCCGGACTGGTCAACAAAGGCTATCTGGGTGCTGTTGGGGGAAACCGAGAGGCGCAAAGCCTGCATTTTCACTTGTATAAACTTGGGTTCATCCCAGCCCCAAGTATAATCCAGACGCACCGTCTCTGTCCCACTCGGTCCTGCTATTGAGCCGATGGCGGAGATTCCGCCGTAGAACCAATCACCATCGTTGACCGTGGAGTAGGTTTGATAGGCATCATCAGGGCAGGAATAGGTATAGCCGAATTCCTCCTCAAAGGTTTCAGCGTTCAGCATTTGACCGCAGAAGGTAAAAGGAGTGTATTTTGTGGAGTCAGAATTTATTGTGCAGAGGTCATATCTTCCCCCAGTCTCTTTGAGCAGTAGGATTTTGTAGAAATTTTCGCTTTTTCCGGTCTCTTGAGCTTCTTCGTAACCGTATTCCCACATTATGGGGGAAATTTTAGGGCTGAGTTCATCCGCCGGGTCGGAGGTCAATTGCAGTTGCTTTTTATCCCCCAGGCTCATCTTCCAGATGTCAAAATTCCCTTGCCGGTCGCGAGCCCAGACCAGGAACGAACCGTCGGGGGAGATGTCCGGCGAAAGGTTGTCTCCCTCGGTGATAAATACATTTGGATTTCCACCGCCAGCCGGCATTGAGTAGATATTGTGCTTGCCCTCTTCTCCGGCGGAGAAGAAAAGATTCTTTCCGTCGGGGGTGAAAACCGGGTCGCAAGAGCCGGGGAGGCTGGCGATTAACTGCGGAGTTTCAATGAGTGAGGGTAGAGCAAGAGCTGTGTAGGGAAGGGCAAGGATTATTGCGAGAAGAATGCCTGGTCTTTTCATATCTTCTACCTCCTTAGAGGGTGGCTCTTATTTTTGTGGGGAAATTTATTATCATATAAATATTGAAGCTCCTCAAGTATTAATGGAAAAACGGAAGTGAAGACCTCTCAAATCCCCGGCGACCGCAATACGGGTATTTTACGGGGTTATTTCCTGCCAACCATTAATATGCCATTCCCGCAACGATTGTGATGAACTGTATCCAGAAGACTCAAAAGAGCAGTTACCGGAAACAACAGGAAATTGACTAGCTTTAGGGGTAAGCTTTGAAACAAGACCATGGGAAGCTCCCAGGCCAGCGCGCCGAATAAACCAAAAGTATATTGGACTTCAACTACCTGTAATCCTGCCGAAGTGAGACTGGCTTTGAGCTCCCCAGTGGTGAAGCCGTCCCGAAAGTGACCGGGGTCTTTCCAGCGCGGGTGTCGCGGCTTGAGCGAGTAATGTTTGGGTATATGTGGCGTATGGAGTAATAGATAACCCCCCGGTTTCAGCGCCTGAGATAACCTCTTGACCACCAGAGATGGGTCTGGCAAATGTTCCAACAACTCCATACAACAAATCAAATCCAAATTTTCAGGTAAGTGGGCTTTGGCAACATCATCACGGATGAGGGTTATGTTTTTATAAGGGGCACAGACTTTTTGTGCATCGTAAATCCTCTCCCGGTCAAAGTCTACGCCATATAGCCAGACCTGCGGTCTTTTTCGGGCGAGGAAAGCCAGGGTTGTTCCCGCGCCACAACCGACATCCAGGACTTTTCCCTTTTGGGGAGTCAGAGCCAGAAGTCTGGGCAATACTGCCCGACGGCGGACCATCGCGCCGGGATATAGAGTTATTCTGCGCTTAAGCGCCAGGCTCAGCCAGGTCAACATAACCGCCTCTGACCATTATTGCTAATTTCACACTGTTTACAGTAAAAATACAATTGAAAAAAGAAAAAACGCCAGAACAACGGCGTCTTTTCAATAAAATTAGAAAATCCATCCTCAGCTCTACTCCTTTCTCCAAACCACAGCCGAATAACCCACAACCTTAGAAGTGTCATTATTATAATCTGCAGAGGTAGCGTAGCAGAGAATCTCCGGCTTGCTAACCCCCAGCTCCCGCATTGCGTAGTTCACCGCGCCGAAGACCAGAGGAGCATCTACTGCGGATATGCCCTGCTCATTGGTATCTACAATGCGCAAGGGGTCGCTGTCGGCTAAGGCGGACAGAGCGGAGTCGTCCAGAGTTTTGGCGACATCCAGAGGGTAATAGTGGGATAGGTCAACAGTGGAGACGATTAGCAGCTTCTTCCCACTTTCCTGGATTAGAGCGAGTAGCCCCTTCCCCAACTCCCGAGCGAAATCCTTATCGCCACTGCCCACCAATATAGGCAGAATAGGTATGTCCCCCCAAATGTAATGTATGAAGGGCAGTTGGTTCTCCAGGCTGTGCTCCTGATAGTGCGGGGAGGGATTATCTTTAGCATCTTTGACTTTTTCCAGAAAGAGCTGGGCGAGGGTTTCATCAATCACCGAGCTACCCAGTGGGGAGAGAAACTTGCCGGAGGTGAAGACGGCGGCGCCGGAAAGCGGACCGTAGTGGTATGGACCAATAAGGATAATGGTATCAGGTCTGCTGTTGCTCGCTGCCTTAAAAGCTTCACCAGCGACTTTTCCGGAATAGACATAGCCGGCGTGGGGAACGGTGATTGCCAATATACCGTCCTGCGGCTCACTTTTGGCATTGTCCAGAAAACCGGCGACCTGGGCTTTCAGCTCTTCCGGGTCAGCAGGGTAAAATCGTCCCGCGTGCGCTGGGTTGCGGATAATCTCCACTGGTTTAGTTTCGGTGGTCTCCTTTTGCTCTTGTTTCTTTTCGCCGGCACAGGCGACAGCGAATATTATGCCCAGGAACAGGGTGAACAATAAAATCCCGCGCATATGGATGCCTTTCTGACCGGAGCTGATGCTTAATTAAAAGAGACTGCTGAATTTTATGCGCAGACCCTCAAAGGGAAGCTCTATTAGGCAGACGCCGCTGGCGCAAACCTTTCCACCGCGCAGTTGTCCGTAACCCACAGTCAGCTCGTGTTCATTGGTTAGCTTGTAGGTTATCTCCCCCCAGGTCCATTTATCCCGCTCTCCAAGCTCCGGCTGCTGGTTGGTAAATTCGTGGCGCACTAGTGCCACCAGATGCCCACCCCAGGAGTAAGAGAGCTCCCCGGTAATGTCCCGATAGGTGCCAGCAAAAGAAAGATATTCTTTGCGCTTCTCATACTCAATACTACCGGTTACGGAATGAGTTTTGGTCAATAGATAGCTGGCTCTAAATCTACCGCGGTCTTTCTCAGTCACTTTTACCTCGTGCTCCCGTTCGTATGATAATTCCATATCGGTGTGAGGCAAGAGTTCCACAAAACGAGCGGAGGCAACCGCCTCATCAATCTTTCTTAACTCCGGCAGGGTGGAGCTTATCTCCTCCTGATGGGCGTATCCTCCCCGCAGATGCAGTTTTTCAAGGGGATAAGAGTTCACTTCTATTAGATAACCCTTTTCGTTATTGCCATTATTCAAAGATTGTTCAAAGAAGCTCACATAGGGAGGAGACAGATATTGCCCGCGCATTAACTCGCTCAGTTGTTGATAATGCTTATATTCAAAATTGACCGAGAACCGGCTGAAAGGCGGGGTGGCTACCACGCTCAGGTAGTATCCCTTCCCAAAGCGGTAAGAGCTCCATACCGGGTCATCGGCGTAGGAAAAATCGGTCTTCTTGGCGTAGACGCCGGAGGCGGTGATGAAATTCCAATTCAGATTCCCCCCAAAACCGTATCGGCGAACATCCTCGGTTTGAAGCGTAAAAAAATCCGGCAGAGTGATGGAGCTGACCGAGGCATTAAAGGACAGGTTATTAAAATTCAGCGCTGAAAGGGGGTAGACGGTGACTTCTCCACCGTAGAGCGTATCATGGTTGCCCTTGCCAGAGGCTTCCCCCCGACCACCCAACGCCTTAACCTCCAATTCTTTGAACGGCTTAAGCTCTAGATAGGCTCCTTTAGCTATACAATCTATATCTACATCCGGTTCTTCGTAGGTGCGCAAGATTAAGCCCTTTCCCAGAGTGCTTTTGAAGCTGCCCACAGTAACCTTGACTGGTTTGGTATTATATTTTACAAAAATCTGAGATAAGTCGGTGCGATATTCCGCAATTCCGCTGAAGGGATTGAGCCGGGGCTCATAAATTAGCGCCACTACACCGATAGTGAAGGGATTCATATTCAGATTTAGTTCCAGACGGTCGTCAAAGAACTCGTTGCCGTCTTTTATAAGACGGTAGGTGGCGCCGTTGCTTCCGTGAATGGAAAGCTGACTGAGCGGGGGTAGCAGAGCAAAGCCGAGCCCGGCGGAGATTAAGAGCATTAAACCGGTAAGGGTTATTTTCTTTAACATAATCTGTTACCATACCTTAAGATTTAAGGAGAAATGGAAATTACATAAAGTATTGTTACCGATGAAACCGGATTACTTTCCAAAGAACCCACCACCACCGGAACTGGAGACCGCTTCGTTAATAGCATTATCAAAGACCGATTCAGTGCCGGGGGTGTATCCGCTGTAAGAGAAAGCAATATCTCCGTTCCAATCTATCAGAAAATAATAGGGTTCCTGGTTAACATTGTAGCTGTCCCGCACATACTGGTCGGTATCCAGAAGAACGGTGAAATTATAGCCCTGACCGTCAACATAGGGCTTAACCCGGTCGGAGGTGCGCTCGCTGTCCGTGGCGATGCAGAGCATTTTTAGACCGTCCTGGTAATATTTATCGTAAAGCTGCTGAAGATAGGGCATAGAGTCTTTGCAAGCCTGGCAATCGGTAGACCAGAACATAATGAAGACGATATAGTTGCCAAATAGGTCGCCCGAATCCACCCAACTACCGTTAATATCTTTGACCGAAAAATAGGGAGCATTGCCGGCAAAAGAAATGTTGGCGAGAAAGGAGAGAGAAAGCAAAGCTAAAAGAATTAAGACCGAGAGCTTTTTCATCTCTGAACCACCCTTTGTTTTAGGTTGATGGGAAAAATTTTCCAAATTATAACATTGAACCGAATAAATTCAAAGAGATTAAATGAATATCGGCGAGTCCTGGTTAGCCAGCTTTTCCGAGATATGCCTCTATTACCTGTGGATTTTTGCGCACCTCTGCCGGCGGTCCTTCAGCTATCTTCTCCCCGTGGTCTAAAACAATAACCCAATCGGAGATGCCCATCACCACTTTCATATCGTGCTCTATTAACAGAACAGTTATGCCCAGGTCGCGGATATTATGAATGAGTTCCATCAACTGTGCCGTCTCCATAGGGTTCATACCCGCCGCGGGTTCATCCAGAAGGATTAATGTCGGGGAAGCGGAAAGTGCTCTGGCTATCTCCAGTCTCCTCTGGTCACCATAGCAAAGGCTGGCCGCGCTCTCTTCCAGCGAGGTTTTTAAGCCCACAAAATTCAAAATTTCTATTGCCTGTTTAAGACCGAGAGCTTCCTCGCGCCGCTGGCGCGGAGTAGCTAAGATAGCGTCCAGAATACCACTACGGGTGCGGGTGTAGCCTCCCACTAAAATATTATCCAGCACAGACATTTGATTGAACAGGCGAATATTTTGAAAAGTTCGGCTCACCGCCAGGGTGGCTATCTCATCAGGGCGGAGCGAAGTGGGGGGAAGACGCCGGTAACCCACTACGGTGAAGATGGCAGCCAGCACTGCCGAACCCAAAACCGAGAGATACCAGGCTACTCCCAGATAGGCTAGAACTACCAGAGAAGCGACCACCGCAAGGAGACTGAATGCAACATAATAGGGTAGCCACCTTAAGCGAGGACGGGTGGAAGCAATGGGCTTGCCCAGGAATCGCACCTCTCCCTCCGAGGGTTTTATGATTCCGGAGACTAAATTGAAAAAAGTAGTCTTGCCTGCTCCGTTCGGACCAATCAGACTGACTATCTGCCCTCGGTTGATATTGAAGGAGAGCTTGCTTAAGGCTACCAAACCATCAAAATGCTTGGAGATGGAGTTGATTTGTAAGATTAGGTCACTCAAATTCCACTACCCCCAGAAATAGTGGTGGATACTTTAACATATTTTTGGTAAGATACCAATTGGAATTTTGTATAGGGCTAAAGAGTTGAGGACATAGTCCAGGGCGTTTTTAAACCTTGCTCTCTCAATGATGTCTTATATAGTTGAAATAGTCAATAATCTCAACCATTTAGGAGGCTAAATGAAAAACCTGATTTATTCTCTGGTCTTATTCATTTCTGTTCTGTTAGCTGTGAGCGCTCTGGCGGAGACCTTCAGTTTCACTATTCCTGACGCTTATCTAACTAAAGAGCAGAAGCAGCCGGTTTTGCTCTATGTCTCTGGCACCGGCAATGTAAAGACCACACCGGATAGAGTGGTTATCACCGCAAATATCTACACTCAAAACAAAAAAGCCAGCGTAGCCTTTGACGAGAATCAGACCAAGATGGGCACATTGATGAATTCATTGCTCGCCATGGGCATTCCCAAGGAGATGGTCGCCACTCAATCATTGGACATAAGCCCAGTCTATAAAGAAAATTCTAATAAAGTGGATTATTTCTATATCTACCGCTCAATTATCATCACTCAGGATAACCTGAGCGTCATCAGCCCTATTCTGGACGCCATTATTGATGCCGGCATAGAGGAGGTGGGCGAAATTCAGTTCGTGGTTAAGAACCAGGAGGAGAAGTATCAGGAGGCATTGGAGAAGGCGGCGGCCGACGCCAAAAATACTGCTCTAATGTTGGTCGAGTCTATGGGGGCTAAGATTGTGGGGATTCAGTCCATCAGTTATGATTACGGCGGAGGTTACGACGACTACAACCGACGGATGATGGAGTCAACCGGTGCAGTTTCGGACTACGAGCAGACCTACAACCAGATGATTGTGCCCTCGCAACAAACCTCTACGGTCAATGTCTATGCCACCTATGTAATTGAGTATGTGGGGATGTAGGAAAGAATAAGCCCAATCTTTGAGAATAATAAACCGGGCTCATAATTGAGCCCGGTAGTTTTTTGGTCAATTTGCAGAATTACTTAGTTGTCCTCTTGCCCCGTAGATGTCGCACCATAAGCGGCACTGCCTCCGGCACCAGGTCATGCACCATATGGGGCATTAACGAATCCATTACCGGGGGCATCAGCGCCGGCATCTGCTCAGCCATATAATCGGGCATTGGTATCATCTGCGCTACCCTATCCAGCATAGTCTTCATCACTTTAGGCATCATCCCCGGCAGGAGTAGAGGGAAGAGGACCGGGAAGACCGGACGCATCAACCAAAACATAAAATCGCCGAAAAAGCCCAGCTTGCCGATAAACTTCATCATCGCCCCCATTCCCAAAGGCATTGACTTGAGCAGTTCTGGCCACATAGTGTCCATCAGACGGGCGAATCCTTGAGGGGTCATAAGAGCAATCATAGCGTCAAAGGCCGCCCACTGCCGACGCACTTCCGGGCGAGGATTCTCCAACTCCTTGCCCAGCGCTTTGCAGGCGTAGGCGGACAGGTCGTAGACCTGTATATTGTTTTTCTTGGCATCGGCGGTTACCCGCAGTTGAAACTCACAACAGGGGCAGAGCGCCAGCACCGCTTGAGCGCCGACCTCCTCGGCTTCTTTTATCCGCATCTCCCCTATTTCAGCGGCAACTTTCGGCTCTTTTATCAGAGTCAGCACTGAACCACAGCAGTGAGCCGACTGACGGTTGAACTCCATCTCCACCAATTTGGTGCCGGGAATGGCTTTTATTATCTCGCGCGGCGGTTCGTAGATGCCGGAGACCCGACCGATATGGCAGGAGTCGTGCCAGGTTACTGTGCCCTCTACCGGATGGGTGAACTTGAACTGACCGGTCCTGAGCTTTTCAGCAATTATCTCGCTGTAATGATTGATTTTAATGTCGTAGTCCAAACCTAATTTCTCCGCCCACTGGGGATAGATGTGCCGCCACATCATATCGCATGCCGGGCAGGAGGAAATTACCGTGTCGGCGCCAACCGCTTTGACCGCAGAGATATTGGATTTCATCACCGCGGCAAAATCAGCCCATTTTCCGGCGACCAGCATAGGCGTTCCGCAACAGCTTTCCTTATTGCCCAGATAGGTAAAATCCACACCGGCGGCGTCCAAAAGATTGACCGTTCCCAGGGCAATATCGTTTTCCACATAGCTGGCAGTGCACCCAGCAAAATATACCGTCCTGGATTTATGTTCCGGCCCGTGCCTGGCTTTCAACTCCTCCGGGAACCATTTGTCGCGGTCTTTACGGTAACCAGCCCAGATGTCTCCTTCAGCGCGCAGGGCAGAAGCCATCATCTCAAAGGGCGGGAAGGTCATCCATTTATCTTCTTCAATCAGCTTGCCGCGCAATTTCATCCAGGCGGATTCAATAGGCAGATTGGCGGAACAGCGCACATTGCACAGCTCACAGGTAGTGCAAGCTAATATTGTGTCCACCATCTTCTGGTCCCACTTCACCCGACCTTCCTGGAACTCCCTCAGCCAGAACCATTTACCCCGGGGTGTTTGGCTCTCCCAGCCCCGTCCATAATACTGGTCACACTCGTCTACACAATATCCACACTGAGAGCAGGCATAGGCATACCAGGCGATATCTCCGGGGATACCACGAATGTCCTTATGAGGGCGTTCCCCGACCAGAGTTATAATCGTATTAGCCAAGGGGCGGATGAGCGGTTCAAAAAGTTCAGCCAGGCCTAACAGATAGCCGATGGTAGATGTGGTCAACACCTTACCGGGGTTTAACACCCCTCGGGGGTCTACTTTGCGTTTATAACTGCGCATGCTCTTCAACCGAGTCTTGCCTAGAATCTCCTCTGCCTTTCGCGTGAAGTAAAGACCACTGGAATAGGGGCGTCCTCCAAAGCGACGAGCGATGCGGAGGATAGTGAGAACCAAACCGAAGACAAAGTTGTAACGGAATTTCCTCTGGTCAGAAGGAATAAATCCTAGAATGACTGCCTCTGGTTTTCCCCCTCTGCCTTCAGCAATCACTACACCTTCTTTAACCACCGGTTGGTTAACCAGTTCCTCCACTTCAGCCATAACCTTGCCCAGGTTTTCCAAAGGGACTACCACTTCCGCCGGCACTAAAGACGGACCCAACCGTTTCACTACCATCAGTTTGTAACGGTTCTCCCATTCGTGCTGGGCAATCTCATCAGATAAAATCTCCGCTTCATAGCCCTCAGCCATCTCTTTGAGGTGGGAGCGAATTAAGTCGCCATCCTTTTCATCGTAAGCCAGAGTTACAATGTATGCCGCCGGCAAAAGCACTCGCTTCTCCGCTGGATGCCCATGATGCATAACCAGAGGGGAGCGGTTTTTCATCTCCGCCATTCTCGGGTTGATGAAGATGAACGACCAAATAGGCATTTTTTCGCGGATAAGCTCTTCTACTGCAGTCTGAAGGTTCTTTGCATCGGAGAAAGCAACTGCGGTCAGTCCCAGTGGATAGGCAGGACGCACTTTCACGGTTACTTCGCTGATGAATCCGGTAGTGCCCTCAGCATCGGCAACCATATCCAGCTCGCTGCCAGATATTGTCTTTACTTCTTCGGAAGGCGTTACTATACGGGCGGAGACAACATTATCTCGTAAATAACCATATTGGTAGGAACCAATACCGGCTCCCCCTTGAGCCAGCCAACCGCCGACTGTGGAGGAAGGAGCGCTGGTAGGATAGAGCCTTAACGCTAAACCCTGTTTATTCAATATCTGTTCCAAGCGTTCCCATACCAAACCAGCTTGCACTGTTATTGTCAGATTATTTTTATCTACATTAGTAACATTATTAAAGTGAAAGAAGTCTACCACTATACCGCCGCGTATAGGAATTGCTCCGCCGTAGCCGGAGGAGGATTTCCCCCGGGGGGTCAAGGGGATGTGCCGGCGGTGGGCGAAGCGTAAAAGCTCCACTAGCTCCTCTTCAGTTTTTGGTTTGACGATGGCATCCGGAACGGTGTTACTGATTAGTGGTGAAATTAGCGAGGGCATAGCGGAGATGTCGTGGCTATAGAGCAAACATTCGGTGGGGTCTTGGGTAAAACGCTCACCGAAATGCTCAAAGAGCCAGCACTGTTCTTTAGCGGTAAGGTTGGGCATAACTTCTCCTTAAATGATTGTTCTATCTGGTCTAGTTAATTGGGCTAGTATCACCAGAATTATCTATTTCTGCACTATTTCCTGGATTTCTTCCTCGGCAGATTACGCAATTCCCCTATCTCTTTGGACATCTTCTTTGAGCCTTTAGACTCCTTATTGGCAATATCTGTGCATAAGACTCGCGCTATCTGGCAAGCTATTGCCGAAGAAAAGATGTGTAGTTCCTTCGTCTCCTCCGGTGAGTAGTTTTTGCCGTTCTCCCGGGAAGTGAGCATTATCCAACCTATCAACTCATCGCCAATCTCCATCGGCACCAAAAGCTCTGCCTCCAGGTCGCTTAAAACCTTCAGCTCCTCCCTGGTCAGCCTCTCCTCCAGTTCCTCGCCATCTTCCCGGACATTGATGCTCCGGGGTTCAGTCTTGAACCAGCCGGCAAGCCCCCCATCGTTAGGAAAGTAAACCTCGTTGGTTCTGCCGGAAGAATGGACTTTTTCCTCTCCGGCGCAGTATAAATAGCTTTTTACCGCTCCGTATGTCTTTTCCAATCGGTTGGTGAGAATCTGCAAAAATCTCTCCGGGCGACGAAAGTGGGGAAGCTCACTCGCCAACTCGGAGAGCTGTCTTTTAAGCTGAAAGTTCTCTCGCCTGATGAATCGGTCTTCCAGATAAAGCAACGCCCGGCTCAAGGGCATAAACCCCAGCCCAAAAATTAGGGCGGTGACAGCTATGATAGTAAGATTATGTTGCCAGTTGACCCAGTCCGGCAGGTAAAGAGCCAGCAACCAGGCGATAGTGATGGCAATCGCCAATGCAATGGCAATAGAGAGTCCAAAAACCAACGCCCGGCTCAGAAAACCAAGCAAATTCCACACCCTTTGTCGGAGAATGACGAAACCGAAGGAGAGTGGAACCAGAATTAATGGATAGAGGAATAGATGCTGGTGATTCAGAAGATAAGATAAGTCAAAATAATTGTTCAGTAGGGTTATTATATTGGCTGCTTCCAGAGGAGCGATGCCGAATATGCTCCCCCAGATAATGTAGGAGAGTCGCCGGCGCAGAGCAGGGTTCCTCAAAGTGAAGTAGCTGTGAACCAGGGCTACCAGTCCCGCTATCATTATTAGCAGTCTTATCGGATAGTCAAAAAAGGAGGGGGGGAGATGCAGATAGGAGAGGTCGGCGGCGTGGGTGACCTGTATGTAGCTAAAGGTCGCCACCAGGACAGCCCAGCCGCTACAAAACATAACCACCACTGCGGGAAGCCAAACTGCTTTTTCCACCCACTGTTTTTTTCTGGGGAAATAGAGTGCTAACAGGAGGAAGAGCATAGCAGTAAATATGCCCGCGGAATAGGGCAAGGGGAGGTATAAAGACTCAGTCAGGGAGATGACACCAGGTAACTTGAGTTCCAGCGGCAAGGGAGAGAGCGAGGTGGCGGAAGATATGCAGAACAAGTAGAAGATGGTGGCGATGGTATTGTCAGCCACCACACAAAAGGCGATGAGGCCGGCAATCAAAAGCAGTATGGCAATGATAGGAAAAACTACTTCCGGCAAGAACGCTAAGGGGTCAGGGTATGCGGTGGGGATATGGAATTCCCAAAATTCACCGGCGCGCTCCACAGTCAGGTCCAGAGTATCTCCAAAAAGCCCTTCTGCCCAGAGCTGGTCGCTTGCCTCCGGCTTCTGTCCTTCAACAAGCGCCAGTCGGTCTCCCACCTGAAGTCCGACATTATCCGCAGCTCCGCCGGATTGCACTCCCGTAATGTAGAATCCGGGGGTTTCACCGGTAATATACTCAACGGTAAGACCACCGTCAGAAGAGCTGAGTTTATTAATGCTGCGATAAATACCATAAATGGGAATGACCAGGATGGCGACCAACAGCCAGCGAAGGATAACTTTCATAGCTATACTCCGAATGAAATAGAGGGATAATGGCTGGGGGGAGGAAAAAGATAAACCTTATGCTAGCAGAGTTTTGGCAATAGGGCAAGAATTTTAAAACAGAAAATATTCTTAATACTCTTAATGAATTTTCGTTAAAGGAATTTGATGAAGCCCGTTGAAGACAATAACCCTGGAAGGCTTCTCACCCGCCAGGGTTACTTGCCGAATAGAAGTCATTTCGCTTAATGCTAGCTGTCTGATTAACCTCCTTAGCAATGGTCAGAGCTTCCCAGCTCACCGACTCAGCCGATTCAAATCTCCCCGATAGGTTTTCTTTTTGTATTGGTCACTGATAAAAGCGGGGACCAGGTTCTTCATCTCACGCTCCAGAATATTGTTAAGAAACCGGGTAAGAAATTCTTCCTAATTCATATTTTCAGCCATTATGAGTTGCCTTATTCTCCCTGCTTCGCCTGTCTAATTATCTTGCGCAGTTCCTCTTCGGGTGCTTCGTAGCCCCAATCATATCGCTTACCGTTGATAAAGATTGCTCGGGGAACTTGGTATTTTAGTAGGATTTCTCTATCGTCGGCGGCATATTCGTTAAAGACCACATCATCTTTAAATTCCTGCACCACCTGGCGCACATGCCGAGCCTCAAGGATGCAGGTCTGGCAGAAACTATTCCAGAATAGGTCCACCACCACTTTGCCGGCGACCGGTTGGTAGGCATACCGGGGATGGAGCAGTTTCGGCTTCTCCACCTCTTTCTCCCAGACTTTCCAGAGTAGACTCCAGGTGCCTCGTCTTTCCATAGTAGAGAAGCCATAATGCTCAAAGAACGGCGCCGGCATAAAAAAGCAGTCGTGATAATACGCTTCCAGCACCAGCCCATTACTTCTCTGCTTACGGGCTTCCTCCTCGGCTGATTCCATAAGGGCAACGCCCACTCCATTCCCCTTTGCTTTGTTCAACGAAAACAGGCAGGGGATGACCGAAAGCTTCTCCCCCAGCGGACCCCAGGGGGAGATAGCTATGGGGATAATGTGGATGAAGCCGACCGGCTCACCATCTAAAAGGGCTACTTTGATGGAAGCCCCCTGAGCCTGGGCTTTTGCCAGCCAGGTACGTCGTCTTTCTGCACCGGCAACGATTTCTTCCGATTCGTCCAGGTGGCTGCAGGTGGCGACGAAGAACTCAGTTGCCGGGTCCATTTCTTTTATTTGCAAACCAGGCACCGATAACCTCCTTACCTGGGTAGTTTAGGAATTGATAATCGGAATGGTAAAACTTAAGGTAGAACCCCGGCCTGGATTGCTCTCCACCCATATATCCCCCCCGTGCGCTTCTACTATACCCTTACATATTGCCAATCCCATACCCAATCCTCCCGAACTCCTACGGTCGCCCATCTCTATCTGAAAGAATTTCTCAAAGATTTTTTTCTGATATTGTTCTGGAATGCCGCTACCCTCATCTTTCACAAATAGCTTTACAAATTTATCCTGGCACCGGGCACCGATGGCGATATTCCCCCCGTTGGGGGAGAACTTGATAGCATTGTTTATGAGATTGTAAAAGACTTGTAGAATCCGTTTCCTATCCGCGACAATCATTGGCAAATTTTTTTCGCAGTCAATGGATATGGTGCAGGCTTTCTCTGTAGCCGCAGCCGTCATATTCTCAGAGACCTCGGCAATTATTTGAGCTATCTCACACGGTTCTTGCTCCAATGCCAAATAGCCCGCTTCCATTCGGTTGAAATCCAATAAGTCGTCAACTAATTGAGAGAGTTGTTTAGCATTCAAAAAGATTCTTTGCGTTGCTTCCTTCTGCCCATCGCTAAGCGGACCCAATATGCCCGAATTTAATATCTCTGAGTAGCCCAGCAAAGCAGTGAGCGGAGTGCGCAGTTCGTGAGAAGTCATATTCAAAAACTCGCTCTTTGCCTCGTCTAATTGTTTGAGCTCGTTATGTGCTTGCTCCAACTGGTGAAATGCTCGTTTAAGGTCTTCTTCCGCCCTCTTTCTCTCACTTAAATCCCGAAGTATGCCCAATTCCGCTGGTCTCCCCTGGTATTTAATGAGGGCGGCATTTAACTCCACAGATAGCTCAGTGCCGTCTTTTCTCACACCCATAGTCTCGTAGACCGAAGGTATCTTCTCTCCAGCCATTCTTCTACGATACAGGTCCATTAATAAATTTCTCTGGTCTGGAGCAATGAATTTTATGAAGGGTGAGTTCAATAGCTCATTCAGTTCGAAGCCAGTCATTCGGCTCATAGCAGGATTGACGAATATTAGAATACCATCTTGAACAATTACCACCCCATCGGTGGCTTGTTCCACTAATGTGCGGTATTTCTCTTCGGATTCTGTCAGAGCTATCTCCGCTAATTTGTGCTCTATTGCCGAGGACAACATATTAGCAACGGTGTAAAAGAATGTTCTATCCGCTTCAAATAGTATTCGGGGCTTCTCTCCGCACAATTGTAGAACACCCAAGAGGGTGTCATTGGAACCGATAAGCGGATAGGCGAGCAATGATTTAACCTTCAATTCCTGAAGTCTCTGTTTGTGGGAAGAATAGATATCGTGTTTAGTAACATCCGGGGCAAAAACTGGCTCACGCCGTCGGGCAACCCAGGTGGAGATGTAACGGTCGTCATCTACGGATATTGGAGAAACCGATTCCCCAAAAATATTCTCTTTTCCACCTATTGAGGCGCTATATTCTAATTCCTTCTTTTGTTCACTGTATAGTGCCAGGTTTCCATTATCAAATTCCAAAACCTTAACTAATCCCTCCAGCACTCGTTGGCACAATTGGCAGAGGTCTAGTCTCTGGAGAGAGGAGTCGGCGATGATGCGAAAGGCTCCCCGCTCGCGCTCCATAGCCTCTTCCGCCATGACCTTTTCCATCCCGGCAGCTATCTCTTTGGCAACAATATTCACAATTTCCAGGTCTCTCTTCAGAAAGGTCTTTGAGCCGATTGTAGAAATCTGTAATACTCCGATAGTTAACCCTTTTGTATTTAGAGGAACAGTGTAGGACTGATTAATATCATACTCTGTCATTAGGTCGTGAGCATACTTGGTCAGTTTGTCGGTTCGGGCATTAGTAACCAGTATCGGTTGATTGAACCGAAGGACTTTTATGCCAGGACCCATCCAATCACCTAATTGTATCTGGCGCTCAGTAAAATGTTGGAAAAAACCCTCGGGTAATCTGATTTGAGCAATGCAATTCCCCGGTCTTCCCATAGTTTCCACACCAATCTCAGCAATATCAAATTGTATTAATCTATCCAAACCGTTTAATATTGATTGAGCTAGCTCAGACACATTCTTAGAACTAACCATAGCTTCGGCCACTAATCGATGCATATCACTTAAAATCCTTACCTGCTCATTGGCTAGTCTCTGTTCGGTGATATCTCGGATGATGGTTTGGAAACCCACGGTCTTACCCTGCTCATCTCGGATACTGGTAAAAGAATGCTGGGTGAAAACCGTTCGCCCATCCCTGTGCACCCAAGCCCATTCTTGATAACTCTGGGGTAATTCACCGGTGGTAAGGAATAACTTCCAAAATCTCTTATATTTTTTGCGGTAATTGGGGTGTATATTTCGTTCCATTAAAGAAAAGTCGGAGACGAATTCCTGGGGAGCATAACCAAATATTTGCTGGCAGGCTTGGCTGGCATATATTACCTTGCCATTTATGTCAACTAAGACGATAGCGTCTTTACTCTGCTCCACCAATTGGCGATAGCGCTCTTCACTGTCTTGCAGAGCTTGAAGGGCGCGTTTATACTCGGTAATATCCTCTATGGTCCCTTCATAATAGATAATTTTACCCTTTTTATCTCGGACCGCCTTAGCATTTTCTCGAAGATAGACAGAAGTGCCGTCCCGTCTTTTCCACCAGGCTTCCAGGCCCTTTATCTCTCCTTCTTGCTCCATAATCTTTTTGAACCGTTTCCTGGGGTAGGTTGGAAAGTATTCATCTTTCTCTAGATTCTTACGAGCCAATGCCTGGAAGGAGGAATAACCCAATAAATTAATGAATGTTTGATTTGCCATTAGAATTCTACCGGTGGGGGTGGTGCGATAGATACCGACGGGAGCATTCTCAAAGAGATGATGATAATGGTCCTCGCTTTCACTGAGAGCTTTACCGCTTTTGTTTCGTTCTATGGCATAACGGATAGAGCGAACCAACAGGTTGCCATCAAAGGTTCCCTTAACCAGGTAATCCTGAGCACCCGCCTTGATGGCTTTAATGGCCAGGCTTTCGTCTTTTAGGGAGGTCAAAATAATGATGGGAATATGGGAAGCAGTGGCGTGGGCTTCTGTAAAAGCGCTCAGCCTCCGGCTGTCCGGTAAATTAAGATCCAGGAGCACTACATCAAACTTTTCGGAAGACAAACACTTCAAACCCTGGCGGAGCAATTCGGCAGACTTCAGATTAAACTTCCCACCAAGAGTCTTGGCTAACATCTTCTGAATCAGAAGCTTGTCTGTGGGGTTAGCTTCAATCAACAGGATTTTTATCTTTCTCTCGCTCATATATTTACCACTTATGTTGTCAATATTGTCAGTTTTGCCCAACCTCCCTATAAAACATAATAATGATAAAACAATTATCTGTCAAGTAGATTTTGGAATTTCCTTAGAAAACAAAAGGGAATTAGGACCCCCTTGACCGCTGCGGCAAAGACAAAGATGCTAAATCTATCTTGTTTTACTTCCTTCTCCAGCCTAAGTTTTTGCTTGACATCCAAGATACATCGTATATAATGTAATCAGGTTTTTCCTCAGGTTTCCCCCACATTGGAGGTCGGCGGCTTCTGATAGTAGTTATACTAATCTAAGTAGTGAAAATCAGCTTTTCCCAATTTCTTATTTAAAATTTTGCCCTTTGCCGACCCAAAACTCTGTAACCATCTGCTTCTCTTTACTTACTACTTCCCTCCTCTGGGGATGGCTGGTGTTCAGCGTGTCTCCAAGCTGGTCAAATATCTGCCCCGCTTCGGGTGGAGCTGCACAGTAATAACCCCCAAACCGATACATTACTACGCTTACGATAATACTCTGCTTGAGGGCATTCCCTCGGGAACCAGAGTCATCCGCACGCCTTCTTTATGCCCTCAAAGAATGGCGCGAATAGTTTTGGACATTAAGGCACAGATCACCAGTCAACCTTACCGACCCCCTGAGTATCTTACCTCCTCAAACCGCCGGTTTATGTCCGCTCTTAAAAACTTCCTCATCCCGGATGAAAAGATAGGTTGGATACCCTTTGCTCTCTGGGCTGGCATTAAGGAGATTATCTCCGGGAATTATCAGGCGATAATGACCACTAATCCCCCGGAATCGGTGCATCTAATCGGGTTAGCGCTTTCCACTATTTCCGGATTACCCTGGGTGGCAGATTTCCGCGATGAATGGAGCAGACGCGCCTTACGCCGGCATCAATTATCCCTCACCAAATGGGTAAATAGGAAGTTGGAGAAGACCGTCGTCTCCAGAGCCGACCTGGTCACCGCCGTCTCTCCGAAGATGACCGCTGATTTCGCCAGTCTTCATCAGGAGAAGTCTGCAAATCGCCTGGTCACCATCACTAATGGGTTTGACCCGGAGATTTTGCCTTACCACCCCAGGGTAAATCGTAGCGGGAAAATGCTGCTCACTCATGTGGGCAACTTCACCGACCGGAGCTCTGCCAAAATTTTCCTTAATGTATTGATGGA
>Ga0315289_10005733_pt1 | contig 18300 bp, 22 predicted proteins | sample YL17G11_40_MG_FD_203452 | JGI IMG/M metagenome (GOLD analysis project Ga0315289, IMG submission 203452) | Sediment microbial communities from Yellowstone Lake, YNP, Wyoming, USA - YL17G11_40 | ecosystem: Environmental > Aquatic > Freshwater > Lake > Sediment | place: USA: Wyoming | collected... | reverse complement strand
TCTGTCTTTCTTCCAATGTTTTATTAAGAGGTTGTTGTAATTGGTCTAAAGTTAAACCTGCGGCTGTAGTTTGAATCACTCGTGCTACTTTAGGAGCGTGAATAAGTATCTTTTGCCAAGTAGGAATAGAAGAAGCCGCCACTCCAAAACCTTTAGCAAGAGTGGTCATTGCTGCTATTTTTCCTGCCATTGTAGATAAGGCGGGAATAATTGTCCCCTCTGGAACTTCTTGTCCAGCGGGAATTTTGGGTTCTATTATTTTTTTATAAAGAGGTTCTCCAAGAAATCCTTTAGTAGCAGGATATACTATTTCTTTTTGTGCTGTATTAGTTAGAAATGTTCCAACAGGTTGACTAACTTTTTGTTGTAATTGTTGACTTAATCTTTGTCCCGATTCTGTAATTGCCTGAAAACTGCCCTTTGGAGCAGATATTGGAGTTGTTGCTGGTTGGTTCATTTGATTCACAAAAGGATTACTATAATTTTGAGCCTTTTGTGCGAAGGACTGAAGAAATGGATTAGAATAGTCAGGGGGCTGAGCAGGGGTTGAAACCCAACCTTTTTGTTCGGCCCCCTGTTTAATGTCTTCTAATTTACGCTTAAAAATATTCCACAAACTTTCACGAGTTTGAATCATAGTTAATTAAGTTATCTTTGAGAATATCAACGAAAACTTATTCTATTTGAAGATTCTCCCAATTAGTAGGCAGAGTGGCAGGAGTAGAACCAGCATTAGAAGGAGTTCCGGTATTTCCGCCAGTTAAATCATAAGTATCCCAGATTGAGTTTGAAGTCTTGATTGTCCTTTGTCCAATATTCCCTAAACTATATCTATGAATATCATATCTTTGTTGAGTGACTGGGTCAACTTTAGAAATTATCCAGGTAACTTCACCAGTAACATTATTCACCTCTTCTTTATAATCATAGGTAGGAATTAATAATTTGGCTAATGTTCCTAATTGTTCTACTGCTTTAGTAGACCACTCGGCACCTTTACCTAAGTATTCAGCGGATTTTGCCATTCTTTCGGCAGGAGTAGTTAAATCAGTTAGACCAGCGATACCTTTAATAGCATCTTGGAATAAACCACTATAATAATTCATACTTTCTGCTAATTGGTTTCTGTAGGAAATCAAATCTTTCATAGACAAACCATTAAAGATTGGGGCATAATTTTGTAAGTCATCTAACTCTTGTAGTCGGCGTGTCTGTTGCCACATACTTAAATCAGGATTATTTCTTATCGCTTCGGCTGACTTTCTAAAACCAATAGAGGCATCCATCATTACTTTGTCAATAGTAGTAATATTATCTTGCATTTGGCCAAATTGAGGATACATTGCCTTCGCTTGGTCAGAGATTTGTTGATATAAAGCGGCCGCTTCGGTTGGAGTGCGTCCTGGTTCTAAACCTTTAGCAGCAGCATCATTATATGCTTTTTGTGCAGCATATAAAGAATTTAGAGAGACAGTCATACCACCTAATAAAGTATTCCATAAAGTAGTATTATCTATAAGTGGTTTATCGCTATTCGCAGGAGGAGTAATATCGCCACCAGAATAACCACCACCAGCACCAGCACCAGCACCAGTAGCACCTGTTTCTATTTGAGTTTCAGGAGGATTAGTGATAGGAGCATTGCCCCAAGAAGCACTTTGCTTTTTGTATTCTTCGAAAGAGGGTAATGGGGTATAATTTAATCCTTGTCCTGTTTGACCTGTAGGGGGTAAAGTAGTTCCAGTAGGAGTAGTAGCCATAGTAGCAATAAGAGGATTTCGTCCCTTTAATCCCTGTAGAAATGTATCCCACCGACTCGTTCTTGTCGGAACTGGGTTAGTTACACTCTGTTGTATATTAAGAGCACTCTCGTTCAATTTCTTTTTCTTTTCTTCCGCAGTCGCTTCGTTCGCTAAACCAGAAACAGGATTACTGATATAAGAAGGTGGAGCAGAAACGGGATTAGGAATTGGTATACTTTGTTGAGTGGCGGGGTTAATATAAGCACCACCACCCGAAGCACCACCACCTCCACCTCCACCACCTCCACCACTTGAATAACTACCACCTGAAGAACCACCACCTGATGATAATTGTCCTAGATAACCCTGAAGAGTTTGTAAAGCACTAGATAATGAACTCAATAAAGGGTTATAATTACTAAATGGTGTCACTACACCAGGTCCAGGATTTTGGGGTGTGCTTTGGGTTGCCCCAGGAGGATATCCTGGAACATTCGGAACAGTAGGAGCGGGAGTAGGATAATTTGAACCTGCCCCATAAGGAGCAGTTGATTGTTGATATGGATTATAGGTCATAAATTTATTTTATTTTAAAAATGTTTGATTAGTAAAGTTGTTGAAGAAAAGGCAACACCGACTTTTTTAGAGATAGTTCCTGCTGAGGTTGCCAATACACCAGCAGAGTCAGAAAGATAATATACTTGTCCAGGGGTTAATCCTGAATAATCCGTTTTATAACCATAAGAAATGAAATCGGCGGTTTCCCCCGCTATACCATTGCGATTAGAAATACCCACAAAGCCATCTACTTCCGCCTGAGTTTGGGCAGATGCCTTCCAGATTTTCCCATCAGATTTAATATATAAGGCACTACCATTACTGACAGATTCGCCTAACACACCAGCGGTAGTGGGAATAACAATATTAGCCGAACCTTGATTAGTTTTCCCAACCCAAACTGGCTGGGTCATTCCGTCAGCGTGATTATGTATTAAAAACTTCTTCTCTAAATCTGCCAAACGAGTATCTGAATCACTATTCTCTTGTGGTTGTATAAGAATCATATTATTCTAAATAATTTATAATGCCGCTTAAACCAATAAAACGAATTTTAGCCCGTGAAGCGACATTGGAAACGAAACTTAATCTTAATTGTAATTGCCTTCCCATAAATCCCTCTATGGAAATATCTTGTATTTCCGTATAGGCGGTTGAAACGGCAGAAAGGGTAGAATTGATATTAGTAAAATCATCTGTCAGATTCTTGCGTGCCGTAATGCCGATAGAACACCCGATAGGCAATGATTCTGTTCCAATTTGGAACATCTCCCAAGATTTATCAACATAAGGGGTATTGGCGTGATATAATAAAGTATCTAAAACAGCATTACTGGAATAAGTGGGATTCTGGGCATTACAGATAGCCACCCTATAATTCCCATCATCGTAATAAGACAGATATTTTGAATCACTAGTAACGAGAAAAGCCAAAGGTCTATGTTTTGAATAATCAGTAGTGGCACAACGATGTAATAATGTCATAGCGGGTTTGTCTTCCTCTACTTCACTAATGGCATAGATACCCGATTTAGTCGTTCCCTCTACCCCGAAATGAAAAACATTACCCATAAAGTATTTAGTATTGACAGAAGATACAGGGCGGGTTAAAGAATAAGAGACATCGTCTATGACAAAAATGGGGGAATCCGTGCTTATTAAACCCGATAAGGCGTAAATCTCTAATTTATTATTGGGATTCACCCCTGCGATAAGATAAATTGAACCTACCTTTTGTATCCATTGCGGTTTCGCCACTGGTATTCTCACTTTGGCAATATATCCAGAGGTCGCCACTATATCCCAAATGACTACTGTGGACTGGTTGGGGTTATTGGAATCGGAACATAAAAGGGCAAGATAATCTCCCCCAGTGGTGAGAACCATAGGTATCATATCCACCACTCGTAATCCAGAAGGTAAGGTATAAGTGCCTTCCACAAAGTTTCCGACAGAAGTCACCCGAGCAACCTTATTTCCATTAGCGACAAATAACTCGCCATTATGAACCAAATGGCATAATTTGTCTGTTTCGTTTAATCCAGTTAAAGCACCAAAGGCGGTACCTGTTTCTGTGGGGCTTCCTAATAAATCCCCATAGCGCGATAAATAAGCAGTGCCAGAAGAAAAGGCAGTGCCAGACGAAGTATGATAATATAAATATTCTTTCTTGGTAGTTTCGGTAGTTTGAAAATCTGTTATTGGGGAATAATCGTGGGTGGCTAGATAATTACTTGAAGTGAATAAAGCAGTCCAAGCGGTAGGAGAAGCCCCAGAAGGCGTAGTCCTATAACTGACAGTGGCTTTTGGGGTAGCATTTTGTCCCAAAGCATATAATTTGCCAGTAGACCCCATAGTAAACCCAGTGACATTATAAGTATTCAAAATGTTGTCAGTTTGAAAAGTAATAGAGGGTTGGATATAGTTCATTTCGGAGAAAATATCAATATCTTCCCCGTTATAAAACTTATATTTATTCAATCCTTCGGAAGATAAACGACTCACGCCACCAAAAAAATGCGGTTGAAAAATTACAAAATTATCTTTCTTTGCCATATTATTGATTGTGAATAATTTGTTGTAAACCCCTTAGAGCTTCTGTTGTCTGTTGTTGTGCCTTAATATCTTCATCTATCTTGGTTGAAAGTTGGGTAAGGGCTTCGGTATTTTTATTCCACGCTTGTGTGTTGTGGTCAATATGATTACTCATCATTATACTGAGTTTATTAAACATAAACCCAATCAAAGCAATCAGGGCAATAGATACCCCCGCTAAACCATATTGGGCCAGTGTTGTAATATCTGGTGTCATGTTTTTATTTATTCTTTAACCCAATTCGGCGAGTGGGTTTCCTCTTGAGTCCAATAATGCCGAACACTTAAATCTTTAGGAGTAATAGTTAAGGTGAGGGCGGGGAGTTCCACCTGTAGAGAACCCAATTCTATCAAAATAGAGTAGGCGGTTGCTTCCTGTAATAACCTGTCGTAATTTTCCCGAAGGAGATGATAATATATTGACATTTTATCAATATTTAATTATATAATTTATTGTAAGATAGGGTTGTAAATTATTATGGGCGGTATTGCCACCAGTAGATGAAGTCGCCTTATAACCTTGAACTAAGCTTCCTGAAACTCCTAAAGAGTTTACTCCCCCACCTCCACCGCTGAAATCAAAATCGTGAGTATGCGCTGGCATTTCTGCCCCAGTTAAAACGTGAGTTTTCTCTCCACCAGTTTCCCCAAGAACATCAAATTCTGTATCTGTAGATTTTCCAACAGGAACTCTACCTTGTAAATTAGGAAGATTAAAAGTGGTAGAGCCATCTCCTACTCCATAAGCAGTTCCAGTTACCGCAAATAAATCAGCATAAGTCGTTCTTGATACAGCCGTTCCGCTACAAAGTAAAAATGCCGAAGGAGATGTTGAACCAGCAAAGGGTAAAATAGTTCCAACAGGCACTGAAACTTTTACAAGGTTAGAATATGTTATTTTCTTTGAAACGGGAATAGTAGCATTATCCGTTACTATAGCCAATAAATCGGTTGAAATAGGGGTTGTTGCTTCTGGCAACGCCGAGATAGGTGCATCGGACATAGTGTTATTTTTATATTTTAAAAATTAAGAGTGTTTTATTTCGGGTATCCAAATTGATTGGTGTAATGGCTCTTTTGACCACCAATGATACCAAGGAATTTTTTGGGAAAGCAAAATCCCTATACTATCCAAATACAATGCATAGTCATAAGTAAAGGTTGGGTCTTTCTGGGTTAAAGTCAGGGCGAGGGCAGAGGGATAAAGAATCATTCCTAATGCTATACTTGGGTCTTTTTGGGTTAATGCTAATGCCAGTACAGAAGGATAAACATTAGCACCAAACGCAAATGAGGGATTATATTGTGAAAGAGATAAGGCGAGAGCAGAAGGATAAATATTGGGGCTTAATCCCACTGATGGAGTTAATTGAGCAAGAGCAAGGGCTAAAGTATCCAGTGAAACGGAAGCACTTAATGCTATCGCTAATTCTTTTTGAGATAAAGTAAGAGATTGGGTGGATACATTTAATAAATAATCATAATTAACTGTCGGATTTTGCTGGGCAAGGGATAAGGCGAGAGCAGAGACCAATACATCTACTCCTACCTTGAGAGTTATATCGGGCTGGGATAGAAGCAGGTTCAAAACAGGAACACTTAATGAATAATCATAAGTTACTGAAACATTACTACCATAGACATAGAAGATTTCATCCCAAGTATTATCAGAATACCAAGTACTTGCATCGACATAACATTCATTTCCACTATGGGTAGGGGTGGGCGCATCAGCTCCAACACAAACATGATTATTGATATCACCGCCAGAATACTCTACAGTTACCACATAATAAGTTCCATTGGTTAAAGTAATCTTATTAGCACCAGAAAAATTAAAAGTGATAAGTTGATAATCTGTAGTGAGGGTAGAAACATCAAAATTATCAGAAGTAGCAAGGGCATCGCCTGTGGGCAGACTATTTGTTCCAAAAGCACTTTCGTGGGTTTCTAAATAAATTTTAGCTACAGCATTTCCAGTAGGTAAACCATATTTACTAAGATAGAATTTACAAAAATCTAATGTACTACCATTTCCAGTGAAAGATTGACCCGCACCAAAGTTATTACCCCATATATAATCCCAGTATTCGCTATAATTACTCTCACTATAACTATCTATAACAGAAGAATTGGAGATAATAAGAGGTTGTGCTAAAACCGCAAGTTGATAGTCATAATTCTCAGCAGGAGTTTTTTGTGATAAAGTTAATGCCTGTGCTAAAACCGCAAGTTGATAGTCATAATTCTCAGCAGAAACAGGTTGAGATAATATAAGGGATTGGGCAGGGGCAGCATAAGAATCATTAACAGTAACTGTATAAGTAACTGTTAATTTAGGACGAAGAGTAGTATCAGTAGTGTATTCTTTAGAACGGAACTCTACCCAGTAGCCACTAGCGGTATTCTCTAATTCATATTTCATTAAATATTCAACAGGATTACTAACACCATAGGCGTCTTGAACAATCGCAAGGGTATCAAAAGAAAGCCACCCATAACTTGCTGGAACCGTAATACTTCCACCCGCAGGATTACTTGTCACATAATCGCCACCAGCAGTAGTCCAGTTAGAACCTGTTTTATAAATATTCCAAGTGGCTTGTGATTCCACCCAATCTGTCCGTGTAAGTTTATAAGCCCATACTGTTTTCCCTACTGGATTTAGATTTTCCCAAAGAAAATAATACAATTGTAAAGTAGCAGCACTAAATACAGCTCCTGCGGGAATATCAGATATAACAAATTCAATCATTGACCTCGATACATAATTTGTTTGAGGAGAACAACTAAATGTTACAGAACTTCCATAATTCGTAGTTGGAGCATTTTGATATATAAGGGTATCTTTCGTAGGTGGTTGATAAGTAGTAGTTGTTAAACTAAATAACAATACACTCGCTAATCTAAAAGTAGGTTGTAAAAGAGCAGGAAGTAAAATTAATTGAGGAATTCTATCTAAAACAAGGTTGAGTTTCCACCCCAAATCTGGATGTTGATAATCTCGGGTTTGTTGTATCCTGCCATCTTTAAAATACTTTGTATTGTAGGCAAAAGATAAATGAGATACTTCGTCTATTTTTCCTTTATAAGCAATTCCAAGCCATTTTCTTAATGGAAAATAACTTCCTATATGTAAATTAAGCAAGGAAACCAAGAATTTCTGTTTTTGTTTTATTCGTGTTTTTAAATAATCTTGACCGATAAAATCCATATATTTTCAAAAAACATATTATTAAAAATTGATATCTGGACTTTTCAAAGATGTTTGTAATTTTAATGTGGGTAGATAGACCGTATAAGAAACTTTATTGCCTGTACTACCTATATTCACAGTACAATGAATAGGTATAATAATATCGGGGGTTAATAAACCACAAGTTAACAAAATAGATGAAACACCAAAAGAATAATCGTAATTCTCAACAGGGGTTTTCTGTGAAAGAGACAGGGCTTGAGACAATACATTAAGTTGATAATCATAATTCTCAACAGGAGATTGTAAAGAACTTATTAAATTCAATACAGGCACTGTATAAGAATAATCATAATTTAGAGTTGGAGATTGTAAAGTTACAGTTAATCCTAAGGCAGAAGCATTATATGAGTCATTGACAGCAGCCGTATAATAAACAGTAACTCTGATAAAATCCACAAACCCATCAGAATCTGTCCCAGTGGCTGTCATCTTGTAAATAACGCCAAAGGTAGAAGCATTCACTTGAGCAGCAGTCCAAGTAGTGTTCCATAAATTAGTTGCACCGCCAAATGAAACAGTTGTATCGGTAGTAGGATTAAAAGTTGCACCTGTGCTTAAATCATCACCTGCTCTCGTAGAACCATCTTTAGTCAAACATACATCATCATCAGCCACTGCTCCATTTGCAGAATGTCTTTCTATTTCTACCAAAATACCATTGATGGTTGCCCCAGCAGGCACACCCATACTTAAATTAGTGGCTCGCATTACATAACTGGTATCTGGACTATCAAAGGTGGCAGCAGTAATAGAAGCATAAGCACCATCATTTGCTCCTACATTTGCAGCAGTTGTCCAATCATTATCATCGCCAGTTTCTTTTGCAGTTGCTACCGATGCTGGATATTTTACCCCTGTATCTGCCATATATTTGTCAATTAAAATCCAATCCACACATTTTCAAACTTTTTTTCATCTGTGGATTAGATATTAAGCAAGGGTGAGAACCCCATCAGCACTCCAAACTATTGTGAAGGTGCCAGCCGAAACGGTTTTTGCCCCGCCAAAATCAAAAGAGCAGATGAGGTCATCTGTCGCCACTGTGTCATCCCATAGAACGGCATAATAAGCGGAAAAAGTAGCATCGGTCCAACTGGTATCAGTGCCATCAAATTTGGTAGTAGCCGCTTGGGTGACTGCCTTACCCGCTAAGGCGGTTCCACTGGCAGTATAGCCAGTGCCTGTTATTTCATTAGCAGAAACATCTGTCCAAACATTATTAGCCACAGTGCTGGCAGAATGTCCAGTAGCCATTAGGGCTACTCTGATAACGTCAGCTTCCATATCGCACTCTTTGTTGAGTACATTGGCTTTATATCTATTATATATAAGGTTTGCCATTGTAGTGATTTATTTTATTTTTTATTGTATTTCTTGTTGTTTCCCCTCGACCTTTAAAACAGGGACAAACACTTTTACATCTTTGCCTCCGTTTTCATTTATTGTTTCCTCACTCCTAACCTGAATAATGGGTTTACCATTAGCATCCACCTCGTTAAAGGGAATTGCTATCTCACCCAAGATTAAATATTTTTTACCATCTTTTTCTAAAATTGTATACCTATTTATCATTTTTTTATTTTTTAGATGTTAGATAAGCAGCGGTAATGAACACCACGGCAAGCACTAGAAAAGCAATGAGTATTTTGAGCATAGTTGTAAAATGTTAATAATTTGATTAACTTTAATATATCCCCAAACCGCAACCACTATCATTAGAATTATTTTGGTTATTTGGATTGTAAATTCGGTTTTGTTCATATATACCACTGATTAAAAAATCGTGAATACCACCTTGCTTTTTCTTCTGGTGTCATTTGGCTTAATTCCTTTTCAAGATTTTCAAAAGCATTATTAATCGTTTGTTTAAGACGACTTATTATACTTTTAATTTTTGAATAAATATTTATCATAATTTTTGTTGAAATACTATTTTAGGTCTCTTATTTCCCATTTTTGTATCCATCGCAGCCGCCATCCTCATCCTTTCCTCATAGGGAATGCCGCAATACTGATAATCATTTCTATCGCATACGAAATAGAAATCCGCTTCGTCCATCTTAATTTTATCTAAATCCATTTCCAGTAATGCTTTTACTATTATTTTTCTTATTTTCTTAAAATGTAAGGCAAACATTGCTATCTTTTTTAATCCCTGCCATTTAGTCACCATGCCATTGTCCCCATCCACCGCTTCTCTCTCAATAAAAATATCCAATACTCTTCCTATCTCTTTAATGGGATTCTTTTTTAATACCTCTTTATCAAACTCTGGTATAATATCTTGGAATCTAAAGTGATAAGCAGTGTCCATTTGAACAAACATTAATGGAATATCTTTTATCTTGCCTAACCTAGAAAGCAGTTCATTGTCTTTGATGTCTTGAAGTAATAATTCTAAAACTCGATGAAACTCTTTAACCGCTGGGCAATATGATTCTGTAGGTAGGGCATAAGGATTTTTATATTCAACCCAATGAGTAATGCCCAGTATGTAATCCAATAATCCAATAATGACCTTTCTTTTCATCTGTCTCGGTAAAAGCAAATAAAATAAATAAGTAATCCCCAGTAAAAATCTGACGGGTTTATTATGAACCAAATAGAACAAACCCGCTATTACCCTTTTGGAAGGATAAATATACTCAATAATTCTGACATCGGGATAACCTTTATAAAGATAATTACACCCGATATATTTTGTAAAGATGCCACCAGTGGGCGGAGTATCCACCCTTTCCACAATACCAGTACAACCTTCGGAAGCACCAAAAGCCCCTATTACAAGAGGAATCTCTTTAATATCTTTTCTGATGATTTTTTCCTCTTTGGGTAAATGAACTGTATGTATTAAACCCATATTTAATAATTTGACCCATCCTGATAAGGAATTTGTGCTATAACATTTCCAATGTTCTGTTGTTTTATTTCCCTCTTCATTTTCATCACTCCCACTTCATATCTATTAAGAAATTCGCCAGCTCTTGGCGAACCAAGAGATGTTAGAATATCATAACAAAGACCTTCTGCTATTAAAGGTTGATAATCAAGAAGGTTCTGATTAGTAGTAGAGATTAAAGGTGTGTCAGTGGTCGCTGTCGGGTCAATGGGTCTCTCAATATACCACAATCTAATCTTCACTGTTTTAGACCCTATCACAGCGGTTCGTATTGGGGCAAAATATAAACGATTATCTAAAATATCAAAGACAGGGGCATCGGTGGAAGCATTTTTTTGGATTGTGTCCCAAGCATTAGGATTCTGTCCTACATCTATTTCTGTCGCTTTTGTCCAGACCTGCGATGATTCACCCTGCTCGGCATTATAACACGCCTCAACACTTTTTAATTCTAATAAATCTTCGGGTAAAGGATAATCCTCTTGGTCTAATTGTCCCATAGTATAATCCTTCGTTCCAAAGAAATCGGAACGAATAGAGGCAACCTCTCGCTGAATCTTATGTAGCCAGATTTTCGCAAAGGTCAAAAGGGTAGCATCAGAAAATTGGGATGAAGTAGTTTTTGAAAGAGAACGGGTATACGTAAAGAGTTCGGATAATTGCATAATTTTATTATAATAATCTTGTTCCTGCCTTCCACTTCTACGAATGAAAGGCAGAGAATAAAATTACTAAGAATTACTAAGCGATTGACGTGCCAGCAACTTCTACAATGAGTAAAGCATCCTGTTGCAATATCGTTGTTCCAAAGGCAACTTTTGCACCAACGGAACGATAAAGGTTTAATGGGTTAGCAGTACTTGGAGCATCTGGAGAAATAAGTATCTCCAAATTCTGCCAATTTGCTACACCATAAGCACCTTTACCCAACACATAACAAGGATAAGTGGTAACACCAGTAGTCCCTGTAGTGGTCGTGATATTGTTTGAGGAAACAATCCTAATCCCAAATAATTTACCAATTTCGCCAGCAAATATCTTGTCGGGAGTAGCATACTTTGCAGTATCTATCCAGCCGCCAGTAGCCGTATCAGTTTTAAGGTCATAAGCAACCTGCTCACTGATAACAGCCACATAAGAACCATCAGCATCGAATGGAAGAGCTCCCTTATTTTTTAAGAAAGCATACCATTTGGCTAATGAAGCTCCAGTAGCAATATCTGTTGAAATAACAGCAGTGGCTGAAGCTCTTGCGAACGTTGGTCCAAATTTAAGATTAGTAGCCGTACCGATAATTGTAGCTTGGACAGCAGTATCTATTAATTCTCCCATAGCAACTCCAATTCTCTCCGCAGCTCCTTTTAAGAAAGGAATTACGGTATTGGATATAGTTAAATCAGTTAATTTAACTACTAGCCCATATTGAGAAGGAGTGGCAGTGACAGAAGTAGCATCGAAATCTACAGCATCAGGGTTAGTGCCCTGAGTGGAGATTGCTGTGCCACTAGTTCCTGTTAAGCGAGTAAATTTAGCCCAACGAAGGGTGTTATAACCATCCTGAACGGTTGGTTTTTCACCGAACTGGACAAACTTACAGGTCAAATCCAAGTTGTCAATTGTCTTACGGTTTAAATACTCTTGTAGTATACCAGAATTCAAATCACTTGTTTTTGTGATATAGTCGGTCATACTAAAGAAAAACAATCTTACTTAACTGTCAAAGGATTACCCTTGTTGGTCAACTAATTTTTCCAACTCTTCTGTGGTTAGATTTTTGACATCTGCCATAGAAGGAGTTTTCCTTTTAGCAGCTGAGTTAGATTTTCCACTCAACTCTGCTTCTTGAGCCTCTGATTCAGCTTGTTTAACTGCTTCTGGGGAAACTGGTTTGGAATGCTTGGCTAACACTAACGATACAATATCATCGTAAACGAGATTTGTAGCATCGGCATAAGCCTTAATCTCTTTCTCGAATTGTTTAGCTTCGGGGCGAGATTCCAGAGCTTTAGTAAACTCTGCTTCATCCATTTGTTTGTCAAGGGTGGTGACCACGGGTTCAAGAATATCCTGAACTGTTTTAGTCACTTCTCGCTTGACCCAATCCTTATCAGCAGGAACTTGCCGTCCAAACTCATCTAACTCTTGTTGAGAGTCGGGAAGAGTAGTAGAGCGGTTTTGAGCTAATTCCTTCAAAGTATCTTGTAACTTTTCGTTGACCTCTTTGAACCGTTCATAAGGAACGGACTGGGAGGTGCGTCGTTGCCTGACCTCTAAAGGTTTAGCTTCTGTAGAGGGAGTTTTTTCGCCTTCACTGGCTTCTTGAACAGAAGTTTTTTTGACCGTAGTGTCAATACTTGCTTCAGGGGAAGCTTTCTCTACCGTTTGTTTTGCTGGGGACGATTCAGCATCGGATTTCGTTTCCGATTTTCCAAGTTCAGATTTGATGGCATTTAAGTCATCCTCTGTTATCTTGGAAGTAACATCCTCTGGTATTTGAGCCATAGTTTTGCGATTTTACGTGTCGCCACGATTTATACTAGCGTTTAGTCGCTAGGAAAAGGGGAGGAAATATGCTCCCCTTTGCCCAATTACTAAGCATTATAGTAAGGGTCAAGATTTGACTTCTCAACATCCTCGCGATAAGAATCGATAAGGAATTGTGGAAGACTTAATAAATAATCTAGGTATTTCAGTTGGTCTTGGATACGAATAAAATCTCTGCTCAAACTCATTGCATCAGGAGATTGTAAATTTAATAATTGATTAGTTAAATGTTTTTTAGTTTCGTTCAGATAAGAGGTAATAATGTTCCAGCCAGCATTATTGCTTAAATCTGATAACGAAGCAAGGGTCACCTTGATAGCATTGGGGTCTTTAAAATACACCTCTATGGGAGCGGTTTTGGGAAGGGGTTGGATTTTCTTCTCAACTTTTTTTTCTGTTTTAGTTTGCTTGACTCTCATAAATTTGTATACCAATCCTTGATTGTGTTTAACATACCTTCCGCTATTTTCACTTCGGCTTGCGTTCTCCCTAACTCATTTTTTAAGGCATCCGCCACTAACCCGCTCTTATCATAAAAGTCGTGTAAGAATCTTTGATAAGTAATCTCAATGAGTTTTTGGGACATCCAAGCCTGTAAATATGCTTCTTCTATTTTTTCCAGTGTCAGTCTTTTCTTGTTGGAATCAAAGATAATTCCCTTTGGGTCTTTAAAAACTTCTTCAGTATTTTTAAATTCCTGTAAAGGTATTTCGGGAACAGGTTGGGACATTTGGGGCATTTTAAAAGGAATAGATTTTTTAGCCATATTATTTTTTATGTTTTTTAGATTTTGTTTTCGACTTAACCCTTTCAGGCAAACCTTTAATATTAGGAGTAGAAGCAATCCACTCCTGAAGTTTATCATCACTAATTTTGCCTTTTTTTTCTAAGGCAAAGAACTTTCGCATCTGGGATTGGGATTTGAACGGCATAATTATTGTGGGGTTAATGGGTTAGGATTCATTGGGTTTTGTCCCATAGGAGTTTGGGGTCTTTCAAAAGGTTGCCTGCCTTGCGAAATAAATCCTTCTATGGCTCCATTTATATTTGCTGGAGGCTGAGCACCTGCTCCTGTCATACCCATCATAGGATTGACAGGTTGTCCAGTAGAGGGTTTGGTTTGTTGTTGATATTCCTGTTCCTTTTCTTTTTGTCTCTGTTCTAGAAAGGCTTGTTTATGGGCTTGAATATGCCCGATAATAGTGGCTCTATTCTCTTCGTTCTGGGGAACGGTATTATGGGTAATAATGTGGGTATAATGGTCATCCCACACTTCAATCTCGGGCATTTTTCCTTTTTCCAAAAGTTTATTTTCTTCTTGGGCTCTTAACTCATCAAAGGTTGGGGGAAGAATCTGGTCGATTTCATCTTTGGGAAAATCCGATAATTGTAATAATCTCTTTTTGTAAAATCTCTTGGAGGCAGTGGTGCTTTCTGCGTCAATTAAAACTTTGGATAATTCCACCAGAGATTGTTTTTCCAAAAGTTTTTGCTGGGCTGACACATTAGCCGATTCAATAGAAATATCTGGGTCGGTTTTGAACTTGAAGGTATCGGATTCTAAACTGACAAATCTCACTCCCAAAGCACCCTGAATACGAATTATTTTATCCTTAATCAGGGCATTAAACTGCTTATACCTGTTAAACCATTTCTGCCAAAAAACTATTTCGCTTAAGGCGAATAATTTGGCGGACAAAGAACTTCTCGTATCGGAACTTAATTGGGTTAATTGTAATTCTGTGGCAGTCCTCTTTCCGCTGGAGACAATTCCTTGTTTCAATGGCGGAGTGCCAAGAGTTCTTTCGGCAAAATCCCTTATCATATTATAGACAATATCTGTGGAGTTGGTCATCGATTGCTGTTGTAAGGGATGAACAATGTCAGCCACACTTCTATTGCCTGGGTCTGTGGGAATAAACTTGTTGAATTGGAAAGTTTTCAAGTCATTGATATTCTGGATAGCATTCCTGTCGTATAAATATTGGGGATAAAGTTTGGATTTCTCCATTGCCAATGACAGATTAATAAGAACGGCACTGGCTCTTTGCTTATCCTCTACTAAATCAGGAACGGATAATGCCCAAAATTCGTGGGGAATAGGGGAGAAATTCTTGACGACAAACGGAAATTCATCGTCCTTAAAGATTAATTTCTTTACGGGTGTTAATAAAATTGAACAATTAAAATCAGTAAAGAAATGAACCTTTTTTCCTGTGTGAATGGTGAACCATTCCAAGACAATATATTCCTTATTCTCGTATCCCACCGCCTCATCGGTAGTCGCCTCATTTTTGGCATCTTGCCTTGCCTGTTCGGCTGATTTAGTTTGGGTATCATTTTCGCTTCTGCCTAAAGATTCTATGTGGTCAAACTTTTTCCCTTCCATCTCCCATTTTGTCATCTTTCTTTCCAAAGCGATAAATCTGGCATCTTGGATAGAAGTCGCCGAGGGGTCAACATAAATCGTGAAAGGGTCAATCACTTCAGTCTGGGGAACTTGTTTTACCATTCCCCCAATATACATAAAGCCAGTTCCAAAGAATAAGGCATCCCACAACCAATCATACTGAAGTTTGGTCATATTCATAGCCTCATAATCAAACTTGGCAGTGTGAGAAATCAACTCGCATTTATCCACATCACCTGACTCTCTCGGATCAAAACTAACCTGAAGTTTGTCAAAATACAAATAAGCAAGGATAGTGTTGAAAAGTGTATAGAGTAAATTATTTCCTACCGCTTCTTTATCTCGCTTAAGATTATTGTATAATTTAAGATAGGTATACCACGATGTCCATTTGGGCACCATAGTATTTTTCGCTAAATCAAATTCTGTCTTACATTGAGTTAAAACATTTGTTTCTTCCAGTAATTGCTGGGCTTCTTCTGATAATACTGGGGTTTTGTCTTTCTTCATATTATTTGTAATAGGGGTCAAGTTCTAAAGTCTTTTCTGGTGCTTCCCAATCAAATTGATAAATGGGGGCAAGAGAAATGGGGATGGGCTTATCGCTTAATTGGGTGACCGCCAATCCCACAGACATCACGCAATCATCGTGGCAACCTGAGGGGGCACCATATTTAGTGTTGCCGTTTTTAGTAATTTCATATCCAAAGGAGGATAATTCCTCGATAAATTCTGGAATATCGGGATAAGCAATATATTTATTTTCGATGAAAATGGACAGTTTCTTAATAAGATTATTCTTGGATTGGAGGGAAGTGATAAAGGGAATAACCTTGACATTAGCCCTCCGCAAATCCTCAATAATCGGGTCTCCCATATTATTGGCTTCAACCACTACGGGAGGATTATTGAACCTTCGCAAATCGTGGACAATCCTTTGAACCTGTAAATCCCAATCCACAATGCTAAACCTGTCAAAGAAATCCATATAATTATTCGTTCTGTCAAATCCTGTCAAGACGGTAAAATCCAATTTTCTTCCTAAATCCAAACCAAAGATATGAGGATGTTCGGAGTGAACTTCCAGATTCTTGATTGCCTCATTTACTCTTCGAAACACCACTCCTTCACCAGTAAGAAATTCGCATTCGAACTCTTGAGCAAAGGCGGATTCAGGCAGGGATTTCTTGATATTTATAATCTCCGCTTCAGTGAGTAATTGAGATTTAGAGACGGGAAGAAAACTACATTCCCAGTCAGGATTATCCTTATTTTGGAGCCATAATTTCCAAGCGTGATTCTGTCCTTTGGGGGTAAAGCCAAAGAATACCCAACCTTTATTGGAATAAATGATTGGGGCTACAATTTCACTCCAGAGTTCTGGTTTTTCAATGGCAAATTCGTCTATCACCACTCCTTTGGGGTTAGGTCCCCTAAGATAATCGGGCTTATCAGCACCATAGAGATAAATCCAAGAACCGTTAATCAACTGAAGGGATAAATCTGTCTGGTTCTTTTTCTTGACAATCTGGGGGTCAAAGACGGTATCCATCATTCTGGGGTCATTCCAGATAGTATCTTTGGCCAAACGAAAGACTGGTTCTATAATCCAATAGACATCGGGATGCTGTATGGCTTCCTTAAATACTTTTAAAAGGGCTGTAAAGGTCTTTCTAGCCTTTCTGTGCCAAACCAGCATATGAAAGCGTTTCTCGCTTTGGAGATGCTGAAGTTGCCACTTATGTATTTGAACTGTCTTCTCTAGGTTCATCGTTAGTTGTGTTATCTGTTACAGGAGTCCCATTGGCATTGGAACCCTCTGATAAAACAAAATTAAGTTTAACACTTAACGGCGAACCATTTTTCCCAGAGATTTCGGCTCTGCTCAAAGGCTTTCCCACCAACTGTTCTATGTAATATTGGGTAATATATGAGGCGGCTTTGGCGGAATCCAGTTGAATCTTGTCTATTCCCGACCCTTCTTCGGTCCTTTTCTCTCCCTCTGCCATTCCTTTCTTGAGAATACCTAAAACAGTGGGCTGTAGGTCCTCATATTCAGTTTCTAATTTTTTAGTTAAATCGTCGGCAAAGCTCATAATTCTCTAAGAACTGAGGTGAAAAAGTGGATTTCACCCCAGCTCTTAAAGAACTATTGTCAAGTCATTAAAGATATAGATGATAATAATTATGTGTCAAGTCCCTGTTAGTGAGGGTTGTAGTGGGTGGGAAGTAACCTGTGGTACTCTCCCTCCATCCCCTCCCCCTGGGGTCTTGGTCGGGGTTGATGATATATGATAATTCTGTTTTATCCTTAATTTTTTTATTATAGGCAGGGTGTTATCCTGATTTATGGCTTAACAAAGCCCTTGCTATACTATACTTCGCATAATAGTTATTAAGCGAATAATCCTTTTCCTTTTTAAAACGCTATAAAGCGTTAAAATAATTTGAAATATGGTTTACTGGGTCTAAAATGTTAGTATCTCCACCCTCTTATCGCCCCCTTTCTGCCCTCTTTCTATCTCTTATATCTCTTATAGCTTCTTGTATATGCTTAATAAGAATAAAAGAGTTTATAATTCTTTAGTCGCCTTTATTCAAGCCCCGCTTTACTCCTTTACTCCTGCTTATCTTTTAATTCTTGCTGTTATGGTATAGCAAAGTATAAAAGAGTTTATAATTCATTAGCCGTCAATGTTAAAGCCTTTTTTAGCCTTTTTCTCTTTTCTTTAATCCTGATTCTTTTATTTTATTCTTTGTTTATATTATAACATATTGACATATTATATTTGAT
>Ga0315289_10005732_pt1 | contig 18302 bp, 18 predicted proteins | sample YL17G11_40_MG_FD_203452 | JGI IMG/M metagenome (GOLD analysis project Ga0315289, IMG submission 203452) | Sediment microbial communities from Yellowstone Lake, YNP, Wyoming, USA - YL17G11_40 | ecosystem: Environmental > Aquatic > Freshwater > Lake > Sediment | place: USA: Wyoming | collected... | reverse complement strand
TGGGGTAGCTCTGGGACTGCCGGATTTAAGGGCTCACGCAAGGGCACAGCCTATGCTGCGCAGAGGGCGGCCGAGGCTGCGGCGAAGAAGGGGATGGAACATGGCTTGCGCCAGGTTGATGTATATGTCAAGGGGCCGGGGAGTGGGCGGGAAGCGGCGATCCGTTCTCTTCAAGCTGCGGGTCTCAACATCTCTAGCATCAGGGATGTAACCCCAATTCCTCATAATGGCTGCCGACCCCCCAAGAGGAGAAGGATCTAGAGGAGGTTTGAGATGGCCCGTTATACGGGGCCGGCTTGCCGGATTTGTCGACGTCAAGGCGATAAACTGATGCTTAAAGGGGACAAGTGTTTCACCCCTAAGTGTCCTGTGGAGAAGCGGCATACTCCCCCGGGCCAGCACAGTAGTTCCCGCCGCAAGAAGGTCTCTGGATACAGTTTGCAGCTAAAGGAGAAGCAAAAAGCACGTTACATTTATGGTGTACTTGAGCGCCAGTTTAGGAAGCATTTCGCTGAGGCTGAGCGATTACCTGGGCTGAACGGAGAAAATCTGTTACAGATACTGGAGATGAGGCTTGATAATGTAGCCTATCGCCTTGGCTTTGCTGACTCACGCCGCCAGGCAAGGCAACTTGTACTGCATGGTCATATAAGTGTTAAAGGGCGCGTGACTGATATCCCATCGTATCAGGTAAAGGTGGGCAATGTCATTTCCTGGAAGGAAGGCAGCACCAAACTGGCATTATACCAGGTGGTAGTTAAGAATATAGAGAGTAAGACTATACCAAGCTGGCTGAGTTTGGATCGAGATACCATGTCAGGCCGTGTGCTTGCCAAACCATCACGCAGTGATATCGAATCTATCATCGATGAGAGGCTCATCGTAGCATTCTATTCAAGGTAGAGCTTCAATTTTCCTGAGGAGGCGGTGCGTTGCTGCAGGTTTTGAATCCTAAAGTAGAATCCGAAAGTAGCTCTGAAACCTATGGAAGGTTTGCTGTCGAGCCTTTGGATCCCGGATTCGGAGTCACATTGGGCAATAGTTTGCGCCGTGTGCTGCTTAGTTCGCTCCCGGGAGCGGCAGTCACTGCAGTTAAGATTGAAGGAGTGCAGCACGAATTTACTAGTATCCCTCATGTTAAAGAGGATGTAATAGAATTATTGCTCAATATAAAGGGATTGCGGCTTAGGGCTCTCTCCGATGTGCCTGGGAGGTTATTTCTTGAGTCTAGTGGGGAAGGTGCAGTTTGCGCTGGCGACATTAAACCATCCGCCGAGTTTGAAATAGTGAATCCCGAACTTCATCTGGCCACATTGGATTCTGCAGATGCTCAGCTAAGCATTACATTCTATGTGGAGCAGGGCAAGGGGTATGTGCCTGCCAGCCGCGGCGATGGTCTGCCCTTGGGGGTGATCCCCGTAGATGCGGTTTTTACCCCGGTGCGCCGGGTAAACTACGCTGTAGGGAAAACCCGCGTTGGTCAGGTGAGCAACTATGACAAGCTAACTCTGGAGGTGTGGACCGATGGCACTATCTTGCCCAGAGAAGCACTCGCCCAGAGCGCTGAGATACTGACTAAGCACTTCTCCTTGTTCTCCGAATTGGGCAAGGTTCATATAGAGGGCGAAGAACCGCTTGCGCCCGCCATACCCCCCGAGAAATATGAGATGCCATTGGAACAGCTTGGGCTCTCAGCCCGTACCTTCAACTCTTTGCGCCGAAGTGGTATAACCAAGGTTGGGGAACTTCTGGAAAAGAACGACGATGATTTGCTTGCTTTGAGGAGCTTCGGGCAGAAATCTCTGGAGGAGGTGCAGGAGCGGCTTGAAACACTTGACTTGAAGCCGAGAGCTGAGGAGGAAGATAAAAAGTCGGGTCAAGGCACATCCGACGAGAAACAGGCTGAAGAGGCTACAGAGGAAGAAAAGGGCTAGTTTTATCTAGGCATGGTTTCTATCTGGTGAGGAGACGATGAGACATAAGGTAGCAGGTCGCAAGCTTTCAAGAGCAACTGACCACAGGATGGCGCTTTACCGGAATCTGGTTACCGATCTTTTGCGCTATGAGAAGATTGTTACCACTGAAGCCAAGGCTAAAGAAGCGCGGTCCTTGGCTGAGAAAATGATTACCTTGGGCAAGCGAAAGAACTTAAACGCTCGTCGCCAAGCGCTCGCTTTCGTTTATGACAAAGATGTGGTAGACAAGTTATTTACTGAGCTTGGTCCGAGGTATGCCGAGAGGCCAGGAGGCTACACTCGAGTGGTTAAACTGGGGCCGAGGTTGGGAGATGGCGCGCCTATGGCCCACTTAGAACTGGTTTAGATGGAGTCGCCGCCGACTAGGAAACTGGCTCTCATTGTGGAATATGATGGTACAAGGTATCACGGATTCCAAGCGCAGGTTGGCGTGCCAACGATTCAAGGGGCTATCGAGAGCGCTCTGACGAAAGTAACTGGAGAGAGGATCAGGATTGTCGGGGCCGGTCGTACAGATGCTGGAGTCCACGCAAGAGGACAGGTTATCAGCTTTAAATGTGCCTCAAGACTGTCTCTCCAGACCCTGATCAGGGCTCTAAATTTTTATCTGTCGTCCGATATCGCTGTTAAAGCTGGGAATATAGTGGAGGGCAGCTTTAGTGCAAGGAGAGATGCCATTAGTCGGGAATATCGGTATACTATCTTGAATAGCCCGACCCCCTCTCCTCTGCAGCGAGATTATACCTATTTCGTGCCTGTGCCATTGGATACCAGCGCCATGAACGAGGCGTGTCAAGCTCTTCTGGGAAGACAGGATTTTGCCTCGTTCACCGGTCCCATGAGGGGCAAAAGAACAGAGCGTAGTGTATCTAAGGCGGAGGTGTCCAGAGAGGGAGAGTCAGTAGTTTTCGACATGGTGGCTGACGCTTTTCTGCCAAAACAGGTACGTAGCACAGTGGGTTCTCTGGTGAGGGTGGGATTAGCTAAGCTAACGGTGGAGGAGTTCAAGGAGATAATCCAAGAGAAAAGGCCCGGGCTGGCAGCGCCGGTAGCGCCTGCTCATGGCCTTTGTTTGATGAAAGTGAACTATCCCGAGCACAAATTCAGCAAGGGGCAAATATATGAGGACTTATAGTACTAAGGTGTCCGACATCGAGCGGAAGTGGTGGGTTATCGATGCCTCCGGGAGGACCCTGGGCAGGTTGGCAACTGAGGCAGCGGTGCTGCTAAAAGGTAAGCACAAGCCGATTTACTCGCCACATCTTGATGTAGGCGATTATGTTGTTATAGTGAACGCAGATAAGATAGGGGTGACAGGCAAGAAGCTCACTCAGAAGATTTATTATCATCATTCTAACTATCCAGGAGGGCTAAAAAGTGTCAGCCTGGAAAAGATGCTTGAGACTCATCCTACCCGCGCAATCGAGCATGCGGTAAAAGGAATGTTGCCACATAATCGGCTGGGTGCTGCTATGTTTAAGAAGCTTAAAGTCTACGCCGGGGCTGAGCACCCCCATAAGGCACAGGTTAAAGTGGCCGAGAAGGAGAATTAGGTTGAGCGAACAAGCCTATTTTCGTGGCACAGGACGACGTAAAACAGCAATAGCTCAGGTAAGGCTGATGAAGGGTAAGGGTGCTGTCATCGTCAATGGCAAGCCTTTGGAGGAGGTATTCGGGATGGACCGCCTGCGCTCTACCATTCTCGAGCCACTCAAAGTCACCGAGACCTCCGATAAATTCAGCGCCATAGTCAAGGTAACGGGCGGTGGCATAGTATCGCAGGCTGGAGCCATTAGCCATGGCATAAGCCGTGCCCTGGTCAGGATGGATGAAAGCCTCAGGACCCAGCTTCGTAGTTGTGGGTTGCTTACCAGGGATTCACGAGTGAAAGAACGAAAGAAGTACGGTCTGAGAAAGGCTCGCAAGGCGCGCCAGTATCGCAAGAGATAGCATCCTTTGGTGAGGTGCAGGAAACCTCCTGCCGGGGGTTTGGGGGTATCCCCCAAACCTCTAAGTCCCCCAAGATTGGGGGATAAAGGGGGTTGATGTAGAACTACTTCAGCAATCTTATTGAAGAACTGCTCTTCGTACGAATAGCTAGACTCAAAAGTGATTCTTAGGGCAAAAGAGGTACGCTGGTATTGGATATCGCTGAAGTAAGCAGAAACACAAAGTTTTTGATCAATGGCGTTCCTTTTGCTGTAGAGGATGTCAAGTTCGTTAAGCCTGGCAAAGGCCGCGCAATGTATTACCTCAAACTGCGCAACCTCTTCGACGGCACTACCCGAGACCAGACCTATCATTCCAGCGATAAGGTTGAAGAGGTCCATGTCAGCAGCAACGAGATGCAGTATCTCTATAAAGAAGGTGACCACTACGTATTCATGGATAATGAGAACTTCGAGCAGCACTCCGTGCCCAAAGAGCTGCTTGGGACAAGGAGCCAATTTCTCAAGGAAGGCTTGGTGGTCACTGTCTCGGTGATGGAAGGCAAGGTTCTTGAGGTAACCCTGCCCAAGTTCGTTGAGCTAGCAGTGGTGAAGGGTGCTGCCAGCACCAAGAGCGATACAATCACCGCTCAGTTGAAGATGGTTGAGCTTGAAACAGGGGGTGTCCTGGCAGTCCCCCCCTTTGTCAAGGAGGGGGACATCGTTAAGGTGGACACACGCACTAATACCTACGTGGAACGGGTAACTACGAAAAAGTGAAGTGTGTGGATTATGGCCGAGGACGAATCCTTGCGCCTCTCCCAAATCAAGGCCAATCTCGAGCGCCGGGCTCTTATCTATGATGTAATTCGAGCTTTCTTTCGCAGCGAAGGCTTCCTCGAAGTAGAAACTCCCCTCCTGGTTCCCACAGTTGCTCCAGAGAAATATATTACTCCCTTTACTGTTAACGGTTGGTTTCTCTCAACTTCTCCGGAGATGCACATGAAGCGCCTTCTTGCCGCTGGCTACGGTAAGATCTTCCAGATTTGCCACTGCTTCCGCAAAAGTGAGCGAGGCCGATTGCACAACCCGGAATTTACCATGCTGGAATGGTATCGCGTTGGAGCTGACTACATGCAGATTATCCAGGATACTGAGCGGCTGGTGCTTACCCTTGCCAACAGGTTGCGTCTGGGTACAACAATTCGCTACCAGGGTGCAGAGATCGATCTTGTTTCCCCCTGGCCCCGGATAACGGTTCGCCAGGCTTTTCTTAATTCGGCTGGCTGGGACCCGTTCAATCGTCTTGACGAAGAGCGGTTCGAAGTTGACTTGGTTGAGAAGGTCATACCGAGCTTTGATACTAGCCGTCCCACTGTGCTCATGGATTATCCTGTGGCAATGGCCTCTCTGGCCCGGCTGAGGCCTGGAAGTCTGCCAGTAGCTGAACGTGCCGAGGTCTTTATCGGCGGGCTGGAACTGGCCAATGCCTACAGCGAGCTGACCGATGCTGCCGAGCAGGAGAGGCGCTTCAAGCAGGAGATTGAGACTTTAGAGCGAGAAGGGAAACGTGGCATTGTCATGCCGGAAAGGTTCCTCGAGTCTCTGTCTAGCCTTCCCGAGTGTGGTGGCATTGCCCTGGGCGTAGACCGTTTGGTCATGCTGTTTTGCGATGCCTCATCTATTGATGAAGTCGTTGCCTTCCCCTGGGATGCAGTTTAGCTTGAATTAAGCGCACTTGGTTAAATTGATGATTGTAGGGGCACGGCAATGCCGTGCCCCTTATTTCTATTGAAATTTTGCGGATGACCGAGCATAATAAGTCATCCACGGGAGAGTTAGTCAGAGCTTAAGGAGGGGAGATGAGAGCAGCAGTAGTGGAGGACAAGAGAAAGTTCGTGATAAGGGATGTGCCGGAGCCTGTTTTAGAGAAAGATGAAGTGCTGATAAAGGTGCAGTATTGCGGAATATGCGGTTCTGACCTGCATGTTTTCAAGGAGGGCGCTGGCGTAGGGTTTGGCCATGAGTTCTCGGGCGACATTGCGGGATTGGGGTCAGATGTAAAGGGGTGGAGAATGGGTGACCGGGTGGCAGTTGACCCCGTTGTCTCATGTGACGAGTGCTTTTGGTGTCAGCGTGGTGAATTGGGTCTCTGCGAACAGTATTTTATTGCGTTGGTGAAATATAAGGGTGCTTTCGCTACCTATGCTAAGGCTAAGTACTATAACCTTCACAAGCTCCCCAGAGGGCTGAGTTATGAGGAAGGGGCCATAATCGAGCCCACGACTTGCGCGTTGCATGCCATCAAAGTGGCTGGGATGGAGAAGGGCGATGTTGTGGCTGTGCTTGGTCTGGGCCCCATCGGACAACTTATAGCGCGAGTGGCCAAAGCCTCAGGTGCCAAGGCAGTGTACGCTTCAGAGGTTAGCCAATTAAGACTCGAAATGGCCAGAGGTGCGGTAGACGAGGTCATAGACGCAAAGGTGACCAATCCGGTGGAGAGGATTTTCGAGTTAACTGATGGAAGGGGCCCTGATATTGTCTTCGAATGTGCTGGAGCTGTCGAGACGACGCAGCAGTCAATCGCCTTGGTGAGGAAAGGCGGAACTGTCGTTATTGTAGCGATATGCTTTGAGCAAGTTGAATTGCCAGTCAGTAACATCAACCTGAGAGGGCTTACGGTAAAAGGGTCCATGTGCTTTTCGCCGGGTGAATATGCCGCTGCCTTGAAGCTCATCAAGAATAAGAAAATCGATGTGTCCCCTTTATTGAAGTGCAAGATGCCCCTGGATGAAATTAACGAGGCATTCGAAATGGCATTAAGAGGTGAGGGCGGAAAGATTCTGATAAAGCCGTAGGGGCATCCGCCAGAGGCGGATGCCCTCTTCCAGGTTTACTTCTTATGCATCTCTACGAGTTCACGCCTCGCGTCTACTCCCCTGTAGTTCGCAAAATTCAGAGCCGTTGGATCAGTTCTAACATCGAGTACGGCAGGAACTCCTGAGGCAAAGGCTCTCCTCAAGGCAGGTTGGATTTCATCAGGTTCGGTTACAAGCTCCCCGTAAGCCCCCAAACTTTCTGCGTATTTGTCGTATCTCACATCCTCGCTCAGTATGGAGCAAGCCTCTCTGCATTGGTTGAGCTGCTGATCGTGTCTAACCATACCCCACTGGCAATCGTTGCCTACAACGACCACGATCTGTTTATTCTGTCTCACGGCGGTGTCAATCTCACTGCCATTGAAAAGGAAGGAGCCATCTCCCGTTATGACGAGAACCCTCTTATCCGGCTTGGCTGTTTTGACTCCTATCCCGAAGGGAATGCCTCCGCCTAAATGTCCAAATGAGCCACCCAAGGCCGATATAAAGCTACCCGGAAAGTTGGCTCGGTAAAAAGGAGTAGCTTGAGCAAAGATGTCTCCCCCATCCATTATGAGGTATGAATCCTTACCCAAGAACTCACACACTTCTTTCCCAAGCCGACTGGGATGTATCGGCTTATCCGAACTCGATGCCGCCGAGTGCAGTGTGTCTTCAATGGTTTTGACAATGCTCTTGACGTTCCTTATCCACTCCGTTTCCTTGCGTTTCCTTCTGTTACCCTCAAGGGCTACCTTCGCTGACTCAATTAGCTGTGTCAGAACGGCTTTGGCATCTCCCCATATCCCGAGATCAACAGGCCTGTTTCTACCAATCTCTGTAGGCTCAATATCCACGGAAATCACTCTTATGTCAGGTGCATAGAAATTGCCAGCACCAAAGCCTAGTATTTCTTCAAATCTAACCCCGATTGCAAGAAGTACATCGGCTCCCGCTATGCTCCCGAAATCTAAACCAACAGGGCCTCCACAAAGCGGATGATCATCTGGCATGCAACCTTTCCCACCTATCGCATAGCACACCGGTATATTGGCAAGTTCGGCGAACTGAATCAGTTCCTTTGAAGCGCCTGACCAAAGGACTCCGCACCAATCAGAATCCCCGGCCTTTCGGCATCTAGTAGCCATTTGACTGCTTTCTTCACCAGTTGGGGGTCTCCATAGGGACGGGCGTTGGTTCTGTATCTCTCTGGAGGGATAATCGGAGCGTCCTTTTTGTCTACCTCGAGCAACAGGATATCATAAGGTAGATCCAACAGCACGGGTCCTTTGCGTCCAGTATCGGCATACCTGAAAGCCGTGGCTACATATTCAGGTAACCGTCGCGTTGTCGTGCAGTAACCTCTCCATTTCGTAATCGACCGGTACATATCTCTGGAATCAAATTCTTGTATGGAACCTTTTCCCTCGAACAAATGTGGTGTATGGGTGGTAATGGCAACAACTGGCGCGCATGCATACCATGCGGTGGTTATGCCCGGTGTCATATTGACCGCACCGGGTCCTGATGTAACCATTGTCACCGCAGGTCCCCCAGTGGCCATCGCGTAGCCGGTCGCAGCGTTGGCCACTGCTTGCTCATGCCTCATATCAATAAGCTGTATGCCTTCATCTATACACGTATCGTAAATCTCGCTTAGTTCGCCGCCCAGGGTGAAAATAGCCTTGACCTTCTCATTCTTTAAAGCTCTGCCAACAAGTGTGCTTCCTCGTACCTTTGCCATCTTGACCTCCATAATTTGGGATTGTGCAGTCCTGCCAGATTGTCGAATTATTTCCTGTGCGGTTTAGGGCTAGATCCTAACCGATTTTGTCAAGAGTTGCCAATGTGAATTTGGGGCCGTTTTTCGTAGAGGCAAGGTACAGCGCGCCCCTTTTATGTCGTTCCCGCGCAAGCGGGAATCCAGATGTAGCGTCGCGACTCCTGTCGCGACGAACAATTGCTTCGCTCACTGTGGATGTTATCATCCACTGCCGACTATCAAGCCTCCGCCAGCCTTTTCTTGAGAAAGTCGATGACCTTTACCGGCGAGGGGTCGGTCTCGTTGAGCAGCGCCAGATAGTAGCTGACCCAGTCACCGAAGAAAACAAGGCTCATCATCTGGCTCAGGGCGCTCTCTCCCCTGGCGTCGATAGTTTCGTGGTTGACCTTCGCTTGGCTCAGCATCTCGGCGGTGAGCTTGTACCGTATCAGGGTTCTGGGATGCAAACGGGAAGAACGGAGAAATACCACGAAAATCCTTTGAGCTAAATCGGCAGGGAACTCATAGCCCACTGTGGCATTGTGGTTCAGCTCGGGGAATATCTCATAGAATGCCCAGGCCTTGCCATTCTCATTTATCTGTGTTTTCCAGCGTTGCGCTGCCGTGGAAAGAAAGCCCGCACCATAGATGACTGCCAAATGGTTATACAACTTGGTCGCCAGTTGTTTAGCCGGGTTAAGCTTCAGCGGGCGATTATCATTGATTGTGCTTTGTAAGTCCTTGAGTACCTGTGCCATCTCCGCCACATCTTTTGATTTGTCGCTCACAATGCCGAGCTTCTGGCAGATGCCGAGCAAGGGGAGGAAGCTATGTCCCACTGCAGCACGGGGCGATGAGACATAGTCTATGGTGAAAACCGGGATACTGTTTTGTTCAGCAATGGCTTTTAACTTGCCACCGGTGGTCAGGACTAGCTTCTTGGCTGGTGTCGACAGCACTTGATTGAATGCTGAAAGCGTCTCTTCAGTCATCCCGGAGTAGCTTGAGGCAATGACCAGTGTTTTGGCATCTACATAAGGTGGCAGGTCATAGTCTCGGTGTACCAAAACGAGCGCCTTTTTCTCCAGGGCGCTCAAGCTCTTGAGTAGGTCGCCCCCTATGGCGGAGCCGCCCATGCCCAGGATGATAACCTTGTCTATATGGGAATAGCCCTTGGGCAATTTGAAGTCCAAAGCTTGCTGCCAAGCCTTGAGACACTGCTGGGGCAGCTCGCGGATGCGCTCCCGCATATTGGCAGGGTCAAGTCTTTTGTAAACTTCAGTGTTGTCGAGATCTATCATTTTTAAATACCGGCCAATTCCTTTCCAGCCTTGAGCAGCCTTTCCACATGTTCTGGAGAGTCGCTTTCGGCATATATACGCAGGACCGGCTCTGTCCCGGAGAGGCGGATGAGGAGCCAGCTCCCATCGCTGAGCCGGAAGCGAAAGCCATCTCCTGTGTCAATCTCGGTTACCTTGGTATTGTCAATTTCTTTGGGCTTGAGCTGGCTCAAGCGCTGTACCACAGCCTCTCGTTTCTCAGAGGAGAAGTGAAAATCGATTCGGTTGTAGTGATGAGGCCCCACCTTGCTATAAAGGTATTTTATTAGTTCCGAGGGCTTTTTGCCTGTTTTTACCACGAAGTCGAGTATGTACAACCCTGATAGTATGCCGTCACGCTCCGGAATATGTCCACGGTAGCCGAAGCCGCCGCTCTCCTCGCCTCCGATAAGGGCGTTTTCGGCCATCATCTTGGGGCCGAGATATTTGAAGCCAACGGGTGTTTCAAATACAGGCACAGAGAAAAGCTCGCCTAGCTTGTATATCATGTCTGTTGTAGTTATAGATTTGATGAGGGCTCCTCGCTCCCCGCGTATCTCCAGTAGGTACAGGGTGAGAAGCGCGAATACCTGAAGTTGCGTTACGAACACGCCGTTTTCGTCCAGGACGCCGATTCTGTCGGAATCGCCATCGGTTGCTAGCCCGACATCGGCCCCACTCGTTTGTATTTTTCGGGAAAGCTTGGTCAGGTGTGAGGCTATGGGCTCTGGCTGTATTCCCGGGAAGAGGGGGTTGCGTTTGTAATTGAGCTCAATTATCTTGGTGCTGCCGCCTGTCAATAATCTCCTGAAGTAGCCGGCGCCAGATCCATACATGGAATCTGCGGCTATCTTCAATCCAGCCTTGCGTATGTGTTCGAGGTCGACCATTTTGGCTATATGGCTCAGATATATTGGCGCCGGGTCATGATATTCGATTAGCCCCTGCTTCAAGCCATCTGATAAGGGAAGGCGTTTTATCTTGCCGCTGCTCACGATTTGATGGATGCGTTTCTCCAGCTCGGCGGTCACCTCGGGCGAGGCGCTTCCGGCGTACTCCGGTTTATACTTAAACCCGTTCCAAATAGCGGGGTTATGGCTGGCGGTGATGATAACTGCCCCTGCTGCTTTCTTAGCCACGATGGCGTAGCTGATTACAGGGGTTGGTGCTGCCTTGGGATTAAGGTATGCCTTGATCCCGTTAGCGGCGATCACTTCGGCTACAGCAGTGGCGAAATCCTCCGAGGCAAACCTGGTGTCGTAGCCAATCATTAAGCCCTGTTTGGCGATGCCCCTGTCCTGGAGGTAATTGGCTACCCCCTGAGCGCAGGCGCGGACGTTGTCGAAAGTGAAATCCTCACCGATTACGCCTCGCCAGCCGTCGGTGCCGAACTTTATAATTGAGGGCATTTCAGTCCTCTCTAAAATGAAATGGCATTATCTTCGATGTTTTTCCCTGCCCAGACCTTGATACCGTGCTCCAGCTTGTTGTTACTGCCGATGATAACATTATCGCTGATAATGGAGCTATCGGTAACCCAGGTATTGTCTCCTATGACGGTGTTATTGCCTACCACGCTATTTCTTATAGTTACATTCTTGCCCAGCTTAACATTTTGCCAGAGTATAGCCCCATCTATAGTGCTGCCTTGCCCTATAATACATCCGCTACCCAGAACAGTTGGTCCTGAAATCTCAACATTTTGCTCGATGGTGCAACCTCTGCCCATCACTATCGGGCCAATCAGCTTGACCGAAGGATGGATTTTGCAGCCTTCCTCAAGCCAGATGTCATCAGCTATCGGTTGGCCCGGGAGACGGGAGACAGCTTTGCCCATGAGGAGGTCGTGATGCAGTCTGAAGTAGTCACTGGGTTTGCCGGTGTCGAGCCAGTAGGCATGGGAGCGATAGCCATAGAAAGGAACACCACGCTCCACCAGGTCGGGGAAAAGCCCACGCTCCAGCATGCAACGAACACCTGATGGGATAAGTGCCAGCACCTCTGGTTCCAATACATATGTGCCAGCGTTAATGAGGTTGGAGGTTACTCTCTCCAAGCTCGGCTTCTCGATGAATGCTTTGACCCTGTCCTGGCTGTCCAACTCGACTACTCCGTATGCTGTGGGGTCTTCTACAGGGGTAAGTGCGATGGTAGCCTTCGCCTTGTGGGCTCGGTGAAACCTTATCATCTCAGTGAGGTCTAAGTCGCTAAATATGTCGCCGTTAAATACTAAAAAGGTATCATTCAGAAACTGCTCCGCATTTTTCACCGCCCCACCGGTTCCCAATGGCGTCTGCTCAACTGCGTAGCTCAACGTCACTCCGAAACTGCTGCCATCTCCGAAATGACGCTGGATGCGGTCGGGGAGATAGCAAATGGCAAGTATGATCTCGTCGATATGATGTCTCTTAAGGTGTTCGACCATATGCTCCAGAAACGGTCTGTTCACAATAGGGACCATAGGCTTAGGGAGGTTACAGGTGAGAGGACGCAGTCGCAGTCCCTCGCCCCCCACAAGGATAATCGCTTTCACTGACACTCCTCGCTTGGCTTCAGTCCGGCATCTGCCCTTAGCTTTACCGCCTTGTCGATGCGTTCCCAGGGCAGGTCGAGGTCATTGCGCCCAAAGTGGCCGTAGGCAGCTACTTGTTTAAATATGGGACGGCGCAGCTCCAGCGACTCGATGATGGCTCCGGGGCGAAAGTCGAAGTGCTTTTTGAGCAGCTTCTGAATTAGCTCTTCATCCACCTTGCCGGTGCCAAAGGTCTCGATGGAGATGGAAAGCGGATGAGCTATCCCGATGGCATAGGATACTTGAATCTCCAGGCGGTCAGCTAGCCCGGCAGCGACGATGTTCTTGGCGGCATAGCGGGCGTAATAAGCAGCGGAACGGTCTACTTTGGTAGGGTCTTTCCCTGAGAAAGCACCGCCCCCATGCCGGGCAACCCCTCCATAGGTGTCAACCAGAATCTTGCGTCCGGTAAGCCCGGTATCTCCCATCGGCCCGCCAATCACAAACCGTCCGGTGGCGTTGATATAGTATTTGGTCTTTTTGTCTAAAAGATTATGGGGAATTACATGCCTTATTACCAATTCCTGGATGTCTCGGTGGATGACCTCGTTGCTGGTTGCCTCATTGTGCTGGGCACCGATGACTACCGCTTCTATTCGTTTGGGCACTCCGTAGCTATACTCCACAGTTACCTGTGATTTGCCATCGGGGCGCAGGTAAGGTAGGGTTCCATTCTTTCTTATCTGGGCCAGGCGCTGGCAAAGTTTGTGAGCCAGCACGATGGGCAGCGGCATGAGTTCAGGAGTTTCGTTGCAGGCAAACCCTATCATCATCCCCTGGTCGCCGGCGCCTAACGTCTCTTTCTCATTTGAATTGTTCTGTTTTTCCCTAGTCTCTATTGAGTGGTCTACACCCATTGCAATATCTGGAGATTGCTCCTTAATGGAGACAATCACACCGCAGGTATCGCAATCGAATCCGTACTTGGCACGAGTGTAGCCTACCCCGCGTACAGTTTCACGAACGATCTGTGGTATCTCAACATAGCATTTGGTGGTGATCTCCCCCATCACGATCACCAGACCGGTTGTCGCCATGCTCTCGCAGGCTACCCTGGCCATAGGGTCTTGGGCCATGATGGAGTCTAGAACAGAATCTGAAATCAGGTCGCAGAGCTTATCCGGGTGTCCCTCAGTGACCGATTCCGAGGTTACCAGCACCGAGGGCGATTTCATGAAAGTAGTAGTCATTGGCTTTTCCTCTCCTTTAAGTTCCTGCCTCCCAACTCTCCAGATATTTTCTTTGTTCTGAGGTCAGGGTGTCAATTGTTATGCCCATAGCCTTCAGCTTGAGCTTGCCCACCTCTTTATCCACTTCTTCGGGAACAGGGTAGACCCTGGGCTTGAGTTCTTTTGCTCTTTTGACTATGTACTCGGCGCAAAGGGCCTGATTGGCGAAGCTCATATCCATAACGCTTGCCGGATGGCCTTCGGCGGCAGCCAGGTTGATTAGCCTGCCTTCTCCGAGAAGGTAAAGGTGTTTCTTGTCAGCGAGTGTATATTGTTCCACAGACCCCCGTATTTGCTTCTTGTCCACTGCTAGTTTCTCTAAGGCAGGTATGTTAATCTCTACGTTGAAATGGCCGCTATTTGCCATAATTGCCCCTTCTTTCATCGCCAGCATATGTTCACTGTCGATAATATGCAACCCTCCGGTGACGGTTATGAAGATATCACCTATCCCAGCTGCTTCGAGGAGAGGCATTGCCTGGTAGCCATCCATCACCGCCTCCAGAGCGCGGATAGGGTCAATTTCACATACTATAACATGGGCACCGAACCCCTTTGCCCTCATGGCAACCCCTCGGCCGCACCAGCCGTAGCCGCAGATCACTACTTTCTTACCCGCCCAGAGGACATTGGTTGCCCGCGTGATGCCGTCCATGGTGCTTTGCCCTGTTCCATAGCGATTGTCAAAGAAGTGCTTTGTCTGGGCGTCGTTCACCGCAATAATGGGGTATTTCAGCTTTTTCTCCTGCTCCAAGCTCCTCAGCCTGATCACACCTGTGGTTGTTTCCTCTGTCCCCCCGATAATATTGCCGACAAGCTCTTTACGTTCCTTGTGAATCGATGCTACAAGGTCAGCGCCATCGTCCATCGTGATATGTGGCTTGTGGTCCAGAGCGGCATTGATATGTTTATAGTAGGTTTTGTTGTCTTCACCTTTGATGGCGAAGACAGGGATGCCCTGTTCCATAACCAAGTAGGCAGCCGCATCATCCTGGGTCGAGAGAGGGTTGGAGGCACAGAGAGTTAACTCAGCGCCACCTGCCTTGAGGGTTAAAGCTAGGTTAGCTGTCTCGGTGGTGACATGAAGGCACGCAGAAATGCGGATCCCCTTCAGGGGTTTACTCTTGGCAAACCTTTTCCCTATCAACTGCAGCACTGGCATCTCGCGGGACGCCCATTGTACTCGGAGCCCTCCTGCTGAGGACAAGGATGGGTCTTTGATATCGCTATTGCCTGCTATTCTTCGTCTCACTATAATACTCCTTATAATTTGTTGACCTTCCCTATCGTCTTCGACTTGAATTGCTCTGCAACCCAGGCAGGTATATCCAGTGTACCCATTATAATCGGATTTTGATGGCAATCACTGCCGCCAGTCATTATCAAACTGTGCATCTTGGCGAAATCAAGATAGTGAGCGATGGTCTTTTTGTCGTGCCTGGGATGCCAGCACTCGATACCATCTAAATATTCTAACATATATTCCTTGATGACATTTGTCTGTTGCGTCAAATCGCGCGTTATAGTTACCAGAGACGTTCCATTGGTCTCATTGGGGTGGGCAAATACAAGTACACCTCCAGCGTTCCTGATCAACCTTGATGCTTCGGCAAGCGAAAGCGGGTATTTCGGCACATCGCATTTTACCAGATATTTGTCGAACGCCTCCTGTTTATTCTTAACGATCCCTTTCTTAACCATATAGTTGGCTATGTGAGGTCGGCCGAATGCACCGTCAACGGTTGCCTGTATGTTTTCCAGGTCTTTCTCTGTGAATCTTTCGAGGCCCTCTTTGTCGAACTCAGCATTCAAGTTCTCCAGAATCTTACGTGCTCTAGCTTCCCTGTGTTTTCTCATCAATTGGAGCTTGTTTTTCAACTCCTGGTTTTCCATATCATACTGGTAACCGAGGAAATCCAGCGAGTGTGACTTGGTAGATTTGCCCTCGTTTGAGGGGTATTCAAATGTAACGTTCAATTCTATACCGGTGATATAGGGAATCCCGTGGCGTCGAGCCAGCTCTATAGCTTTCGCCTGAGCAACTACAGAGTCATGGTCGGTTATCGAGAGCAATTCGATACTTCGCATCTTCGCCTCTTTGAGGACATCCTCGACTGGCAAATTGCCATCCGAGCCGGTTTTGCTATGGACCTGCAAATCTATTTTCATCTCTGCGTTCTCAGCGGTGAATGGTTCCTTATATCTTACTTCTTTTCCATACCGATGATATACCAATCTTCAGGTGGATCGAACTGGGTGTCGACTATCAGGTGCACGATGTCAAGGTTAGGGTTCAGCCGCTTCAGGTCGTCCAGGTCTACCTTTTCGAACTTCTTCTCGTTATTGATATAGGCTTGTTCGGTAAGCGCGTTCGATTCATACTTCTCTTTACTGCGTCTCGCTATCCGTGCCAGGGATACCTCGCGATGGCATTGGGTTTGCAGTATGACAAAGGTTCGTTTGTATTTGGCTGCCAGGGCAGCGGCCCGTCTTCTCAGCGATTGTGTGATGAAGGTAGCATCGATTATCGCGCCTTTGCCCTTCTTCAGAAGCTCCTCCGCCTGCCGGAAGGTCTCGTCGTAGACCAGCATCCTTTTATCCATATTGGAGGCGACCTTTTCGTCGAAGATGTCCTCACCTTTCAGCACTTCTTTTCTAATCAGGTCGGTTCGAACGATAGTATAGCCCTTTATTTTCGCGATTTCCTCGCTCGTCTCAGTCTTCCAGGATGCGGGAAGCCCGACAGTGATGAGCAATATGTTAAGCCTCAGCTTGGCTTTCACGAATTTGGCAAATGGCTCTTTCATTTGGCAGTCTCCTCAACCATTAGATAGTAAGCATCTCGTATATTCTCTTCCAAAGGCAGACTCGCCCGATAAATGGGGCAACTACGATATATATGCCTCCGCCAATTCGAAATACCTTCTGGCTCTATCTAACGTTTTAGACTTCTGGTCTTCCGAGATATGAGGGTCATCTAGCTGGAAACTTTCCACCTTTCCCCGAACATAGGCGCGGTAGCACTTATAGAAGTCAAGTAGCTGGAGCAGTTCTTTGTCTCCAGATGCTTTTACATAGGCATCGGCGAAGTGTTTTGACAACTCGGGGCGTCTGTGGAAATCCAGGTCCATGGCCAGGAATGCGATCTCGCTGGCAACATCGATATATCTGAACCTATCATTGAATTCGATACAGTCAAAGATACATAGCCCATCTATGAAGCAGATATGCGCTGCGTGCAGATCTCCATGGCAGTCCCTTATTCTGCCCTCTTTAACCCTTTTGGCGAATAACGCTGCGTTTTTTTTGAGAAAGGAATGCGTGTAATTCTTTATCCGTTCGTACTGCTCTTTAGTGGTCGTTTTGTTGACATAACTACTGACCTGGGAGAAGTTCTCCTCGGCGTTTCGGGTTACAGTATCGAGCCCGCCGATTTTAGCCTGCTCCTCGTTGATTTCCGCCTGGCGGTGAAATTCTACAAGTCTTTTAGCAACCATCTCCACCATCTGTGTAGTCACCTGGTCGTTTTGCAGCATCCTATCCATCATCCGCTGATAGGGAAGGGGGCGCATTTTCACTGCGTATTCGACCTCTTTGCCGCTGCCCTCGACAAGGAAGCTCTTTCCTTTCTTGGTTATAGGTATTACCCCCACGTAGATATTGGGGCAGAGACGTCTGTTTAGCACGACCTCCTGATTGCAGTAGAAGCGTCGTTTCTCTAAAGTGGTAAAGTCAAGAAAGCCGAAGTTAACAGGCTTCTTTACCTTGTAGACGTAGTCTCCGGCAAGGAAGACAAAGGATATTTGCGTCTGCACCAACTCGACTGACTTCGGGTTGTGAGGATATGCCTTGGGGTTCGTAAGCGCCTGTACCAGCACTGCCAGCTCTGGCATCCTAGCCTGCCCCCTACTTAATCTGAGCCCGCTCCTTGTTATAGCTGCCTTTATTTCACCGCTTTCAGAGCCTTCCTCTTTTCCTCTTGCTTCTTGCGTCTGCGACGGTGTTTGAGGTCCGCGTTTCGTTTCGTTTTATTCATATTCCTCCCCTATTTGATGGAGCAAATAAATCGCTATATCATTAAACTTTTAGTCTGGTATTCCTATTATCGTGGCGAAACTGTTACCCACCAGCCTTTTCGCTATATCGGGTTTGGTGAGCACCACGGCGGCCGCTCCCTCAGGAAGTGCACAGCAGTCGAAAAGAGTGAGAGGGTAAGAAATCATAGGTGCATTCAATCGTGGGTTCTTCTCACGAGTTCTGAGTAACGTATCCGGTTAGGATTTTCCATCGAGGCTTCCAGAGCCTTGGATACAAAGAGAATAAACCTGGAATCCCTTAAGTCAACTAACTTGTTATCTATCTGATATCTCTGGTTGCTTTGATATGCAATATTCGAGGTGCTGCACAGGAAGCAAAGCAGACAATCTCGTCGAGATAATCAACTATCACATACTGAAGAAAATCGCTTTAGTCCACTTTAATTACAGCGGCATCACCTTGCGCTAAGCCTCCACAAATGCCGCATGCGCCTATGCCACCACCCCTTCTTCGTAATTCATACATCATTGTCATTAAGATACGAGCCCCGCTTGCTCCAACTGGATGGCCAATCGCTATAGCACCCCCGTTGGGGTTAGTCTTTTTCATCAGTTCCTGCC
>Ga0315289_10005731_pt1 | contig 18304 bp, 17 predicted proteins | sample YL17G11_40_MG_FD_203452 | JGI IMG/M metagenome (GOLD analysis project Ga0315289, IMG submission 203452) | Sediment microbial communities from Yellowstone Lake, YNP, Wyoming, USA - YL17G11_40 | ecosystem: Environmental > Aquatic > Freshwater > Lake > Sediment | place: USA: Wyoming | collected... | reverse complement strand
TCCGGGCTGCCGTCCGTATCCCGCCCGGCGCCCGGGCCCACATTGAGCAGGCGCAGCAGCGCGGCAAGGGGCTGATCATCGCGGGGACCCACACCGGCAATTTCGACCTGGGTATTCTTACGCTGGCAGTCTATGGCCTGGAAATGCAGGTGTTGGGGCTGGCCCACCGGCCGACCGGGGGCTTTAACCTGATGGACCAGATGCGCACGCGCGCCGGGGTCTACCTGACGTCCATCAACGTCCCGGCCTTGCGGGAGGCCATCCGCCGCCTGCGCCAGGGCGGGGCCGTGCTGACCGGCGTGGACCGGCCGGTCGGCGGCGAGGAGACCATGGTCGAGTTCTTCGGCCGCCCCGCCCTCTTGCCGACCGGCCACGTGCGGCTGGCGCTCAAGACCGACGCGGCCATCCTCGTCGGCGCGCCCCATCGGGACGTGGACGGGCGCACCATCCTGCGCGTGTCGCCGCCGCTGGAGATGGTCCGTACCGGCGACCCGCACGAGGACCTGCGGGTCAACCTGCGGCAGGTAGCCGCGTGGATGGAGGAATTCATCCGCGCCTGTCCCGAGCAGTGGGGTCTGTTCGTCCCCGTGTGGCCGCAGGGGCAATTGGGACACGGATAACACGGATGGGACGGATTGACACGGATATTTTACGTTGGCAGGTAATCTATAAAGTGGTATACTGTTGGCCGAGGAGGATCGTTATGGAGCAGTACCCCGAGATGACAATCGAGGATATCAAGCACCGCTGGCCTGACGAGTGGGTGCTGGTCGAGATCACTCGCAGGGACGACCATCAGATGATGGCCGGCTGGGTGATCGGGCATGGCTCAGATCAGGATGTGGATAGGCTTGTTGGCCAGGAGCTTGCCCTGCATCAAGAACACCCCGGGGCTGAGACGTATCTGTTCTGGACCGGTGAACTGATTCCCGAAGACATGGTTGTAATGCTGTGAACAACCAGAACTATCGGGTTCAATGCATCCACCATCCGGGTGGTGTGCTGGTCGCTGTTGTACGGTTGAATCACAGGGTATTAGCGCATCTGCTGGTTGACACAGGGGCAGCCATCACTGTCGTGGTTCCACGCACGGTAGCCCGACTTGGCCTGCCTCTTGACAAACCTCATCGTACGATGATCATAGGCATTGCTCACACCACTTATACACCTTCAATCCCCGTTTTTGAGCTCGATTCCCTGCAGGCAGGCGACGTTGAGGTGACGGATCTTGAGATAGGGGTAGTGGACTTTCCTCCTCGTCTGCGCATTGATGGTGCATTAGGGGTCAACTTCCTTGCCCGTTTCCGGCCTGCCTTTGAGTTTGATACAGCAACACTGTTGTTGTACCCGTTGCCAGACCAGCACGCTTCTCGTGTTTGGGGGTAAGCCTGTCTGATTTTGGTGCCGAGGAGGCAGCCACCGCTATCCCCTTGACTCATCACTCCGATTGCTCAGGGCGCGGGCAACCCGGCCCCACTCCTCCAAACTGAGTGCCTCCGCACGTTGGCGGGGGTCCACCCCGACTTCCCTCAACCTGTCTGCCACCTCCTCCGGCGGCTGCCTGAGGCCGGCCGCCAGCGTGTTGCGCAGTTGCTTGCGACGCTGCGCAAAGCCGGCCCGCACCACGCGGAAGAAGGCCGCCGTCTCCTCCACGGGCACGGGGGGCGTAGGGTGGAGGTCCACTCGCATCACCGCCGATTCCACCTCCGGCGACGGGTAGAAGCTGCCTGGCTTGAGACGAAAGAGCAGGCGCGGCTGCCCATAGAACTGCACACTCACTGCCAGCAGGCTCATCTGCCCGGGCTTGGCGACGATGCGCTCCGCCACCTCGCGCTGCACGGTGAGCACCATCCGTTGGGGCTTGAGAGCCGCCTCCAGCAAGTGGCGCAGCACGGCCGAGGTGATGTAGTAGGGCAGGTTGGCGACGACTTTGTATTGGAGATTGGAGATTGGAGGTTGGAATAAGGCCGCGGGGTCCAGCGCCAGGATGTCGCCCTGGACCAGTGTCACGTTGTCCAGGCCAGCCAGCACGCTCTCCAGGACCGGGATCAGCCGCTGGTCCAGTTCCACGGCCACGACGCGCCCGGCCTCTTGGGCCAACCGCCGGGTCAGTGTGCCCAGTCCCGCCCCCACTTCCAGGACGGCGTCGTCGGGGGTTAGTCCGGCGGCTGCGACGATCTTGTCCAGCGCAGCCGGATCTATGAGGAAATTCTGGCCCAGCCCCTTGCTCGGCCGGAGGTCCCACTGCTCCAGCAGCCTGTGCACGTCCGATGGTCCCATCGGCCTCACCGATGTACCCATCGGCCTCACCGATGTACTCATCGGCCTCATCAACTGGCCCTAGTCGAGGATATAGTTGATCTTGCTGGGCACCGGGGTGAGCAGATAGACGTCCACCCAACGATACCACAGCACCAGGTTGTCGTCGTCGTACCCCAGGTCAATCCGTCGCCCCTTGATCGCACCGCCCGTGTCTCCGGCCAGGCCGATCCCGTAGTCGGGCACGTAGACGCGGGTGCGCAGGGTCACGTAGCGCGGGTCCACGGCGACGATGCCGTGCTTCATGATCATGCCGGTGGCGGTGCGCCCGTACCAGGGGCTCGTCTTCGGCGTGCCGGCCGTCGAGGCAGAGTACGAGGTCGCCAACATGCGCATCACGCGCCAGTACTCGACCGGCCCCTCTGGCGTCTCCAGGGTCCGGACGACGATCTGGATCCCATATCCCATGATCTTGGTCGTGGGTGGGACCGCCACGTACTCCCTTTCGACTTCCCGTGCGATCTCCTGGCCATCCTCGTAGCGCACGCGGATGCGCCGTTCCAGGACGCCGGGGACCCCTTCCTGCATCACCCGCGCAGGGGAGTCCAGTTCCAGATCTGGGTCGGGCTGCCACGTGAACTCGAACGGAATGGGGTCCTGCTCGACCAGGAACCGCTCGCTGACCCGCACCACCTGGATCGGCACGTCGTTTTCCAGGGAGGCGTCCAGGGGGGGGATGGTATAGTCTTCACCGATGAGGACGATCCTCAAGTCGGCCAACACCTCGTCCACGTGCTCCCGGTGCGTGCGGGTGCGGAGCGTCCGCCCATCCACCTGCACCGCCACGGGTACGGAACGGTCCACGTAGACGTCTAGCCCGGCGGACATGCGCTCGCCCAGCCCTGGCCGGACCCCGTCGGCCAGGTAGAGCGTCAGCCCGGCCCGGCGCAACGCCTCCCCGACGGTGGCAGCGGTCGTGTAGAGGTTCGTCGCCTGGCCATCCTCGTGGAGTGTGAAGGGCACCGCGCGGTGGACGACGATGCGGGCGGGCGACCCCTCACCCCCGGCCCCTCTCCCTACCAGGGCGAGGGGAGACATACCCTCGCCCCCGGCTTCGCTCCCTGCCAGGGCGAGGGGAGACGTATGGCTGCCGGGCAGCAGTGCTCCTTCGACCTCGACCTCGTCGTAGGGGCCCAGCGACACCCTCGCCTCCTCCAACGCCGCCTCGACCGACGTGGCGTGGGTGCGGAACAGCACCTCGTGCCCATCGGCGCTGATGTACACGGGACGGGCCCTCCGCACCTCTACGGTCAACCCCGGCTCCAGCGGCGCATCCAAGGCAGGCGTGACGTCGTCCTCGGGATAGAGCGCGAGGCCGGTGTCCATCAGCAGGAGCGCCACGGTGTCCTGGTGGGTGCGCAGGCGTTGCACCTGGCCGTCCACCATGAGCGTGACCGGCGTCAGCGCGATCTGATAGCCGGCCACCAGCACGCTGGCGATCAACGCCAACGCCAGGAACGCCACCAATCCCCGTAGCACGGGTAGGGAGGCAAATCCCTCCCCCCTCTCAGGGGGGAGCCGGAGGGGCGGGTTGTTTCCGGCCTGTTCGGACGATGTCGCTGCGCTTATGGTCGCTGTACTCTCCATAGGGTATTGATACACAGGAAGAGGCGGCGGAACCGCCGCCTCCCTTGATGACTGGTCGTGCACCTCCCGTCGAACCGCCTCACCCGGCTTACCGGGACCAGCCGGCTCCAACCAGGCACCCCTGCGGCGCCCAGGAGAAACTCCTTACCGCTGCTTCCTTCCGGACCTGACGGGGTTCGAAGGCTCCTGCCGCGCAGGACCCAATCTTCAACACCGCCTGACCTCGGCAGTATCGTATGACCCGGCTCTCGGGGGGGAATTCGACCCCGCTATGGCGGATTGCGGGTACAGGGCACCGCCAGCTCCCCGTCTAGCACGACCATACGCATGCTACCGCATAGGAAACGAAATGTCAAATCTGGATTTGTGTGATACAATGAACCCGTCAGGAGACTCCCTATGCCTATTCGTGTGCTGCCGGAACACGTCGCCTCCCAGATCGCTGCCGGCGAGGTGGTCGAGCGCCCCTCGTCTGTGGTCAAGGAGTTGGTCGAGAACAGCATAGATGCTGGCGCTCGGGACGTCCAGGTGGAGGCGCGCGCCGGCGGCAAGCGCTTCATCCGCGTGGCCGACGATGGCTGTGGTGTGCCGCCGGCCGAGGCGGAGTTGGCCTTTTATCACCACTCGACCAGCAAACTGGCCACGGCCGACGATCTGGCGCACATTATAACCCTGGGCTTCCGGGGCGAGGCGCTGGCCTCCATCGCCGCCGTCAGCCGGGTGACCTTTGTGACCCGCGCGGCCGATGAGCCGGTTGGGACGCTGCTGCGGCTGGATGGGGGCCAGGTGGTGGCCCGCCAGGAGAGTGGCCGGCCGCCGGGCACAGCGGTGACGGTCGAGGACCTGTTCTTCAACGTCCCGGCCCGCCGCAAGTTCCTGCGTGCCGAGCAGACCGAGCGCCGGCACGTGGACGCGTGGCTCACCCGCTACGCGCTGGCCTACCCGGCGGTGCGCTTCACACTGGTCCACGACGGCCGTACGACCTTCCAGTCCCCGGGCAGCGACCGCCTGCGCGACGTGCTGATCGCCGTCTATGGCCTGGAGGCCGGCGCCGCCGCGCTTGATATCCTCCCTGGCGACCAACCTCCAACCTCTGACCTCCAACTTCCAACTTCCAGCATCCAGGTCACGGGCTTCGTCAGCCCACCCTCGATGCATCGGGCCAACCGGGGCTTCATCACCCTCTTCGTCAACGGGCGCTGGGTGCAGGACGCCCGTCTGGCCTACGCCGTCACTCAAGCCTACCACACCCTCCTCCCCGCTGGCCGCTACCCGCTGGCCGTGGTGATGGTGCGGCTGCCGCCGGAGGACCTGGACGTGAACGTGCACCCTGCCAAGGCGGAAGTACGCTTCCGCGATGCGGATGTGGTCTTCCGGGCGGTGCAAAAGGCGGTGCGCCGCACGTTGCTCGAGCGGTCCCCGGTGCCCGTCGCTGCCCGCCCAGGGGGTGCCTGGCCGGTCCTTGCCGCGCAGTGGGGAGAGGAGCATCACGAGCGGTTGGCCCATCTGAGGCTTCAGCCGGCTGGCGAGCAATTGCGCCTGGACGTGGAAAGCCTCGACGTAGTGGCGCCCGAACGTGCATCGGAGCCGGGCCGGCTTCCATTATTGCGGGTGGTAGGGCAGTTGAGCGCGACCTACATTGTGGCCGAAGGGCCGGTAGGGCTGTATCTGATTGACCAGCACGCCGCCCACGAGCGGGTGCTGTTCGAACGGTTGCTGGCCGAGCGTGAGCGAGCAGCGGTGGTGTCGCAGGTGCTCCTGGCACCGCAGCCGGTGGAACTGGCCCCCGAATCGGCGAGCCTGCTCGAGGAATACGGCGAAGCGTTGAGCAGCCTGGGCTTCCATCTGGAACCCTTCGGCGGAGCGACGATGCTGGTGCGAGCGGTCCCCGCCATCGTGGCCCAGGTGGACCCGCGCCAGGTGTTGGAGGACGTGGCGGCCGCGTTGGAGGCGGGGGATGTGCCGTTGGGGGGCCGGGTCGAGGAGGCCGTGGCCCGCCAGGTCTGCAAGCAGGCCGCGGTCAAGGCCGGGCAGGTGCTGTCCCAGGCCGAGATGGAGGACCTGCTACGGGCGCTGGAGCAATCTGCCAGCCCGCGCACCTGCCCGCACGGGCGGCCGACCATGATCCACTTGAGCGTCGAACAACTGGCCCGCGAGTTCGGCCGGATTTAAGAAACCCGGTTTTTTCCCAAAAACCGGGTTTCTTTATAGGAGATATGCACCCATGAAAAGCAGCCCTTTTTCCGTAGACGTCACCCCCGATTGGGAGGGGTTGGTCCGCTGCCTCCGGCGCCAGGGGACGCCGGACCGGGTATACAATATGGAACTCTTTCTGGATGACGAGGTCCAGGCGGCCATCTGCGAGCGGTTCGGCCTCCTGGAGGGGCTGGACCTGGACGATCCGTTCTTCGACCTGAGGCGCCAGGTGGCCATCCAACGGTTCCTGGGCTACGACTACGTGCGCTGCGGCCTGGATGGGCTGGACGTGCCGCTCAAGCACACCTCGGTCGAGGACACCGCCGGGCTATCCCGCCAGGGTGGGCGCAGTTACATGGAGGAACACCGCGGCCCCATCACCAACTGGGAAGAGTTCGAGGCCTATCCCTGGCCCGACCCTGCAACGGCCTCCACGCGCTCCCTGGAGTGGTACGCGGCCAACCTGCCCGAGGATATGTGCATCGTCGGCAGCGGCGGCTTTGCCCACTTTGCCGAATACCTGGCGTGGTTGATGGGCTACGAGACGTTGTGCTATGCCTTGTACGACCAGCGGGACCTGGTGGCCGCCATCAGCCAGCGCCTGAACGAGATGTACCGCATCGTTTTGAGACGGCTGCTCGAGTTCGAGCGCGTGAAGGTGATCTGGGGCAGCGACGACATGGGGTTTCGCAGCGGCCCCCTCATCAGCCCCCGCGACCTGCGCGAGTTTGTGTTTCCTGGGCACCGGTTGATGGCCCAACAGTCGCACGCGGCCGGGCGGCCGTACCTCCTGCACTCCTGTGGGAACCTCAGCGCAGTTCTGGAGGACCTGATCGAGGACGTACAGATAGACGCCAAACACTCCTTCGAGGACACGATCGAGAGCGTCATCTCAGCCAAGGAGCAATACGGGGAGCGCATCGCGCTCATCGGCGGGATTGACGTGGACTTTCTGTGCCGCGCCAGCGGGGAACAGGTCCGCCAGCGCGTCCGCGCCACGCTCGAACAGTGTATGCCCGGCGGCGGCTACTGCCTGGGCACCGGCAACAGCGTCGCAAACTACATCCCCCTGGACAATTACCTGGCCATGATAGACGAGGGTCGCAGGTTTAGTGCCTGACAGACTGGCGAGTTCCCCAGGTCTCCCGTGCTATCCCAGTGAGATTAGTCCGCATTGTGCTCGAACTCGTCGAGCACCTCTCCCTCGTCCGAAATGACGGTTGCCTTCAGGTGGTCGCCGTGGATCTCGACCCGCACGAGGTGGTAGTCTAAGGTGAACGCGGCTTGCGCCGGTTCCTGCTCGTCTATGGCGTACAGGGGCGCTCCACCTCCTCCCGTGACGAGATAGGTGACGCCGTTCACCTCGTTCCGCTCATAGTTGTGCTTGTGTCCACTGAATACCACGTCTACCCCATACCGCTCGAACAGCGGGACCAACGCCCCGCGCACGTCGTCCTCCATACTATCCTCGACTGACGTGTAGGGCGGGACGTGGAAGGTGACGAACAGCCAGGGCTGGGTGTTGGTTGCCAGCGCCTGCTCGAGCCACGTATACTGCTCGCTGCCCGGTTGGAAGCGCGCGACCCCATCCACCTCCAGGCAGACGAAGCGGCTGTTGCCATAGTCGAAGGCATACCAGCGCTCGTTGCCCGGCAGGTAGAACAGGTCAAAGTACAGTGGGCTATCGTGTTCGTGGTTGCCCAACACCGTGAACAAGGGCACCCGCGCCAGCAGTTCCCGCTCGATCTCGAAAAAGATTCCCCACTCGCCTGCCTGGTGGCCATCGGCCACCAGGTCGCCGGTGTGCAGCACGAAGTCGGGCGCCAGCGCCCGGATGCGCTCGACCACCGCCCGGTGGAATTGGTGCTGCGTGCGAGTGTCGCCGAAGACGACGAAGGTGAAATCGGCCTGGCCGGGGCCGGCGGCGGTGCGGAAGGTCGCGTCGGCGCTCAGGGGTGCGCCCTCGCTCTCCACCCGGTAGTGGTAGAGCGTGTACGGTGCCAGGCCGGTGAGAGTGATGGCGTGGCGTGCTTCTACCGCTGGATCGGCGGTGCGCAATCCGTATGCCTCCGCCTCGCCATAGACGACCTCCCCCTGGCTGGGCGAGCCTGTCTCCCAGACGACGACGATCGAATGGGCCGCGACCGATTGGAGGTACGGCCCGCGCACCAGGGCGACGCCGGCAGGGGCAGACGTCGCCGGTGAGGAGGGCACGGGCGTGGTGGCCGGCGCTGCAGGTGAGTCTACGGCTGTGGGTGTGGCAGTGGGCCGCGGGGTAGGCGGCGGGGTGGACGTGGGTGTAGTGGTAGGCAGGGGTGTAGGCGATGGCGTGGACGTGCCGGTGGGCGTAGGGGATGGTAAGGCCGTCACAGTCAAGGTTGGCGTGAGCGTGACCGGAGCCTTTGGCACGGCCCAGCACCCGGCCAGCCCCACCAACACAACGACGGACACAGAAAAGGCAACGGAGAAGACGACGGACAAGCAAGTCGCCCTCGGTCTTGCGATTTGCCGATTTGCTAATTTGCCGACTTGCCGATTTGTCATTTGCTCATTTGCCATTTGTTCATTGTTCATTGCCTCCAGTATACCACAACTCCCCCCGTTCCGCCCACCTTGTGCCCTACGCCGACCTCTGGTATGATGGCTGTATGCTGAGGTCACGCTACACGCCCGCGCTGATCGTGGCGCTGGTGCTCTTGGGGATCGGCCTGTTGGCCTGCCCCGCCCTCATCCGCGCCCTGCCGGGCCGTTACGCCTACTACCTGCCGGAGCCGCTCCAGGAACTGCGCCACAATCCCCACCCGGACACGCTGCCCACTCCGGCGCTCACCCGTACCCCTGTCTTCGTCCACACGTCCACCCCTGTTCCCACGCTTGCTCCCACTCCTACTTCTATGCCTGCCCCTACGCCCACGCTCCTGCCTCCCACGTCCACTCCCTCTCCGACGCCGGTGCCCACCCCCACCCCTCCGCCCAGGTTCACGCTGACGGGCCTGCGCCACGAGCACCAGGGCTGGAACAACTGCGGACCGACGACGCTGGCGATGGCGCTCTCCTACTGGGGGCGCAGCGAGACCCAGTACGACGTCGCCCCGCTGCTCAAGCCCGACCCGGAGGACAAGAACGTGAGTCCCTGGGAGATGGAGTCGTACGCGCGCAGCCTGGGGCTGGATGCGATCGTGCGTGTGGGCGGCACGCTCGAGCGGCTCAAGGGGCTGGTGCGCGCCGGCTTCCCGCCCATCGTCGAGACCTGGTACGTGCGCGACGCGCGCGACCAACTCGGCCACTACCGCCTCGTCGTCGGCTACGATGATGCCACCCAAGAGTTCCTCACCTACGATTCGCTCCACGGCCCTGACGTGGCCATCGGCTACCAGGCACTGGACGAACTGTGGCGCGTCTTCAACCGCGTCTACCTGGTGGTCTATGCACCCCAGGAATGGGAGCGGCTGGCGGCTGTCCTCGGCCCCGACCTGGACGACGCGGGGATGTACGAGCGGGCGTTGGAGACCGCCCGCCTCGAGGCGGCTACCCCGCCCGCATCCTGCGTGGCCTATGCCGATTGTGCGGATTGGGTGACCTTTTCCTGGTTCAACGCCGGCACCAGCCTGACCTCGCTAGGGCGGCACGCCGAGGCGGTCACCGCCTACGACCAGGCGCGGCAGTTGGGGCTGCACTACCGCATGCTGTGGTACCAGTTTGGCCCCTACGAGAGTTATTGCGCCGTGGGCCGCTACGGAGACGTCGTCGCGCTGGCGGATGCGACGCTGGCCACGACGAACAACCTGGAGGAGTCCTACTACTGGCGTGGGATGGCCCGGCTGGCGAACGGGGATACCGGCGGGGCGCGGGCCGACCTGGAGGCCGCGCTGCGGTACCACGAAAACTGGCCGCCCGCCGTGGTCGCGCTGACGGAGATGGGCGGCACCTCCTAGCCGTCCGCCTTTAGCCAATGTCTCACTTTCCTTTCACGTTGCGTGCACACAAAAGTGGTATGATAGTCTCCGGGACCACTGCCTGACCGAATGGCAGGCACGTTCTGCGCGACACTACGCTTGGGAAGGAATGTACGATGCCGACACAGAAGATTGCCCTCAAATTGACCCCGCTGGATCCTCCGCTGGCCCTCTTTCTACTCAGCGCCGTCTTCGGCCTGTGGCCGGCCTACGACCGTAGCCTGTGCTGGAACACGCTGAGCGCGCTGGCCGCGGGTTTCTTGCTGTACGTGGTGATTTCCCGGCTGGCTGTACCCAAGCGTGGGTGGGCTTGCCTCGCCATCCTCGCCTTTCTGGCGAGTGCGCTCCTGTCGCTGTACTTTGTCACCCAGTACGCCCATTTTGGCTATGCGGAAAAGGTGGGCGCGATCGGCCGCCTGGGGGCGTGGATCGGCAAATTCATCCCGCCCGTTGGCCGCCAGGCGGCCGTCATCTGGGTGCCCGTGGCCAACAGCGTGGCCACCTTTCTGGAAGGAATGTTCTTCCTGGCGGTGGCGCTGGCGTTGGCCGCCAGGCGCTGGGTGTGGCGGATCGGCGGGGCCATCGGCGCGGGCCTGATCGGCCTGGCATTGGCTCTGAGCGCCTCGCGCGGGGCGTGGCTGGCGGTAGTGGTGGCTTCGCTACTGTGGCTGGCTCTCTATTGGCGGCCAGCACGGGTGGTGGCGCTCCTGGGGGCGGTCGTGGCCCTGGGGCTGGTGGTCTACGTGGTCGTGCGGCGCGATATCACCGTGCTGGGCCAGATCCCGGTCGTCAATCGCACGCTCGCTCCGCTGTTCATCCGCCCAGACCGGCTCGACGTGTACCGCACCAGCCTCTACCTGGTCCAGGACTTGCCGCTGACCGGCATCGGCCTGGGTGGACAGTTCGCCATGGTGCAATCCAGATATGCACTGCTCATACGATACCCGTTCCTCACCTATTCTCACAATCTCTACCTGGAGGTGTGGCTCGAGCAGGGGCTGGCGGGCGCGGTGGCGTGGCTGTGGCTGATGGCGGCGCTATTCCAGGCGGCCCGAACGTACGCCAGGCCCGAGTCCGACTTCTTGTACCAGGGCACCTGGTTGGGCCTCACCGCCATCTTTGTACATGGCCTCAGCGATGCCCGGCAGTACGTGGAACCATGGTGCTGGGCTCCGTTCTTCGTACTGCTGGGGCTGAACGCGGGCATCATCCTGCGCCGGGCTCCCGACCAGCCCCGCAGGCGAGGGTGGGTCGCTCCGGCTGCCGTGGTAGGGGCCTTTCTGATCGCCGTCTTGTTCGGCCTGCACCCTCTCCCCGCCACGCTGCACGCCAACCTGGGCTGCGTGTTGCAAGCGCGCGGCGACCTGCCCGCGTCGCTGGACGATGGGCAGCGGGTGGCCTTGCGGCAGCAGGCAGTAGACCACTACCGGCGCGCGATCCAGAGCGCACCTCACGACCGGACCGCCCAGCAGCGGCTGGGGCAAATCCTGGTGGACGAGGGCCAGTTCCAGCAGGCGGTCGAGCACCTGGAGATGGCGTGGCAGGCCGATCCCCACAACACCACCACGCGCAAGGCGCTCGGGCTGGCGTACGTGTGGGTCGGCGATCTGGAGAAGGCAAGCCCTTTGCTCCAGGAGGTACCCGACATCGTCCAGGAACTCAATACCTGGGGATGGTGGCGGGGTACGCAACAGCAGACCGAACAGGCGATCTACGCCTACCGCACGTCGCTGTTGCTGAAGCCGGACCAGCCGGAGGTGAAGGAGGTGCTCGACGGATTATAAGTGATTCTCTTCGCTAGCCGCCTGACGGGTACGGGCCTCCCACGGCATGCGGGCTAGCCATACTCGTAGAACCCCCGCCCGGCCTTGCGCCCCAGGTGGCCGGCGGCGACCATGCGCTTCAGGAGCGGGCAGGGGCGGTACTTGTCGTCCCCCAGCCCCTCGTGCAGCACCTCCATGATGTTGAGCACGATGTCCAGTCCGATCAGGTCGGCCAACTCCAGCGGCCCCAGCGGGTGGTTCATCCCCAACTTCATCACCGTGTCAATTCCCTCCCGCGTGCCCACCCCTTCCATCAGCGCGTAGATGGCCTCGTTGATCATTGGGCAGAGGATACGGTTGGAGATGAAGCCGGGATAGTCCTGGGCCTCCACCGGGGTCTTGCCCAGACTCTCCGCCAGCGCGACGACGGTGGCCGTCGTCTCGTCGGAGGTCTGCAACGCCCGGATGACCTCGACCAGTTTCATCAACGGCACCGGGTTCATAAAGTGCATGCCGATGACTTTGTCCGGCCGGCGGGTGGCCGCACCCAGTGCGGTGATCGAGATAGAGGAGGTGTTGCTGGCCAGGAGCACCTCCGGCCGGGTGCGCCTGTCCAGTTCGGCAAAGACCCGTTGCTTGACCTCCAGGTTCTCGACCACCACTTCGACCACGAAATCGGCGTCGGCGGCCGCCGCCAGGTCGGTGGCGGTCGCAATGTTCGCCAGCGCCGCCTGCCGCTGCTCGTCGGTCAGCCGCCCCTTGCTGTGTAGTTTCTCGACCGACGTCTTGATGGACGTCGTCGCCCGCTCGAGTTGCTCCGGCACGACGTCAATGAGGGTAACCCGGTAACCGTACGTCGCACACACCTGGGCGATCCCATTGCCCATCGTGCCCGCACCAATAACCGCAACGTGCTTAATCTCCATCTTGGCTCCTCCTGAATCGAGCACGCCTCACGCTTCACGTTTCACGTTTCACGTTTCACGCATCACGTATCCCAAGTTGCGCGCCATTACTCGAGTTCGATCGCCATCGCCACCGCTTCGCCGCCGCCCAGGCACAGTGTGGCCAGTCCCCGCTTGAGGCCGCGCTGGCGCAGCGCGTAGATGAGCGTGACGACGACGCGCGTGCCGGAGCAGCCGATAGGATGTCCCAGGGCGATCGCTCCACCGTGGACGTTGACCTTCTCCCACGGCAGCCCCAGTTCCCGCCCGTCGGCCACAGTCTGCGCGGCGAATGCCTCGTTGACCTCGAACAGGTCATAGTCCGCCACGCTCGTGCCGGTCTTGGCCAGCAGTTTGCGCACGGCAAAGATGGGCGCGGTGAAGAGTTCGAGCGGCTCGACTGCCGCCTGGTCGTAGGCCACCACGCGGGCCAGCGGCGTGAGCCCCAGTGCCTCTGCCCTGGCGCGGCTCATCACCACCGTGGCGGCTGCCCCATCGGTGATGCCCGGCGCGTTGCCGGCGGTGACGACGCCGTCGGGCTGGAAGGCGGGCTTCAGGCGCGCCAACGCCTCCACCGTGGTGTCCCGCCGGGGGGCCTCGTCGGTGTCGAAGAGGAGTGGCGGCCCTTTCCGCTGTGGAATCTCCACCGGCACGACCTCGTCCTTGAAGCGCCCCGCGTCAATCGCGGCCACCGCCTTCATCTGGCTGTTGCAGGCGTACTCGTCCAGTTCCTGCCGCGTCAGGTGGTACTCGCGGGCGATCCACTCGGCCGAATTGCCCATGTGGTGGTTCTCGAAGGCGCACCACAGCCCGTCGTAGACCAGCCCGTCCACCAGTTTGCCATCGCCCAGCCGGTAGCCGAAGCGGGCCTGGGGGAGCAGGTAGGGGCAGTTGTCCATACTCTCCATCCCACCGGCGACGAAGACGTCGCCGTCGCCGGCGGCAATCATGGCGGTAGCCAGCATGATGGCCTTGAGCCCGGAGCCGCAGATCTTGTTGATCGTCGTCGCGCCGACGGTGGCCGGCAGGCCGGCCTTGATGGAGGCCTGGCGGGCGGGGGCCTGGCCCTGCCCGGCCTGGACCACGTTGCCCATCAGCACCTCGTCCACCGAGGCCGGGTCTATGCCCGCGCGACCTACGGCGGCCCGGATGGCAACCCCGCCCAGGTCGGAGGCGGAGAAGGGCACGAGTGTGCCCTGGAACTTGCCGATGGGGGTACGCACGGCCGAGACGATGACGGCTTCCCGAGGATTCATGGATGTTTCCTCCTTTGCTATGATGATTGGTCTGCCAGCAGCCGCTCGAACAGCGGCTGCAACTGGTGATAGGTCTGGTCCAACCATTCGGCGATGACCCTCGTCTGGCCAACGATGGTCATATAGTTGGTGTCCCCGCCCCAGCGGGGGACGACGTGCAGGTGGACGTGCCCGGCCACTCCCGCCCCGGCTACCTCGCCGATGTTCATGCCGAGGTTAAAGCCCTGGGGCTGGTAAGCCTGCCGCAGCACCCGCACGCTGAGTTGGGTCAGCGCCAGCAACTCGGCCGCCGTCTCCGCGTCCAGGTCTTCAATGTTCGCCACGTGGGTGTAGGGGACGACCATGAGGTGGCCGTTGTTGTAGGGGAAGCGGTTGAGGATCACGTAGCACAGCCGGCCCCGCTGGACGATGTGGGCCGCGGCATCCTCCTCGCCAGGCTTGAGACAGAAGAGGCAGCCCTCTGGCCGGGGCTCTGCGCCTCGCAGGTACGTCATGCGCCAGGGGGTCCACAAGTGGCTCATCGGGTATAATTGTACACCGAATCAGCGCAAGAGGCAATCCGCTGTTGACTTTTGTGCAACGTGGGATATATCTCAGGCGCCAGGGGAATCACTTTCTGGCGAACTCGTCTATCAACTTGTGAGGCCCGGCGGCAATCAGGTAGTAGGTATTGCCCTCGCGACGAAACACGCAGCGATATGCATCGTCTATGTAGAACTCCCAGTAGCCGCTGCTGCCCCGTATCCGGTGAATATGGAGGGAGGGGTGGCGGGAGTTTTCAGCGAGGAAGCGAATCTGCTTCTTGAATTTCTCCTGTACTGGCTTGGGCAATGCTTTGTAATCGTTGCGCACGCGCTCGGTGAGTTCAATGATGATATCACTCATCGAGCCACTCCAGCGCCTTCTCAATGCCGCTGGCGGCCACCTGCAGTGTGCGGCCAGCCTGCACATCAGCCTCACCTTCGCGGATGCGGGTTTGCCATTCGTCGGACCAAAAGTAGCCTTGATCGGGATCCTGGCGCAACTGCTCCAGCAATACCTCGATGCGGCGAAAGGTGTCGTAACTGATGAGCACCTCCTTGGGCTGCCCACTCTGGTCGCAGAAAATCCTGGCCTCTGACAATTGGATATCTAACATCGCTGACCTCACTCGTTGACGAACGTAGAACATAGTGCCATTATATCACATCTGAAAGAGCAGACCAATCTGCATCGAGTTCGTCATCGGCCGTAGCGGTTTGACAGTGCTGTTTCAGCGGGTGCAACCTGTTTGCCGCTCGCTGGAAATCAACGATCCCTTGATCTGCACCAACGGCGCCCAGGTGTGGGGCTCGCCAGATGGCCCGGTCTGGGCTTGTCACGCCATTCCCCAGGAAGTCGCATTGGCCATTGCGCAGTTGGCGGATGCAAACGGATGGGAACTGAGCACCACGGTTGGCCCAACGACGTATTGGCGGCAGCGGCCTGACCAGGCACTCGGCCCAATTACTTCCCACGTCACGGTCGTGGCAACCAACTCAGACGCGATCATCGGGGACCCGCTGCGCATCCTGGCAAGTCAGCCCGAGGCTATCGAAGGGATACGGCCATTCTGCCAGCAGTTCGCCGGTCAGTGCTACACGGAGACGTACTATGGCCCCCACGGCCAGGTCCACTCACTGGGCGTCTTTGCCCTCCAGGCCAACAAGGGTACTGCCCTCGCGCTGGTGCTCGACCGGCTGGGGATCGGGCGGGAACGAGTGATGACAATCGGGGACAACCCCAACGATTTGCCCATGTTCTCTCATGCGCGGATCAGCGTCGCCATGGCTAATGCGCCAGATGAAGTGAAGCAGAAGGCCACCGTCGCCGCTCCCAGCAATGATGAGGAGGGAGTAGCCTGGGCTCTGCACTTGCTTTCCAGAAACCTGGTCCATGAAGGAGGTAATGGAGCATATCTTCAATGAAGAGACGTGCGGTGTTGACATCAGTACGGATATGCATTATACTTCATGCGCAGGAGGAGGTATAACATATGTCAAGCATCAAAACGGCGATTTCACTAGACCGGTCACTCTTCGAGCAGGCTGACGCTTTGGCGCAGGAGATGCATTTGTCGCGCAGCCGGCTCTTCGTGCTGGCGCTGGAGGACTTTATCCGCCGGCATCAGAACCGGCAGCTACATGCCAGGCTGAACGAGGCTTACGAGGGAGAACCAGACCCGGCGGAGAGCGCGCGGCTACGGGGGATGCGGCGGCATCACCGGGGGGTAGTCGGGGGTGAGTGGTGATCCGGCAGGGGGAGATCTATTGGATTGAGTTAGAGGATCCCGTGGAATCGGGGCCGGGTTACCGACATCCGCACGTGGTCATCCAGAACAACGTATTCAACTGGAGCCGGATCAACACAGTGGTGGTTTGTGCGCTGACATCGAATCTACGGCGAGCGGAGGTACCGGGGAACGTAGTGTTGGAGGAGGGAGAAGGGGGATTGCCGAAGCAGAGCGTAGTAGTGGTGTCGCAGGTGTTCACAGTAGACAAGAGACAGTTGGCGGAGTATATCGGGACATTGTCGGGTCGGCGGGTACGTCAGGTCGTGGAGGGAGTGAAGCTGGTACTGGAGCCACGGGAAGTGGAGTAGGTGTATAATGAGGTGACGATGCGAGTTCTTGGCCTCCCCCTGATTTCTTTCGCTCTCCTGGCCCTGGTGGCCAGCGGTTGCAGGCCGGGCCTGTTGCCCACCCCTACCCCCACACCTGCGCTGCCAACCGCCACGCCGACCGGGAACTGGAAACTCGTCTGGTCCGACGAGTTCGATCTCCCCGACGGGTCCGCTGTGGACCCGGCCAGGTGGTCTTTTAACACCGGCGGTGGCGGCTGGGGGAACGGTGAATTGCAGCACTACACCGACCGCCCCGACAACGCCTACGTCGAAGGCGGAGCGTTGGTGATCAAGGCGCAGCAGGAAGACTATGGCCGGTCTGCCTACACCTCGGCGCGCCTGGTCACGCGGGACAAGGGGGATTGGCTCTACGGCCGCTGCGAGATCAGGGCCAAACTCCCCTCCGGCCAGGGCATCTGGCCGGCCTTATGGATGCTGCCCACCGATTGGGAGTACGGCGGCTGGCCAACCAGCGGGGAGATTGACATCGTGGAGTTGGTGGGCCACGAACCCGCCAGGGTGCACGGCACGCTCCACTATGGCTCCCCCCATACATCCCAGAGCAATCACTACGACCTGCCCGAGGGCAAGACCTTCGCCGGCGACTACCACGTCTTCGCCCTGGAGTGGGAACCGGGCGAAATCCGCTGGTACGTGGACGGCTACCACTACCAGACCCAGCGGGACTGGTTCACCTCCAGCACCAGGGGCATGTATCCTGCACCGTTCGACAAGCGCTTCTACCTGATCCTGAACGTCGCGGTCGGCGGAGCCTGGCCCGGATACCCGGACGAGACGACGACCTTCCCCCAGTACATGCGCGTAGACTACGTCCGCGTCTATCAGAAACAGCCTGAGTAGACGTCTACGGTACAACGGCGTGGTTGAACTCCTGGATTTCTCCACCATTCAGTCCGCCCTGACCACCCAGGTCTTCGGACGGGAACTGGCCGTCCTGCCGCGCACCGGCTCGACCAACGACGTGGCGAAGGACCTGGCGGCGCGAGGAGCGCCTGAGGGCACCGTCGTGGTGGCCGACGAACAGACGGCCGGCCGGGGCCGCCTGGCCCGGCGCTGGCTGGCCCCTCCGCGCACCTCTCTCCTCTGCTCGCTTCTCTTCCGCCCCGATCTGCCTCCCATCCAGGCTCAGCGGCTGACGATGCTCTGCTCCCTGGCCGCCGCTGATGCGATCGAGCAGGTGGCCGGTCTGCAAGTCCACCTCAAGTGGCCCAACGACCTGGTAGTCAAATCGCAACTCGCAAATCGCAAGTCTGCCGTCCGCAATCTCCATTCTCCATTCTCCATTCTCTATTCTCCAACCTGGAGGAAACTGGCCGGTATCCTGACGGAGACCGGCATCACAGGCGAACGGCTAGATTTTGCCGTGGTCGGCATCGGGATCAACGTGAACGTCGGGCCGGAGGCGTTGCCCACCCTGGCCCCCGACGCGACCAGCATCCTGGCCGAAGTGGGCTGTCCGCTAGATCGGGGCGCCTTGCTGGTCGCGCTCCTGGCCGGCGTCGAGCGGCGCTACCAGGGCTTGCGGGCCGGCGAGAGCCCATACCGGGAGTGGGCGGTCCGCCTGGCGACGCTGGGCCAGCCGGTGGAGGTGAGCACGCCTGCAGGGGTGCTCGCTGGCGTGG
>Ga0315289_10005730_pt1 | contig 18305 bp, 18 predicted proteins | sample YL17G11_40_MG_FD_203452 | JGI IMG/M metagenome (GOLD analysis project Ga0315289, IMG submission 203452) | Sediment microbial communities from Yellowstone Lake, YNP, Wyoming, USA - YL17G11_40 | ecosystem: Environmental > Aquatic > Freshwater > Lake > Sediment | place: USA: Wyoming | collected... | reverse complement strand
TAGGCATTGGTCAACATCCTGCAATGGAACGTTTCGAAGGCAGTACTCATGCTCTAAAGAGATATACTTTGTGGTAAAAGACTCAGCAGGCCCTCTCTGCACCGATTGAGTGAAAATCATTTAAGACCGAGCTGGAACGCATTAAGAAAGAGAACTGGGGTTTAGGATTCATGAAGAAAATTGAAACGAAACGGCTCCTCCTACGCGACCTGAAGGAGACAGATGTGCGAGCTGTCCACGATTACGCTTCAGACCCCGCGGTCGTTCGATACATGGATTGGGGGCCAAACAATCGGGAAGAGACCGCGGCTTTCATACAAAGAGCGCTTGAAGCGCAGAAAGAGAAACCCCGTCATCATTACACACTCGCGATAACGCTGAAGATTGACAAAAAGTTGATTGGCAGCTGTGGAGTACACGTCTCAAACCCTGATAACCATGAGGGATGGATTGGCTGTTGTTTCAACAGACTATTTTTGGAGCAAAGGTTACGCAACGGAAACCGCAAAAACTCTCGTGAACTTTGGTTTTAAGAAACTCTGTCTTCACAGGGTGTTCGCCACTTGTGACCCTGAAAACACCGCCTCTGCCCGCGTTCTTGAAAAAACTGGCATGAAGTTGGAAGGTCACATTCGCGAACATAAGCTGGTCAAGGGAAAGTGGCGTGATTCCCTATTGTATGCGATTATTAATCAACAATGAAAACGTTGGATGAAACGCCGCACTGCTTAGGCATTTGGAAAGCAAATCGAATATTCAACCTTTGACACTATACTTTCTTGATGAAAAATGAGTCTCGAAGATTACGTATCTGACAAAATGTGGAATACACTAGTTGAAACTGTCCATGAATTAGTAATGTTTGCACGGCACAAAGCTTACGTTCGAGACTCAATTCTCCAGGAGAAACCCGATACCAAACCTGAAGATTTGGCGGTTAGGTTGGGAATACCTCTAGGCGAGGCTTTAGTGATATTGTTTGAGTTGAAGAAAGAAAGAGAAGCGTGACTTCTCGTGTTACTTGCGTGTTCGCGCGCGAAGCGTGGGAGGCGTTATTCTACAACGTACCTGAAGGCGATGTGTTCGCCAGCCGTCGGGCTTCTCCTTTTGACCCGGAGCACGTCGCCTGGCCTGGCTCCTATGGCTTTGACTGTAGGGTCAACAGAGCTTATCTGCGGCAGTTGATATGGTTGAACTTTGAATTTTGTGAGGAGTTCGGTTTTCTCTTCATCAGTCAGAATTTCCTGTTTCGGAACCAGTTTGTGCTGGAAAATGTCGAAGGCAGGGAAAGTTTTTGGCAAGAGCTCGATCTTTTTCTTTTTGGCGCCTTGCTTTACGGCGTGCGTGTATCTTCCGTCAGTGACTATTATTCCTCTTTCGACGTCTGCGTCTTTCATGGCTTTTCCGAGACGGTTTATGCTGTTGATTCCTACCGTTGTCTCTCCAGGGACGCACCACACCAAGGCTTTTTGTTTTTCTTTCGGTATCTCTATGATATAGCCAATCGCGTCTTCGTGCTTCTGCTTCTTAATCAGCTTGTAGCCTCTAAGTTTGATCAGTACCTCGGCTTTGCGTTCTTCAAGACTGACAAGTTTTTTACTCAAACTCTGAACCCTCACGGTAAGAACATTCGAAACCTAAACTACGCATCAACCCTTAAACCTTGCGCTTTGAGAAAAGCAAAGAACTGTCTATTTTCGGAGCACTATGTTTTCCGCGAAGGCTCTCAAGGTTTCAGCATACTTGTCAATCGTTTCTGGCGGGTAGGGTTTGACCGCGTTTAGTCCAGCGTCCAACGTGTCTCCAGGGACAAACTGCTGAAGAGCCCATGTTCTAGCACCTTTGACGAGTTCACTCATCGTGTGTATATCCGACGTTTCCACGAAGCCTGGCACGACTGTCGTCCTGAACTCATAGTCCACCTTACCCGTTTTCAATATGTCGATAGTATGGATGAGTTCAGTTGTATTTTCGGCTCCCAATGAAGAATATTTTGATGGGCTAGTTTTCACGTCTAAAGCAACATAGTCTAGGTAGGGCAGACATTCTTCGAGCATTCGCGAATCAAGCCCATTCGTGTCCAATTTCACGTCGAAGGCTTTTTCCTTCAACTTCTTCAGAAATTTGGGCAGTTCCTTGTGTATGGTGGGTTCTCCACCGGTGATCACGACCGCGTCAACGTATTTTTTGCGCTCTTCAAGGATTCTAAGAGCGTTCTCCTCTGTGAGGAACGGGGGTTTAGGGTCAACGACGATTCGCCAATTGTGGCAAAACGGACAGCGCAAGTTGCAGCCGGGAGTGAAAAGGACCGAGCTGATCCGGTTGGGAAAGTCAACCAGACTTGTCTTCAGGAGACCGCTGAACTTCATGCAGTTATCACTTGCGCAGGAGCGGCTGAGGTGACTGCAGATCTATCGAAGGTCTTCCTTATGCTGAACTCTGCCTGTTTGCCATCATTCCACTGGTCGACAGGTCTCAGGTACCCGACGACTCTCGAGTAGACTTCGCATTTGGCTCCACACGTTGGGCACTGTTTGTGTTCGCCGTTGATGTAGCCATGGGATGGGCAAATGCTGAAGGTCGGTGTCAGCGTAAAGTACGGGAGATGGGAACTGGTGGCGACTTTTTTGATCAGTTCTGATGAGGCTTTCCATGCTGGCAGTCTTTCTCCTAGGAAGATGTGGAAGACGGTGCCTCCTGTGTAGAGCGTCTGAAGCTTGTCCTGATGTTCAAGCGCTTCGAACAGGTCACCTTCAAAATCGACCGGTAGCTGGGAAGAGTTTGTGTAGAACGGTTCAGCGCCAGCCGCAAGGTGTTTCTGGTTTGCTACGATGATGTCTGGGTACTTCTTCTTGTCGATTCTAGCCAGCCTGTAGCTAGTTCCTTCGGCCGGTGTGGCTTCGAGGTTGTACATGTTTCCTGTTTCGTCTTGGAATTGAAGCAGCTTGTTGCGCATGAATTTGAGCGCCCTGATGGCGAATTCTGTTCCGTCACCTCCGACGATGCTCACGCCGAACAGGTTCAAGATTGCTTCATTCATTCCCAGAATTCCGATCGTTGAGAAATGATTCTGCCAGTAGTGCCCGTATTCCGTCTTGATGTCCCGGAGGTAACGCTTCGAATACGGGTACAAACCGTTCTCCGTGAACGTCTCCAGCACTTTCCTTTTTGTTTCCAGGCTTTCTTTCGCGGTTTCCATGAGCTTTTCGAGGCGTTCGAAGAATTCGTCTTCATCTTTTGCGAAGTATCCGATTCTTGGCAAGTTCAATGTCACCACGCCTATTGATCCCGTCAACGGGTTCGCGCCGAAGAATCCTCCCCCCCGGTTACGTAGCTCACGATTGTCGATTCTCAGTCGGCAACACATGCTTCTGACGTCTTCGGGTTTCATGTCAGTGTTGATGAAGTTGGAGAAGTAAGGCACGCCGTACTTGGCTGTGACTTCAAAGATCTTTTGGGTGATAGGAGCGTCCCAATCAAAATCTTTCGTCACGCAGTATGTTGGTATTGGGAAAGTGAAAACTCTTCCCTTCGAGTCGCCCCTGGTCATCACGTCTGCGAGAGCCGCGTTGAACATGTCCATTTCTGCCTGCATTTCTCCGTATGTGCGGTCCATCAGCTTGCCGCCGATTATGACGGCTTCGTTTTTTATGTACTGAGGAACCTTCATGTCTAGGGTTACGTTTGTGAACGGCGTTTGGAAGCCCACGCGCGTGGGCACGTTCATGTTGAAGAAGAATTCTTGCATTCCCTGTTCGACTTCTTTCTGTGTCAAGCCGTCGTAGTGAATGAACGGGGCCAGGTACGTGTCAAAGGTACTGAAAGCTTGGGCGCCTGCTGCTTCACCCTGAAGCGTGTAGAAGAAGTTGACGATCTGTCCAAGTGCAGTCCTGAAGTGTCTTGCGGGTTTGCTTTCGATTTTACCTGAGACGCCGCCGAAACCTGACATCAGCAGTTCTCTCAGGTCCCAGCCGACGCAGTACGCGCCTAGGACGCCTAGGTCGTGAATGTGCATGCTGCCGGAGAAATGGGCTTCTGCGATGTTGGGTGGATATATTCTGCTTATCCAGTATTTCGCGATGACGGTTGATGAAAGATAGTTGTTCAGGCCTTGAAGTGAATAGCTCATGTTCGAGTTTTCTCGAACGCGCCAGTCAACGATCTCCAGATACTGGTCAACCAGGTCTGCATCGCTGAGTAACGCGGCTAGTTCTCTTTGGTCTTGATGTTGTTTGCGATAGAGGATGTAGGCTTTGGCTGTTTGGGCATGACCGCCTTCTATGAGGGTTTTTTCGACCAAATCCTGGATTTCTTCCACTGTTGGAACGCCGTCTTCACCGAAGCGAAGCTTGAGCTGAGCGACAACTTGGTCACTCAAGCGTTTGGCTAGGTCGCGGTCTTTTCCGCCCACGGCTTTCGCGGCTTTCCATATGGCGTTTGTAATACGATCTTGATCAAACGGTTCTAGTTTAACATCACGTTTTCTCACGGTTTTCATGTTTTAACCTCTTTGAGTAGTTTCTGGAAATCCTCAGGTTCCTCGAACTCCTTGTAGACCGAGGCGAACCTGATGTAAGCCACTCGGTCAACCTTCTTCAGATGTTTCATCACCAAATCCCCGATTTCTCGGGAGCTGACTTCTTCTTTTCCAAGCATCGTCAAGTCTTGCCTGACGCGCTCCGCCAGCTCGTGAATCTGGTCCATCGTTACTGGTCTCTTTTCACAGGCTTTCTGTAAGCCCCTGACGATCTTATTGAGGTCGAATCTTTCGGGCCTGCCGTCTTTCTTCTTCACTATCAACTCAACGGTCTCCACATATTCGTATGAGGTGAAGCGTTTCCCGCAGTCAGCACACTCTTTCCGTCTTCTGACGGTGTTGTCAGGCGAATCCCTCGTCTCAAGGGTTTTCAGGTTTTCAGACCCGCAATACAGACACTTCACTCTATCACCATTTGCGCGCTCTACAATCCTTAGTGTTTTTGTAGCTAAAAGGGACGCTGTATCTAGTGTCTGGCTATTTAAATCCTTTATACAGCAATGTTGAATATACGCTGAAGAACGCCTGGGAGCGCACGTTCAACGTAGACAAGATTGCGCAAAAATGACCTTGCAATGTGAGTCTCCGAAGGGAAAAGCGCTTCAATTCAAGTCAATGACAAAAATGTTTAACATTTTCCCTAATAACCGTCTGTTCAGAAGGAGTCATTCGTCTGTCACGCTTCCTTCTGCATGACAAGAGACCATCTTCTTTCCTTTTTCTTGACAAAACCAGATTTCTCGTAGAGCCGACGTGCTGGAGTGTTCTTTTTGAGCACCGTGAGTTCAAGCCATCTCTTGCCTCGTTTTTTTGCGATTTTTTCAGAGAAGTTCAGGATTTGTTTGCCTATTCCGTGCCTTCTGTACTCGGGGGCGACGGCCAAACTGCTTATGTGAAGTGCATCAAGCTTCTCATGAAGAATGAGTACGCCGACCACACGGTTCTCAAGCTTGACGAAGTAGCGTTGTCTTCTTAGAAATATCGCTTCACACGACAAGATGTATGGTACAACGATGAGGGACGCGAGGAGTTTTGAATTTCCGAAAGTCATTGCACTTCCGTTTTCACTTGCATTGAAGTACTTGAAATCATAGAAGTTGAAGATTAAATGCTCAGAAGTCCTTACTCGCGTGATTTGAAGGATTTGTGAAATACTTCTTGGAATTGTTTCACCGCGATTGAGTCGTGTGGTTTTTTCCAATTCGTAAAGCTGCAAACATGATGCAGGAAAGGAGCAGCACTATTCCGAAGGACAGGAAAACCGCGATGTAGTGGAGGCTTGTTGCGAAAACGGCGCCGCTGATGAATCCGCCGAGTGTTTGCCCGATGTCCATTGTTGTGTCGAGAAAACCCACGGAAGTGCCGACGAATTCTTGGGGCATGAGGTCACAGATTAGGGGCGTCGTTGACGATGTCACGGTTGCGAACCCAAAACCGTAGATGACGAGAAGGACGACGAGCGTTGTGAAATCCGCTACGAAGGGAACCGTGATCATTGCAAGAGCGGAGAGAATGCTTCCCGATATTATTGGAATTCGCCTTCCTATCCTGTCTGATACTCTGCCCATGAAAGGTCTCGCAAAAATCGCTACCGCCAACACGCTTGACGCGATCAGGCCTTGTCCCAACGTGTTGTAGCCAAGGCCGAATATCATGTACTCTGCCAAGTAGAAATCAAATGCGCCGAAGACGTAGTATTGGCTCGATTGGACAAAGCTGACGACGAGGGCGCCACCGTTTTTTGCGATTTCTTTCCAACCGGAGAACATTCTTTTGAAAACTTTTCCGATTGATTCTTCTGACCTGCGTGTCTGTTTTTCTTTTCTTGCGAGAAAAGGGATGGCTGTGATGAGGCCCGTCACCCCTGCTGCTGCGACCGCTAGATAGACTTGGTGAAAATCTTGGCCCGTGGCAAACAGCAAGTATCCGCCTAATGCAGGAGCGATGATTCTTCCAACGTATGTGGCCGACGTAAAGAGGGAAATTCTTTCTCCGAGTTTCTTGGGAAAGAGTTCTGCTATGGTTGCCTCCGCGACTGGAACAAAGATTGCTGTGGCGAACCCGTGGTAAAATCGAACGAGCACGAGTTGTCTCCAATCGGTTACCAAAAGATATAGAAAGGGGGCAGATGCGAATATCACGCCTGCTAGGAACAGGAATCTTTTTCGGCCGTAAATGTCTGAAAGTGAAGCGGCGGGGAGGCTTACCAGAATGCCGGGTATTGTTGAGGCTGAGAGAACCAGACCCGTCCAGACGTCGGGCGTTCCGAGGCTCTTGGAAAAAGTGGAAAGAACTGACCCACTTTTGGACATGGTGGAGCTGAGAATCATTAACCCTCCCATTACGCAAAGGCTCCAAAAAACCGATTTCCCAGCATTCTTCATTTCTGAATTCATCGATGAACCTGCGTGTTTTCTCAACTAATGTTTTTCGAAGGTAATAAAATTAGGGGAGCCTATTCAAAATCGACTTATGCCTGCCTAGAGGAGCAGTCTGCATCGTCACTTGTTCAATTTCTTCCTCAGGCATTCTCTTCGTTACTTTCTGTCCATCTTTTCAATTTCGGGGCGCTCGCTGTTTGTTTCTTCGATAGGCACGAGGAGGAATTTTGCTTCAGGTTCGATGAATCTCTTTATCAGCCAGGGGCAAGCGATTCTGTCGACATGCACGTGTTCTCAGGTGACTCATTCACATCTTTACGGTTCGAGTCGGACGTTAGGTCTAATAAAGGACTTTGTGTTAATGAACAGTCCAGCTAAAGGTGGAAAGCTCTGAGTAATTCTGACTTCATTGTCGAACGTCTTGAGACCGATAGTGATTTGGCACAGTATTTCAAGTTGATACGGGAAATATGGGGCAATGAACTTGGGCTTGACACGCTTGCCAAAAAGTTGATCGACTGTCATCCGAACATGACTCTGAAAAACATCTACTTCGTCAGGGACGAAGGCAGGTTGGTTTCAACGCTCAACCTGATCCCGGTCACTTGGAGTATCGGCGGCATAAAGCTGAAAGTTGCCGAGATGGGGTACGTCGGCACTCTTCCCGAATACCGTGGAAAAGGGTTGATTCGAAAACTTGTTGAAGAATACCATGAAGATGTGGAAGCCCAAGGCTACGACCTTGCCGTGATCGAGGGAATCCCGTATTTCTACAGACAATTCGGTTACGAATATGCTGTTCCCTTGCTGGAAGAGACGCGTTTGAGGCTTGATCAGATACCTGACTATAAGTCTACAATTCAGATTCGCCGGTTCATCGATGAAGACGTTCCCGCTGCCATTGGGCTTCTTGAAGAAGCTCAGGAGAAGTATTTTGTCCACAGTGTTCGCGACGAAGCAATTTGGAAGACGCAGCACAGAACAAGCATTGCCTCGGACCCGGAGCCTTTTCAGGCATTCGCAGTTGAAGAAAGGGGAAGACTGATCGCATATTTCAGAATGAGAGAAGTCGCCAAGGAAAAAGAGTTATTGTTTACCGAAATATCTGAAGTCGACCAGGTTGCGGCTCAAGCTGTTCTGGGTTTTCTCAAAGAATATGGGCTGGGTCATGGGCTTGAAACGCTCTCGGTGAACGTCAGTTATGAGGAGCCCTTCACAGAGCAAGTTGTGGCCTTGGGCGGAATGAAACGGTTTCCGGCCTACGCTTGGCAGTTGCGAGTGACAGATTACGTCAAGATGTTCGAGAAGATGAAGCCGCTGCTGGAATCTCGTCTTGCCCATTCAATGTATTGCGGGCTGACAGAGACACTCGGTTTCAATTTCCGCAGTTACACAATCGAAGTTGCTTGTAAAGACGGAAGAATTGCGAGTATTCACAGAATGGAAGGTGGACCGCGGAGTCCTATAGGGCTGAACCCGACCGTGTTTGTCCAGCTTCTGACTGGTTACAGATCCAGGGAAGAGCTAGAGACGGCGTTTCCAGATATACGAATCGCCGTCAGTCATAGGCACCTAATTGATGTTCTTTTTCCCAAGCTTCCTTCGTACATCCATTCTGCCTACTAGGACTGAATTTCGGAACCACAGTCTGGAGAGTTGATCCAGTGGCATGTCCGTAAACGTTGAGTGACGACAATGTTTAGCGCGCTAGAGTGAGCACGGTTTTTCATCGAATTACGAGCATAACGAAAATTGGCAACTGAGAAAAACTAAAAAAGAGGCGGTTGAGAGACTAATTGCTGCTGTGACTAGCTTCTTTTTCCATGTCCAGTTCTCTTACCCTGGCCTCGATGAATTCTGCGACTCGCTCCTGGCTGTATTCTTTTTCGGTCTGCTGTTTGCTTAGCTGTTCTTGTATGGTTTTCAGGACTTTTTCCACGTCAAACGGTTTGACGATGTACGCGTCTGCTCCTTTGTTGACTGCGTCCACGGCATTCTGAAGGGTAGGATAACCGGTCACGATGACTTTTCGCATTCTAGGGGTCGTTTCCCTGAATTTCGTGAGGAGTTCGATTCCTTCCATGTCTGGGAGTCGGATGTCGATCAAAGCTAGGTTATAGAATTTTCTTTTGCTCTTTTCTATTGCTTCCTTTGCCGTTCCAACGGATTCGACAGTGTAGCCTTCATCTTCAAGTATTGCTACGATGACTTTTCGGATGTTTTCATCGTCATCGACAGCAAGTATTCTGGCGTTTCTATTCATTCTATCTTCACCTCCCCAGCAGGCTTGATTCTTTTTCTTGCGTCGTGGGCACTGTCTATGAAATCGTTGGTTTTTTCATCCTTGAAATCGAGTCCTAGTTTTCCGTACAGCGATTTTGTTATGGCTTTCTCAAGGTAGGGGGCTCCGGGGCCGAAGATTCTTTCCAAAGCCTGCTTGAACTGTGTGAGGTTTGATGGTATGTCTTCTTTTTTCAGTTGAAATGACGATTCGAGATGATAGAAGATTGCGTCTTTGGGTGAATCGCCGAGCGAGGACAGGCCTTCTTCTATTGCGGCCAACATTATTTTGGTGAAGTTGTCTTGAGGCAATATGTATCCTCGCCCTATGGACTTCTAGAGTGAAAAACGATGGATGCTTCATAAATCGTTTGTTAACCCTGAATCTGTATTGGTGTGTCAACGATCAGAAAGCGAAAGTCGGAGCTTGTCGAATTCTAGCTCTGTTTTTTGCCTTTTGAAAAAACCTGTTCGGCTGTTTTCACATAGTCTGTGAATTTGAATTCTTTGCCTTCGTCCCATTTTAGGGTTCTTCCTTTTGGTTTCATCGTTTCATAAAGTTTTTTCATTATCAGGATCTCTAAGAACCGAGTTCCGACTCCGAAGATGTTCTCCAGTCCGTTTTCGAAATCTTCGAGGCGGGAAGGGATCTGGTCTTTGGGAACTTTGAATTTGGTTTCAAGGTGGAAGTAGATGGATTGTTTTGCTGAGTCTCCCAAGGAAGAGAAGGCGCCGTCTACTGCGTCTAGAAAAAGCTTGTGGAACCCTTTGTCTGCCAAATGTCGAATTCCTCGAAAGGTTTTCTTGGTTGAATTTGAATAACATAAGAGACTGATGTGTTCTTAAATTTAACTGACCAAAACTTTCTTGCCTAAACAACTTTGAATCAAATGACAATACTGTTTAGAGAATTCGATTCGTTGCTTTGCGCCTGTTTACATATGCTAGTGAACCAATTTTGATGCCAAAGAAAAGAGGGGGATTTACGAGTTTGCGTTATTTCTTGAGTGAGGCGATGAATTCATCTATGGGAACGGCAGGAATGCTTACAATTTTTATCGTTCCTCTTGAGCCGAGTTCGATCGAGACTTTTCCTATGGTTTTGTTGTCTGGGGCTTCGACAATGCTTGCAAAGTCGTATGGCCCAAGAAGCGCGTATTGAGTGATGACTTTCACTCCGAAGGTTTCGAGTTCTTTGTTGACTTCCTTGATTCGTCTTGGTTTTTCTTTGATGGTTTTCCATCCTTCGTCCGTCAAATTGGAGAGCAGAATATAGTAGGGCATAGTAACACTCAGATGTGAACTATGTCGCGTTTGAGAATTTCAGCTTTTCTGCTTTTTTTGGCAAATAAAAAAGGGAGACGTTTTGGACGTTTTCTGATATATTGAACCTTGTTGGTTTTTTTTGATACGTCTATTCTTTGATCCATCTCTTGGTTACTTTCACGAGCAGGAAGATCACGAACGCCACGATGATGAAGGTTATCAGTGCTACCAAGAAGTCTCCGACGCCGAATAGTTGCCCAGCGTAGTTGGGATCAATCGGGTTTCCAGCGGCATCAAAAGTCGTAGTGGGGATTCCAAACTTGAGCGTTGCCAGATTTCCGATTCCTGCGCCTGACAATGCTAAGCCTATTATCGGCATTATGAAGTCTTTGACAAGCGCTTGCACCAGTCCGCCTAGGTAGACAGCCATGATGAAAGCAACAGCAAGTCCCATGACCTTGTATTTCGAGATGAAATCAAGGAATTCCTTCCAAAGTCCCTTTGGTGGCGCAGGCGCCGTCGGTGCAGGTTTTGGTTCAAGCAGTGTTCGAATTTTCTTCAATTCCTCTAGCATGTCGTCTTCTTTTGCCAAAATATCCACCTTGCCTTCAGAATCTTTTTCGATATCTAATAAGACTTTGGATCAGTGGGCCGAGCCGGATTCGAACCGGCGACCTTTCGGTTATCAGCCGAATGCTCCAGCCAAGCTGAGCTACCGGCCCTCGATCGGGACATCTAGTATAGGCGTTTGACTGTTTTTAAGGGTTTTTGGGTTTGAGCGCATTGGTTTTTCGTGGGGTGCTCTTTCGTGGAATCAGTGAACGCCGTTGCAGATTGTGATGTCGTCCAAAGTGTCAAGTTTCATTTCTTTTGCTGTCTTGACTATTCCATAATCTACTGACACTTCCGGCGACAGTATCAAAGCTGGTATGAATTCTAAGCCGAGTCGTCTGGCTCTTATGCATCTTGCGTGTCCGTCCAAAACGTAATACTTCCCTTTGTGCTCTATACATGCGATGGGGACGAGTATTCTTTCGATTCCTTCAAGCTGCGATTTTAGGATCTCTGGTTGAGTGGGGTGTATCTTTGCGAGAACAAGGTCTTTTCTTTCCATGCGAAAGTGTATGTGGTACAGAGCTTCGTATTGTCTCATTATGTTGAGGATGCGTGCCCAAGCCTTCAGAATTGAATCCTCTATTGTGCCTACTTCTTTGACTGGAAGATCTTCAAATGAGGTTTTCGAGACCTCGCGATAGCTCGATCCTTGAGGGAATCTCAAGACTCTTGCCTTGATGGTTTCCTCTTTCAGTTTGACGTAGATAAAAGATCTATGATGACCGTCAAGAACAAAGTAGTCTGCGGCTTTTTCAACGGCTATGATTGGCACGTCGTAGCCCTCGTTGACGGTTTTCATGAACACAAGCGCGAGTTTGTCGTTTTCTAGGAAATCCTCGGTGGGGAAGAGTCGACTGACTGGAATGTCATAGGGGTAAGCTGTGAGTTTTTTTCCGTAGATGATTTCTAGGCTTCTCTTGAGGCTGTCCACTCTATTGGGTACACTTTCCCACGTTGTCAGTTCTATTTTTCTCATTGGGATCTGCCCGTGGATTTGTGCGTCATCTTGTCTGCAGCTTCTCGCAGATATTTGTACACGGAACGCTTTTAATGAGTTTCTCATATTCTTGTTTGGGGCCCGTAGCCCAGTCAGGATTAAGGCGTCGGCCTTCGGAGCCGGAAAACGGGGGTTCAAATCCCTCCGGGCCCGCCACTTTGATATTAGTCGACGATAGTTTATCCGCTAGGGCGCAAAAGGTTTTGTTGCTTTCCGTCTTGGCTGGTTTTGGCAGGTTATTGCGAATCGGACCTCTTTTCCTGATTCTTCTGTTGTGTTCCTGCTTCAGCGCGCGCCTTCTTGATGGCTTAGCTTGTTTGTGCTGCAAGAAAGCAACGCAACGTATCTGAGTGCAGTGAAAACCGTGGACCATTCGAAGAGAGGCCTGTTTGACACGAAGATGAATGCCAAGTTGACAATTGCCACGAAAAATCCGTATGAGGGTTAATCGTTTAACTGCGCACATAAAAATTAGCGAGTTCCGTTTTGCGTCAGATTTTCTTGCCGAAGTTCGCTGCCAGGAGTATGGCGTCGAAAATGTCCACACTGTTATCGCTGTTGATGTCAGCGTTCCCGTTCCACGTTGGACTACTGGGCACGGACGCGAAGGCGTTTGAAAGCGTTATCGCGTCGAAGATGTCTACAGTCCCGTCGCCGTTGACGTCTCCGACGATGGTCACCTTCAAGATTCGTCCATAAGTTCTATTGTTGTCTCTGATATCTGGTTCGTTTGGCACTGGATCTGCCGTTGAGCTTACGACATAGTTCCCCCTAAGCGCAGGTGTGGTTTGCCACGTGAAGATCAGTATTGCTTGGCTTCTTTTGGGTAACGCTAAGCTCGCAATGGTTCCGACGATGGTCGTGTTGACGTAGACGGTCAGCTTTGTGGTCTGTGCGTTCCAGCCTTGGTTTTGAACGGTCACGCTGATGTATAACCTGTACCCTTCTCCAACATTAGACTTGGATGGCAATACATCGACGACAGCTATGTTAATCCACGGATTCATCAGGGGGTAATTGTCGATGTTGTCTTCGGTGCACGTGTAGTTGGTGTCTCCTATTCCGTCGCTTCCAGGCTGGTCTTGGTTTGGGCCTGAGTAGATGTCATTCCCGTTGTAGTTGCTCCAGTAGTTGCCACCTGAAGGATAGTCGTTGTCCCATTTTGCCGTGCAGAATTCGGTTGAAGCCTGTGTTGTCTGGTTGATGAAGTCATTGTGGAAAATCCTGTTGTTTGATGACAAGGAAAGCTCGATTCCTCCATAGTTGCCGAAAATTCTGTTTCCCGTTATGTTGCCCGTTGAATATTCATAGAGACCCATTCCGTACCAGACGTTCTCAGCGATGTAATTGCCACATATGTTGTTGTTTGAGGAATTGTAGACTTCGATGCCGTCGTACTCGTTTCTCTCGATAGTGTTATCGTGTACACTTGTGAAGGTAGAGTAGAATATTCCGATTCCGTCGTATGCGTTTGAAGTCAGGCTGTTGTTTCGGATGGCGATAGAGTTTGATGTCTCTGCGTAGATGCCATAGGTGAAGTTACGTATGATGGCGTTTTCTATCGTTACGTCGTGCACACTGATTAATGTGAACCCGTTTCCAGTTCCGTCGCCTGTTACGGTGTATCCTGCTCCTTTGATCAGGATGTTGCTTCTTTCTACGGAAATCGAACCAGCGATGTTTGCCGTTAAAGTGTAGACTATCTTGTTGATTGTTGTTATGGGCGCACCTGGAGGACTAATAGTGCCGTCGGAAAGAATGCGTATTGTGCCAGTTGCTTTCGCCTGCGGAACGCGAAAGGCAAGTTCAGTTGTGGCAAATATTAAAAGCGCGAGCAGAATGAAGCCAGTTTGCCGCCTCGTCTCTGTTCTCCCCTATTGATCAGTTATTTCGTGTCGGAACACATTAACGTTATTTCCATGACGGACGAATTTGAAGGTTGAATGTCGATGCATCCAAGTTACTAGATGAACAAAAAAAGGGGGAGCATGTTTTGTCTTTTCTGTCTCTTACTTCTGGTATACTTTGAACTGGTAGTCGGTTGTGCCTTTGTCCATCGTTGGTGTTACGATGAGCACCATGTAAGTCGGGGACTTCGCGTAACCGTGGTGTTCTCCTATGTTCGTGATCGGGTTAACCTTCACGTTGTATGGCACGTAGACGAATTTTCCGTCAGCTTTTATTGCCTTGAGAACATTGACTTGGTAGGATGTCTTTGACACGATGTCCATGTTGGCTAGGGTCAGATCCGTTCCACTTACTGTTGCGCTGTTTATCCACCAACCTTCATAGGTTGAAGCCCAGTCTGTCATGTAGCGGAAACCGATCATTACGGTCATTCCAGCGTAATCTGTCAGGTCGAAGTCCATTGTTGTCCACGCTGGAAAGTCTGGGTTGTAGTCTGTTAGTCCTGGAAGGTTGGCAACAATGTCCGGGTGGGCGGCGGGGTCGTGGTCAAATGTTGTGTAGGCGTTTGCCAGTGAGGTCCATGTGGTTCCTCCGTCGGTTGAGACTTGGACGAAGCCAAAGTCCCAGAATGATTCGAGTCCATATGCAGTGACGATCGTCAAAGCGGGGTTCAATGGGTCTACATAGGCGTTGCCTGCTAGAAGGTAATTTGCTAGGTCTATGCCTGTTCCTGAATACCAGCCTTCATCGGTCATTGTCCAATAGGAATGTTCAGGCACTGTATATTCGTCTCCGTCAAAGTATACGAAGGCGTCGTCTGGCCAATTCCTGAGCGCGATGTAGTCTGAGCCCCAATGATATATTGTCGATATGCCTGTGTCATAGTCCAAATATGTGATAGTATTTCCGTAATCCGTGCCTCTTTTCAGGTCGAAGAATCCGTCCTCTTCGTAGAGTCTGACTGGGATGTATTCTGGACCGTTGAAGTTTATGCTCTTGTAGTTGTATTTGCCTGAACCGGGGCTGTCGGCTCGGATGAAGTTGGCGAGTTTCCAGTCGCGGTAGACTTCGGGGAATCTCTCGTTGTACTTGCTGAAGTATAGGGCGTAGTTTATGCCTTCAATGCCTGTGATACCGTAATAGTAGCCTAGTAGGAAGTAATAGCGCAGGATTTCCGGTCCATAGCGGTCAGCAAGGTACATGCACCAAGCGGCTACAACGCCATAGTCTGCAAGTATGTTTATGTCGCCTTGGTCGCCCCACTCGATGAGTGAATTGTCTGGCGTTGCGAAATAGCTGTTCGGGTAGTCTGGATCGATTCCGTAGCCACATAGGAACTCTGAGTACATACTGCATCCTTCATTCATCCAGAGTTCGCCTCCTGGACTGTATTCATGGTGCAGGAGGTGCTGCCATTCGTGTGCAACAGTGCTGTCATATGCATACGGGGCTAGAACGTTGTGGTTGTGCAAGATGTCTGTTGGCCAGTAGTAGTGATCTCCCCAGTTCATACTTGCTGGACCGAGATTGTGGAACCAGCCTATTGCATCAAGGTTGACTACGTTTCTGTCGAAGTAGAAATCGACATAAGAGCTGACAAATGAACCGATCACGTAGTATGGATAGTTGGGGTCGACGTAGTTCGCGTCTTTGATGTTGCTGACCAGGATCACGATTCTTCCTGTCGGTTCGGAGTAGTAATCTGGCGTCATTCCTGGGAGACTTGGATAGTACACTGGTGTTTGTGCATTTGTTCCATCATGGAACACAGGTGCACCGAAGAACGCTGTCTCCTCTGGCAGGATGTTGGTTTCGAACTGGTTGGCAAGGTACTGCAACATCGCGTATGTTGGTTTCGTTGGTCGTAAGGCAATTGGTATAAGGGAGGTTGATGGTCCGTTTCTCGGGTCGCCTGTCGCATATTTGATGTTGTTCTGAACCCAAATCTCGACACTCGTGCCGATGTAGCCAAGTGTAAAGTAGGTGAACGCGGATGCGTATCCTGACCCATAGCGGAGCCATATGGCCGAATCGCCGAGGTTCCAGTATGGAGTTTTCGCATTGGCTGAATAGTATGACCCTGCGCCTCCGAGGGGTTCAGGCATCTGACTGTCAATTTGAACATCCTTGACGTTGTCGTCTATGGCCTTGGGTTCGGCAATGGGTGTTGAAGAAACTCCTGTAGTCATAAATGCCGCGCTGAATGCGCTTACAAGCAACAGTATTGTGATGGCTATTGCTAAAACTTTTATTGTTTTCATTCTCCTTTTTCTCCTTTCTGTTTTGAGCATTATTACTTAGTAGCGTCGACTTTTTGAAGCTTGTGGAATCTAATTCTATACCCACTCTACCCTGATCCGGGCAACAGTGGCACGCGTGACAAACACGTTTATTTCAGCCTTCTTGCCATTGTTAGCCTCTGTAGATACAGTCAGAGTGGCATACCACCATGGGACTCAGAACAAATGAACGGAGCGCGATAATCGCAGGGCTTATGCTGTTTCTAGCCGGAACAGTCATCATTATCTGCACGTTTCCAGTCTTCAGTCACACCCGACAGGAAGTCGAGCTGGTTCCAAGATCTGAAGTCATCATCAACAGCACCTTCAGTATCCATCAGTTGGAAGACAAGATATTGCCTTTACAATTGAGCATCGGCCAATCAATAATCATTCTAGCAACGAGCAACGGAAATATCAGTTGTTCAATAGCGAACTTTACACAAACAGGTGACGCGATTCAACCGGACAAGCCTGATGTAGTCTATTTTTTCCAGAACGATACCACAACGATTAACAAGACTTGGAGCCCAACGACCAGGTTGCCTGAACCAGGCAAATACTACCTTGTATTTCTGGCACGCGATGCACCACAGAATTCGCCCGTGCAAGTCCATGCCAATGCCACTAAGACATGGACTGATATTCAACTCAAAGAAGTTCCAGCTGAAGACCGAATACCTCTATTGGATCAGAACTTCATTTACGTAGGCTCCGCAATGATCATCCTTGGAACTGCGCTCTTTTCCATCACCTTTTCACGTAGCCGCAGACCGAGATCACAGACAAGGGCACTGAAAATCACAAGGTTTTTAGCATAACTCTTGCATTCTATAGTCAGGGGAAAACCAACGAGAATAGTACTCGTACTAGCGTCGATAGTCATATTAATTGTTCTTGGCTCTAGTGTTGTGAATCTAGCCCTCAATCCTTGTTCGTTCCTTAACCAGAACGTTTCTGTTTCTGAGGATGCGTATAAGACCAGTCCGGTTCCTCTTCTCGAACAAACGACAGAGAACTCGATGGCAGAACGCGGTTTGAACAATGAAAACTCCACTGTCGACGAGCAAGTTACAGTTCAAAACGAGACATTGAAGGGCAACGACCGCATTAACCCAGCTTCCTCCGAAAGAGCTGTCGACACCAGAACTGGAGGTCTTTCAAATGAAACCGTTCAGTCTGCAATAGTGCCTATACCTGACGGACGCATATTCTATCAAGGTGAGGTTCCATATGGATATCTTCCCACAGTCAATCCGAAAGAGGATACCTCCATCCCACTTATCCCCATAGACTTTGAAGGATAGTCTCTATTCCCTGTTTGGTCACCATTTTGAGCCAGCAGGTAGCAGCGCGCGCTAATCCTTCATGGTCTGGTGGAGCAGAAACCCTTAGAAACAGTTGTCAAATTCATACGCAACAGTCTACCTCAGATCATCGAGGAAATGTCAAAGAACGCTGAAGTGCAACTCTCCCAACGCGCGCGCGAAAGACAGTCAAAAAGCAGTTAGATTTCGAATTTATCCAATATTCTTCTCTCTTTCTCCCAAGTAATCTCCGCGACAACATGAATATAGTTCTGAAGCCCAGAATTCTGTATCCTCGGCTTCAGCAACTCGTCTATCTGAAAGATGCCTGCTGAATTGGACATGGTTATTCTTACAGTCACAGGAGTCTTTTCGCCTTCTTGGATGTCTACTTTTTCAATTGAAAGTGCTGAAACCGAGTGAATGTCAACTCGACCTGCCTCGAATGGTATTCTGGCTCTTCCTTCTTCCATATCTAACGCGTCGGCTATTCGAACGATACCTGCTTCAGTCGTTAGCGGCCTTCGAGGCTCTTCATGACAAGTTATCGCATGAAGAATCTCTGAACTCATAATTGCACGTTCTTCTTCCGGGTAAATTGGCTGCAAGAATTTTTCAATGAACCCTAACGCCAATAGAGCCCCGTAGATTTCGTGTTGGTCTCTGCTGACCACCATGCCCAAATCATGAAAGATTGAGCCCAAAACCACGACTATTTCGGCGTCTTCATTTTTC
>Ga0315289_10005729_pt1 | contig 18308 bp, 10 predicted proteins | sample YL17G11_40_MG_FD_203452 | JGI IMG/M metagenome (GOLD analysis project Ga0315289, IMG submission 203452) | Sediment microbial communities from Yellowstone Lake, YNP, Wyoming, USA - YL17G11_40 | ecosystem: Environmental > Aquatic > Freshwater > Lake > Sediment | place: USA: Wyoming | collected... | reverse complement strand
CATCGGAAGAGTCGATCTCTCTGGATATAAGGAACCAGAGCTCAAGTTTTCTCTGTTCTTCTCCACGGACACGGGCATGCTCACTGCGGAAGTGGATGGTCGAGCCGTGGAGATTCAGCCCGTTCAGGACGAAGCGTCGGAGGCAGTTTACCTATGAGATGCAGTTGTTACATCGTGGCCGTGTGGCTGGGCGTTGTTTTCACGGGTCCGGCGGTGTGCGCCGGACGTCTTGTCTCCCCCGTGGAGGGAGAGGTGTTGGATCACCCACCCGTCCAATTTGAGTGGGAGACCACTAACTTGTCATACCCGATGACGTTGGTGATACGGCGTGACGGGTTGAAAGAACGTGACATTCCAGTGCCATCCGGCACGCGCTATACACTGAACAAGCTCGAAGCTGGCCGATACACTTGGAATGTACTTACTAGAGCCGGCGAGGTTATAGGTGAGAGGGATATGAGTTTTGAGCTCAAGTTTTCGGCACCATCCTCTTCCGGCAACCCCAAAACCCCATCGGTGCCAGCGACGGTCTCGGAGCTATTGAAGCCGGGTGCCTCACCTGCGACTCCGAACGCGCCTCCTCTCAAGAAGACTCCTCCAGCGCAGAAACCAAAGGAAGACCCGCTCCCACAAGTCGCACCCTCGATTCCGAACGTGCACCCCCCCAGCAAGCCGGCTCTCGTGACGCCGAAACCAGCACTAGCTCCGGTTGTGCAAGCCAAGCACAAATGGTCGCGGGGAACGAAACTGGCGATGACGCTCCTCGTGCTCTGTGGTCTGAGTCTCATTGTGATCGGGGTAGTCCGGTGGATTGACTCCAGGAGGCACGACAACGAGGAATACGACGCTTGTGCACGGGGGTTCATGCCGGGTGTCCGGAGCGGCAGCGCCAATACTCCGGTCATACGAATTCAACAGCCTGAAGGGAAGGCCGGGCATCTGGAGAACACCGTCACGCCCCTTGAGGCAAAGGTTGCGCATATCGAGAAGGAACTGTCCGGCCTGCAACCCCTCGTAAACGAGACCGATAGGTTGCGTGCCAGCCTCAAAGGCTATGTCCCTGTCGAGAAGCTCGACGAGGTCATCAAAGACCTGAAATCGAAAGTCAGGGAGTCTCTCCAGGGCTTGCACAAACAGATAGAAGAGCAAGGCCAAGCCGTCAAGACTCTGCAGAAGGATCTCGCGGCCATGAAGGAGAACCTCGATTCCCTGTTAAAAGAGAAGAATCAGGCGAAGCAAGCCGTCGTCCAGAAGGCCTGCAAGCAAGTGGGCGCGTGGATGGAGCAGCTCAAGAAGGGGGTTCATCCGGAAACGACTATGCTTCTCACTGCCCTTGATCGAGCCAGCCGCGCGGAGACCTTGCCGCAGCTCAGGGACACGAGTCAGCAATTGCTGTTGGAGATCTACGCCAGTGTCGGTGGCGCTGCGCAACCGCACCGGGGCCGTCAGGAAGCTGGAGGACATCCGCGAGAAACTGGATCAATTGTCAGCCGGCAACGACACCGGCATCCAGCAGAAGGTGGATCACTTGCAAGAGGAGGCCGAAAAGATCTTCTCTCCGTATGCCAACGGGCAGGGCCAGGAGGGGCGCCAGGAGCGGCTCGATCCCGAGTTGATCGAGCGGACCCGTCGGATGCTGATCAAGGAGCTCGGCATGCCCTACATCAGCATCGTAATGGGACGGTATGCGGGAAATGCCGCGGCCGCCTCGGCGCTGATCTCGGACGTCCTTGGCGATCTGGGTCTGGACCTCATCAAGGTCGTGGTCGGGCAGACACGCCCCGAGAAGAACTATCATGACGTACAGGCCAGCATGCCCGCCACGGACAAATGCCCTTCCGGCACCATTGGGAACGTCGTGAAGATGGGCTATGTCAACGAGCGTACCCAGGAGATATCCCCCGCGCAGGTCTTCGTCGCCCAGTAGCCGGCGCGCCTGGGTGCAGGAAACGCTATGCCGAGTCAGGAAGAAATCCGACAGCGATATGAGGAGAACCTGGACCGGGCCAACTGGCCGGAGGCCCGCTATGAGTGGGATCTCCTGTTTGGCCGCGACCCCCAGGGAAAGAATCCCTCTGACCAGGTGGACGGCAGAGACCCCCCGGGAGTGAATCCCTTTGACCAGGTGGACGACAAACTGGATCGCTTGGAGTGGCTTGTGCGCCGCGGTGATTTCAATGAGGCGAGCCCGGCGGTCCAGTGGATTCGGGATAAGACCCCCGGCGGTTATGGCGTTGTGGAACTGAACAAATACGCCACGGTGATCGATCCCATCGCGAGACTGAAGGACGAGTTGGACGCCTGTGACAGCAAGGGCGATTATGCCAGATGTCTGGCGATCATCGAGAAGCTGGAGAAGGACAAATGGCAGGTCAAGGGGGTGAACCGAGCGCGCGTAGCGACTCTCCTGCAGATCAGCAGAGTCGCCGAGGCGGTCCGAACGAAGGAGTTTCCCCAGGCCTGCGCGCGGATGCAGGAGATCAAGCCGGCGCAAGTGAAAGCCGAGCGGGTCTGCCAGGAACTGTGGGTAAGCACCGCCTTTCAATTGTTGGAGGGCCTCATGGAGATCCGCAGTGTCGACCCGGCCCTGGGGATTATGGATCTGATTGAGGACGGGGGTTGGGGGCTCGACGCGGAACAGCGGTCCGCGGTGATGCTTTCCCGGCGCGCCTGCGTGTGCATGCAGATCAACACCGCCCTGGCCAATGAGAAGCTTGACGAGGCCCTGAGTGCCGCGAAGGAGGCCTTCGAGAAACATGAGGATGCCCTCAGCGAACTATGGCCGAGCTTGCCGCCGGTACTCGCTGCGATCACCGCCTACTGGGGCCAGATCGTGGAGGCCAAACGCTTGGAGGAGGAATGCCAGTTCGAAAAGGCCGTGCATCTCCTGTTGGACGTGCCTGAGAGTCTGGAGCCGTGCCGCCCAGAGATTTATGCGAGCCGAATGGATCGATTGCAGAGCTTGGCGAAGGCCAAACGGGAGACAATGGACGAGATCGACGCCGCACGGGCCAAGTGTGAGAAGGCGCGCAAGAACCGGCGGTACTGGTACGCCCTGGGGTTGGCCAAGAATGTCGCGCGTCTCATCCAGCGGGCCGGCCGGCTGGAGCCGCGGCGTCTGCATCCGAATGAACTGAAAAGACTTTCTTCCGAGCTGAAGGAGTGGAGAGCGCGGGTCCGCAAACGGGCGATCCTGGCCCTTTTCACGGGAGAAGCACTCCTGGTGTGGGTGGTTCGCCGGCTGCGTGGGTGACCGGGACGCGGTATACTCTCGTGGAGCCGGCCCTGCGGCCGCCCGGAGAGTGGATGGCCGGGCGGTTGAATACGTGCGTCGGCGTGTGCTTCTCCGGGCCGTCCGGTCAAGCCGCGCGTTTTAGCGGCCGATCTCTCTCCCTGAGCCTGTTCAGGACACAGCGTCGGAGGCAGTTTACCTATGAGATGCAGTTGCTACATCGTGGCCGTGTGGTTGGGCGTTGTCTTCACGGGTTCGGCGGTGCACGCCGGACGTCTTGTCTCCCCTGCCGAGGGGCAGGTGTTGGATCGCTTACCGATCCAATTTGAGTGGGAGACCTCCGGTTCAGCGTACGCGGTCATCTTGATCCTATACCATGAACAAGAGAAGGAACCACGGATAATCTCGGTGGCGAGATCCGACCGCCGTTGTCGAGTAGACGGACTTGTCAATGGAAAATATCGCTGGAATGTGCTGGATGGCTATGAGTACCCCCTAGGGGACAAGGACGGCCGCTTCGAGCTCAGGCTTCCGGCACCATCCTCTTCCGGTAAACCCAAAACCTCATCTGTGCCGGCGGCGGTCTCGGAGCTTTCGAAGGCAGGCGCCTCCCCTGCGACTGTGAGTACGCCTCCTCTCAAGACGCCTCCTCCAGCGCAGAAACCGCCGGCAAATCCGCCCGCACCAGTTGAACGTGTCTCACCCCCGATTCCGAACGTGCAACCCCCCAGCAAGCCGGCTCCGGCAGCGCCGAAACCAGCACCAGGTCCGGCTGTGCCAGCCAAGCCCGGATGGTCGCGGGGAACGAAAGTGGCGGTGGCGGTCCTCGTGATCTGTGCTCTGAATGCCATCGGGATCGCGGTAATCCGGTGGCTCGACTCCAGGAAGCGTGACGCCGCGGAATACGAATACCGTGCTCCTGCACGGGGGCTCGTGCTGCCGCCCCGGGAGGGCAGCGTCAACCCTCCGGTCATACGGATTCAACAGTCTGAAGCGAAGGCCGGGCATCTGGAGAGAACCGTCACGGCCCTTGAGACAAAGGTTACGCATATCGAGGAAGCCCTGTCCCGTCTGCAACATTTCCTCGCCAAAGAGCATGATAGGTTGCGTGAAGACGTCAAAGGCTATGTCCCTGCCCAAAAGTTCGAAGAGACCATCGCGGCTCTGGAAGCCAAGGTTGGCCAGAGCAGGAAGTCTCTCCAGGGGTCTCTACACCCGGAGACAGGCCAGGACGACCAGAAGATCAAATCTCTGCAGGAACGTCTCGCGGCCAGGCAAGAACGCCTTACGGCCAGACAGGAACGTCTGACGGTCAGGCAGGCACGCCTCACGGCGATGCAGGAAAGCCTCAAGTCCCTGCTGAGCGAAAAGAGAGCCACGGTTCTGGCGGCCTGCAATCAAGTGGACGCTTGGATAGAGCAGCTCAAGGGGGCGGTTCCTCGGGAAACGACCATGCTTCTCACTGCCCTTACCCGAGCCGGCCGTGCGGAGACCTTGCCGCAGCTCAGGGACACGAGTCAGCAATTGCTGTCGGAGATCTACGCCAGTGTGGGTGGCGCCGCGCTGCGCAACCGCACCGGGGCCGTCAAGAGGCTGCAGGAGATCCGCGACATGCTGGAGCAACTGTCGGGCGGCAACGACACCGGCATCCAGCAGAAGGTGGATCGCTTGCAAGCGGAGGCCGAGAAGATCTTCTCTCCGTATGCCAACGGGCAAAGCCAGGAGCGACTCGATCCCGATCTGGCCGAAAGGACCCGTCGGATGCTGATCAAGGAACTCGGCATGCCCTACGTCAGCATCGTGATGGGACGGTATGCGGGAAATGCCGTAGCCGCCTCGGCGCTGATTTCGGACGTCCTTCACGACCTGGGTCTGGACCTCATCCAGATCGTGGTCGGCCAGACACGCCCCGAGAAGGACTATCATGAGGTACAGGCCAACATGCCCGCCACGGACAAATGCGCTTCCGGCACCATTGCGAACGTGGTGAAAATGGGCTATGTCAACCAGCGTACGCGGGAAATATCCCCCGCGCAGGTTTTCGTTGCCCAGTAGCCGGCGCGTCTTGTGGAGGAAGCGCTCTGGCGAGCCAGGAGGAAATCTGAGGCGGGCCGTGCATCGACGGCGTGGCGATCGGGATTCGGCGGAGTCTCACGGAGCCGAGGCCGATCTCTCTCCCTCAGCCCGTTGGGGACGACGCATCGGAGGCAGTTGACCTATGAGATGCAGTTGCTACATCGCGGCCGTCTGGCTGGGCGTTGTTTTCACGGGTTCGGCGGTGCACGCCGGACGTCTTGTCTCCCCTGCCGAGGGGCAGGTGTTGGATCGCTTACCGATCGAATTTGAGTGGGAGACCCCCGATTCCGCGTACCCGGTCGCGTTGCTCCTGTACCATGAACAACAGGAGGAACCGCGGATAATTTCGGTGGCGAGACCGGACCACCGTTGTAGAGTAGACGGACTTGTCAGTGGAAAATATCGCTGGAATGTGCTGGATCACTCTGACAACCTCATCGGGGAGAAGTACGGCAGCTTCGAGCTCAGGCTTCCGGCACCGCCCGCTGCCGGCAAACCCGAAACCTCATCTGTGCCAGCGACGGTCTCGGAGCTATTGAAGCCAGATGCCTCACCTGCGACTCCGAACGTGCAACCTCCCAGCAAGCCGGCTCCCAAGCCGTCGAAACCGGCACCAGGTCCGGTTGCGCCAGCCAAGCACAAATGGCCGCGGGGAACGATACTGGCGATGACGCTCCTTGTGCTCTGTGGTCTGAGTCTCATCGTGATCGGGGTAGTCCGTTGGATTGATTCCAGAAGGCATGACTACGGGGAATACGACGCTTGTGCACGGGGGTTCATGCCGGGTGTCCGGAATACTCCGGTCATACGAATTCAACAGCTTGAAGGGAAGGCCGGGCATCTGGAGAACACCGTCACGCCCCTTGAGACAAAGGTCACGCATATCGAGGAAGAACTGTCCCGTCTGCAAGAATCCTTCGCCAGCGAAACCGATAAATTGCGTGAAAGCCTCAAAGGCTATGTCCCTACTAAGAAACTCGAAGAGATCCTCAGTGCCGCGGAACCCGAGGTTAACCGTGGCTTGCACAAGATAGAAGAGCAAGGCCAGGACATCAGAATCTTGCAGGAGCTTCTCTCGGCCATGAAGGGGAGCCTCGATTTCCTGGTAAAGGAGAGGAATGCGGCGAAGGAGGCCTTGGTCCTGACGGCTTGCAAGCAAGTAAACGCGTGGGTGGAGCAGCTTTATGGCGGGGTCCCTCGGGAAACGACCATGCTTCTTAAGGCCCTTACCCGGGCCAGCCGCGCGGAGCCCTTGCCACAGCTCATGGACGCGGGGCGGCAATTCCTGTCGGAGATCTACGCGAGTGCCGGTGGCGCCGCGCTGTGCAACCGCACCAGGGCCGTCGAGACGCTGCAGGATATCCGCGACAAGCTGGGGCTACTGTCGGGCGGCAACAACACCGGCATCCAGCAGACAGTCGATCGCTTGCGGCAGGAGGCCGAGAGGATCTTCTGTTCGTGTGCCGATGGGCAAAGCCAGGAGCGGCTCGATCCCGAGTTGGCCGAACGGACCCGTCGGATGCTGATCAAGGAACTCGGCATGCCCTACATCAGCATCGTGATGGGACGGTATGCGGGAGATGCCGCGGCCGCCTCGGCGCTGATCTCGGACGTCCTTGGCGATCTGGGTCTGGACCTCATCAAGATCGTGGTCGGACAGACACACCTCGAGAAGAAGTTTCATGACGTACGGGGCGAGATACCCGCCACGGACAAATGCCCTTCCGGCACCATTGCGAACGTCGTGAAGATGGGCTATGTCGACCAGCGTACCCAGGCTATAGTCCGGGCGGTGGTCGCCGTCGCCCAGTAGCCGGCGCGTCCTGGTGGAGGAAACGCTGTGGCGAGTCAGGAGGAAATCTGAGGCGGGCCGTGCTCGGAGGCAGTTAACCTATGAGATGCAGTTGTTACATCGTGGCCGTGTGGCTGGGCGTTGTTTTCACGGGTTCGCCGGCGTGCGCCGGACGTCTCGTCTCCCCTGCCGAGGGGCAGGTGTTGGATCGCTTACCGATCGAATTTAAGTGGGAGACCCCCAATTCCGCGTACCCGGTCGTGTTGGTCCTGTACCATGAACAACGGGAGGAACCACGGACAATTTCGATGGCGAGACCCGATCACCGTTGTAGAGTAGGCGGACTTGCCAGCGGAAAATATCGCTGGAATGTGCTGGATCGCACTGCCAACCCCATAGGGGAGAAGTACGGCAGCTTCGAGCTCAGGCTTCCGGCACCACCCTCTTCCGGCAAACCCGAAACCTCATCTGTGCCAGCGACGGTCTCGGAGCTATTGAAGCCAGGTGCCTCACCTGCGACTCCGAACGCGCCTCCCCTCAAAAAGACTCCTCCAGCGCAGAAACCACCGGCAAATCCGCCCGTCCAAGGCGCACGTGTCTCACCTTCGATTCCGAACGTGCAACCCCCCAGCAAGCCGGCTCCGGCAGCGTCGAAACGATCAACGGGTCCGGTTGTGCAAGCCAAGCCCGGATGGTCGTGGAGAATGAAACTGGCGGTGATGCTCCTCGTGCTCTGTGCTACGACTGCCATCGGGATCGCGGTAACCTGGTGGATCGACTCCAGGAAGCGTGACACGGAATACAGTGCTTATGCACGGGGGATGCTTACCCCGGATCCCCAGGGCATCGGCGTCAATACTACGATCACACGAATTCAACAGCTTGAAGGGAAGGCCGGGCATCTGGAGAACACCGTCACGCCCCTTGACACAAAGGTTACGCATATCGAGGAAGCACTGACCCGCCTGCAACAATTCCTTGCCAACGAGCCTGACAGGTGGCGTGAGAGCCTCAAAGGTTATGTCCCTACTAAGAGACTCGAAGAGATCTTCAGTGCCGCAGAACCCACGGTTAACCGTGGCTTGCACAAGATAGAAGAGCAGGGCCGGGACATCAAAGCCTTGCAGGAGGATCTCTCGGCCATGCAGGAGAGCCTCAAGTCCCTGCTGAGCGAACGGAGAGCCGTGGCCCTGGCGGCCTGCAAGCAAGTGGACGCATGGATGGAGCAGCTCAGGTGCGGGGTCCCTCGGGAAACGACCATGCTTCTTAAGGCCCTTACCCGGGCCAGCCGCGCGGAGACCTTGCCGCAGCTCAGGGACACGAGTCAGCAATTGCTGTCGGAGATCTACGCCAGTGTCGGTGGCGCCGCGCTGCGTAACCGCACCGGGGCCGTCAGGAAGCTGGAGGACATCCGCGAGAAACTGGATCAATTGTCAGCCGGCAACGACACCGGCATCCAGCAGAAGGTGGATCACTTGCAGGAGGAGGCCGAAAAGATCTTCTCTCCGTATGCCAACGGGCAGGGCCAGGAGGGGCGCCAGGAGCGCCTCGATCCCGAGCTGGCCGAAAGGAGCCGTCGGATACTGATCAAGGAACTCGGCATGCCCTACATCAGCATCGTGATGGGACGGTATGCGGGAAATGCCACGGCCGCCTCGGCGCTGATCTCGGACGTCCTTGGCGATCTGGGTCTGGAACTCATCAAGATCGTGGTCGGGCAGACACGCCCCGAGGAACGCCTTCATGACGTACAGGCTGAGACGCCCGCCACGGACAAATGCCCTGCCGGCACCATTGCGAACGTCATAAAAATGGGCTACGTCAACCAGGATACAGAGGAGATATCCCGCGCGCAGGTCTTCGTCGCCCAATGGCCGGCGCGTCTTGGTGCAGGAAACACTGTGGCGAACCCTGGGGAAATCTGATGCGGGCCTTGCACCGGCGGCGTGGTGATCGGAATTCGTTGGAATCTCACGGAGCCGACCTTACTGGCTGGCGGGAGGCTGGCTGGTCGGGCGGTTGAATCCCTGGTTCGGTGCGTATTGCTTCGGAGTGGCTTGTATTCTGACGCGTGATCTGACGCCAGGCAAAGGAGTTCTGGTAGGAGTGCCATTCGGAGCGGATGAACCAGCATATCCACGCAAACAGGACGAGCAGGATCGCGAGAAGAACGGCTCGGATCATGCGTCTGAGGTATTTGTGGGAGAGCCACGCGGTCAGGACAATGGCCGGGAGGCCGGAAAGAGAGCCATAGAGGAGACGCTTGCTGGAGGCAAACCAGCGCAGGAAAGTCGCCTGCATTCGATCCCCAAAAGACGCTTCCCGGAGGATTGCGCCTTTGGCCAAAAGAGGCTTTGAGGCGTCCGTGCCGCCGTAGAGCTTCAAAACCGGCTTCGGTTGCCCGGGAACCGCTTCCACGTACGCCGTCGCACCTTCCCGGACTCGGCCCTGAAATTGATGCCACAATAGCACGCGTGCCGTGAAATAGTCTCCTTGCGGCCGCACACTCGTCACTACGCCAATCTCCTGCCCTTCCCAGACGGCCTTACAGCCGCGGGTAAGGCCCTGGGGGTGCGACAGATCCGCGCTGAGATCCGGGCTCTTGCCCGGGCAGCCGCCACACGCGGCAGCCATGACGACGGCCAGGAGAACGCGATGACGACTTCTCTCGGTTCTTCTCATGCTCGCTCCTGTCAGCGATTCGTCCATCCGGACAACCCGCCACACGGCATCCGAACGAGGGCCTCCAGACCCTGATCCGCGAACGCCGGCACACGTGGATTGCCGCACAGAATACCTATCCACCCACGGCGCGTCAAGATGGATCGGGAGGTGGTGTATCGACCATGGCCGGCACGGGAAATGCGGGTCCGCACGGACCGGAAATGATTTGACGCGACATCGGAGACACAATAGAGTGAGTGCCGTTGGATGCACGGCCTTACCACGACGCTGCGGTCACGGAATAACGGGAGATACTTATGCCACTTCATTCGTCAGTCGCCATGCCGTCCCGGCCACGTGCCACGACCATCCCGGGCAAGACCCTCCGGGCACCGTACCTTCTGCTGATGGTTTTCTGCGCCTGGGCGGCCCTGGCAACCTTCGCCCCAGAGGTGCGGGGGTCGGAACGGGCGGGAGCCGCTCAAGACCAGATCACCTGGCGTTTTCAGTACGACGATTTAGACAGGCCGTGCCAGATCACCGGCCCGGGTGGTGTGGGGGTGTCCCTCCGGTATGAAGCCATCGGTGCGCCAGGCCAGGGACTGCGCCTGGTGCGTGAGTACACCGACGGGACAAAAGTGAGCTACGAATTCGACCAATGGGGCCGGCGGACGCACATGACCGATGCGGCGGGCAGCGTCTCCTATGGATATGACGATGTGGGACGGTTGACGCGGGTCCAGCGGCAGGGGAGTCCCGCCATCACCTACGCCTATGACACGCTGGATCGGCTCACGTCTCTGGGGGTCGGGGACTTCTATCGTGTCGAGTACCGGTACGATTTCCTAGGTCGTTTGGCCTCGATGGACACGCCTGCCGGCGCCGTCAAATACGAGTATCTCACGGGGCAGGGCCAGGTGGTGCGGACGTTGCCCAACGGCGTCAAGACCTTCCGGACCTACACGGCGAACGGTCAGTTGTCCGAAATCACCCATGGATGGTCTCGCAATCCGCAGGACACCCGCTACACGGTTCTGGCGGAATACACCTACAAATATCGGCCCGATGGTCTGATCCAGGCCATCCTCGAACGTTCCGGGCGCGGGGAAGGTACGACCACTCACGAGTACGACACCGTGGGCCGGCTGGTCCGCGTGAGCGAGTCGGGCGGCCGGCAGTATTCGTATGAATACGATTCCGTCGGGAATCGCTTGCGGGCGACGTCGGCGGGGAAACCGGCGCAAGTCTGCACATACGATTGGGCCGGGCGCATGCTGGCTTTGGATGGCCATCCTTGCGAGTACGATGCGGCCGGGAACTTGACGTCCATGACGATCGGAGCGAGGCCGCTGAAGTATCGGCATAACCAAAACGGCCAAATAGTAGAGGTGCTTGGCGGAAGGGCGACGTATCGATACGATGGCGAGGGGAAGTTGATTGCGCGCAAGACGGCCGATCTGGAAACCTCGTTCGTCTCCGATCCCCTCTCGCCCCTTTGGCAGCCGCTGGTCATGGAGGAAAAGGGGCGCGCTCCAACACTGCTGGTCTGGGAAGGTTCCTCTCCGCTGATCATGATTCGAGGTGGCAAGGCGGAGTATCTGCTCCACGACCACCTCGGCTCAGTGCGGCTGGTGGTGGACGCTCAGGGCAAGGTCACGGAAGGGCTCGACTACGAGCCCTTCGGCGCGGCGCTGAATCCCGGAATGACGAGCGAATTCGCTCCCCGCTTCACTGGATTGTTCTGGGACCCAGAAGGCAATGTGTATCTAACGATGGCGCGTGCTTACCTGCCGGAGATCGGCCGCTTTGTCCAAATGGATCCCCAGTGTCGTATTCCGATCGGGTCCCAAAAGGATCTGTCAATGTACGCCTACTGTGGTGATGACCCAGTCAATTTTCGAGATTTGGATGGCGCCGCCCCGCAGGATTTGAACAGCGTGTATTGGGACGCCTTCTGGGCGGATGTTATGGGCCACCTGTTTGATGCGGCTCGCGCCAAGGAGACGCTGGCAGCTTTCGCCGAAAGCCATCTTGCCCGCGCACGAGGAAGTGGTATTGCCGCCGGTTTGACAGCGACGTTCTTGGATATAGTCGGCGGGTACATTCCAGGGAAAGCAGCCAGCCAGAACCAACGCATCGCGCAGTGGGCATGGTCGGTGGCGTTTGCTGGAGGAGGACACATCTTTGCTGGCGCCGCCGAAGCGATCGGTGCTGTCAGTTTTGGGAGAACCGCGGGCTCCGTTGTGATCAACGCTCATGAAGGCAACCTGTTGGGGGCGTTGCTCGATCTCACATCCATGGGTCTTTACGCGGGGAGCCACGCTGCGAGCGAGACTCTCACTCGGTATTTCCCGCCTGGCTACCAACATGAATTCCCCTTCACTGCAGCAGCAGCTGACAGTGAAAGGCTGTTTGTAGAACTCCGGAATGCCCAGGCGAATGTTCAGGCGGCAAGGGGGTTCTTCAGTTGGGCCAAGATCGCCTATTCAGCTCAGAAAGACAATGTCGATGCTGTGGCTAAGTTTGGCCTTGGTCAGTTGCTTAATTTTGTTGGGAAGGGATCACACTGGATAGGAGCGAATCGTAGTGGGGATGAACCTAGTGGGCAGGGCTTCTCATGGGCAAAGGATTCGCTCGGTAGATTCCCGTTGGGAGACACGACGGTTGGCGTAACGAGCAGGCAGGATCAGGCAGCAAAGTGGCACGACATACAGGATTGGGTGAACTGGCATGCCGATAAAAAAGACACAGAGGTAAAGGTGCCTTGGGGGAATGATTCTTTCAAGTACTTCATCTCAAGAGGTAAGGACGATTCAGCCCACGATCAGGAGGTTGGCCTGTTTGCGAGTGGCCTGAGATCAGACTATCCCATTTCTGATTCTCCCAGAACCTCGAACCCAGTTGACTTGTCGGTTCTGAGGGAGAAGTACCCAGTGTCCGGCTCGACTTCCGGCGTCGCGGGCGGGGCTGAGGAAACCAGGAGCGGGGAAGCGCCGCCAGATCGCATTTATCGGACAGACCGGGAGCTTCCACAGACCGTTCACAGAACTATGGTCGAGCAGGGGCTTATGGGGTTGGCATTTGATGGGACCAAAGACCCTTTGATCATTGCCTACGGAAGAACCCAAGAGGACGCGGAGGCGATGAAGGCGGTTGTGCTGGGGTATAATCCAAACGCAAGAGTCGTGGCGAAATGGGGCAGCGACGACTTGCGTGGCGCCGATGTCGTTTTCGAAATGAGGAGTAAACGAAAGGGTTCTGAACAAACGCAGGACAAACGAAAGCAGGACAAACGCTCGCGCCGGGATGACATCTTTCCGCCGCCGCCTCCATGGGGCGGTGGCGGTGGCGGTGGTGGTGGTGGTGGCGGCGGCGGTGGCGGCGGTTGGCCCCCGCCTCCGCAGCGTGGCGGCGGGGCGTTGACGCCCTCGCGTGTCGGCGGGGTTTACCTTACCGGCGGCGGCCGTTCCTTGGCGGGGATCGGTCTGCTGGACGGCGTTACCCTCGACCGTAACGGCAATCTGGTGTTGGTCGGCAAGACGAGCGGTGAGATCAAGCTGCCGCCGCTCCGATTGGACGATGTGGTCACGGTGTTTCGCTCGGTGTACCTGGAGGGGGAAGGCCCGACGGTGACCATCGATCCCGACCCGCGCGATCCGCAAGGATTGCCGATGATTATCAAGCACTGCAAGGCCACGGAAGGCACCTATGTCGGATGGGTGCTTTATCAGGCCGACCGGCTGATGAAAGGGTACACGCTGGGAGTCGACAACATCACGGAGCGCCGTGTAGAGAGCCGCGTGCCGGAGTACCCCACGGTCCTGGAAACGATCTACTTTGGCGGTGCCGATCCCGGCAAGCTGCAGAGGGAAGGACATTGGGAACGCTTCTGGATCGTGCCGGCGCAAGTGCGGCGGCTCGGCGCGCCCAGGAACGAGCTGACCTTGTTCGATGTGCCCCTCAAGGTGAACACGCAGACGATGAAATGGCAGAACGGGGACCTGGTGGACGATCTCTCGGCCAAGTCCTCGCCGGGCGCCCTGGCATTCACGACCTGGTTTGCCGCTAACTATGACCTGATCGCGGGGGAACAGTTCCTCACGCCACCGCCGGAGTCGGGCATCCGGGAGCCCGTCCCCGTCTTCACGGAGCTTTGTCGCATTGCCTTGATGACCGCCATCGCGGAGAAGCTGCGGGACCAGGGTGTGCCGATGCCTTTCTGGATGCGGGATTATGAAGTCCGCCCCGTGCCGTTCGAAAAGACGACGCCGGGCCGCGAGGTGACCCGTTCCAACCAGCGCGTTGTAGCGCGCATCTTTGGCGGCGTAAACCTGTCCGCGGAGGATCAGAACGTAAAGCCCTTCGTCAAAGGCTCCGATCTGAGTCCACTGCCGCCGGCCGATCGCGATCGTGTCAGTAAGAAACTGGATGTGGCAGAGTCTCTGGAAGAGGGGGTCCGCGACTCGGCACCATCGGCGGAGCCGCTCCAATCGTGGATCCTGTCCCATCAGACCGGTACCTACCAGGCCGTCGCGGTGCCTGGGGCCGAGACGCAGGCGGCCGCCTCTTGTCGGCTGGAGGAGACAGACTTGGTCGTGTCCCTGGAAGGGGGACGCACCATTGAATTGGCGCGCAGTTACAATTCCTTCTTCGATCCGGCCGGGCCGTGGGGCAAGGGGTGGGCCTTGGATTTGCCTCGTCTGGACGAGATCAAGGTGCCGGTCCGGCGGGACGCAGGGCAGGCAGAATATCAGGTGGCCTACGAGTTGGTGACGCCGTTGAACAGCATGTACGCCCGTCTGAGCCGCCTTGACAAGGTGCCAGAGCTCAACGGCAGCACTCTGCAGGTTCCGGACAAGGCTTGTGAGTTCTTCGGGCTGGCGGATGCCCAACCGGAGTTCCTCTCCGGGCCGACGCATGAACTGATCCATAAAGATGGAGTCAGGTGGCATTTCAGCAAGCAGGCGGGCCATCTGGTAGCGACGGAGCAAGGCGGCTTCCGTACCGTCTATGAAAGGGATGCGACAGGACGGCTGACCCGGATCGTCGGAGTGCAGGGACGACAGCCCGCTGGGTCCATTGAATTGCATTACGACGCTCAGGGCAGACTGGACAGTGCCACGGCACAGAAGTCCACGCGCAGGTCCACGATCCGGTATGAATATGATGATGCCGGCCGACTGGCCGCGGTGGTGTCGGACTTGGGTACGCGGGGCTATCGTTATAGTGGATCGTGGGTCAATGCGGTGACCTTCCGGGCCGGAACCGGCACGGACACGAAGGCCCAAGAGACCGTCGTGCGCCGCTTCGAGTACAGCCTCCGCGGGCAATTGCTGGCGGAGGTCAATGCGACAGGAGCCCGGACGGAGTACCGCGTGACCAGCGATGCGCGGGGTAGCCAGGTTGAAGCAGTCTTTCCGGGTGCCGGCTCCCGGAAGGATTCCGTCCGGTACGATCCTGCCTATCGGCCGGTGGAAGCGAAGTATGCGGACGGCACTCAAGTCTCGTGGAGCTACCCGGCCGCCGGGGGCGTTGTGTCGGACCTGACGTACTCTGATGGCCAGAAGACTCGTCTTGCCGAGTCGGCGGACCATCGTCAGCGGACCCTGGAACTGGCCAACGGAGCGAAAGTCACGGGCGAGTACGACACGGCGGGCAGACTGCTCTCTCTTGCCGAAAATGGGCGTGCGCTGCTGCGGCAGGAGTGGTCAGGAGACGGCCGGCTCGCAGCGGCTCAGAACGAGACGTGCGCCGCCCACATGGAGTACGACAGCGACGGGCTCGTGTCCCGCGTCTTGCTGGCTCCGCCTCAAGAGCGCGGCCAGTTCCAACACTGGCAAGAGATCAAACTCGACGCGGCCGGCCAGCCCCGGGAGATCACGGACTACCGCGGGTTGCACGTCCTTGTCGACTATGACAACTCCGGCGAACTGGCCGCTATGGCGTGCGAACGAGAAGGCAAGAACTACGGCTTTCGGATTGGCCGCGATGCCTCGGGGCGTATCCAGGAAGTGGAATCGTCCTGGGGAAAGCAAAACTATGCGTATGATGCTGGCGGCGGCCTGGAGAAGCTGAACGTGGAGAAGCAGGGCGAGAATGCCTCGCTGCAATACCAATCCGGCCTGCTGCGCCGATACACCCAGTTCGATGGCGGCGAGATGCGCGTGGACTATTGCCAGGAACCCGGGCGTCAGAGTTTCCCGCGCGAGATTCGCATGCCGAACGATCTGCGGCTGAGCTACGACTACGATCAGCAGAATCGATTGAGCGGCGTAGAAGTGGGTGGTGCGTATCGGATGCAATTTGCGTACGATGCCGAAGGCCGACTGAGTTCTCTGACTCATTCTGCATGGAGCAGGTAGGGAGGGGCCTTGGTTCTGCCCCAGTACTTCTTCCGCCGGTGCCTCGACTGGGAGAGAAGCGGGAGAATCCTCCAATGTTCAGCCGGGTGGACTGCGGAATTTCTGCTAATTCCGGATACGAAAAGGAATTGCGGTTGACGGCTTGGCTTCGTTGTGACATAATCAGGTATCCTCATCTGACGAGAAGGTAACGGGCAGTCTTGGGAGGCATGTTGGTTGGATGGCGACCGGGGGAGCTGCAGGTGACTTCGTGCCTGATGGAACAGTATCAAGCGGCCCGACCGTTGTGGGGACCCAGGCGGGGCCAGGGCGACCAGGCTCATGGGCTCCTCGCCACGGGAGGCTTCTGTTCGTGCTCCTTGCGCTAGGGCTGGTTGGCGGAGCGACGGTGTTCCTTATCAGCTCGGCCAGCCCTCGTATTGTGATACCAGAGGCCGTGCTGCTGGAGGACTTCCAGTATCCCGTGGATCGCGACTTGACCGAAGGGCTTATGGCCCTCGAGAGCGAACACATCATCCGATCCCTTGAGAACAGTGTCTTGAAGCCTTACTACGACGATGTGCAGACGGCTTTTCATGATGTCACAGGCATTGAGGTGACGGGCGGGGCATTGGCGGATCGCCCCGACCTGGACCGGGCAGTTCGCACGTGCGCCACGATTCTCCACATGACATGTCCGCGTGTGTATCTCGTGAGCGATCCGGAGTTGAATGCCTGTGTCGGCAACCTTACAGATCCTGTCATCCTGGTCAACTCTGAGATTCTGAAGACTTTCACGGATCCTGTCGAACTGCGCTTCGTTCTCGGCCATGAGATGGGCCACATTCGAGCCGGCCACACGAAGTTGCTCCTGGTGCTCGGCATCATTGTGAAAGCGATTCATGCGCACACCTTGTTGCCGGACACGATCGCGGAGGCCCCGTTGTTGCTCTTCCTCAAATGGGCACGGGAAGCCGAGATGTCCGCCGACGCGGCAGGTCTGATCTGTTGCCAGGATCTGGCGGTGGCAGAGCAAGCCCTTGCGCGTCTGGCCCACGGGTCGAACAAGGAGGACGTGGGGCGCGTGGACGTCCAGTCTTTTCTTGCCCAGAGTGAGAGGAGAGAAGTCAGCAAGGCCGCTGAGCTTCACCGCTATTTGGAGGAGCTACGGAGAAAACATCCTTTTATCCCGGAACGAATCCGGGCGCTGCGAACGTACTCGGCGTCTCGGCAGTATCGCCACCTGTTCGAATGACCGGTGCTGGAGGGCTCAGAACCTATGATCGTCTCAGCAAACAGGGTGAGATCATACCTAGGGAGGTTATCTTGGTGGCTAAGCCTCGTCATGCTCACGCTGATTGCTGGATGCCGGCGGGTCGAGGGACCGGAGATCTCTATCTCATGGAGAGTCCCGAAACCCGGCCTTGAGAAAGGTGTGCCTCTTCGCTACGAGTCCATCCAGATTGGGCAGGTGACGAGCGTCGCCGCTGCGCCCGATGGAGTGACCGTCCGTGTGATGCTCCATAGGAAATACGCCCATTACGTGCGCACCAAGATGACGTTCCTCTTCCAATCGGCGTCCGCGGGCAGCGGGGCGTTCATCGAGGGAAGGGCACTCGACAAGGATGCCCCGCCAGCCCCGCCCGGAGCTCATTTCGAAGGAGAGGACTCCTATCTCAAAGCACGCATCAAAGAGATGACGACGGACTGGAAACGCACCGCCCTCTTCTGCGGTATCGGCCTGCTCTTTGTCCTGGCCCTGGTGCTAATCCTGAAGCTTCTCTTCAAGCTATGGGGGGTGGTCCTCTGCACCGCTGGCGGTGCCGCGGTCGCAACGGCGCTTTCGCCCCTGGTCGGAGAACATCTTAAGCCTTTGTTGCCCGAGGGGACGCGAGTGGACCTTCTGGCTTATTTGGTCGCTTTCCTTGTGGGATCTCTGGTGACCTCGCTTGTTCTCGGGATTGTTCTGCGCACCTTTCGAGCGCACGCTTGAGTCGGAGGGAGGCTCCTGCGAGAGAGGTCCGCGTCATTTCCCGTAGGCGAGTTTGGCAGCGCGGCAGGTCTTGCAGGGGAGGTTGAAGTAAACCACCATCGCCTGAAGGCGAAGGCTTTCGGGGACGACGAGTGAAAACGGCTGAAGCCATTTTTTCACTCGTCTACGACCCGGAAATTGGCTCCGCCGTCGGCGGGTTCGTCCGTCTCC
>Ga0315289_10005728_pt1 | contig 18311 bp, 12 predicted proteins | sample YL17G11_40_MG_FD_203452 | JGI IMG/M metagenome (GOLD analysis project Ga0315289, IMG submission 203452) | Sediment microbial communities from Yellowstone Lake, YNP, Wyoming, USA - YL17G11_40 | ecosystem: Environmental > Aquatic > Freshwater > Lake > Sediment | place: USA: Wyoming | collected... | reverse complement strand
CCTTGCAAAATTTGGATGGTCTCGTAGATTTCAAGGGCATGACCTGCATGGGTCCCAAGCGGAGAACCCATATCGGACAACACGCAGCGGACGGCTAAGCCACATTCTCGCCCGACTCGGCTCAACTGCAGGGCCAAGGCACGCGCGTCGGCAACCTCGCTCATGAAGGCTCCTGAGCCATACTTTACGTCCATCACCAGTCCGCTGATCCCTGAGGCCAATTTTTTCGACAGGATCGAACCAACGATCAACGGAATGGACTCAACGGTCGCAGTGACGTCGCGCAGTGCATAGAGCCGGCGATCGAGCGGCGCGACTGCAGCGGTCTGGCCCATAATGATGCCGCCTAAGGACTCCATCTGAGCGCGCGCCTCGCTCTCATCAAAAGAAACCCGCCAGCCAATCGCTTCAAGTTTATCCAGGGTGCCGCCGGTATGTCCCAGCCCGCGTCCCGCCATCATCGGCACCTTGAGGCCAGCTAGGATAACCAATGGCAACAGGACTAGCGAAGTCTTGTCGCCGATGCCACCAGTGCTATGTTTGTCCACGAGCAGGTGCCGAGGATAGGGCCATTTAAGTACCTGACCCGAGTCACGCATCAGACTGGTCAGGGCACTGGTCTCTGCCGGCGTCATACCGCGCAGTGCAATCGCCATCAGCATCGCACTCATCTGATAGTCGGCAACCGCGCCGCCCATGAAGCCACCAAAGAATTCTCTGAGCTCCGGCTCGGTCAGCGCGTAGCCATCGCGCTTGCGCCGGATGATCTCCTGGGGCGGCCGTGATCTAACCTGCATTAGGGAGATTCTCCTCGCAGCGATGCGATGCTGACAAATTGACTTGCCGCAAGCAGCGTATTGCCCGCGGCTCTCCCGGCAGGAGCGGCTAAAAGTCCTGCTGACATACCACGAACCTCGATGCGCAGCCAAGTGGCGCTGCCAGTATTGAGGTTGGTCACGCTGACCAGCTGGTTGCCCTCTGAACTGGCCGGAAGCAGCGCTCTTTTGAGCTTGCCGCGCTCAGTAAATACTATAATTTCAATTACTTGAGACGGCCTTGCCAGGGTCATTGAAAAACTCAAATCAAACCCGCCAGCGGCCTGGCCCTGGTTCTTACCGGCGTTGCGGGACGCCGGCTGCAACTTTCGCAATGTCAGTGCGGCCCCGAAGCTGACATTGAAAGGACGCTTCAGTAGAGCCTCGACCAAGCCCGGACGACCAGGAGCTAGCGCTCCCTCGAAACTAAGCCTTGGCGTGAAGGCTTGGCCATCCGCCAGCGCGGCGTTGGCATCCGTGGTTAGCAACAGCGGTGGTACTGCACCCTGAGCCAGCTGCGCCCACAACGCCAGCCATTCCTCAGGTGTTGCCGTTTCTGAGCGGCAGCCGATCAGGCGCAGTGCCGTTGGTTTGAGCAGATCGACCTGCGCCTTATATTCACGCTGCGTGGCGCCCGCACGAGGGCAGCCCAATTCAATCACTCCGCTGGCCTGCTCATCATGCAAAAACCGCGCAAGCCGCCGCACGGGATCAGCGGGTGATTGCTGCAGTGCAAGCTCCCAGCGTTTGGCTAATGCGGTGGTCGCGGGCCAAAAATATAACGATTGACCGGCGTGGGTGACGCCGAGTAAAGGCATCGCCTGAGCCGCGGCAGCCTTGCCGGCGTCGGACTTGATCACCGCAGTGAAGCCGGCATCGGCAGAGATTAAGTCGATGCCTAGTGCCTGCGCTAACATTTGCTTCGCCTCACCCAAGCCACCAAGGGGGGTGGAGTCGCGCTGCGATAGATCTGCGAACACCAGGGCAGGAGGCAAAGGCGAAGGCTTTATGGCGGGGCAATTAAGCGTAAATAAGTGGTCCGCTGCGACCTCGATAGTCTGCCGGCAGATGATCCTAGCACGGCTGATCACCGTGATTCGGTAGTGTCCTGCGAGCAATGTCGCCCGCATGGGTGGCAAACTGACAAGCCAAGAGTGCGGCGACAAGCGGATGCGAGTGGGCACGCCTTGACCACTCTGGCTCAGAGGCGGTTCGCTGCCTAGTTCATCCAGCACATGGTCATTAGCATCGTCGCCGGTGGTCGCTTCGATCTGCAATAGGGCGGCGGCGGGCCGCGCGTGCGGCCATGTCACTTCAAGCTGCCCACGCAATCGCGGTGCCAAGGTCACTGCGGTTGTCGCACCTGCGGTCACTGTAAACGGAACGGTAGAGGCAAGCCGACGCCCAAATGGAGTGTCTCCCAGTTGATAACCGCTGCCTGGCGGTAAACTCACGACTAATTCACGCTGGTCAGCGCCAAGCAGCAAGACCTGCATCAATTGGCCCTTAGCTGAGAAGATATAAGTCGGCAGCACCAGGCGCGAAGGCGGCTCAGCCAGCACCAACGCCAGCGCCCCGGTCTTAGGCTCTGGGTTGCAAGCCTCGAGCCAATCAAGCGTGGCTGCAGCGCTGGGCAGACGCCGCGGCTGATCGACCCCATATAGGCAGCTTCGCAGGAAGGCGGCGCGCGACCACGCCGTGGCCACTGCGGTTGGCGTCAACAGGAACTCAAAGCCACTAAGAACAGGGGGGCCCGCCTCTGCCTGCATGGTAAGTACCGGATCGCTGCCTGCAGCCAGCACCAGATTCTGGTAGCCAAGAATAGCGGCGCTAGCCCCAGCCACATGACGCAATGCGAATCCACCCGAGTCACTGACCGCATTGAGGCTTGGTCCTAGCATCAGCAACGGGGCCTGGCCATGCAAGCGCAGCTGCAAAACAAATCCCTCGCGCGCAGGGCTCGTCCCAGAACGCGCGGGTAACGCGGGCGGTCCCTGGTCACCATAGCTCACGCTAAGGCGGTCTCCCGCTGCACTGAGTCGCCAGGTGATGAGCTGTTGCTGAGGAGCTCCGGCGTAGCGATAAATAAAGCTAGCATAGGCGGCCGCCGGATCCCGCGTCTTGCCGATATCAACCGAGAGCGCCTGCAGTGAGGTAGGGGAGGGCAGTGCAGCCTCCCCACGGGCCGCCTTGGACCGCCGTTTCACCGGCTTTGATCCTTGCAGGTCAAGGCCTGGAAAGGCCGATTGCCGTTGCCAGCTGCCACTTTGCCAAACAAAAACCGCCTCAATCGCCCGCTGCCAGGGCGACTCGTCAACCACCGCCGGAACTCCCGTCAAGACCACCTGCAGGTTTGGGGTCCCGAGCAATATATTGCCGATGAATGGCTGTAAATGCGGGTACCGCTGCACCGTGTCCGGCGAGATCGGCTCGGCCACGACGGCTGCATCTTCTACAAGGGGAGATATCGCCGCCGACTCCGCAGGGAGCGGTTCAGCAAGGGCGACGGACGACGCCACATTCAAGCCGAAAATGAACCCCAAAAAAATCCATCTAATCAAATGAAAACGACTAGTTACCTGACCACTCCGCGGACCTGAATGGACAGGCATAAAACAATAAAACATTGACATTTGGCTGCATTTATGCAAAATTAGCGTCCCTACGATCACAAAAACGTACCAAGCGTGTACGCTGTTTAAACTAAAAGGACGGCCGCATGAACTTTGACCTTCCGAAGGACTACCAGTCTAACAAAGTAAAACGGTTACCGCCGTCTGTGGTCAAGGATATTGAATTAAAAAATCACGCCCGTCGCCTAGCCAATCTATCGCCCATCCGTATCAAGGTCCGCACCTGTATTTCTTGCAGCACCCAGTTTGAGTCGGCCGGCAACCGCACCTGCGGCTGCAATACCCGCAGTACCGGCTATATCGCCGGCCGGGAAATTATTTAGTCGCTGGGCCATTCCCACCAGACACTATCTAATATCATTCACTTCTTCAGATTTTGCCTTAAGGGTAAAGCCACGTTTGCCGATCTTCTATTCCAGGCGGAAACCATAACGGTCTCCGCCAGGTTACAAGAGGCCGATGAATGGCAGACGACGCAATCCGCTTCGACCGCACCCCTTACAAGGTAACTTACCAGGATCTCAACGGTAAGATGCAAACCATTCGGCGCGTCCCACCGATGAAGGTGCACGACATGCTGCCCAAGGACATCGTTGAGCTGACGCAAAAAAAGAACGACGACTTCCTTGAAGGCGACCAGGTCGAGGTGAAGAGCATCAATCCACGCCATGCCAACACCTTGCAATTAATCAACGATGATGGCGAAACGACGACCTTCATGGACTACTACGAGCTCAATCTAATCGACGAAGTGGCACCACGACGCGGCGTCGACCCTCGCGACAAGCGCAGCAATAATCGCTATTTGGTTTGGCCCTAAAATTGGAACTTCTAAATGGCGGTGGCTCCACAAAACTTATCCGAGGCGAACGCCGCCTCTGATTCATAGTCGTGTTGCAAGACCTCATCAATCGACCAACCGATCAGGTGGCTGTCTTTGCCATAGGCGCGGATACGGAAAAACTGCGCACCACTGCGATTCGGACCACTGTCGTGAAAGGCCTGACTCAATGCTAGCGCCGTTAAACCGCGCACCTGTAGGGTCTGCAGCGGCTCCCATACCACCTTACCTGAGGGGCAACGATTGAGGCGCTCGAGCTCTAGCGTGCGAGCAGTCGAATCAAAAAGCAGAGATATAGCGAGCTGATCACCGGCCCGAGATTGATGAATACCAGGTGGGAAGCTAAACTTGATCTCGGTGCCCAGCCCACCCGGGCTCTTGATGTAAGCGGCAAAAATGGTCGGATCAAAGTCGGCGATGTCGCCCCAACGGTACTCCTCGCTTTTTTCTTGATAGCGAAAATGCACACCTTGATCGTCGCTAATGCTACGGCAAAGGTCGCGATTAACCGTCGCATCCTGCTGCGACAATAAAGTGCATACGTCGTTGACCAACTGCCCCATAGCTCTAAGCTGGAGGTCGCTAAACCAATTTGGCAATGCCGGCTGCCGGGTGCCAGCCAGCATTCGCCCCGAATTGCCGACCAGCATAATGACGATGGCGTCATCGACGGGAGTGTTAACCCCCTTATGATCGGTAACAATAAGGACCTGCTTGTGGTCAGCGACCTGCAAGACTTTGTTTAAAGTAGGATCAATAGCTGGGTCGATCGGGGGAATGATGTAATGCGCCGCTAGGTGGATATCGCTCTCCTTGGTCCGGGTCTGCAGCTCCAAGCAGGCCGACAAGGTCAGTGGGCAATGGATAATCTCTATATGCTTGGGTTTGTTTATGAACTCCTCAAGGGGTACGGTCACCAAGGGTAAGTAGCTAACACCAAAAATCGGACTGCTCGGTTCCGACAACTTGAACCAAGCTTGCCCATTGCTGGCAAAACTAGCGACGGCAATGGGTACGGGCTCCTTGCTCAGCTCAAGTTTTTCGCCGCTGCTTTCATCCTGCCAGACGAAGCCGGTGTTTAGGATTTGGATCAGCTCCCGGGCAAAAAGGATCTGGACATTGCGGCGTTCCTCAAGCCCCTCCCGCTGCAATTGGGCCATGTTGGCTAGCCAATGATATTTATCGTCAGGGGTCACCGGCTCTGCCGTTAGGCTAGCCCCAGCCGTTTTTAGTTTGCTTTGCACCCAATGGGCGTAGGCTGCCACCTGGACGTCCAAATGGCCGCTCTCAGGCTTGCTCGGATCTAAGCCCAAGTCCTTGAGGGTTTTGCCAAAAGCTGTTTGGGTCAACAGCGTGCCACGCGCGACTGCCGCTTTGCCACCGGTAATGTTGGCGTAATTCGCCGTGGCGTTCTGGGCCGACAGCCGTGATTCGAGGTAACCCGTGGCTAGGAGCAGGCGCCGAGGTACGCCGGAGTCCTGAGCCGCCCTGGTAAAGGCCGTCGCCAACGGCGTTAGCGACCCGTCATCGCCAGTACTCCCGGACTTTTTGCTGCCACATCCATTAGTTGAGCAGACTAGGAGCGCCAACGCCAAGCGACCGATAGCAGGGGCAGACCGGACCATAGATGCCTCCAGAAAGGAGTGAGAAAAGGCGGTGAGGCTCTGGTGCCTCCAAAGTAGGGCATGATTTACCTATGATACCGTGAGCGCCAAGCCCTGTCATGCCTACCACTCGACTTCATCAGCCATAAAATCTGGCTAGCGGCCATATGGACACGACTAAAGGACCGCCGAGGCTGCAAATTTACCTTATCTTTACAATATCTTTATAAGCCCTCTCTAATTACTCTATAGGTCATCAGCAATGGCTGGCCATGCGTTCGACCAATTCTTGGGTACCCGGGTTGGCCAAATTCTAACGGAGTCTGATTATGACGTTTGCTCCTAAATTCCGCTTAGCTCTAACGGCCTCAGCAATTTTGCTGCACGGCAGCCACACTTCAGCAGCTGAGCTAACCGGTGCAGTCAAGGTGGATGGTTCTGCCACCGTTTACCCAATCAGTGAAGCGATGGCTGAGGAATTCCAAAAGGTCCATAAGGGCATTAAGGTGACTGTCGGTGCTGCTGGCACTGGCGCCGGCTACAAAAAATTCTGCGCTGGCGAACTTGACGTCGCCGACGCCTCTCGGGCCATTAAGTCCGACGAACTAGCGAAGTGCACCGCTGCTGGTATTGAACTCATAGAGCTACCAGTGGCCTACGATGGTTTAACCATCGTCGTGCATCCATCCAACACCTTCGTAAAGAGCTTGAGCTTTGCCCAACTAAAAAAAATCTGGGAACCAGGTTCCAAGGTGAAGAGCTGGAAAGACGTCGATGCCTCCTTTCCAGACCAACCACTTAAACTCTTCGGCCCCAGCTCTGAGCATGGCACCTTCGATTATTTTACCGAAGAGGTGAACGGTAAAGCCAAGGCCTCCCGCAGTGACTACAACGCGGCCGCCGATACCAACTCCTTAGTCGGCGGCGTCGCCGGCGATAAATTTGCCCTCGGCTATTTCGGCTACGCTTATTACGTTGAAGGCAAAAACAAAGTAAAGGCCGTCGCCATCAGCAAGGATGCCAAAGCTGCAGCGATCCTTCCAGAAGCCAAGACGATCGAAGATGGCAGCTACCCGCTGTCACGCCCATTGTTCATCACGGTTAGTAAAAAATCGGCCGCACGCGCCGAGGTCAACGCCTTCGTTGAGTACTATCTGAAAAATGCCAAGGACATCGCTAAGTCGGTCGGCTACACCGCTGCACCGCAAAAGATGGCCGACACCGCTACGACCCGCTACCAAGCACGCACTGTCGGCGCCTGGCAGAGCTCGCATTGAACGCTTGCTTGCGCGTCTAGCCTGCCTTTGACTAGGGAGCTTTTCTGAAGAACATCAGCCGCGTGAAAATAGCCCACATAGAAGAGGCCTTCGTCAAGAAGGCGCTGTTACTGTGCGCAGCTTTATCGGTGATCGTGACCGTCGGGATTGTCATCGTGCTGCTCGAAGAAACCATCGACTTTTTCCGCGTCGTGTCGCTTGGCGAGTTCTTTGGTTCGACGACATGGGCGCCGATGTTTGAGCCGCGACAGTTCGGCATTTGGCCCCTGGTCGGGGGCACCTTCCTAATCACCTTGGGTGCTGGCCTCATCGGCATCCCCGGCGGCCTAGGGATCGGCATGTACCTTAACGAATTTGCCCCAGCTAGTCTTCGTGCCGTGATCAAGCCTTTGCTGGAAATCCTCGCTGGCATTCCGACGGTGGTCTACGGCTACTTCGCCGTCACCGTCATCACTCCAGCACTGCAACGCGTGTTGCCGGACACCGAGGTATTCAACGCTGCCAGTGCAGCCATAGTCGTCGGCATCATGGTGCTGCCGATGGTCGCCTCACTGTGTGACGACGCTTTGCGCGCCGTGCCGCGTGCCGTCAAGGAAGCCGGATATGCGCTTGGCGCGACCAAATGCGAGGTCGCCATCCAGGTGACCCTGCCAGCCGCCCTCTCTGGGATTATCGCTTCGTTTATTTTGGCTTTGTCGCGGGCCTTTGGCGAGACTATGGCGGTGACCTTGGCGGCCGGGTCCACGCCCAGGCTTACCCTAAATCCCCTACAAAGCGTCCAGACGCTCACCTCTTATATCGTCCAAGTCAGCACCGGCGACACCCCTCAAGGCAGTATTGAATACAAATCCATCTTTGCTGTGGGTATGCTGGTGCTTGTCGTCACGCTGCTGTTCAATATGTTGGCTTATGTCCTGGTCAAACGCTTTCGGAGCGTTTACGAATGAGCAACACGCACGGCATGACTCCGACTAACTCCACGATATTCGGGGGCTCTCTGCGAATTCAAGGCAAAAAAAAGGCGCTCACCAACCATTCGCGGGCGACCTGGCAACCAAGGCACCGTTGGCGAGCTTTTAATGCCAAGCTATTCACCATCAGTACATTTTTAGCGACCCTGTCGGCCGTGGCGGCCTTGATTTACTTGCTGCACAGCATCGCTGGGCAGGGCCTCGAACGGGTGAGCTGGACCTTCATGACCAGCTTCCCCTCGCGTTTCGCCGCTAAGGCCGGCATCAAAGCCGCCCTTTGGGGTTCGGCTTACCTGACGCTGCTGACCGCGGCTATAGCCGTTCCGATCGGCGTGGGTGCAGCGGTCTATCTTGAAGAGTTTGCCGCCGATTCAAAGCTGCGTCGCTTGGTCGATATCAACATCGCCAATCTGGCCGGAGTCCCCTCCATCGTTTACGGTATGCTCGGCCTCATGCTTTTCGTCCGCCTATGCAATTTCGGCCGTAGCTTGATCGCTGGGGCCGCGACGATGAGTCTGTTGATCCTACCGATCATTATCGTCTCCGCCCGCGAAGCCTTAAAGACCGTACCGATGGGTATCCGTCATGCCGCCTTCGGACTAGGAGCGACCAAGTGGCAGACCGTCCGCGCCCATGTCCTTCCCGCCGCACTTCCCGGAATCTTGTCGGGAATAATCCTATCCTTGTCTCGCGCGGTTGGTGAAACGGCACCTCTTTTAATGATCGGTGCGCTAAGCTACATGGCATTTGTGCCAGAATCTCCGCTCGACGCATTTACCGTCCTGCCGATTCAAATTTTTAATTGGAGCACGCGTCCCCAAGACGAGTTCCATGTCGCAGCCGCCGCCGGCATCATCGTACTGCTGGCCTTGCTGCTCACGGTCAACGCATTGGCGATCTTGTTACGGATGCGCTACCAGAGGAAGGCACAATGGTAATGACCAGCCGAGGCCAGCCAGCGCTGTTTGAGCCCTCGCCCCCACACGCCCTCGAGGTGAAAGACCTCAATGTTTGCTACGGCACCAGCCGTGCAGTGCTCGACCTTAACCTGAAGGTCCCCGAGCACACCATCGTCGCCTTGATTGGCCCCTCTGGTTGCGGCAAGAGTACGCTGCTGCGCTCCATGAACCGGATGAACGACTTTGTCACGACTGCCAAGGTCACAGGTGAGGTGCTGTTTCGCGGCAGCAATATCTATGGCAACGATGCTGACCCGGTACTGTTGCGGCGGCAAATAGGCATGGTCTTCCAAAAGCCCAACCCCTTCCCGACTTCGATTCGAAAGAACATCACCTGGGGTCCAGGTATCAATGGCTACCAGGGCAATTACGACGAGCTGATCGAATCATCGCTGCGCCGTGCGGCGCTCTGGGACGAAGTAGCTGGCAAACTCGGCGAAAGCGGCCTAGCCCTTTCCGGTGGCCAACAGCAACGCTTGTGCATTGCCCGCGCCATCGCTATGGATCCCGATGTAATCCTGATGGATGAACCCTGTTCAGCCCTCGACCCTGGCTCGACTTTGAAGATCGAAAATCTATTGTTGGAACTCAAAGAGCGCTTCACCATCGTCATCGTCACGCACAACATGCAACAGGCGCGGCGGATCTCGGATTATACGGCCTTTATGTACCAGGGTGAACTCGTCGAGTTCGGCCCCACCGATGGCGTTTTTGAAACGCCAAGACAAGAACTAACACGCGACTATGTGTCCGGCCGCTTCGGCTAATGCGTTGCGGGCCCCGCGTCGAGGGCCCAACTCTAGGAGGATGCCATGACCGCCATCTCTATCGTCGACTCGCGACGCAAGCCGGAGCTCCCGATGCAACTAGTTGAAGAGACAATTCTCTTGATCGAGGACGATGCCGACATCTCCGAGCTGCTGCAGTACAACTTCGAACGTGAAGGATATAAAGTCTATATCGCTGGCGATGGTGAGCTGGGGCTGCGTCAAGCCTTGCAGTTAGTTCCAGACCTCATCGTCTTGGATTTAATGCTACCTGGGCTCGATGGGCTCAGCGTTTGCCGCAAGCTCCGCGCTCAACCGCAGACTCAAGAGATCCCGATCGTTATTTTAACCGCCAAAGGCGAAGAGAGCGACGTCGTGATCGGCCTCGAAATGGGAGCTGATGATTACGTCACCAAGCCCTTTAGTCCGAAAGAACTGCTGGCCCGGATCCGCGCCGTACTGCGGCGCCCGCGGCAATCTCCGGCCACCCCGAGCAGCGAACAACGCACCGTCGGGCCGGTGACAATTGATCAAGAGCGTCACGAAGTCTGGTTGTATCAGCAGCCTTTGGCCCTTACGCTTGCCGAATACCGACTGCTATCGACCCTTACCTCACGACCAGGCCGCGTCTTCACCCGCGAGCAGCTCCTCGAAAAGATCACGGGAGGTGAGGCCTATGTCATCGACCGCAATGTTGATGTCCACGTCCGAGCCATCCGCAAAAAGCTTGGCGATGCCGCCGATTTCATCATCACGGTACGGGGTGTGGGTTATAAATGCCGCGAATAAGTGCCTTCCAATCGCGTTTTTTTTGGAAGACTTACCTCACCTTTGCGGTTCTGTTTTTCATCACGACGATACTGGTTAGTTCGATTGGCTTTTACCGCATTCAATCGACCATCCAAGGCATCATCCTGGACAACCTGCATGCTAAGGCCGAATTTCTGCTGCCGACGGCCCGCCAGATATTTGCCAAACAACTCCCTGAAGCCGAGTCGCAGCTGCGACAGCTCGGGACCGCTACCAAGACAGGGATCACCCTCATCGCCCCGGAAGGGCAGGTATTGGTCGACTCAGCTAGCCAAGCTAGCACCATGGAAAACCATTGGCAGCGCCCCGAAGTGCAACAAGCGCTAGTCGAACCCTTCGGATTCGCCGAAAGACATAGTTTGACGATGGGCCAGCCTCTACTTTACTTGGCAAAGGCCGTGCGTGCAGCCGACGGCCAAATCCTCGGCGTGGTTCGAGTATCGCTATCCACCGATAAAATCCACGGCGAACTGACCCAGCTGCGCTGGACCATGCTGCTCATCGCCAGCCTCGGGGTCATGCTCGCCTTAGGTATAGGCTGGAACCTAGCTAGCCGCGTCGCTATTCCGATCCGCGAGATGGTGCAGGTGGCCGAGGCGATGCGCAACGGCCACTACGAGCAAAAGGTCCGTACCATCACCGACGATGAACTCGGCCAACTCGGCGAGACCTTGAACCGCCTTGGTGCCGAACTTACCGGTAAAATTGCCGAACTACACCGCCTGGAAACAGTGCGCCGGGATTTTGTCGCCAACGTCTCGCATGAGATTAAAACACCGTTGACCTCGATCAAAGGCTACGTCGAAACGCTGCTCGGCGGCGCCATTAACGAACCACGCACCAGCCTGCGCTTTCTCGAAAAGATCGAGCGCAACTCCAATCGCCTAGGCAATCTAGTCCAGGATCTCTTGAGTCTGGCCAGGATCGAAGCGACTGAGGACTCACTCAGCCTCGCGCCTATAGACTGGTGCGAGGTCATCAACTCGGTCATAGCCCGCAACGAGGACGTCATTACCCAAAAGGGCCTGCTCATCACCGTCAGCGGCACAAACATGCCGCAGTACGTTATGGGCGACCGCGAGGCGATGACCCAAGTCCTCGACAACCTGCTGACCAACGCCATCAAATATACCGCGGAGGGAGGCCACGTCAGCGTTGGCCTGAGCACTTCAGACACTTGGTTGCGACTGACCGTCGAAGATACCGGGCTCGGTATCCCGACTGAACACCTCGACCGGATTTTTGAACGTTTTTACCGCGTCGATAAGGCCCGGTCGCGTGAGTTAGGCGGGACTGGCCTTGGCCTTTCCATCGTCAAGCACCTGACCGCGGCCATGGGCGGTGAGGTCCACGTCCAAAGCAACGTCGGAATCGGCAGCAAATTCAGCGTGCTTCTACGGTTCGTGGCGCAAGTCTAGCGACGTCCACAAGCTCCTGGTGGCGGCCCCCGGCGCGGCTGTGGTACACCAGGTAAAGACCAAATGATCTCAAAATCCGCCCTGTTTGGGGTCTGTCGTGAGCGTGAGGTATACGTGCGCAAACTGATTTACGCGGTCCTCCTGTTGGCCATCACCAGCGGGGTCTATTGGTCCATGCATAAGGCCGAATTGGTGTGGCAAGATCAATCCACCATCAAAGCCGCAGAGCTAGGCAAATGGCAACCGCAATCCCACCGGCGCTATGAGCCGCTTGCTCCAGCAGTGTGGCGCGCCCTCGCAGAGCTATCAACGGGCGGCAATGCCAGCTCTATATCGCCGCGCACCCTGCATAATGCCAGCCTCGCGGCCCACCTAGGTTCAACCTTGGTGGTGTTTCTCATCCTCGCCTTGTTGCTCCAAGCCGAAGGAGCAGCCTTTATCGGCGCAGCTTTTTTCGCTCTCCACCCCCTCCAGACTGAGGCGGTTGCCTATGTGTCAGCGTTTAAAATCGTGCTCGGAGCATGCTTCGCCCTGACCGCCATCTGGCAGTACCTAACCTTTGCCCAAGGCCTGCAAGCAGGGCCTCGCCGCCCAATAGGCCGAAGGTCTTATTACATCGCAACGCTAGCCTATATTTTGGCGATTTGCACCAATGCAACCATGGTTGTTACTCCGGTACTAGCCTGGCTGCTGACTCAGCTTCTTCCTAAACAAACATCACTCTATAAGGCCAAGGCCCCGGCCTGGCGTTTAGGTCTTTGGTTCGCGCTGGGTGTGCCAGCCGCTGTTTGGGCGATACGCAGCCAGGATACTACAGCCCTTGCCCAAGTCCTGCCGCTTTGGATGAAACCCGTGGTGGCGGGCGATGCGCTAAGCTTTTATCTGTTTAAAATCCTGGTGCCGATCGGGATCGGCCCCGACTACGGTCGCTCACCGTTAATGCTCCAGACACAGTGGTGGGGCTACTTGACCTGGATCATCCCGGTCGCAATGATCTTAATTGCTAACACGACCCGGGGTAAGCAGCGCGCCTGGCATAGTGCGCCGCTGCTGGTCTTTTTTGCCGCCCTTGGGCCGATGCTTGGCTTGATCTATTTTTCTGCGCAGACGACCTCGACGGTGGCGGGGCGGTATGCCTACCTTGCCGTCCTCGGTCCGGCACTGCTGGTAGCGTATGCTGCTGCTCGGGCCCGCCGGATTTGGCTGCCTATAACTATGACCTTAGCCTTAATCGCCTGCGCCGTTCTCAGCCAGCGCCAAGTTAAGCACTGGCAGAATGACGAGAGTCTGTGGCACCACGCTTTAGCGGTCAACCCAGCTAGCCCAATGGCCCATCTTGCCCTCGCCGATGTCGCCTTGCGCCAAGGCGACTGGCAAAAGGCCAGGGACGACTATATGCAGGTCTTGGCATCCAACGCCTTCTCGCCCGCTGTGTACTTCAACCTTGGCGAAATCGAACGGCTACATGGCGACGCCAAAGCGGCCGCTGAGTTCTACGCCAAGGCTCTGCAATTAGCACCGACGATGACCGAGGTCTACGAGCGTCTAGGCGCAACGTACCTAAAGCTCAATGACCGCACAGCGGCCGAAGCCAACTTCACCAAAGCAGTGCTGCAGGCACCGGACCATGAGGAATCGCTGCGCTTGCTGGGCATGTTGCTGGTCCGCAGGGCTGCCTACGGCGAAGCTGCTACCCATTTAATGAAAGCGGCTCAGCTCGGCGATCAAGGCCACGCTACGCCGCAGCAGCGCGCCGAAAGCCACGCTCTCCTCGGCCTTGCCCTACTCAACACCCAACAATCCGCCTTGGCTGAGGAGCATCTGGCGGCGGCACTTAAATTAGCTCCCGAAAACCGTGAAGCTAACCGCGCCTTGGGCGACATTCATTTTGCCAAAGGCCAGCTTGCTCTAGCTCGCAGCCGCTACGAACATGCTGTTGCTGCGGGCGACCGCGATTTCCTCGTTTATAACGCCTTGGGCAAAATCTACGCAGAAGCCAAGGAGTACAGTAAGTCTGCCACAGCCTTCACCGCTGCGCTTGCGATCAATCCCGATGCCGCGGGCACGCTACAGAGCATCGGCATAGTCTACTTCACCCTGCACCAACAGAAGGATGCGATCACTCATTTCAAAAAGGCATTGGCCCTCAATCCCAGCCTCGCGGCCCCACACTTCTATCTTGGCGACATCGCCCGCTGGCAAGGCAAAGAGCCTGAGTCTATCCGCGAGTACCAACAAGCCCTGAAGATTGATCCAAACTTTGCTGAAGCCCATTACCGGCTCGGTAATTACTACTTAAAAAATGAACAATCAACCTTGGCGATTCAACACTTCCAAGCCGGCCTGCGTGCAGTGCCGGGCGACCCGAAACTGCATTACGCCTTGAAGCGAGCCAACAACGGAGTCAGTAACCCTCAGTAACATCCTGCAATCACTGCCATCACGAGGCTTCTCCTAAAGCAAACCATAGCTTTACCGAAAGGGTCATCGACCATCTTGTGCCACCCTAATAGGGGCACCAGGTAGCTCAGATTACCAACCAAGGAGAGCAGGATGCGAGTTCGCTTAATGGCTTCGGCAGCATGTCTATTGTCGGCAACGGTGGTTACGCAAGGGTGTAACAAAAAGAAGGCATCTACTACCAGCGCAAGCGACACTGCCGCTACGCCCCCTGCAGATGTGGACTCGGCAGTCGTAACGGCTGACACCAGCACGCTGAAACTTGCGGGATCACTAAACCTCATCGTCAGCGGTGACGGTGCCTCGTTGAATCTAGCGGATATCGGCGGCGACTATGCCACCGACAAGGGCCGCTTTAATACCGACGACAAGTCGCTAGGCTCGCTGAGCACCGTGCAGACTATACTTTGCTTTCTTGGCGCCACCGGTTACACCGATGAACATGTGGTCAACAAGGGCAAATATATCGCCATGGTTAACATGGGCAACTGCGACAAAGAAAGTGGCGGCGGCGGCGGCGGTGACAGCAGCACGAAAAAGGTGCAGATGACCGCAGTTACAGTGGACTCGGTCAGAGCCGAGAAAAAGCCGCTGACAGCTAAGGTTTGGTTCGATATGGCACAAGGTGGCGGCGAAGAAGGCGGTGGTGGCAATCAGCGCATCGCCATGAACGTCACCGTGGCTGAGGGCCCTGGTGACGGCAACCCCTTGGGCATCTTTCGCATGACTTTTATTATGGGCTCCGTGGTAGACGGCAAGTTTACTGAAAACGGCCATGGCTCGATGGAATCCAAGCGCGATAGCACCGGCGCTGTTGTGCTAAATTTCGTCGAGAAGGGCGAGCAAAGTTCAGGAAACTCTACACGCAAGAACGACTCAGCAGTCGGCATCAAAATCACGGTCGAAAACGGCAAAGTTGTCGGCGGATGGGCCAGCATGCACGATTACCAATTGGAAAAAGGTGGCAATGGCCCCGAGCGGGAAAACAAGGATGACTACCGGTTGGCTTTTGATCGTTCTCTGTTTGCCGCTCATGACGTAAACACCAACAAGGATAGCTGCCGTAGCCAGTCCGACTTCAATATGAACGTATGGCGCTATGGCGTCTACGACTTTCCAAGCGGCAATCGCATTGCTATGAAGGGCGGTTTTGGCTTTACATATGACGGCGGCAAACGCGGTTGGGCCAGCTACCACGGCATATCCGGTCAGGTTGGCGGATCAATTGCTGATGGTACCGTAGTTACCAAACAAAATTTCGGCACCAAAGGCGGCGCTGCTGAAACCTACACGGTTAAAGTCGGCAAGGGCAAGCTGATGAAGCATACACGCCGTGACCTCAAGCTGGACGATCTTGCTGGCATCGACATCGAAGCCGGCAGCAATGACGGCTCCTCAAAACGCATCGTTTGGAACAAGTCGCTGGCAAAATTCGAAGTCACGGGTACCGCTACCAGCCGTAATTTTCCGATTACCTGGACCGATATCACGGCGACCGACTACACTCCTGCCAAAGGCTTCAATAATTATTTTTCAAACGCCCTGGGCGGACGCGTCGACCTTTCCTTTGACACCAACAATAAGGCGACTGCCGCAGCATACTACGAAGACCAAGACGTCACCGCGACTGCCGGGAATATCTCACTGTATTGCTGGCAAAACTGCATCAAGGCTAACCTGAAAGGTACCGATTTTTCCAGCAGTGGCGGTAGCGGTGGAAGTAGCGGTGGTAGCAGTGGCGGCAGCTCTTCAGCACCTGGTTACCTCTACACTGCCAGCACCACCAACCCATACGCAGCCTTTGAACTGGCTTCACCGAAGGTCTACACCTTTTCTTCGACCAACCTAGTGCTCTCCAGCGCCGACGGCACCATCGCTATGGTCGCTGGCCAAAAAATCGCCAAAGGCTCCATGGCCCCAAGCATGGACTTGGTCGACGAAGCCACCAAAGCCAAGATCACCGACGTCATGAAGGCCCGTGAGCAAACCGTAACATACACCTGGAGCATCGGCGACCCAGCGAACCCATGGAGCGCCTATCAAGGGCTCATCGGCACCAGCGATGGCAAGGCAGTATCCTTTGATCCACCCCGGATCATCTCCTACACGCACAGCGCTGCTAATGACGCCACCGGTGCTACGAGTTCAGCGACCTTTGGCAAAACGCTACGCATTCAGTATGATGGCTCAAACCTGCAGATCCCAGGTCACCAGGATAAAGACTCCGGCTACTACGTCGCTGACTTCGCCATCAAGGAGGGTGTTAAATCTGACGATGGTACCATCATCTTTAAACCTCTCGATGGCTCGAAGTACATGAAGTCAAAAGATGCTGCTAGCTGCGCCGGACTTGACGTCGGCAAGGCGCCATCGCTACCAGATGCCAGCCTATATGACGACTCCAAGGCCAACCGCGAAGCGGCTCCAGATCCCACCTCGCTGCCAATCCAAATTGTCGATGGCGTCTACGCTGGCGGCTGATTTACTGGCCTCAGCCCCCCGCAAGGTTCATGATTAAGGTAATGGGCCCCCAAACCGTACGCGGCGCGGGGGCCTTGCCTATCCCGCATGAGTCCTGTGATGGCACCGCAGCCAAAGGACCTGTACTCTTAGCCTAACGATAGTACCGTGACAGTTAGGATCCGTCCTAAGAGTGGCCGCACAGAAATTTGGGGACAAAATATGCTTGACCAGCAATCATGCTGCGCGCCGGATGAGCAGCTCTCAGGGTCGTTGTTTGTACTCTGGCAAAGCCTGGTGGTTGATAGCTATCGGGGATTTTTTGTAAAACTAGCTGCCGCTACCCAACTGCGCCTCGCCCTCGCTGCACCGACCGAATTTCGCGAACTTGCACAGCAGCTTATCGCTTGCGCACCATTTAAGCCGCCCTTTCACGCCGGCGATACGCGCCTACCCTATTTTGTTTTAAAGGCGTGGCAGCCCCACGTCCAGGTCGTCCTATTCAAGGGCCTCCACCGAGCGATGAAAGCCTTTTTTGCGCCCAATGGTAAACCGAGCAGAGGTCCACACCTAGTCCTCTGCATGGCAGAGCCATATTCGTTGACCGCACTCGCTTGCTGGTGCTCTGGCCGCTTAGCACTCGGGCCGCACACCAAGTTCCTGCTTTTTGGCTTGCAGAACATTGTCAAAGATTTGCCGCTGCCGCTGCGGCTTATTCAAAGATTCTTATTTAGTAAATGCACTGCCATCCTATCGTTGGGACAGGAGCAAACGACCGTGCTGCGCCAGCACGGCTATAGCGGCAACATCATCGACTTCCCGCTGTGGTTCGATGCCGAGCAGTTTAGTCCCGGTCTCACCTTAGCCAATCCGCTGCCGACCCTAGGGTATGCAGGGGGGCTGACCGCAGCTAAGGGTGTCCAAGACCTACTGCAGTGCCTGGACGCGAATGCGACGCGGTGGGCGCAACGCTGCGCCGTTCGTATCGCGGGTGCCGGAGCGCTTGCTGGGCAGGTAGAGGCCGCCTGCATACGCTTACGCGCACAGGGCTTAGACATTACCTGCTCCGGGCCGCTTGCAAGCGAACAAATGCCGGATTTTTTCCGCGGCATCGATCTTTTGATCGTGCCAAGCCGCACGATGCCACATTGGAAGGAGCAATTCGGCCGAGTCATCGTCGAGGCCCGCGGCACCGGCGCCATCGCCATCGGCTCTGACTCAGGCGAAATCCCCCGAGTCGTGGGCAGCCATGACCGCATCTTTAAAGAGGGCGACCTCGCTGCAATGGCCCAAGTC
>Ga0315289_10005727_pt1 | contig 18313 bp, 16 predicted proteins | sample YL17G11_40_MG_FD_203452 | JGI IMG/M metagenome (GOLD analysis project Ga0315289, IMG submission 203452) | Sediment microbial communities from Yellowstone Lake, YNP, Wyoming, USA - YL17G11_40 | ecosystem: Environmental > Aquatic > Freshwater > Lake > Sediment | place: USA: Wyoming | collected... | reverse complement strand
GGGGTGTGATCTGCATCGGCAGGTTGACCAGCAATAGGGGCCGCTCGCGCGTGGCAGCCTCTGCTGCGTCCCAGATCGGTCCGCCAGCCAGTTCGTGGAGGCGCATCCCGTTCCGGACAAAGACGAGTGCCGGGACCAGCAGCATCACGAGCAACGTCCCGGCCACCCAGGCCAGCCAGGCGGGGCGCAGCCGGGCGAGCCAGCCGCTCACGGCAGCCGCCCACATCAGCGAGACGCCAACCGCCGTCATGTACAGGAAGCGGGGGGCCAGTGCGAACCAGTCGGCCTCCATCGAGACCAGCGGGGGCAGCGCGAAGAGCGCAAACCACACCGCTCCCAGCCAGAACGCGCCCCGGTTCCACCGCCAGGCACTCCATGTCAACAGCACCAGCGTCGGCAGTGCGATCAGCCACAGGCTCAGCGCGGGGTCAAGCGCCTGCCACGCGACCAGCCGTTGTGCGAGCGGCGCCGTGGGGTAGGTCAGCCCCTGCACCAGGTAGCCCGCATTGTGCCAGAGGTCGGCGAGGTTGAGGCCAAAGCCGGTGACCCCTCTCCCGCGCATCGTGCGCCAGAGGGCGAGCGTGGCCGGAAATAGCCCGGCGAAGGCCAGCGGCCACCAGGAACGGCGCGACCAGCGGTGCTGTAGCCAGCCCAGCCCTTCGGTCAATACGACCAGCGGTCCAGCCAGGAGTCCCGCTTCGTAGTTGAGGGGGGCCAGGAGGGCGAGCAAGAACGCCAGGCCGATCCAGCGTGTCCCGTACCCCCGGCGGCCCCGGTCGTAGGCCAACAACGCGCCAGTCGCCATCGCACTGACCAGCGGATTGTATACCGCACCGGGCCAGGCCACCGCCTGGCACGCGAACGGGAAGACGGCGAACACCGCTGTCGCCACGCCCGCACCGTAGGGGCACGGCTTGTCCGTGCCCTTGCCCGCGCCTGGCTGTATCCAACCCGCGGCCAGCAGGCCAGCCAGCCACGCGGCGGCGAAATGGGCAGCCACGTTGAGAAAATGCAGCCCCCGCGGATGCAGGCCACCGACGAGCCCGCCCCACAAGCGCCACAGCGTGTACCACAGCGGCCGGTAGTAATGGTAAGGGCTGGGACTGGACCACAGTTCACGCCACGAGATGGATTCGAGCCAGGGAATCTGGACCAGGTCGTCGGAGAACAGGGGCAGTGCGAGTGCATCCCGGTACAGGAGAGCGGTGAGTATCAGCGCAACGATGGCTGAGATAAAGGCAGGCTGGGTCAGGCAGCGCCGGAGGGTTTTCATCGCGCGATAGTGTATCACAACGGGCGGAGAGTGCAAGAAACCAGGTTTCTCCCAGAAACCTGGTTTCTCTGGTTTCTTGTCGGACATTCGTCTGGCAATCGTCTGGCAAGCGGAGTTGAGCATGGGAGGGGATGTGCTATAATAGCCCACGTGTGGTGGGGAACCTGTTGGTGTCATGGAACGTCGAGAAGGTGTGAACCTCGCAGTGGGAGCATTGTTGTGAAGCGGACGGCGTGGATCTTGCTGGCCATCGTGGGCCTGTTGGCCGGCACGTGCAGACCTGCCGGCGCCCAGGCCGGCGCTCCGACGATGGACGTCAGGGTTGGCTTCGACGGTTATTGCCGCGCAGGGAATGACGGTGGCTGGTGTGCAGTGTATGCCGTGCTCTCGAACGAGGGCGCAGACGTCGAGGGTGAGTTGCGCGTCGTCGGTGGAGCCGGCAGCAGTTACCCTGCGCCCAACGTGTATGCCCGGCGGGTCGGGCTCCCGGCTCATTCGCGGAAGGCCTACTTTTTATATCTCCCGTCGGCAGAGTTTTCCTCTCACTCTCGCCTGACTGTGCAGTTGATCGTTGAAGGTCAGGTACTCTCGTCGGAGCAGGTTGAGGTGACGTGGTCAGGTGAGGGAGACCGGCTCTACGGTGTCGCCAGCAGCAGCCCATCGGCACTCAATTTCCTGGGCGACGTCACGCCGGTTGGCGGCAGGGCGACAGTAGCCCACCTGGACCTGGAGACGCTGCCACCCGATCCGCTGGGGTGGGAAGCGCTGGACGTGCTGATCCTGAACGACGTGGACACGACCGCGCTCAGCAGTGAGCAACGGCGGGCACTGGAGACGTGGGTGGCTCACGGCGGGCACCTGGTCGCCGGGGGCGGTGCCGGGGCGGCCCGCACGGTCGCTGGTATCGCTGGCCTGCTGCCGGTCACGGTTGGGGGCACGCGCCCGCTGGACAATCTGGCGGCGCTGGGTGAATGGGGTGGCGCCGTCGCTCCGGGGCCGTATGCTGTCGCCGACGTGACGTTGCGGGACGGGGAAGTGCTCATCGAGCAAGAGAATGGGCAGCAGGCTCTTGTCTTGCTGGCTCGCCGTGCCTGTGGAGCAGGCACCGTGAGTTTCCTGGCGTTCGACGCTGGTTTGGACCCGTTCACCCGGCGGGGTGACAACGCCCGTCTGTGGGAGTTCATCGTCGGGGTGGGGGGCGCAGGTGCTCCACGGATCGCCGTGCGCGACGGGTATCTGGCGCGCGACGCGGCGAGTGCGATCCCCGGGCTGGAACCACCTTCCATGCTGCAGATTCTGCTCTTCATGCTCGTCTACACGTTGCTCATCGGTCCGGTCAACTATGTGATCCTGCGTAAACTCGATCGGCGCGAACTGGCCTGGCTGACCATTCCGGCATTTGTCGTGGGCTTTACGGCGTGCGCGTACGTGACCGGTTTCCAGTTGCGGGGTAGTACGGTGATCGTGCATCGCCTGGCGGTGGTGTACGTGCCGGAGAGGATGAGCGTAGGCCGTGTGAGCGAGGTGGTGGGGCTTTTCTCGCCCCGGCGCGCAACGTACGACGTGTGGGTGAGAGAGGCGGGGGCACGCGAAATCACAAGCGGCGATTATGGCGTATCGGACAGGCGGCCACTGCACGTCGTCGAGGAAGCAGAGGGCCTGACAGTCAGCGGCCTGCGGGTGGACGTGGGCGGCATCCAGCACTTTGGTGCCGCAGGGTACGTAGACGTCTCTCCGATGGATGCCAACCTGCACCTGGTTGCCGACGCCTCAGGGCATCTGCGGGTGGAAGGAACCGTGCGCAATGGTGGAGTGCCCCTAAAGGGGGCGGTGCTCATCGTGGGCGACGTCGAGCAGCGCCTGGGTGACCTGGAGCCTGGCATGGAAGCGGGCGTCAGTCTCCCGCTCTATGGCGGCGGGGGAGCAGGAAGCGCAGGCGGTGCGGCTGGACCTACGCCGTTACCGGCTCCACCCTCTGGGACCGGGATTGGTATATCGGAGCGTATCTTAGGGCCGGGCGACTATTGGAGTGACCGCGATCTCTACCGGCGCTACCAGTTCCTGCAGGCAATTTTCGCCGCTAGCGGGCCTTACAGGTCGGGCATGGCCAGTGGTGGGGTGGGAACGGGCCTGGGGCCGGGTGCGCACCTGTTGGGCTGGGCGGAAGGGGTTCCGCTCCCGGTCGAAGTGGTAGGGCGGCCCTTTACGAGAGTTGAAACAACCCTGTACGTATACGACCTGCCGATGACGGGATTGGAAACCGGCGCAACGGTTACGATCCCGTCGGCGTTCATCGAGCGCCAGGTGGTGGAGACGGCAGGCAGTGTGGATGTGTGGCCCGAGGGCTTTCACATGGAGCCTGGGGCGGAGATCGTGTTCCGTTTCACCATGTGGCCACAGGCAGCGGTGCGGCAGGTGGACGACCTGGTGCTGGATATGCAGAGCAGCAGTTACGGCAACACGGCCCATCCGCCAGCGGTCTGGCTGTGGAGTCAGGAGAGCGGCGCTTGGGAGTGGGTAGACGTGGGCTGGGGTCAGCAGGGAATCCCGCACGCTGCGTCGTACGTCCTCCCCTCGGGTGCTGTGCTCCTGCGGCTGGAGACGAGCGCCGAATGGCCGGCGGACGTGGGGAACCTGACGATTGCGGTCAAAGGACAACGGTGATGGCGACGATTATCGAGACACGCGGGCTGACCAAACGGTATGGCCGATTGATGGCGGTGGACGGGCTGGACCTGGCCATCGAAGCGGGTGCGGTCTTTGGTTTCATCGGACCGAACGGGGCGGGCAAGACGACGACGATGCGCATGCTGGCCACGCTCCTGCGCCCGACGGCAGGCGAGGCGTGGATCGCGGGCCACTCGGTACGCAAAGGGCGGCGCGAGGTACGGCGGGCGATCGGCTACATGCCCGATTTCTTCGGCGTCTACGGCGACATGAAGGTCTGGGAATACCTGGACTTTTTCGCCGCCTGTTACGAGATCCCCGCCGAGACGCGCCGCCGGTTGGTGGACGACTTGCTGGAACTGGTGGACCTGGCGCACCGGCGGGACGACTACGTGGACGTGCTCTCGCGCGGAATGAAACAGCGCTTGTGCCTGGCCCGGGCACTGGCCCACGATCCACAGGTGCTGATCCTCGACGAGCCGGCCTCCGGGCTGGACCCCCGGGCGCGCGTCGAAATCCGTGAACTCCTGCGCGAGTTGCAGGCGATGGGCAAGACTATCTTTGTCTCCTCCCACATTCTCTCCGAGATCGAGGAAGTCTGCACGCACATCGCCATCCTCGAGGCGGGACGCCTGGTCGCGGCGGGCACACTGGATGAGATGCGGCAGCGCGTACAGGTACAGCGCGTCGTGCGGGTTGGACTGACGGGACGGGTCGAGGAGGCGCTGGTCTGGCTGGCGGGCCAGCCCGGTGTGACGTGCGTCGAGCCGGTGACGGACAACGAGGGGGGCAATCTGCAAGTCACGTTCTCCGGGGACGACGAGGCACTGGCCCGGCTCTTGAGCCACATGGTGGGTGCGGGCTTCACAGTCGTGACGTTCCGCGAGGAGACCGGCGACCTGGAGGACGTCTTTATGCGGCTGACGAAGGGGGTCGTGTCGTAGGTCAGAAACCAGGTTTTTGGGAAAAACCTGGTTTCTCAGGTTCTCAGGAGATAGGCTGTGATCAAGTGCTGGCATGCTATTCTCGAGCACCCAGTTGTTCGCCTGGAGTTGCAGCGCGTCCGCCGCAAACGTTGGTGGCCAGGGCGGCGCTTCTTCCTGTTCTACCCGGCGCTCTTGGGCGCCGCCTTGGGCTGCGGGATCACGTGGGCCTTGGGTGACCGGTTGGGTGGGCAACCCGCGCTGCTCGTCGTTGGCGCATCGTCCATGTGTGCGCTGAACGGCCTGATCTCGCTGTTGGGATTGGCCCTGTCGTGGATCGCTCCAGCACTCACTGCCGCCTCCATCGTCCATGAGCGGGAACTGGGTACGCTCGACTTGCTGCGCGCGACGCTCCTGACCGAGCGCGCCATCGTGTTGGGCAAGTTGGGTGGCTGTGTAGTGCGCTTGTGGCCCGCGATCCTCACGTTGCTCCTGCTGACCCCCTTTCGGATAGTCGTGGCGGCGGGCAGCGGTCTGCTGAGCCCAACGCTTCTCCCGGCCCTGACGATGGACGGTGGGTTTGACCTCGGCCAGTCGTGGCCGTGGCTGTTGCTGGCCGGCCTGCTCGGGTGGCTCAGGCCGTGGGGTGACCTGGCGTTCCACGCCGCGGTAGGGCTGTTCATCTCGGTGCCGAGCCGCTCTTCGGGGACGGCCATTGCCGTCTCTTATGGTACGATTCTCGTGGTGAGGGTGGCGCTGTGGCTGGTGACCTCGCTTCTGGTGCCCTTGTTGGTGGCGCTTCCCAGCCTGGCGGAGACGGCACCAGCACCCGTATACGTGTTGGACGCTATGGTGTGGGTACCCGCGTTGGCGGTGCTGGCGACGGTGTTCATCGAAGTCGTGGGAGCGGTTCTCCTGGTCTGGGGAGCCATCCGGTGGCTGAAGCGAATGTAGGAGGACAGTTGGTAGACGTATCTCCGGCAGGTTCTGCAAGAGGCAAATCGCGCCGTCGCCCGCGGGGCGAGTCGAACCCATTGTTGATCAAGGAATTGCGAGGGCGCATGCGCGGCGCGCGGGCGTTCGTCGTGTTGACCGTTTACTTGTTGTTGCTCACCTGCTTTACCTCGCTCATCTACTACGCCTACAGCGCAAGTGCCGGTGGATCGGGCAGAGGGCCAGATATGGCCTACGTGGGCAAGACAATTTTCGCCAGCGTCGTCCTCATCGAGATCTTCCTGGTCACGTTCATCACGCCGGCCTTTACCGCCGGCGCGATCAGCGGCGAGCGGGAGCGCCAGACCTACGAGGTGCTGCGGACGACACTTCTCCCGGCCCACAAATTGGTCGGTGGGAAACTCGCCTCTGCCTTGACGTACGTGTTATTGCTGGTGCTGGCAGCGGTGCCAATGGAGAGCCTGGCCTTCGTCCTGGGCGGCGTGGTCGTGGAAGAGTTGGCGCTGGCGCTGGTCGTTTTGCTGGTGACTGCTTTTGCCTTCGCTGCCATCGGCCTCTTCTTCTCCTCCTTTTTGCGCACGACGCTCGCTTCGACCGTGCTGTCCTATTCCACGGCGTTGGCGTTGACGGTCGGGCTGCCGCTGCTTTTGGCCCTCTCGGCTGCCTTGATAGATCCCTTCATTTATGGCTACGGCCCGTCCACACCTTCCTGGGTGGTACAGGCCGTCCTGAACTACGGGCTCTATCTCACGGCTGGCCTCAGTCCGATCACGGCAGCCATTTTCACCGAAACGACGCTGGAGGAGCAGAACACGATCTGGTTCTTCTGGCAGGACATAGATACCACCCATCGCATTCTAATTCCCTCTGCCTGGATCGTTTACACGGTCGTCTACGTAATGCTGGCACTGGTGCTCTTGCTGTTGGCCGTGCTGCGGGTGAAGCGGCAGGAGGCAAGGTGACGAGGGGACAGGGGGACAAGGAGCAGGGGAGCAGGGGAGCGGGGGAGCATTCTCCATTCTCCATTCTCCATTCTTACATGCGCCGCTGGGGCCTGCGGCTGCGGGCGGCCGAGAGCCTGACCTGGGGGCCGTGGGGGGCTGCGGCGGGCCTGGGGCTGGGGTTGGCGCTGGCGCTGGCGGCACGGCTGTGGCCGTTGCTGGCGGCGCGCTGGCTGGCCGGGTTGGCGGCTTTGCTGACACTTGCCGGTGTGATGGTGGGACTGATGATCGTCTGGGTGCGCCCGCGCCCACTGGCTGCGTTGGCGCGTGTTTTCGACCGCCGCTTTGGGCTGGCCGAGCGACTGACGACGGCGCTGGAGATCGACAGCGGCCATTTGCGGGCGACGCAGGCGATGGCGAGGGCGCAGTTGGCCGACACGCTGGACGCCGCTCGCGGCATTGACCCTGGCACGCTGCTGCCACTGCGGGCTCCTCGCCGGGCGCTGGCGGCCTTGGGCGTATTGGCGGCCGCGCTGGCACTCTTACTCTGGCTGCCGAATCCCCAGGAGGTTGTACTCTTGCAGCGGGCTGCCATGCGCGCCGCTGTGGAAGAGCAGATCGAGGAGTTGGGGGCAGCCCGGCAGGAGGTAGCCGGGGCAGAGGGGCTGACCGAGGCCGACCGGGAGGCGCTGTTGGGGGCGCTCGAAGAGGCCACTCGTGCGCTCGACGAGGGCCGGGCGACGCCGGAGGAGGCGGTGGCCGCGCTTTCGGAAGCAGAGCAGGCGCTGGCGGCGCTGCAGGACCACGAGGCGGCAGGCGTGCGGGCTGGACTGGAGCAGGCCGCTGGGGAGATGGCCGATTCGGAACTCACCCGCGACATCGCCGAGGCGCTGACCCTGGGCGACTACCGGCAAGCAGCCCGGGCACTGGCTGCCTACAGTGGGACGAAGGGCCAGGTGCTGACCCGCGCCGAGGAACTCGAGTTGGCGCGCGAGTTGGCCCAGGCGGCGAAGGCGCTGGCCGAAAGCAATCCGACGCTGGCGGAACAGCTGGCCCAGGCGGCCGAGGCCATCGAACACGGCGACGTGGCCGAGGCACGGCAGGTAATCCAGGAGGCGGCGCGGGAAATAGGACAGGCAGGCGAGCGGGTTCAGCGGCAGGAGACGGTCGAGCACACGCTGTCCCAGTTGCAGGAGGGGCGGGAGCAGATCGCCCAGGCCAGCGGCACCCAACCGGGCGCAGGACAGATCGCGCAGCAGGGCGGCTCGCAGAGCGGGCAGCCGGGCGGAGAGCAGCCAGGCGTGGGGCAGCAGACGCAGCCGGGCGGAGAGCAGCCGGGCGCGGGGCAGCAGACGCAGCCGGGCCACCACGAGGACGCCGGCACCGGCGCACCCTACGACCAGGTCTACGTGCCGTATCGCCTCGACGAGCAGGGGCAGCGGGTGGACGTGGGCCGCCAGGGCGAGGGTGGGGAGCCAACCGGCGACAAGCCGCTTCCACCCCCCTTACCCCCCTATAGGGGGGATGGGGGGGGGGGTACTGCCAGCGTGCCCTATCGCGACGTCTACGCCGGCTACGCAGCCCAGGCCGGTGCTGCACTCGAGGGGAGTTACATCCCGCTGGGGTTGAAGCAATACGTGCGGGACTATTTCAGTTCCCTGGAGCCGTGATTAGGAGGTCGAATGGCGAATGGCGAATGGCGATTTGCGATTTGCGATTACAGCCCGCGCCTGTCCGGAGGCCAGCGACGGCTCCTGCGGCTGGCGGTGGCTATGGTCGGCTCCCCTGCCGTGCTGATCCTGGCGGTCGTCCTGTCGTTTCTCTTGCTCTCCTTGCCGTCGCTGGTAGTCACGATTGTGAGAGGCTCGCTCTTGCTCGGCCTGCCCATCGTGCTGCATCCGGCCATCCTGATCGTCGCTCCCCTGTGTGCGATCTCGCTGGCGGGCATTGGCGCGCTCATCGGTTCGACGGCCCGCAACCCCCAGGAAGCCGGATCGTTGAGCCTCCTGGTCACGCTGGTGATGCTCGGCCTGGGGCCGGTGCTCGTCTCGCCGGCGCGCCTGCCGGGTGCACGGTGGCTGTCCTGTGGCTGGTGGGGCGGAAGATGGATTGGCGGCAGGGGTAGAGGATGGAGGATGGAGGATGGAGGATGAAGGGTGGAGAATGGAGAATGGAGATTGAGGCGATATGCCGTCTCACTACCTGCATTTGATGCTGTCGTACCAGAGGGTCGCAGACGCCGGCATCGCTGAAGAGTATCGGCCGGCATTTCTCCTGGGGGCAGTCGCGCCGGATGCGGTTACTATGCATCGGGACAAACTGCGGACGCATTATACCGTCTATACCGGCGTTACCTGGCTCTACAGGTTCCATGTGTTCGAGCGAGAATTTGCAGGCTACCGGGGGCAATCTGTTTTACATCAGCACTTCTATCGGGGCTACAAGTATCATTTGCTCCTTGATGAAGCCTGGGTAAGAGAATGCCTCGATCGTGCCGGGTTGCGTCTGATGATGGGTAGACTGGCGAGAGATACAAACATGCGCACCCAGTACTACGGTGAGATGTCCCAGTTCGATGCCTTTCACCGGTCTTCTGTTGACCCCGCTATGCTCCAGGATGCCTGTACCTGCCTTGCCCAGGCAAACCCGGATCTCTTCCCCGGGTTTCTTGAGCGCGATGTATTGGGCTCAATCCTGAAGCATCTTTCGGACACTATGCCAGAGATTATGCTCCGCTTCGATGGGCAAATTCTCCGCCCCAGGAATATCGAGCGGTTTCTGCTTCGTGCGTCCCAAGTACCGGTAGAGGTATGATTGCGATGAAGGAGGAGGCGAAGGAAACGGTTGAAGGTACCATCGTGCGCTACGTTGCAGCAGGTGGCGTCGTCGTGCACGAGAGCCGCGTGTTGGTGCTGTTTCGCTCCAACCGGAGCGAGGTACGGCTGCCCAAGGGGCACGTCGAGCCGGGGGAGGAGATAGAGGCGGCCGCGCTGCGCGAGACCCGCGAGGAAAGCGGCTATGCCGACCTGACGGTGAAAGCCGACCTGGGTACGCAGGTGGTCGAATTCGACTACAACGGGCGGCACGTCGTGCGCACCGAGCGCTACTTCCTGATGACGCTCGTAGGGCAGGCTTTCGAGCCTGCCGAGCCTGTGGGGCAGGCTTTCGAGCCTGCCGAGCCTGTGGGGCAGGCTTTCGAGCCTGCCGAGCCTGTGGGGCAGGCTTTCGAGCCTGCCGAGCCTGTGGGGCAGGCTTTCCAGCCTGCCGAGCCTGTGGGGCAGGCTTTCCAGCCTGCCATGCCCGGAGAAGCCCAATTCGAGCCGGCCTGGCTCACCTGGGACGAGGCACTGGCCGCGCTGACCTTCGAGGCAGAACGGGAGTGGGTACGACGAGCGCGTAAGCAATCTTATCCCGGTCTACCATAGAGAAGTCCCTGTTCGCGCACGTTTTTCAGGAAAGCATCCTGCAGCCGCCGGTGGAATGGGAGATAGTCGAAATACTCGTCGCGCGTGCGCGTCTCAAACTCGATCCGTTCCGCCTCGTCGCGGACGTAGAGCAGGATCCCTTCACACGCCACGCGGCCTCGAAATACCAGCGGAGCGTCGTTGATGACGCGCACGTCGGCTTCGGCGATGCCGGCCTCTCTGGACAGCGCGGCGCTGACGTCCAGCATCAGCCGCAGCCGCTGGGCGGGTGGAACATCTGCGTCGCACACGAGCGCGATGTCCACGTCGCTGAAGGGTGTTATCTCTCTGCGCGCGGCGGAACTGTGAAGATATGCCAGTTGTACGGGCAGATCCTTCACGATCTCAGGCAGATGTTGCCGCAGGACGTCAACCAAATCATTGGAGGTGGTCATTGCATGCTCCTGGTGACGTTATAGCACAAAAGCCCCGGCCTGGAAGAGCCGGGGCTGGGGTGATGAAGGTGGTGATATGATTGCACTGTCTACCGGTTCGCTGTATAGTTACGGCATCGCTCGCGTCTTCGAACTGGCCGCGCTTGCCGGCTACGACGGTATCGAAGTCCTGGTGGATCACCGTTGGGACAGCCGCCAACCGTCCTACCTACACCGCCTGTCTGCCGGGTCTGGCCAGCCTGTCGTCGCCGTGCATGCGCCGTTCGTCATAGACGTGCCGGGCTGGCCGGACGACCAGTTGGGACGGCTGAAGTACACTGTGGCGCTGGCGCAAGAGGTCGGTGCGCGGACCGTCGTGACCCATCTGCCGCTCCGTTTCTACATGATTACGGGTCACTTACACGCCTACCATCCGCGCCGCTTCAAGTTGCCGGTGCCTGTCCCGCGCCTGGAACCCTACAATCGCTTCTTGCGCGCTGGGTTGGCAGAATTGGAGGCGGCGTCGGGCGTCACGATTGCCGTCGAGAACATGCCGTCGCAGCGCTTCCTGGGATTCAAGTTCAGCGGCACCTGGTTCAACAATCCCGCGGCGATGGAGCGTTTCCCCCACGTGACGCTCGACACGACCCACCTGGGCACGTGGGGGCTGGACCCGCTGGCGGTCTACGAGCGCTTGCGGGAGCGCGTCGCCCACGTGCACCTTTCCAACTTCGACGGAAAGGAACACCGCTCGCCGCCGGACGGCCGCCTGCCGCTGGCAGAGTTACTGCGTCGCCTGGCCCGCGACGGTTACCGGGGCATCGTCAGCGTCGAGAGCGATCCCGGTGCGCTGGACGCCGAGGACGAGGACAAGTGTCTGGCAGCGCTGCGCCGGGCGCTGGCGTTCTGTAGGAAGTATATGAGGTGACCTATGTCCGAACTCTCTCCCCCCCAATTCCGTGAGACTGCCGCCCAGATCGAGGCCGAGGTCGGCAAGTACATCGTCGGCCAGCGCGAGGTGATCCGCCACACGCTCATCTGCCTCATCGCCGGCGGGCACGTGCTGCTGGAGGGCGTGCCCGGCCTGGGCAAGACGATGCTCGTGCGCACGCTGGCGCGTGTGCTCGACCTCAAGTTCGCCCGCATCCAGTTCACGCCCGACCTGATGCCGGCCGACATCGTCGGCACCGACATCCTGGAGGAAGCGGAGGACGGGCGGCGGGAGTTCCGCTTCCAGCCCGGGCCGGTGTTCACCCATCTGCTTTTGGCCGACGAAATCAACCGCGCCACGCCCAAGACGCAGTCGGCGCTCCTGGAGGCGATGCAGGAGCGCACCGTCACTGTCGCCAACCGTTCTTATCCGCTGACTCCCCCCTTCCTGGTACTGGCGACGCAAAACCCTATCGAGATGGAGGGCACCTACCCGCTGCCGGAGGCGCAACTCGACCGCTTCCTGTTCAAGGTCAACGTCGAGTACCCTTCCTCGCAGGAGTTGGTCGAGATCCTGAACCGCACGACGGGTGAGGCCGAGCCGGAGGTGGGCATTGTGGCCGAGGGGGCAGCGGTGCTGGCGATGGGCGCGCTGGCGCGCGAAGTGCCCGTCGCGTCGCCTGTGGCCGAATACGCCGCCCGCCTGGTCGTCGCCACGCACCCCGATAGCGAAACAGCGCCGGAGACGGTGCGCAGATACGTGCGCTACGGTTCCAGCCCGCGCGGTGCACAGGCGCTCATCCTGGGCGGCAAGGTGACGGCACTGCTGGCCGGGCGGTACAACGTCGCGTTCGAGGACCTGCGGGCGGTCGCCTCGGCCGCGCTGCGCCACCGCCTCCTGCTCAACTTCGAGGGCCAGGCGGAGGGAGTGAGCACCGACGACGTGGTGGCGGAGGTGGTGAGGGCGGTTGCTGAGCCGTGAGGAGGGAAGGGGAGAGGGGGAGAGGGGGAGATTAGGAGGAGGTGACCGATGTTTGAGGCTATGCTGACCGAAGGGCAACGCGCGCTCCGCGAGCAGGTGCGGGAGTTCGTGCGGGCGGTGCCGCGCCAGTTGATCCTGGACATGGATGCCGAGCAGGTGCGCTACCCGCGCGACTTTGTGCGGGAGGCCGGACGGCGCAACCTGCTGGGCCTGCGCTTCCCGGCCCAGTACGGCGGACGGGGGCTGAAATGGGAGGACGAGATCATTGCCATCGAGGAGGTGGGCGTGCTGGGCACGGCGCTGGCCTGCGCCTACGTGATGCCCAGCATCGTCGGTGAGGCGCTGAACACGTTCGGTACCGCTGAGCAGAAAGAGCGCTGGTTGCGCCCGCTCCTGGCCGGCGAAAAGATCGCCGCCGAGGCGCTCACCGAGCCACGGGGCGGCTCCGATTTCTTCGGCACGACGAGCGAGGCCCGGCGCGAGGGCGACCATTACGTCCTGCGCGGGCAAAAACGGTTCATCGTCGGCGCGGCCGAGGCGGACTTTTTCCTCGTCTACGCCAGCACCGACCCTGATGGGCCACCGCACCAGTCCATCAGCGCATTTATCGTCGAGCGGGGGCCGGGCGTGGACGTCGAGTACCTCTACGGCCTGCTGGGCACGCGGGGCGGCGGGACGGGGCGGCTCGTCTTCCAGGACGCGCGCGTGCCGGCCGGGAACCTGGTCGGGCCCGAGAACGGCGCGGGGGAGATCTTTTACCGCATGATGATCCCGGAGCGCATGACGAGCGCGGCGGGCGCCATCGGCATGGGGCGGGCGGCGCTGGAGGTGGCGACGCGCTATTCCGACCAGCGCCGGGCCTTCGGGGAGAAGATTCGCCGCTTCGAGGCGGTCAGTTTCAAGGTAGCCGACTCGGCCACGCTCCTGGATGCCTCCCGCGGGTTGGTCTACGGCGCGGCGCGCAGCGTGGACGCGGGCGACGATCCCCGCCGCGAGCGGCGGTTGGTGTCCGAGGCCAAAAAGTTTGCCACCGACGCGGCCTGGCAGGTGATCAACAACGCGATGCAGATTATGGGCGGCATCGGCTACACGGACGTCTACCCGATCGAGCGGCTGTTGCGGGATGCGCGGCTAATCATGATCTGGACCGGCACGAACGATGTGATGGACCTCATCATCCAGCACGAGTACTACCGCGAGGTGCTGCCCCGCAGGCCGGAAGTGCGAGACGTCGAGCCGGACGCGCCGGCGGCGGAGCGGGCGGAGGAGAAGGTGTACGAATAGCGAATGGCAAATGGCGAATGGCGAATGGCGAATGGCGAGTGGCAAATGGCAAATCGCATGTCGCGGATGGTGGATGAATGAGTGCGCTGTTTGATCTTTCGTTTCTGCGGAGGTTGGAGCGGATGTCGCTGGTCGCCCACCACGTGCGCGCCGGGCAGGTGACGGGTGAGCGGCGCTCGACTAAGCGCGGCACGTCGGTCGAGTTTGCCGACTACCGCGACTATACGCGGGGCGACGACCTGCGCCGGGTGGACTGGAACATCTACGCCCGGCTGGAGCGCCCCTTCGTCAAGTTGTTTGAGGAAGAGGAAGACCTGGCTGTCCACATTCTCCTCGATGGCAGCGGTTCGATGGAGTGGGGGGGGGAGGAGACAAGGGGACAAGGGGACATGGGAGCGGGGGGGCAGGGGAGCGGGGGAGCGGGGGGGCAGGGGAGCGGGGGGGCAGGGGAGCGAGGAAGCAAGAGGACAAGGGGACGAGGGGACAAGGAGAGAAGGGAGGGGAAGGAAGGAAGGGAAGGAAGGGAGGGGAGGGAGGAGAACAAGTGGGTGTATGCGCGGCGGCTGGCGGCGGCGCTGGGGTACGTCGCGCTCATGTCCGGCGACCGCCTCACCGTCGTCAGTCTCCAGCCTCCAGTCTCCAATCCCCAGTCTCCAGTCTCCAATCTCCAGTCTCCAGTCTCCAGTCTCCAATTCGGGCCAACGCGAGGGCGTGGTAATGCGCTGCGGCTGTTCGAGTGGCTTGAGGCTCTTCCCGCGGGCGGGACGACCGACCTGAACGGTAGCCTGCGCGCGTATGCAGTCGCCGGCGGGCGAGCGGGGCTGGCGGTGCTGATCTCCGATTTGTTTTCGCCAGCCGGGTATGCGGAGGGACTGACGGCGTTGGCGGCGCGGGGGCACGAGGTCGCCCTCATCCACGTGCTGGCGCCCGAAGAGGCCGAGCCGCCGCTGGGGGGTGACGTGCGGCTCTTGGACGTCGAGACAGGAGATGTCCAAGAGGTGACGATTGACGCAGGGATGCGGGCGCTCTACCGCCGCCGGCTGGCGGCCTGGCGGGAGGAGATTCGAGTGATGTGCCGTGCCCGCGACGTGCGGTACGTGCCGGTCGAGACGGACATGCCCTTCGAGCGGGTGGTGCTGTATGAGTTGCGGAGGGTGGGGGTGGTGAGGTAGGTTGGAGGTTGGAGGTTGGAGGTATGAACGAAGTCCTGGTTCCTGACAACGCTCGCTGCGAAAGCCTGCGTTGCATAACAGGTGCTCTCAGCCCCCGTCTCGGGGGCGTCCCATGTGAGGGTGCTATCGTTGGCAGGAAGGGACTCAACCAGGCTGCCCCCCGGGGACGGGGGGCCAGAGCGCTCGCTGCGAAGGCCCGCGTTACATAACAAGTGCTCTCAGCCCCTGTCCCGGTGGCGGCCCATGCAATAGCACTTACCATATTCTGAGGAAGGCAAACTATGGCTATCAAACCCTACTATGACCCCACCCATCTCTATTTTGTTACCGCTACCATCATGGGCTGGAAGCATCTCTTCGTCGAGCCAGCCTATGCCAACGTCGTTCTCCAGTCGAGCGACTGGCACCGTCGCCACGGCCGCTGGTCGCTGTTTGTCTTTGTGGTTATGCCGACGCATACCCACTTTATCGTCCGTCCGCTCGGCGAGCACACGATCTCCACGGTATTGCAATCCTTCGGCTTCTATACCGCACACACGATCCTGAATCAATTGCAACGGGATGGACGAATGGACCTGTTGGAGTTCTTTGCCCAGCGGCAGGACCGCGATGCCAGCAAGGAGCATCAGGTCTGGCTGCCCATCGAGGCCAAGAACGTCTACTCGGTTGAGTTTTTGTGTCAGAAGGTGGAGTACACGCACAACAATCCGGTGGCCAAGCATTGGCATCTGGTTGACGATCGGGCTGACTATCTCTATTCGAGTGCGCGTTTCTACGATCGAGGTGATCTGCCAATTGTGGAGGTAGACGATATTCGTGAGTGGATGTAGCATGGGAATGGGCATCGTGTGTGGATAGCGGTCTTGCATGGGCCGCCCCCGGGACGGGGGCTGGGAGCGTGAGGTAGTGACCAGGAGGGAGGCGACGATGGGCGAAGACAAGACGGGCAGGACGTTCGAGCGGCAGGTGGCTGATTGCTACCGCGCCATGGGAGCGTGGAAGGTCGAGTGCGACGTGTGGCTATTGGGCCACCAGATTGACGTGTACGTGGAAATGGCCGGGCCTGATCGCTCCATGCACCACATCGCTGTGGAGGCCAAAGACTGGCAGTCTCCGGTGGGCATTGACGTGGTCAGCAAGTGGGTGCTTGTGGTGGACGACCTGCGGCGCGCCGGGCTGGTTGACGAGGGGGTCATCGTGTCGCCCGCGGGATTCACCAAACAAGCCCGTGAGGAAGTGGCCGAACGTGGTCACCGTGGCCTGCCGCTGCGGCTGCTGGAGTGGGCCGACCTGCAGGCGGGAGTCCCTGTTGGTCCAGACCTCGACCGCCTGCGTCAGGAGTACCTGGCCTTCCTGGCTCACTCCTACCGCCGCCTCAATTTCCGCGGCATCGTACAGACCAAGAACCCGGTGGAACTGCCACTGGCTGAGATATATGTCTCGTTGAACGTGATCCCTTCCGCCGATGGGCGCGCGGAGCCGTGCGAGGTGATGGACGAGGCGGCATTGCGTGAGCGGGCGGAGCGGGCAGAGCGGCTGGGAATCGAAGACGTGTTGCGCACAGAGCCGCGCCTGGTTGTATTGGGCGATCCCGGTGCAGGTAAAACCACCTTCCTGCACTACGTCGTACTGGCGCTGGCCGAGGGGGCAGAGACTGCACGCGAGCGGCTGGGACTTTCGGCGGAATGGTTGCCCATCTACCTGCCACTGGCTGCGTACAACGAGGCATTGCAGAAGGAGCGCATCTCGCTGGAAGACTACGTGCTGCACTACTGGGACACGCGCAGTTTCGACCGGCCGGGGATGAGTCAGTTGGTCATGCAGGGATTGGAGAAAGGGCAGGTGCTGCTCCTGCTGGATGGGCTGGATGAAGTGGGCAGCCGTGCCGGGCGGTTGGCTGTGGCGCGCCAGGTGGAAGCCTGGGCCAATAGTTACGGCCCGCGTGGTAACCGCGTCGTCGTCACCAGCCGCATTGTAGGCTACAACGAGGCCCCATTGGCGTGCGACTTTCATGCCCATACCTTCAACCCGTTCGGCCCGGAGGAGATTGAGCGGTTTGCCAACCAATGGTGTGTAGCCTACCAGTGTTGGGCCAACCCCGACCAGCCAGAAGAGATGGCGGTCGAGAAAGGTCTGGCCGAGGCAGCCCGCCTGGTGACCGAGATTCGCGCCGATTCTAAAGTGGAGAGCCTGGCCAGCAACCCGTTGCTCGTCACGATCATTGCGCTGATTCACTACAAGGGCACGCGGTTGCCCGATCACCGCGTGGAACTGTACGACCTGTGCATCCAGACGCTGGTGGAGACCTGGCGCGAGGCGCGCAGCGAGGCCGGGCCGGTGGGGAAGCCGCTGCGGATGGCCAACGAGATCAAGGTGCTCGCGCCTTTCGCGCTGTGGTTGCAGGAGCAGGCTCCTGGGCCGGGTGGGGCGGCGCGGCGGGACGCTGTGCGAGCGCAGTTGGTGGACCTGCTGGCCCGCCAGTTCAAGGGCGACCGCGAGGCGGCAGAGAACGAAGCGGATCTGTTCCTGGAGCTGGGCCAGAAGCAGACCGGGTTGCTGGTCGAACGGGGCGAGGGCTGGTTCGGCTTCTTCCATCCCACGTTCAAGGAGTACCTGGCTGCGCGTGCCTGCGTGCTGGAGGGGCAGATGGAAGGAGTAACCGGGTACATGGGAGGTGCTGTACCCCCATCTGCGTGATCCACTGTGGCATGAGGTGGTCTTGCTTACAGTGGGTTATAAGGCGATCATCGAGTCCCAAGATGAGGCAACGGCCTACCTGGTGCGGCAAATCGCCGCCACGCCCGACGAACACGGTGAGAACGTCGTGTTGGCCGGGCGTTGCCTGGCAGATGTCGGCCGCGGCCTGGTGCCTGACGATTGTTGGGAAGAAATCGTCGAGAAACTGATCCCCATTATGCAGGACGTGACTCCTGATGGCTGTCCCAACGAACCGCCCTGCACTCCTATCCCCACTCGCTATGCCGCCGCCGAGACGCTCGACCGGCTGGGGTGGCTGCCGGAGGACCTGAATACGTGGGTGGAGGTGCAAATCGCAAATCGCAAATCGCAAATCGGGTCTACGTGGGGCGGTATCCGGTGACCAATGCCCAGTTCGCGCTGTTCATCGCTGCCGGTGGCTATGAGGAACCAGGAAGACATTGGTGGTCAAACGAGGGCTGGGAGTGGCGCCAGAAAGGGCAGCGTCGCTGGTCGGATAGGGTTACTAATTTGACAATGGCACATTACGGTGGTGCATTTGCGTTGGGTTGGAGCGCAGGTTTCTGGTGCTTCAGCCGACTTGCACGTGAGCGAGTACGGTTGACGAAGTGCTCAACAACCCGCGCGATGG
>Ga0315289_10005726_pt1 | contig 18313 bp, 13 predicted proteins | sample YL17G11_40_MG_FD_203452 | JGI IMG/M metagenome (GOLD analysis project Ga0315289, IMG submission 203452) | Sediment microbial communities from Yellowstone Lake, YNP, Wyoming, USA - YL17G11_40 | ecosystem: Environmental > Aquatic > Freshwater > Lake > Sediment | place: USA: Wyoming | collected... | reverse complement strand
CCTCCCCCCCCAGCCCGACCGCGCCCCGGCCCTCGCCTCCTCCACCGCGGCCTCCCACCTGGAGCTCGTCCCTGCCCCGCCCCGCTTCGGGGACCTGGACGCGGCCCTGGCGGCGGCCGCCATCGGGGAACGCCACCACGGGGAACCGGCGGCGGCGCCCGCGGCGGGGGGCGGGCCGTCCCCGTCCTCCCTGCCGCCCGCCCCGACGTTTGCGACCCTGGCGGCCGCGACGCCGGCGTCCGCGGCCGAGCTGTGCGCCGCCCTCGCCGTCCGCCGCGCCTTCCCCTGCCCGGCCGACCCCGGCACCGGTATCCGCACCCTGGAAGCCGCCTACGCGGCCTCCCTGACGGAATGGTTCCTGGCGGCCGCGGCCGCGGGCGGGTGGGACCTCGGCGCCCTCCCCGTCGCGGCCGCCATGGCCTGCGCGGTGTCCGAGGGCGGCTTCCACCCGGCCGTCGCGGCCGCCGGCCTGGCCCGCCTCGCCCGCCCGCCGCCGGGCCTGGAAGCCGCGACCGCGGCGGGCGTGCTGGGCGGCGAGGGAGAGGGCGGCGAGGGAGAGGGCGGGGGCGGGCGGCCGGGGAGTGGAAGGGGGGAGGGCGGCGGAGCGGGCGGCGGCGGGCCGCGCGCCACCACGGGCGCGCCCACCCTCGAGGCCGCGCTCGCGGCCGGCACCCTCCCGCCGCTCCACCCGCCCACCCTGGCCCTAGACCCGGACGCCATCCGCCTGCACGCTGCTCTCAAGCTGTTCTCCCGGACGCCGCGCTGGGCGGCGGGGGTGTTCGAGGGGGAGTGGGGCGCGGCCCTGCCGCCGGGCGTGGGGGTCGGCGACGCGCGCGCTGCGGCGTGGCGGGCGCTCGCGGGGGAGGCAATCCTGGACGGCCCCGCCGGCCCGGGCACCAACGGCGCGCCCACGCCCCTGCTCCCGGGCGCCCGGCCCGCCCGGGTGACGCACTTCCCGTCCGCGGCCCTGCCCGCCGACCCGGGCGCCCGGGCGGCCGCCCTCTTTGCGGCCCGCCCGCGCTGGACGCTCGCGTCCATCTCCCCCTTCCTGGCCCCCCTCGTCGTGGCTGGCAGCGGCGGCGGCGGCGCGGGCGGTGGCAAGGCGGGAGGAGGGCGCACGCTGGCGGGCATGCTCCTGGCCCACGCCCGGGCGAGCGCGGGGGAGGGCGGGGGGCCGACGCTGTATTCGGCGCGGTGAGAGGAGAGGGAGGAGAGGAGAGAAAAGAGGGACAAATGGGGGATGGGGGGGTGGGGGCACCTTTTTTTTTTCTGCAACCCCCGCCCGCCGCCCTCTCTCTCTCTCTCCCGACAAAATTGAAAACACGCGCGCACGCCCCCTACCCATCGCCCAGCACCTGCATCGCCCCCCGCCGCATCGCCTCCTTGCGCATCTTTTTCTTAGAGGCCGCTTTCGGCTTGCCCCGCCCCCGGCTGGTGGACGCAGAGGCAGCCCCCGCGTTCGCGAACCACCACAGGCCCGCGTTCACGGCGAAGAAGGCCAGCACGAGCGTGCCGAACAGGGCGATGACAGCGTTGGCGGGCTGGGGTGGATAGGTGTGAATGGTGGGTGTGAGAGCGGGGGAAAGAAAGGGCAGGTTGAAAAAATGGGAGGGAGCGCGAGCGGCGGAGCGCGCGCGTGCTGCTTCTCTCTCTCAATTCCCCGCCTCCCGCTTGCTTCCATCACTCACGTCCATGGTGCTGGTGGTATGACAGGTAGAGAGAGACGCACGGGCGGGAGTGGTGTGGGTGCGGTGGGTAGGCGCGGACGGGCGTGCGCCGATTGGAAAAACAAAAGAGGGAGTGCTGAGGCGTAGGCCCACACTTCTCCCGCCCACTCTCCCCTTTTCTTGGCTTGCGATTTGCGGACGTGCGCGTGTGGCATTGCCTCGCCTCTGTCACCTTGCACTCGCCCTCAGACACGCGTGCCGGCCGCGGCTGAACTACTACCCACCATGGGCCAGGTGCGTGCGTGGAGGGAGGGGGAGACCACGTGCGGGCGCGGCTTTTTGTTTGTGCCGGCGCGCTCTCATCAAACCTCGCGCGCCCCCTCCCTCTTTTTTGTTCTCCCTTTTCATGTCTCTCACCCCGCCGTCCTCCTCCCCCCATTCACCAGGCCATGTCCTTTGGCCTCACCCAGTACGACGTGGAGGAGCTGATCGACTACTGCGGCGGCAAATGTGAGTGTGGAAAGGAGAGAGGAGAGAGGGAGAGCGCACGCAAAACCGCCTCGCTCTCTTTTTTTTCCATTCCATCCTTTTTCTCACCATCACCCGTGTCCGTCCCTCTCCCTCAATCATTCACACTTTGCGTTTTCGCAGTCAACCAAGCCGAGATCGAGTCCCTCTACCGCCGCTTCCGGGCCCTGGACCGGGGCCGCAAGGGCTTCCTGACGGCCGAGGAGGTGACGGCCATTCCAGAGCTCTCCATCAACCCGCTCGCCCGTCTGCTGGAGCGCCAGATGGAGGGCAACTTCAAGAACTTCATCGGCGTGCTCGCGGCGGCCTCGCCCCGGTCCACCTGGGAGGACCGGGTGCGCCTCATCTTTGCGGTGTTTGACGCGGACGGGGACGGCCTAGTCTCCCGGGCGGACCTGGCGCTGCTGGTGCGCGCGCTTGCGGGGTCAGGGCTGAGCGACGGGGAAGTGGACGCCGTCGTCGCGGGCGCGCTGGCGGAGGCCGGGGAGCGGGCGGCGGAGGCGGGCGGCGGGGCCGCGCCGGAGACGCCGCTGGAGGGGTTGCGGCTCGAGGATTTCAAGCGGGCGCTGGGGAAGCGGGAGCTGGGGATGGCGGTCGAGGTGCCGACTGATTATTGAGGAGCAGGAGCAGGTTTGCAGATACACGCACACACACACGAAAATCGGGCGCGCGCCCCTTCCTCTCACTCTCCGCGCACTCTCACCACCCATGCAGAGGCACGCCGCCTCCACCAGCCGGCGGTGCGGGCTGGCCGCGGCCGCGAGCGCGCCCACCCCCCGCCGGAGGCGGGTGCGGGCGCACACGCCGGCGACAGCCTTACTGACGGCCGCGCCATCGCAGGTCGCGCAGACGGGCGACTTGGAAGGGGTGGCCAAGGCGCGGTGAGTTTCGATTGCGAGGCTGGCGCCATGCAGAGGTGCTGGTGCTTCGCACTGGGGAGAGGTCAAGGGCGAGGTATCGGCGGTTTCAAAGGGCCACGGGACGCGGGCAAAGCAGAGCGCAAAAGAGCGTCCCTCCCGACCCCCGCTCGCTCGCCGCAATCGGCCGTCTGGGCTGCGCGCTCTCTTCCCGGCCCTGCCCCGTTCCCCTCGCGCCATGCCCGTGCGGGTTAGAGCAGTGGACCCCATATACGCATGCTTGGTCGAAACGCCAATTCCATGGCGGTCGCCCCTGTTAAAAAAAACGCGCCCTCCCGAGAGGAACAAAACCAAAACCAAAAAAAGGCGCTCCTCAAAAAACTCATTCAGACCTCACCATCCATCTCTCCCATTCACAGCCTCATCACCGCCATCAAGACCCCTTACCTCCCCAACGGCAAGATCGACCTGGCCGCCTACGACAACCTGGTCTCCCTGCAAATCGCCGGCGGCGCGGACGCCCTCGTGATCGGCGGCACGACGGGGGAGGGCCACCTGATGAGCTGGGACGAGCACATCATGCTCATCGCCCACACCGTCAACGCGTTTGGCGGGCGGGCCGGGCCGCTGGCCGTCATCGGCAACACGGGCAGTAACGCCACTCGCGAGGCCCTGCACGCGACGGAGCAGGGCTTCGCGGTCGGCATGGACGCGGCGCTCCACGTCAACCCGTACTATGGGAAGACCTCGGCCGACGGGCTGGTCACGCATTTCAGGGCTGTCCTGGATGAGGGGCCCGCAATCCTGTACAACGTGCCGGGGCGGACGGGCCAGGACATCCCGGACGAGGTGGTCCTCTCCCTGAAGGACCACCCCGCCTTCCTGGGGGTGAAGGAGTGCACGGGCAATGAGCGCATCGGCCGGTACGCGGCCGCGGGCGTCCGGTGCTGGTCGGGCAATGACGACGAAGCCCATGACGCGGTGCACGGAGGGGCGCGCGGGGCGGGCGCGATCTCGGTGGCGTCCAACCTGCTCCCCGGCACGTTCGCCGCCCTCATGCGGGCCCGGGATGATGCCACCGCGGACGCCCTCCAGCCCCTCATCGCCTGGCTGTTTTGCGAGCCCAACCCGATCGCCATCAACACGGCCCTGGCCATGTGCGGCCTGGTGCGGCCCGTCTTCCGCCTGCCGTACGTGCCGCTGTCCCGGGCGCAGCGGGAGGAAGGGGCGGCGCTGTTGCGTGCGGTGCAACACTTGTTGCCGGGCGTGGAGCGGGTGGCCGTGATGGAGGACGACGACTTCAAGCTGGTGTCGCGGTACTGAGGGTGTGTGAGCGGGGACGGACTTGTTATGTGTGTTTGTGTGTGTGGACGTGTGTGTGGAGGCGGGTGCATGTGTTCTGAACTGTGCGGGGCGGGCGCGGGGGAGAGAGAGTGAGGATGGTTTTGTGTGTTCCGTGTTTTCCGCGATCTCGATTTTCATTTGCTCCCCGTGTCTATCACACTTCTACCCTCTCTCGTTCCTATTTACAGTTCCGCCGCCGCCCCGCCCGGTGGCGGCGGCGCCCCGCCCGGCAGGCTGACCGGCCACAACCCCGGCCCCAGCGGTGGGCCCCGGGCGGGGCGCGCGGTGGGCGGTGGGGAGGTCGCCGCCAAACCCCCTCCCTGCCCGCGCATCACCTCGTACGCCGCATCCGCGGCCGCCAGGTCCTCCGGCGTCTGCGCCTGTTGCAAGGCCCGCAGGATGGCGGCGAAGGTGGCGGTGCGCTCGGCAGACGCGGCGGCGGCGGCGGCGGCGGGGTGTGGGGGCGCAGGCGCGGCCGCGGCCGCCAGGGCGGCCGCCAACCTCTCCATGCCCCCTCCTCCATTTCGCTCGCCCTCCTCTCCCTTTTTCAGCAGCCCCGCCCCGTCCACGACTTCGGCCAGCCAGGCCGCCCGGGTGTCACACCGGGCCAGGGCGTCATCGCAGGCGGCGGCGTCGGCGGCGGACGAGGCGGCCGCGACACGGGCGTGGAAGGCGGCCGCGTCTGCTGCTTCCTGTGTTGTGCGTGGGAAAAAGAGATAAATGTGAGGTGGGTGGGGGGAGGGCGTCGCGCACTGCGCATCCATCCACACGCTCGCTCGCACACGCTCACCGTATGGTAGACCGCCACCACTTCCGCCAGGTCCCGCATACCGGGCGGGATGGCGGTGCGGCGGGACATTGCGGGGGGGGGGGTCTTATTCTCTCTCTATCTCTTTCTTTCTTTCTCTCTCCTGCGCGTGCGGGTCAGGGCGCTTGGCGCGCGGTGCGTACTATGGAAGGGGGGGTCAGGGCACGCGCGCGCGCACGCGTGTGCTGAATCTGTCAGCGCGACCTGCAACGCGCGATGAGACGCACAGCGAACGAAGAGTGAAGGGGCGAAGAAAACTGTTCGGCTGAACCCATTTATTATATCTAGCCCGCCCCTCCTCACTCTCCACGCGACGATGACGGTCGACCCCAAAGCCGCCAAGAAGGCCAAGAAGGCCGTCACGGCTGGTACCACCACCGCCACGGCCGGCCCCGCCCCCGGCTCGGACGCGCACGTCCTGGCCCCGCAAAAGACGACTCCGCCGCTCGACACCTCCAAATGGCCGCTCCTCCTCAAAAACTACTCCACCCTCAACGTGCGGACGGGCCACTACACGCCGATCGCGAGTGGCAGCACGCCCCTGGCCCGGCCGCTGGCTGGTGAGTTGGGCGGGCGGGGGAATGGGTCGGGGCAGAGGGGTGGCGGACGGAAAAGAGGGAGGCGCCGGTGTTGTGCGGCGGCTAGGAGAGGGGGCGCGTCTCTCTCTTTGGACGGGCCGGCGATGATGGAGGCGGCTTCGGCTTGCCTGGCCTTTGCACGCTGAGGCCGCATGAAGCCCTGCCCTGTCCTGCGGACGGAGTTGGAGTGAGACCCAAGCCCTGGCGCGTGGGTTCAAGAGCGGACCGTGCTTGGCCGCTCGCCGGCGGCTGAGATGGGGCAGGGCGTATGCGGTCTCTCCCGCGCCCATTTTCTTGGGCATGCAGCGCTCCGTCCGCCCCGCGCAGCCATGCCGGTGGGACTCAGAAAGGTTTATTTCCTTCCCCTGTGGAGTGGAAGAGACGAGCGTGAAACGAGCCCCATACGAGAGAGGCGAGCAAAGAGACGAGAGGGCGCCCTGGCTCAGCGGAGCCGCCACCCTCGACCCTCAACCTCCCTCTCCACACACTCCACTCACCACGCCGCGCCCGCCTCGCTCTCTCTCTCTCTCCCACCTCTCTCCTTCAGAATACATCCGCTATGGCGTCATCAACCTGGACAAGCCCTCCAACCCGTCCTCCCACGAGGTCGTCGCCTGGGTGCGCCGCATTTTGCGGGTCGACAAGACGGGCCATTCCGGCACGCTCGACCCGAAGGTGACCGGCAACCTCATCGTCTGCATCGACCGGGCCACCCGCCTGGTGAAGGCCCAGCAGGGCGCAGGCAAGGAGTACGTGTGCGTGGCCCGTCTGCACGCGGCGCCGGAGGGCGGGGCGGCCCGGGTGGGGCGGGCGCTCGCCTCCCTGACGGGCGCCCTCTTCCAGCGCCCGCCGCTCATCTCGGCCGTGAAGCGCCAGCTGCGGGTCCGCACCATTTACGAGTCGAAGCTGCTGGAGTACGATGAGGGCCGCCATCTGGCCGTCTTCTGGGTGTCTTGCGAGGCCGGCACCTACATCCGCACCCTGTGCGTGCACCTGGGGCTGCTGCTCGGGACGGGCGGCCACATGCAGGAACTGCGCCGCGTCCGGTCGGGCGCCATGGGCGAGGGCGACACCATGTCGACCCTCCACGACGTCCTGGACGCGCGCTGGGCGGCGGACACGCTGGGCGACGAGGCTTACCTGCGCCGGGTGGTGCTGCCCCTCGAGGCCGTGCTCATGGGCTACAAGCGCCTGGTGTTGAAGGACTCGGCCGTGAACGCGGTCTGCTATGGCGCCAAGCTCATGCTGCCCGGCCTCCTGCGCTACGAGAATGGCATCGAGGTCGGCGACGAGGTGGTGCTGATGACGACCAAGGGCGAGGCGGTCGCCCTGGGCATTGCCGGGATGACGACCTCGACCCTGGCGACGTGCGATCACGGGGTGGCCGCCCGCGTGAAGCGGGTCATCATGGAGAGGGACACGTACCCCCGGCGCTGGGGCCTGGGGCCGGTCGCCTCCAAGAAGAAGGCGCTCATCGCGGAGGGCAAGCTGGACAAGTACGGGCGGCCCAACGCGGAGACGCCGGCGGAGTACCTGCGGGCGGTGCCGGATGCCGCCGCGGCGGGTGGGGGCCCCGGCGCTGCGGCCGAAGCGGCGGCGGCCAAGGCGGCCGACGCGCCGCCGGTGCCCGTGGATGAGACGGCCGCCAAGGCGGCCGCCAAAGCCGAGAAGAAGGAGAAGAAGGAGAAGAAGCGGAAGGAGGAGGGCGGCGAGGAGGATGGCGACGCCAAGCCCAAGGAGAAAAAGGCCAAAAAGAAAAAGGGCGAGGAATGATGGGAAGATGGGACTGGGGTCTTTTTGTGCGCGGGGCGTTGGAGGGGGAGGTGTGTTTTTTGTATCACCAATTTTCAACCATGCTCTCTACTCGACCCGCTGCGCACTTCCTCTCCCTCCCACCTCCCACCTCTCACGTCCCCGCCCCCATGGACGAGTCCCCGCTCATCACGTACCCGGCATGCCCGAGAGCCACCAAAACAGCCCCCATGAAGATGGTGTTGCGAGTCGCGGGCGCGACGCGGCCGCGGAGGCCAATACGGACTGGAATGACAACGACAACGAAAATGAAATCATGGTGAGCGTGTGAGCGGTGTAGGCGAGTGGGGGGCGAGTGAAAAATGGAATGGATGGGAGGTGAGAGGTGGGTGGTGTGGGAAAGGAAGAGAGGCAAATGGCTTCCCAGAAAGCAAAAGACACTGGAAAAACTCACTCATAGGCAGCAAAGGCGCGTAAATGAGTGGCATGTAGACGGAGAGCGGGGGCGCTTTCTTGCGAGGGTGGGTCGCGGCCGCGGCGGCGCTAGGGAGAGATGGAAGAGAGAAGATGAGAGAGAGAGAGGGCTGGTTGAGAGAGAACAGAGCGAGAGCGCGATTGCGCTCGCGCTCTTCCAGCTGCCCGCCGGGGGGCGCTCACCTACTGGGCGCCCGCTCGGGCGCGTCAAGGATCTCGTCCCTGACAGCCACCATCCGCAGTGTGTGAAGAGTAGGAGGAGGAGAAGAGAGAAAGAGTGTGTTGTCACCAGCAAAAAAAAAAACAAAAAAACAAAAAACTCACCGCCCCCGCCCACCCCCACCCACCCGCAGGCTCATCCCGCCATCATCCTCGTCATCCCCCTCCCCCGGGTCCCCAAATTCCCACATGCCCTCGTGGCGGCGCCGGGCGTCCGCCTCAGCGGCCGCCAGGGCGTCCAGCGCGGCGGCGAGGGGCGACCCGGCCGGAGGGGGCGGGCCCGGGGGGGGCGCAAAACGGGCCAGCCCCGCCCGGAGCAGGGCCGCGTTGACTGAACGGGCCGGGTCCAGGGAGGGGGGGGCGCCCTTTGTTGCGAGCTCCGTCCCCAGGAGCAGGGCCAGGCGGGCGGGGGTGGCGGGAGGAGGGGCGGCTTTCTTGGCAGCACCGCCCCAGCCGGCAGGGGCAGCAACCGCACCCGCCCCACCGCTGCTCCGCCCCACCACCGCCGCGCCCACGCTCGCCCCACTCCCGACCGCCTCCACAAAGACGGCCGCCGCCTCGGTCGCCAGGTGGGCTTGGGGCCCGTCCGGCAGGCGGAGGAAAGCCAGGGAGGCCGGGGAGGCTAGGGGCGGGATGGCCGCGAGTTCGGGGCTCAGCGCGCGCAGAGCGGGCACGCTCACGCCCGCCGCCTCGTTCCCGAAATCCACAAATGTGACGGGCACGGCGGTGGCGCCCGCCGCCGGGCGCCGATCCAGGCGGGCCCGGTAGTACAGGCCATCACCGCTGAAGGGCGCGGCGAGGAGGGTGCCGGGCGGCGGGAGGGCGGGACCGGGGAGGGGCGGCCCGGACGCGAGGTCGGCCTCAGCGAGCTGCGCCGTCACCCACGCCACCCGGGACGCCGGGTCGCCGCCCGCCGCCGCCACCTCCCCGCCGTGCCCCTCCCCGCCGCTGCATGCCAGTTGGACGGAGAAGTCGAGGGGGCCGCGGGCGTCGGAGACGGTGAGGGCGGCCGGACGCCAGGTGGCTGGGGCGGTGGACGCCGCCTCGCCAGCGGCAGCGGCTGCTTCCGCCGCGGCCGCGGCGGCGGCCTCCGCCGCGGCGTCCCAGTCCTTCCACACCCCTTTCCGGGCCGCCTTGGCGCCTGCCTCGGCCGCCGCGAGGCTGGCGTCGACCTCCCGCCCGCCCGCGGGTGGCAGCAGGCGCCCCAGCCCGGCGCCCAGCAGGCCGGGCCCCCACTCCCACCCAGTGCCGGGCACGGTCAGCGCGCCCAGGAAGGTGCCGCCCCGGTCCACGCCCTCCACGGACAGGCTCACGTCCCGGTGCAGCACCGCCCGCCGCACCGCGAGGAGCGCGTCCTCCCCACCCGGCTCGCTGGGCTGCTCGCCGCCGGGGCGGGGCGGGGCGGGCGCCCGCACGCCGGCCGGGGAGAACGCGAGCATGACGCCCTCCTTGGGAATGTACACCCGGGCGCGGTGCCCGGAGCTGACGTGTTCGACCACGCCGGCCAGGGGTGCGCCGCCGCGCGTGAGGAAGGGCAGGTGCGTGCGGGCACGGGCCGCGGTGCCCGGGGCGGACAGGTCGTTGCAGTGGCGGGTGGGCGGGGGCTTGGCCGGGTTGTGGAGGCCCTTCTTGGAAGCGGCTGCGCCCGCCTCCGCGGCCAGGAGGCCTTCGTAGCCCGCGGCCCGCTCGTCATCCGCCCGGTGCCGCACCGTGCTCGCCAGGCCGCGGGATAGAAGGAGCTCGCCCACATTGGCGGGCGGCGTGCCGGGCGGCGCGCCGGGAGGGGGCGGGAGGGTGACGCAGGCAAAGGCCATGGGCCGGGGCGGAGGGGCGGCCGGGGCGGCCGCCTTGCCGGCAGCACCACCAGGCGGCGCGGCCGCCGGCGTACCCCCGCCCACGCCCACAGCCCGCTCGTACTCCAGCCGCACGCTCACCACCTTCCCCGCCAGGCGGGCCCGCAGGAACTCGCGGGCCTCCACGCCCCAGGGCTCGGCCCCGACGCCGCCCCCTCGCCCCGGCCTGGGCGCGCGGATGGAGGAGAGGAAGACGCGGCGTTCGACCCCGGAACCCGGGTCGAGGACGGCCAGGCAGTCTCCAGAAATGATCTCCACGACGGGCCCGGCCCAGGACCCGGAAGACCGGGTGCCGGCGGAGGGTGGGGGCGCCCACCCCTTCCACAGCGCCACGCCCGCTTGTTTGGCGGCCCGTTCCGCGGCCCGCAAGGCCGCCGCGGCCGCGGGGGCAAGCATTTGCAGGCCCCACTCGGCGGTTCTGGCCAGGCCGGCCGCCACCAGGGCACCCGCCAGGTCGACCGACGGCGGCGCGCCCGGGGCGGGCGGGAAAGCGACGCTGCCAACCAGGTTCCCGTGCCGGTCCGCACCCGCGAGCGTGAGCAGCACGTCCCGGTGGAGGGCGCGGGTGGCGGCAAAGTGGAGGGCGACGGGCGCAAAGGCAGCCCCGGGTTGGGCGGGGGTCGACGGAGCGGCGGCAGCCGCGACGGCCGCGGCGGTGGGAGGGGGCGCGGGCAACCCGCCCGCCAGCGCCGCCTTGGCCGCGGCGGCCGCTTTCGCGAGGGCGGCCGCCTCGGTGCCGTTGCTGCCACCACCCTCAGCCGCCGCCGGGCGGGGCATCGACGGCGCCTGCGCGCCCGCCAGGAGCACGGACACCGACCGCCCGGGCGGCAGCAGGGCTGCGTGCCCGTCCGTGAAGGAGACGCGCAGGGCGCTCCCGGACGCGACGTGCTCGACGACCGCGGGGACGGCCGCGCCCTTCCCTCCCAGGGCCGCCAGGAGGGCGTCGCCGGCGGGGGGGGCGGGCGCGGGCGCCGCCCCGCCCTTCGCGCCGCCTACAGCAGCACCCCACACACCCCGCCCCGCCGACTCGGCGGCCTCAGCGGTGGCCGTCAGCTCAGCAAGGTAGGGCGAGGGCGGCGGGCCGCCGGGCGCGCCGCCGCCAGTCTTGAGCCGGGCCCAGCCCGCGCTGACAACTGCGAGCGCCGCGTTCTCCGCGGCCGGCCCCAGGAAGACCGAACCAAACGCCCGTTCCCGGCCGCCGGGCCCTGCACCGGCGAGGACGCCCTCCACGCGGAAGGTGCAGGGCTGGCCGATGGCGCGCGCCCGCAAGAAATCACGCGCCGCCCGCGCGCCGGGTTCGTCCGGGGTGGTCCCATCCCGAGACCGCCCCAGGCGCGGGGCGACCAGGGAGGAGAAGGTGATGGTTTTCGTCAGGGGCGGGGCGGAGGGGCGAGGCGGGCCGATGATGGTCAGCGTGTCGCCGGAGTCGACGGCGTAGACGGTGCCTGAGAGAGGTTTTTTTGTGTGTGATGAGAGCGAGGAGGAGGTTAGGGATGATGGGAGGAAAGAAGAGAGGGAAAGCAGGCGCGCGCGCGTGCCGGTCCTTCGCGCCCCCGCGCCTCTCCTATGCTCTCTCTCCCTCTCTCTCGCCTGGCTCCACGGGAGGGAGATGAGGCATTACCTTTCAGCCAACCGGCGCCGCCACCTTGGGTGACCGTCATGAGGAGTGAAGAGGCGGGGGAATGAAGGAGAACACGGAAAAAAAAGGCGGATCGACGCAGTGACCAAACTCTTTTCTGGTTTCTTCCTGTTGTTCATTTCACCCCATGCGACGCTTCTTTCCAGGTTGTAACACACATGAGACCTTCCTTGAAAAGCATGGCAAAAGCAACGAAAGGTTTGGTTTTGCGACACAACACCGCACACCACCGACCCCCCTCCCTCTCTCCATCCCTTCAAACCATCGCCCCCTCGCCCCCGTACGCGCGCGCCGCCTCGTTCTCGGACTCCTTCGGCGGGATGACCGTGACCACGTCGGGCAGGGGCGTCTTCGGGCCCTGCTTGCCTGTGTAAGCGCGTGAAAAGAGATGAAAGTGCAGGGTGAGCGAACAAGAGGAGAGAGAGAGAGAGGTGGAGCGTGGAATGAATCTCCCCACCTGGGCGTGCGCGCTCGTGGCCATATTGTGTTCTTCCCGCGCGTCCTCCCTGTTCCCACCCGCCCGCCGACCCGGCAAGCCGCACAGCAGCGCAAGCGCGCATACCCAGCGCCTGCTAACCATGAAAACAAGAGGGAGCGCAGCGCGCGCGACCCCGGCTGCGCAAAGTTTTCCTTGTCCCCCCCCGCCCTCTCCATTCCCTGCCACCCTTGGTCTCTCGTTCTCGTACCTGTCGGGTCCCACTCCTTCATGATGCGGACCTTAATGCCCAGCACGCCCTGGCGCAGCAGGACGTGGCGGACCGCGCAGTCCACGTACTCGTGCACGGGGTTGCCGGCGGAAAGCATGTAGCCGTCCACGAACTTCATCGCCTTGGCGCGCTGAGCGCGGAGCTTGCCCGAGACGATGACCTCGCAGCCCTTGGCCCCCGCCTCCATGACGTACCGCAGCACGCCGTAACACGCCCGCCGCACGGCCAGGCCGCCCAGGAGCTTGTAACGCAGAGACTCGGCCTGGGCGACCGCGCACAGGCCGCGGGCGGCCACCTTCTCCGCGTACAGCTCGACCGACCCGTCCGGGAACTGGAACCGCTTCTGGACGGCGGCCGTCAGCTCGCGGATGCGGCGCCCCTTCTCGCCCAGGACGTCCTGGGTGCGGGTCGCCCGGATGATGACCTCCGTGCGCATGGGGGTGACCCGGACCTCCACCCCGGAGTAGCCCTACCGGAGGGGAGTGGGTGAGAGATGGAGATGGAGGTGAGGGCAGCGAGAGAAGAGGTGCCGGGTGGGGGCGTCTGTTTCCAGTGGAAGGCGCGCTGGCTTCGCATCCAAGGAGGGGCGCGCGTGCACACTCAACCCGCGTGCCGCACACGCCTTCCAAGCCCCGACCTGTGCGCGCGCGCTCGGATGCGACGGGAAAGCGGGGGCGGGCCGTGCGCACCGGAGAGCCAAGTGCAGGCAGCAGTGCACGCCGATCTCAAAGCCCCTCGGGTTTTCTCCTCTCCTCCCATCTCTCTCCAGTCTCCCTTACCTGCTCCGCCAGCTCGCGGGTCAGCAGCTCGTTCAGCTCGGCGTAGAAGACGCCGTCGGCGACGAACTGGTGGGATGGGTGAGGGGGTGGTCGGTGTGAGAGCGAGTGAGGAGAGCGCAGAGGCAGCCCCGGCATCGATCGGCGTCCGGGCAAGACGCGCCCTCTCAGGGAGCTCAGTGCCTTGCCTGCCTGCCCACCACGCGCCCACGCCTAGCTTGTTCACGGTTTGACCCCTGGGGCTGGGCGTTTTGGGCCGGGAAAGGGGAGGGAGGCGGGAGGGAGGCGGTCCCTTGGCTGAGGGTGCCCGCGCGGCGGCCGGGAGCTGCGACACTCTCCAGCGGGTGCGTCGCACCGGCCCAGGCCAGGCCCACGCTCCTGAGCCTCCAAGCCCAAGCCTGACAGGTCATAACACGCGACCGGGGTGGTGGCGTGGTGGTGGGAGGGCTCGAAGGCGGCGTGGAGCGCGGCGGCTGAACAAGCCGCTCATCGCAGAGAAGGGCCGCCAAGGAGGGCCGCGCTTCTTTTTGCGCTCCACCGCCCAGTCACAGGCGTGGGGCTTTCCTCTCACTTCCTCGGTGGGGAGTGCGCGTACCTTGCGCTTCTTAGAGATCTGCGTCATGGTTGTGCGTTTTGCGCGGACAGTGTGTGCGTGTGTTCAAAAGCGAGAGAGTGAAAGGAGAGAGAGCAAGGGCAGTCTGCCGCTCTCCTCTCTTATCTCAGCACTCTCCTTCGCTCGGCGAGAGCCCTCTCTCCCACTCCTCTCACGCCAATGCGACGCCTACCCACCCTCCTCCTCAGAGTGGTGGCCGTCCTTGCCCTCTTTGGCACCTCCGGCCGCGCGGATGAGGTAACGAGAAAACACGCAGAGAGGGGAGAGCGCGGAGGCAAACACATCTTCTCGCATGCGGTCGGTCGCGTCCGCCAAGGGAAGGAGTAGCCGCTCACTCCTCTCCCTTTCACAGACGCAGACCGTCTCCCTGTTTCCTAAGACCAAGCTGAACCAGGTCGCGGCCGTGGATGAGGTGAGAAGGGAAGGAATGGAGAATGGGCGTAGGCGCGGAAGCGAAAAGCGACGGACCGCCCGGCGGCGCGCATAAGGCGGCAGGGGGCGACCCACCCCCACCTCTCTCTCTCTCTCACGCCCGTGCCTCGTCCTCATCCACCCGCTCCCCTTCTTCCCAGGTCTACAAAACCATCGAGAACAAAGTGGACGCCATCCTGGAGGCCGCCCGCACGAAAAAAGCCGACCTCCTGGGGAGAGCCTCCTCCGACCCGAAGTGCGTGCCGAGGCTCAAACGCCCCTGGCATGGCCCCTCGGTCGTCATGGCCGACTCCACCTGGATGACCCCTTTCTACGCCGGCGTGGCCCAGGCCCTGTTGGAGCGGGGCGTCATCACGGCCGGGTGGACGCCGTTTGGTGGGGCGGGGGGCGGGGCGGTGACGGCGGTGAGTTTTGATTTGACGAGGAGAGTAGAGGTCGGGGGCGCGCGCAAAACCTTCTCCCTCTCTCTTTCCGCCCACGCTCTCTCACTCCTCGCTCTCTCTCACTCTCCTCTCTCTCTCTCTCACTCTCACTCTCTCTCTCTCTCTCTCTCAATCTCTCTCTTCACCTCAGGTCCTGACCAACGCGGGCTACGACGGGTACGCCCAGCTAGGCTTAGCATCCCAAATCACGGCCGCAATGTGCCCCACGCCCTCCCCTGAGGCGCCCCCTGTCTGCAATACGACGGCCTTCACGAGCCTGGCGATGAGGGTGTGGGGGGCGGCCCTGCCGGACAATGTGGCGTACCTGCGTGAGTTTAAGGAGATAACAGGGGGGCGGCTCCAAGAAGAGAGGAAGGAATAGGAGGGTGGCGTGCGCGCCCACGAAAGAGGCACAAAGAACACCCACCCTCCCATTCCTCTCTCTCACACACTTTCCCCTCTCTCCCCTCCTATTTTTCACAAGTCGGCGACCGCACCCACATCTGGCTGTCCACCTGGACGGGGGCCAGCCCCCAGTACGCCTCCTCCATCCCGTACAACCTGACCTCCTTTGGCTCGTCCGACGACGTCCTGATGGCGATGCTGGGGACGGCCTTCATGCCTTGTGTGACCGACCCGGGAGCCTTTGGGGTCATGCCCTGGAACGCGACGGTGGGTGCCGGGCCCTCCGTGCGCCCCGTCATAGGTGGCCGGTACTCCTGTGATTTTGCGGAGCTGGCGTACGGACTGCCCGGCCCCTACCTGACGGTCGGCGCGGACGTGCTGGGGTCGGCGCGCGCCTTTTCCGATGCGGGGTCGACTGTGGAGGACGGGACCTGCCCCTACGCCCAGGAGCCGTACACCGCGCCCGCGACGGACCTGGCGGTCACGCCGCCGCTGCCATCCACGTCTGCGCCCTGGGCGGGCTTTCCGGACTCCTGCGCCAACCTGACGGCGGGGTTCAACCCCTTGGCCGTGACCCAGGGCTCCACGCTGGGCGCGCTGCCAGACTGGGAGGCCGAGGACCGGGCGGCCCTGAGCGCCGCCACCAACGGCAAGCTGGGCGCCGAGGGCGGCCTCGGCTCCAAAGCCCGGGGCGTGGCGGCCAAGCTGGCGGCGGCCAAGGCCGGGGCGGCGGCGGGCGTGGCGGAGGCGGCCACCGAGGCGGCCGCCTGGGCGCTCGCCAGGAAGGAGGAGCTCACGCCCGCGGGCCTGGGCGGCCTGAAGGGCGTGCCGGCCAACCGGTCCTCGCCGGCCGTGCCGGTCGACGTGGGCGCAGTCAAGGCAGCCGTTGCGGCCGCCAAGGAGGCGGCGGCCGACGAGAAAAGGGCGGGAGGAGGAGGCGGCGGCAGCGGCGGCCTGCGCTACCCCTCGATATACCCCGGCGCGCGCACGCCCGTCCCCTTCACTGCCTGCGCCTGGCTGTCCTTCGCCGTCGTCCCGCCGTCCCTGGCGGACCTGCCGTCCATCTTCAAGGTGGGCTTGCGAGAGGGGCAGGCCTGGGCGGACGAGCACGGGTACTGCTGCGACGGCGGGTATGGGGACGGCAAAAAGTGAGAGGAGAGGTGGGCGGACGAGCACGGGAACTGCTGCGACGGGGGGTTTGGGGACGGCAAAAAGTTTGAGGTGGGATGGCGGGTTTAGAGACATCTTTTTCATTCCTTCATCCTCCGCGCGTGAGGGCGGGCACAGCCCATCCCAGCCCGCGCAACACACACTCGTTGGTCTCATGGCGACAGCCCTCCCCCCAGAGGCAGCGGCCGTCCTCGCCGCGGCGGTGGTGGCAAGGGAAAAGGGAGGCAATGCGGGGGACCCGACCACCACCCTCATCCCGCCGCTGCTCGCCTTCTTGTCGGCCGGCCTCACCGGCGGCGAGGCCCGGCTGGCGTCCGTCCTGGACGCCCTGGAGACGGCGTGCCCGCTGACGCTGGGACACACGGGAGACACCGCGCGGGCGGACGGAGGTGGGGCCGCTGCCTGGCTGCGTGCCGGCCTGGCCGACAACGGCCGCGGCCTGGTCGCCCTGCTGTCTGCCCTGCCGGCCCAGCCGCACGTGTCGGCTGCGTTCGCGCCTGGCTCGCCCGTCTTGGATAGGCGAGCGATTGCCGAAGTGCAGGCGGCACTGATGCCGCTGATGCCGATTGGGCGGAGCAGCGTGCGGCGCCCGCCCTCTTCCTCGGCCGGGGGTGGTGGTGAAGGTGGTGGCGCTCAACCCGGGCTGAGCGTGGTGGAGGCCGGCGGCGAGCCCGCCGCCCAACCACCCCAACCACCCGGCGGCGGCTTGGTGGGCCGCCTGGCGGCTGCCGCCGCGTCGGCGGCCGCCGCCGCCGCGTCAGCCGTTGCGTCTGCGGCGGCAAGCGCGGGCGCAGCGGCCACCGCCGCCACCGCACACCCAGAACCCCGGCCCCGCCTCGTCAGCCTCACGCTCACCCCGGGCGCCGGCCCAGTCGGTCCGCCGCTCACCGCCCGCCTGCGCGTGGTTGGAAAGGACAACGGTGAAGAAGAAGAGGAGGAAGGCGGTGGCGCACCCGCGCCCGTTACCTCCCCGCTCCCAACGCTCAACGCGTTCGCCTCGGCGGCGGCCGCCCTGGCCACGCGCGCGCCCGCGTCCGCCCGGGGTGAGGGCCCGCCCCTGACATCCGCGCACCCGGCGGTCGCGGCCCTCCTGTCCGCCACGACCGCCCTCCTCTCCCACGGCCTGCGGCCCAAGCCGCGGCCGGCGCCCGTCCTGCCCCTCGCGGCCCGGCTCATGTCGCCCGCGGCGGCCCTGGCGGACGCGGCGGTGCGGGCGGTGAGCGCAGCGGCGGCCTCGGCCGGCGGCGGCCGGCCTTCCTCGCCCGCGCCTCCCGACCCGCTCGGCGCCGTCCGGGCGGCCGCGGCGGGCGGCACCGCCCCCGGACTGCTCACCGGGCCCCGCCGCCCGCCGCCCCCGCCCGGCGTGAGCGCGGCGGGCTGGGCGGCGGTCGCGCTCGTGGAGGGCGCCCTTATCGCCCGCCTGGCCGCGCTGGCCGCCCACCCCTCCACGCTCGCCCGTTTTTACTACCCCCACGCCGCCCTGCGCACCCGCCCCACGGTATGCGCGGTCCTAGCAGCCGCCGCCCCCGCGGACGGGGCCGTGATATCCCGCCTGCGCCCCCCGGTGCCGCCCCCGCCACCACCACCACCACCACCCGGCGTCGTCGAGCCGCTCTCCCCAGCCTCGAGCGGCGGGTTTGGGGAGGAGGCCGGCCTGGAGCTGGATGATGAGGCGGTGCGCGCCGCCCTGCGCGCGCTCTGATGTAGAAAATTAACAAAGCAGTCTCCACACGCACACAGTCTCCACACACACACGCACACAACAGCGCGGGAGACGCGCGGGCCACACACACAGAGGAAAGGATAACTCGCAAAAAAAATGGACTAACAAAGAAAGACAACTCAGCGCACCCCGCCCTCCTCTCCCCTCCGCCCACTCCCACCCGCCAGCGTCTCCAGCGTCGCGTACACCACCCTCGCCCACTCCGCGACGGCGGCCGGCGGCGGCGGGCTCCCCCCCCTGGAAGCCGCCAGCTCCGTCGACAGGCGGTCGAGCGGGAACCAGACCCACCCCTTCCGCAGGTTGGCCTCCACAATCAGGCCCACAAAGCCCGCCCAGGCGGCTTCGG